>Ga0265314_10002001_pt1 | contig 21633 bp, 17 predicted proteins | sample 4126metaG_FD_203106 | JGI IMG/M metagenome (GOLD analysis project Ga0265314, IMG submission 203106) | Rhizosphere microbial communities from Carex aquatilis grown in University of Washington, Seatle, WA, United States - 4-1-26 metaG | ecosystem: Host-associated > Plants > Roots > Rhizosphere >... | reverse complement strand
TCGCCGATCTGCACCAGCTCGTCGATGAGCCACGACAGGGGCGGTCGGTTGTGCATGCTCGGCCAGCGGTAGTTGAGCGAGAACACTTCGCGCGGCGTTTCGGCGCACACCGACGGTCCCTGCAGGGCGACGAAGTTGCCGCCGTTGCGGTCGTAGGCATAGGCGGCGCGCTCGGCTTCGGGCGCATCGTGCAGATTCAGCCAGTAGGAAAGCGCGTGGTAGGTCACTAGGTTGGCCGGATGCCAGTCGAGCCGATTGAAATGATTGATGCCGAGGAATGCCGGCCGCGCCGGATCCGGAGCCTGCCCGGTGAGACCCTGAAAGCGTGTGCCCTCTAGCCGTTCAAAACTCTTTCCCACCCACGGACTCTCTTCCTCCAGCGTCGCTCCCCACAGGAGACCGACGATGTTATCGAGGTGGGCGAGCGCGCGCCTTTCAGGACTGAGGCGCAGGCCGAGGGCAACACCGTAGTAATGTCCCGGGACTTCCTTGGGCGTCAGCCCAAGCGAAAACAGCTTGGCCATCTTGACGAAAGCGGGGGCCAGATTGTCCGGGCTCCTGCGCAGGCTGCGCATGTAGTCGGCCAGCAGTTCAAGCAACGAGGCCTTGGGCAAGAGATCCCTCTCGATGTCAGCAAACAAGGCGTCGCCCTCGGGCGGCTCGAAGCTGAAGCGCGAGGTCGCCCCGGCGGCGCTTTCCTTGCCGAGCTCGGGCGGCAGTTGGTCGCTGCGCAGAAGGCCAGCCTCGACCAGCTTGTAGCAAGAGATGGGCACGTCGATGACCACATCCTTTTCGATGTCGCGCAGGTGGGTGCTGCGCGTGGATTTAAGCGTGCGCCCCTTGCCATCCTTGAGCAGGATGTAGGCGTCGGGCCGCTCGTGGAAGAAGCCCACCCGCGACTTGGTCGGCACCTCGTAGTGGCCGTCGTCGTCGGTCTGCGCTGTCCCAAGCAGATCGTCGTGTATCGCATCGGCGTCGTAGGCCTCGACGGTCACGCCGGCGACGGGGCGCCCAGTTTCCAGTTCTCGAACATTGCCCGAAATATGTAGGATCATGTTCTCCCCTCCCATTTGACGGAATTTCACCGCTACCGCTCTGTACGGTTTCTCGCGGTTGCGGGAACACCGGTTGGCCCACAAGAACTTCGGATCGGCCAATGATTGGTTGTCAGCGTGGCTCTAGCAGCAGCCACCCTTGGATGTTCGGATGGTGAAGGAAGTTGCACGCAGTGCGCACCGCTTCCTTGGAACACCAGGATTTGCCTTACACCACCGGGGTCACGCACCCGCATTCGCGGCGCGCGCCCCGCCATTCGGCCCCAAGCGCTACTTGCGGCCGGCTTCGTACTCGCCGAACAGACGTCCCCAGGTGGTATCGCGCTTCCACTTCTCGAAAGTCTTTTTGTCCTTCATCGGCCAGCGGTAGTAGTCGTGGTAGCTCTCGCTGCCGAACACGAACATGTGCACGAGCGGGGTGTGGAAGAAGAGTTTCTGGATGGCCTTGAGCGGGCCGAACCACAGGAAATCGCCTACGTGGCTGGCCAGGTTGTCACCTACGGAAAATCCCCAGCTTTCGCCCGAGATGTCGTCGCCGACGATCTCGATGTCGCGTGGATCGCCGACGCCGAGCTTGTCCTCGTGGGCAACGGAAATGTATTCCAGCTTCATGGGATCGAAGCCCATCATTTTCGCCGCCACGGCGTCGATGGCGACCTGGTCGGAGCTGGCCAGCATGTAGTCCTTGATGACGGGGATCATGGTGCGCGGGCCCGGACCGTTACCCGCGGTGGTGCCGTCCATGATGGCGAAAATGCCGGAATGGATTTCTTTCTGGATGGCGAGCAGGTCGACCAGCGTGCGGTGGATCCAGCTATGCGTGTAGTGCCGGCGCGTGTTGAGCAGCCCGCCAAAGGCGTTCTTCATGGCGCCCGTGGTGGTGGTATAGATGTGGCACTTGACGGTGGGCAGGTGGACGATGTTTTTGCCCTGGAAATAGTCGGGGATCATGATCCCGTCGGGAAAAATCTTGTTCAGCACGTGCATGCGCGCCTTGGGCTTGTACTCGATCCAGCGCATGTCGGTCTCTTTGAAATTGTAGAGCACCGGGATGTCGTACTTGCGGAAGAGCGGCACGTAGTGGTTGAGATCTTCGCCCTTGAAGGCGTTGGTGACCACGGTCTTGTTCTGCACGCACGAGATGTCGCCCAGGCCGACCCCGCGTAGCGCTTGGATGGCGCCTTCCATCTGCCAGGGCGTGGTATTCGCCGCCGGGAACGGATAGTGCCAGGAAATGTTGTCCTTCAGGATCGTGGTCTTGCCCGGCGCCAGCGCGTCCTTCATCCCGGCCAGTTCGCACAGCCGCGCGATGTCGGTCAGGATGGTTTCGGGCCTGCATTTGAGGACAGCAACTTTCGCTTTGGCCATGATTGTTTCTCTTAGGTAACTGATACCAGGTCACCACCCGCGCTGCCATGGCGCGGTTTGGAATGGTGGGACGCATCATGCATGCTGACGGCGCTGGATATGGAAAGGGCCTCCTGGCATAAGCCAGAAGGCCCACAGAGCTTGCTGCTCTTGGTGAGGCGATGGACTCGCCCCGCCTATCAACTATTTCTTTTCGGCCTTCTCGACCTTTTCAGCCTTGGTCTTCTCGGCCTTCTCGACTTTGTCAGCCTTGGTCTTTTCGGCTTTCTCGACTTTTTCGGCCTTGGTCTTCTCGGCCGCCTCAACCTTTTCGTCCTTGCCCTTTTCGGCCTTGGTCTTCTCGGCCTTCTCGGCTTTTTCAGCCTTGGCCTTCTCGGCCTTCTCGGCTTTTTCGGCCTTGGCCTTCTCGGCCTTCTCGGCTTTTTCGGCCTTGGCCTTCTCGGCCTTCTCGGCTTTTTCGGCCTTGGCGGCTTCGGCCTTCTCTTTTGCTTCCTTGGCCTTCTCGGCTTTTTCGGCCTTGGCCTTCTCGGCCTTCTCGGCTTTTTCGGCCTTGGCGGCTTCGGCTTTCTCTTTTGCTTCCTTGGCCTTCTCGGCCTTCTCGGCCTTGGCCTTTTCGGCCTTTTCGGCCTTTTCGTCGGCCGCCGCGGCAGGAGCCGCCGGCGCGGCTTTCGCCGCAGCCGCGGGGGCTGGTGCCGGTGCCGCCGCAGGCTTGCCTTCTGCGAAGGCGAGCCCTGCCAGAGGCAGTAGAGCTGAAACTGAAAGAACCATGAGTAGACGCTTCATCGATTGTCCTCCACGAGATTGACGTTGGACTGCGGGCGCATCATACAGGTGCGCCAGAGTATTTCCAGACCTAGTCGACGAAACTTTCTACCCACGGGAATTTTGGGAATTTTCTGAAGCAGTGTGACTATTCGGCACTCTGGCGTGGAAATGCCACGCTCGCGGATTCACGGCGGGTTCGCGCAAGATTTGGCCGGTCGGATTTACGGCATTTCTCCTTGGCCCACGATTTGCCTTGTCAAGCACGCGAAGGAGACGCGCCATGAAACTTCCGCTGCTTTCGCTTATTGCTCTCGCCACGCCACTTGCCGCCTGTGTTGTCCGGCCATCCGAAGATTGCCAGTATTGTGAGGATCCCTCCTGCCCGACCTCGATCACGTATACGCCGCCGACGTTCACGTACTCCCCGCCGCCTCCTATCCACACCCCGGATGCGGGGTGGCCGGCGCCTGCGGACAAACGGGATGCTGGGGCAGCTGTGCCGGCAACTTATTCCGGGGCCGACGGGGGTGCCATCTTTCCGCGTACCGATGTCCACACCACCGATGGCGGGGCCACTTCGGTCTCCGACGGAGGTGGTTCCTCGGACACGAGGGTTGAACCGCCTTGCACCGACGCCGGTATCTGCGGAAAACCCGTGGTTCCGTTGTGCACCTGGAACCACGAATGCGGCGTCGGCGGTCGCTGCGCGGACGGTGAATGCCAGCGTCCGTGCACGACCAGCGGCGTATGCGGAACCGGAGACACCTGCCAGGCCGGCTTCTGCCAACCGGGCGCAAGTTCGGGCGGGCAGTGCCTTTACGCCACGGATTGCAGCGCCTCATCCCTGTGTATCAACGGTTTCTGCCACGCCAGCTGCAAGGTGGACATCGACTGCCCCAACCGCGCCGATGCCTGTACGGGCAACGTGTGCCAACCCGACGGCCGACCTTCGCCGCAGTGTCATTCGAATATGGACTGTGCCGCGGATCGGGAATGCGTGAACGCCACCTGCCGTACGCTGTGTGCTTCCGACGAAAACTGCGGACCCGCCTGTTCCGGCACCTTGTGCCGCGAAGGCTATTGCGTAGAGCCGCAGGAGAGTGCACCCCAGTGCTCACGCGACGCCACCTGTGGCGCGGGACACGCCTGTATCGATGCCGTCTGCCTCTAAGCACATCCCACGCGTTTCTTCCGTCCTTGAAACCCCTAGCCTAGCTTGCCGTGGCCCGAGGCGAACCCGCTCGCCTTGGGCCATGGCTTTGCTTGAGTGCGGGGCCGGGTTCTGCGACCATGGCGGCGAAAGGCAGGCAGCGTATGCGCAAAGTGAAGATCGTGTGCACCTTGGGGCCGGCAACCACGGGTGTACCCCGTTTGGTCGAACTCATCGAGGCGGGGATGGACGTCGCGCGACTCAATTTTTCGCACGGCGAGTACGAGGCCCATCGGGCCATGTACAGCGACGTGCGCGCTGCCGCCAAGCAAGCCGGCCGGCCCATCACCGTGTTCGCGGATCTGTGCGGACCCAAGATTCGCGTCGGCAAGATGCAAGGCGGACAGGTCGTGCTCGAAAAAGGCAAGACCATCATTCTATGCACGGGCGACATGCTTGGGACTTCCGAGCGCGTTTCCCACACCTACCTTCCACTGGCGCGCGACGTGAAGCCCGGCGATCCCATCCTTCTCGACGACGGCCTCTTGCAACTGCGGGTCGAGTCCGTACAGGGCGGCGACGTGATCTGCCGAGTTGTCGACGGAGGCGTGCTCAAGGACAAGAAGGGCATGAACCTTCCCCGCTCGGCCTTGTCAGTGCCCGCGCTGACCGAGAAAGACAAGAAGGACATCGTGTTCGGTCGGGAGCTCGGCGTGGACTGGTTTGCGCTGTCGTTCGTGCGCGATCCAAGTGATGTGGAGGAAGCCAAGTCCCTGTCGGGCGGGATCCCCATTATCGCCAAAATCGAGAAGCCCGAGGCCGTGACCAACCTGGAAGCGATTCTCGAAGTTGCCGACGCTGTCATGGTGGCCCGCGGCGATCTCGGCGTCGAGGCCGGGCACGAGAAAGTGCCGCTCATCCAGAAGCGCATCTTGCGCGAGATCAAGCTGCGCGCGAAGCCGGCCATCACCGCCACCCAGATGCTCGATTCCATGGTGAAGAATCCGCGACCGACGCGGGCCGAGGTTTCCGATGTGGCCAACGCCGTGCTCGACGGCACCGACGCCGTCATGCTCTCGGCCGAAACTTCGGTGGGCGACTACCCCATCGAGGCGGTCAAGATGCTGGGCACCATCATCGACGAGATCGAGCGCAACGAAAACTACCTGACGGCCGGACAGGATCGGCCCGACGTGCGCGAGCGGACGTTCTCAAGTTCCATCGCGGACGCCGCGGCCGAAATCGCCGAGGATTTGAACCTGGCCGCCATCGCGGTCTATACCGAGAGCGGCCACACCGCGAACCTGCTGTCGGCGCAGAGGCCGCTGGCCAACATCGTGGCGTTCTCGCGCCACGAAAAGATCCTCAATCGCCTCGGATTGCTTTGGGGCGTGCGCCCGCTGCACGGGGAATGGGTGCAAGGCGTCGCGGGCGTGGTCGAGCAGACCGAGCGCGAGCTCTCGCGCCACAAGTTGGCCGGCCCTGGGGACAACATCGTCATTACCTTTGGCATGGTCCTAGGCAGCGAGCCCTTCCAGACCAATGTGCTTAGGCTCCACAAGCTGAAGGGGCAGTAGACTGGTGCTCAGCGGCACGCGCGCGGCCGAATCGCCAGCACGCCGCGCCTTGCTGTTTTCCGTCGCGGGGTTGGTCGGGCTGATCGTCCTGGCCTACCTTCGCGTGTTGTTTTTGGGTGAGACTTTCGCGGTTCGCGATCACCTGACGTGGACACTGCCCTCGCGTGCCTTTCTCGCCGAGAGCCTGAGGCACGGGCACTTGCCCGAATGGTGGGATGCCCTTCGTCTGGGCCAGCGCTTTGCCTCGGATCCGAACAACGGCGTGACCTATCCGCTGACCTGGGCGATCGCGCTGCTGGATCCTTTGCTGGGCGCCGACCTTCTGCTTCTGTTTCACATTTTTCTGGCGGGCGCGGGGGCGCTCTTGCTGGCCCGTCGGCTCGGCGCGAGCGCACTCGGGGCATTCTTCGGTGCGGCGGCGCTGATGACCTCCGGGTACATGACGTCCATGATCGTCAGCGGAACCATTCTTCTACCATTGGGATGGATGCCGCTCGTGGCCTGGGCGGCGCTTGGGGTGGCCCAGGTTGAAACACGTTGCGACTACTTTGGCCGCGCGTTGGTTCTCGCCGGTGTGCTTGCAGGGTCCGTGGCATCGGGCAACCCGGCGGGCGTGAATAACATCGTGCTGGCGGGCGCGATCGTGGTACTGACCGCTCGCCATAGGGCGAGCGCACTCGTGGTCTTGGCCGGCGCGAGCGTTCTCGGCGCGCTGATGGGAGCGGCCTCGGTGCTGGTTACCTTGTTCACCTTGGCGGACAGTACGCGCGCAGGCGGCTTCTCGCTGGCGCAAAGCGGTGCCTGGTCGATGCATCCCTTGCGCCTGTTCGAGCTTGTCTGGCCCCATTTTCTAGGCCACGGCCTGCGTCCCGAACAGAACCTGGCAGAGCTGTGGGCACACGGGGGCGGCGAGCTGGAAGCGAACTGGTCCGGCAGCGACTACGTCGGCCTTCCGGTGTTGTTCTGCGCCGGCCTGGCCAGTGTGCGCGGCAAGGGCATTCCCCGTCGCCTGGGAATTCTCTCCCTGTTTTTTCTGTTGCTGGCCCTGGGAACCTTCACCCCGCTTTACGGCATCTACCGCGCGGTTTTTCGCTTCGAGCAAGTTCTGCGCTATCCCGAAAAGCACCTGGCCAGCGCTCTGGTGTTGTGGTCGGCCCTGGCGGCGGTTGGTTTCGATCGATTGTTCGACCGAGCGGGCAGCCGGACCCGCCTCGTGCGCACGAGCGCCGTGGTCGCTTTGGTAATGGCGGCAGGCGTGGGGGTGGCTCATCTGCTACGCGGGAGTTTGGCCGACATCATTGTCCGCACCAGTCTTGCGCATGATCGAGGTATAGACGCACAGGCCGCGCTTTCCGCGGTGCTGGACGGCGGCCTCGCCGCAACGGCGGTCGCCGCGTTCTTGCCGCTCGCGCTCTGGCTAGGTTCTCATCCGCGTTTCGGCCGTCTGGCGCGGCCGGGCTTCGCCGCCGTCGCCATCGCGCAACTCGTGGCGCACGACTGGTCGATGCAAGTCCTCGTCTCGCGCGATCTGGTCAGAAGATTGCCGACCATCCTTGAACCCTTGCCCAGACCGTCCCCCGGCGAGCTGCCACGCATTTTGCGTCGAGCCTACGACGTCACGCCCATCACGGTCTCGGGCGAGGTGCGGGCTGGGTATCTTCATCAGCTCGCCATTCAGAATGAGGCCACGCGCTTCGGATTCGCGCAGGTTCCTGGCTACACCATCGCCGGGACGTCTCGGTTTGAAGCCTTCGTCGCTGCCAGCGGCAAGTCGAACCTCGAACGGATCATGGACTTGCTCGACATCCGCTACCTCATCATCGAGGCCAGCCATGCCGGCGGCATGGGCATGCCCATGCGATCGCCAGGCATGCTGGCAGGTCACGTGGTCCTGGAAAACGTAGAGCGCAGGGCGCGCGCCTTTGTCGCCTACCGCTACCAGCACGGGCTCTCGGACGAACAAGTCTTCGATCGGCTCTTCGATCCCAATCGTTCCAATCTGGATTTGGGCGTGGTCCGTCTCGCCGGCGCGGGGGAAAGCCGAGACGAGGCGGCCGACAAATCCAACCCCTGCGGCATCTTTCGGCCGGTGCCTGAGCACGTGATTCTGCGCTGCCAAGCATCTCGGGCGGGGTACGCGGTTCTGCTCGACGAATGGACGCCAGGCTGGTCGGCCACTCTCGATGGTGCGCCGGCGCCCTTGGAACGAGCCGATGTTATCTTTCGCGCAGTGGCGATTCCGGTGGGAGAACACGTGGTGGAAATGCGCTACCGCACGCCAGGATTGTGCGCCGGCGCGCTGGCGTCGCTGGGTGGCTGCACGCTTTACGCCGGACTGGCGTTTTTGTGGCATCGACGGCGACGGAAGGGCAGGGGGCCGCTCGACCGCACAGCCGATTCATCCCCTGCGGGTTAGGCTCGCGGCCAGGATCTCCATGGCCGACGTGTGTCCCGCGGACGTGAGCGCGTAGGTCTGCCTTGGCAGACCCGAACGCTTGTCGGACGCGCCAGCGTGGCACTCGACCAAGCCCGTGCTTTCCAACTCGTGAATCGCGGCAAGGAAACCCAGTTCGTCGAGCTCGATCTTGCCACCCGTCCAGTCGCGGACCCTGCGTATGATTTCTGGACCATCGCTCTCACCTGTAATGAGCACGCGCAACAGGGCGGCTTGTGGTGTGATCGATGATTCCTGAACCATTCCGCTCTCCCCCGGTCTCGCGCTACTCCTCATCCTCGTCCGCCACCGTCGATTGGCGGCGTAACAGTTCATAGGTCAGCGTGCTTTCGATGGAAGATTGGACTGGAACCGTAACCTCGTCGTCGACAATCTCCTTCGGCGCGGCTTGCGCGGCGGGCGCGCCTTCTTCCTCTTCGAAGGGATAGCCATCACAAGCAGGAAGTTCGCGCGTCTTGTCCAGTTGCTGGGGCTGTACGACGATGGGAACGCCGTCAGCGGCCAAAGGCACGCGCAAGGTCTTCTTCGTCGTCATGGTTTTGCCACCAGTCGCGTCAGGGAAACAAACAACACCGGCATTGTACTACGTCCGAGGCAACGGCGTCGCCAATCCAATCATCTGCGCCCGATCGACCGCGACCGCGCACGAGCAAACGGCGCGTGCATGCTTTGCGCGGAACGAGTATGAAAGGTCCCATGAGCGAGAAGGATCAGGATTTTGCTTCCATGCTGGCCGAGTTCGAGCAGCGGAACCCGGGCCGCGATCGTTTGCAGGCGCACGTGGGCGATACCGTTCGTGGCCGCGTGACTCGCCTCGGGCAGGAGTCAGCGGTGGTGGAAATTGCCGGTGGAGCCGGCGAGGGAATGATCGAACTCGACCAGCTCCGCGACGAGGACGGCAATCTGACCGTCAAGGTCGGAGACGAGATCGAGGCGCGCGTGATCGAAACCATGGGCAAGAAAGGCTGCGTGGTCTTGCGGCGAGCGATGGCGCGCGGCCCCGAAGCGCGCGCGGAGCTGACACAAGCGGCAGAACTTGGACTCACCGTGGAAGGCACGGTGACCGCCGTGAACAAGGGTGGCGTCGAAGTGACCGTTGCGGGCGTGCGGGGGTTTTGTCCCATCTCGCAACTCGATATCCGTCACGTCCCCGACGCCGCCGAATTCGTGGGTCATAAGTATCAGTTCCGGGTCACGCGCTACGATGTCGACCGGCGGGGTGCCAATCTCGTGGTATCGCGCCGGGCGCTCCTTGAAGAAGAATCGCGTGGGCGGGCCGAGAAGGTGCGAGCCAAGTTGGTGGTCGGGGCGGTTCTTCCCGGCGTCGTCGCTACCATTAAGGACTTCGGCGCCTTTGTGGATCTGGGCGGTATCGAGGGCATGCTGCACGTCTCGGAGCTGGGGCATTCGCGTACCACCCGTCCCGGGGAAGTCCTGGCCGTGGGGCAGCGCCTGGACGTCCAGATCCTGCGCATCGAGAAGACCGACGATCCCAAACGGCCTGAACGCATTTCGCTTTCGCTCAAGTCCATGGCGCGCGATCCGTGGGAAGACGTGGCCACACAATTTCCGGCGGGAACCCAGGTTGCGGGCAAGGTCGTTCGGATCGAGCCATTCGGGGCCTTTGTCGAACTGGCCCCTGGAGTGGAGGGTCTGGTTCACGCGTCCGAGCTTGGCGCGGGCAAGCAGGTTCGTCACCCCCGCGAGGTGTGCAAGGTGGGCGACAGCCTGACTGTGACGGTGTTAGCGCTAGATCACGAGCGCCGTCGCATCTCGCTCGGCGTGGGCGAGCGCGGCGACGTGGTTACCCAAGAAGACATGGACAGGGCCCGCGCGGTGGCCGGGCCGGGGCGGTTTGGAACGCTGGGCGATCTGCTCCGCGCAAAGAAGCCCTAGTCTCATCTCCAGGCGTACGCCGAGTCGCCACGCCGCACGCGGGGTGGGCATTTGCCTCGGATGTTGTAGAATTGACAAACCATGCAGGTCGCCGGATGGTCCGGGGACGCCGCGTGGATTGGAGCAGACCATCATGCTGTCAGGCCAAGATCCTCGGCTGACGACGATAACGGTCGAAGGGCACCTGACGCTTTCTGCCACCATCAACTGGCACCTGTCGGCGCGGAAGATCGATTTGCGCGCGCTGTTGCGCGTGATTCTCGGTCCGGCCAAGGTCGTGGATCAGGCACCCTTGCTCGAAGCGCTCAACTATCTGCACCAGGCCTACGGAGACAGACGACGCAAGAATGGCCCGGCGGCCGTGCTTCACTGCCTTCGCATCGCCGCCATGCTGGCGAGGGTGATGCCGTCGCCGACCACCCTCGACCTGCTCGGTGCGTTTCTGCACGACAAGGAAGAAGATCTTACGCGCGAGGAGCTGGGGCCGGCCGAGTGGGATCGCTTGCAGTCCGAATTTGCGCGCGTGCTCGAGAAAATCGATTCCAACCACCGCTGGTTCTTGGGTGAGCGCATCGCCCTCTTGTGGAGGCAGTCGTCTCAGTCCTACTACGATTACCTCGGCACCGTGCTTTCCAAGGCGCGCACCATGCCCGACCTCTTGCGCTGCAAGCTCGCCGATCGCCTGGACAACACCATGGACATCGCGGTTCAGCGTACGCCGACCGAGCAGAACGCGTTTTTCGAGATGGCCTTCGGCATGTTGTTCCTGCCGCGCTATCAGCCCGCGTCCAACGATGGCACGGTCGTTCCCGACGTCGAGGCCTGCGTGTTGCTCATCTCGCAGCTCTTCAAGAACGTCGTGCTCATGAGCATGCTTCGCCAGCAGGATCTCGACCACCTGGACGACACGACGGCCCGGCTTTTCCACGCCCTGGCCACCACCAGCAGCGAGCAAGCGCAGTGGGCGGTGGCCGGATTGCTTTCGTCGCCGACCATCGGCTGGCAAGAGCGGCGGAGTCTCTTGCGCGAGATGATGGACTACTGCTCTGCGGGTGGCATGGCGGCCATCCATCGCAAGGACAAGGGCGGACTGCTCGACGGAAGTTTTCTCGAACATTTTGCCCATCCCGACGATCGGACGCGCAAGAAGCAGATCGAATCGCTCTACAACGACAAGCCGCTCGTGATTCGGGTGCTCGTGCTTTACATCGGGATGTTCACCAGTTTCCTCGCCGATCCTCACTACTACCTGCACGGCATCGACCGCTCCGGCCTGCACCCCGTGGACTAGCCTCGGCCGAGACGGTGAAGAAATTCGGCTTCGTCGATGATCTCGACCCCCAGGCTTTGGGCCTTGGTCAATTTCGAGCCCGCTTCTGCGCCCGCCACGACAAAGCTGGTTTTCTTCGAGACCGACGATGTGACCTTCGCGCCCGCGCTCTCGGCGGCTTGGCTTGCTTCCTCGCGCGAGAATCCCACGAGCGTGCCGGTGATGACGACGATCTTTCCCTGCAAGGGCTGGGCACCCGCCGGCGATTCCGGCGCGTCGTCTTGCATGCGCAGACCAGCCTGCCGAAGCCTTTCCACCAGCGCCAGATTCTCCGCCGTGTGAAACCAGTCGTGGACCGTGCCCGCGATTTCCGGACCTACGCCGTCTACACCTTCCAGGGACTCTTGGCTGGCGGCGGCCAGCGCCTCGATGGAGCGATAGCGCTTGGCCAGAAGCTGGGCCACGCGTGCGCCGACGTGGTGGATGGACAGCCCAACCAGCAGGCGCCACAGGGGCCGGTCCTTCGAAGCCGCGATGGCTTGCATCAGGTTCTGCGCCGACTTTTCGGCGAAGCCGGGTAGGGTGGCAACACCTTGGGCGTCGAGCTTGTAGAGGTCGGCCGGATCCGCCACCCAGCCCCGTTCCATGAGCGCGGTGACGGTCTGGTAGCCGAGGTGTTCGATATCCATGGCATCGGGCGAGCCGAAGTAGAAGAGCCAGCGCGCTCCTTGGGCTGGGCATCCTTTCTTGTTTGGGCAACGCCAATCGGCCTCCTCGTCTTTGCGGGCAAGTTTGGTATTGCACGCTGGGCATTCGCTCGGGAACTGCCAGGGCCGGCTATCCGACGGGCGTTGTTCCAACACGGGGCCAACGATCTCTGGAATCACGTCCCCGGCGCGGCGAACGATCACCGTGTCGCCCTCGCGTATGTCCTTGCGCCGCACTTCGCTTTCGTTGTGCAACGTGGCCGACGAAACCGTCACGCCGCCCACGAGCACGGGCACGAGTTCGACATACGGCGTGACCCGACCCGTGCGTCCGGTGTTGACCGCGATGCGTTTCACGAGCGCGGTCTTCTCCTCGGGCGGAAACTTGTAGGCCACGGCCCAGCGAGGCGCGCGGCTGGTCGCGCCCAGGTCGGCGCGCTGGTCGTATCGGTCGACTTTGATGACGATGCCGTCGATCTGGTAGTCGATCTGATGGCGTTGCCGGTGCCACTTTGCGATGAAGGCGCTCACCTCGGCCAGCGAAGATGCCTTCTCGATGGTTGGGTTGACGGGCAGGCCCCAGGTCTGCAGGCGCGCCAGATCCTCCGAGTGACGAGTGGTGCGCTGGCCGTCGACGGCGTCGCCCGGCGTGCCCACGCCGTAGCACCAGAGGGCGAGCCCGCGCGTAGCGGTCACTCGAGGATCCTTCTGGCGCAGGCTGCCGGCCGCGGCGTTGCGAGGATTGACCAGCGGCTTCTCGTTTCGGGCGGCGAGCTCTCCATTCAGGCGCTCGAAAGTGGAAATGGGTAAGTAGACCTCGCCGCGCACTTCGAGCACCGGCGGAAATCCCCCGCCAGGTAAACGCATGGGGATTTCCCGGATGGTGCGCAGATTGGACGAAATGTCCTCGCCGACGCTGCCATCGCCACGGGTCGCGCCACGGACAAACTCGCCGCGCTCGTAAACCAGCGAGACCGCGAGCCCATCGATCTTGAGTTCGCACACGTACTCGATCGCGCCTTCGGCGCCGCGCTCAAGCTTCATGGCCCAGGCGGCGAGCTCTTCGGCCGAGAATGCATTGTCGAGAGAGAGCATGGGCGACAGATGGCGGACGGGCGCGAACAGCTCGGACGGCTTGCCGCCAACGCGTTGGGTAGGGCTGTCGCGGATGACCAACTCGGGGTGGCGCGCCTCGATGGCGCGCAGCTCTCTTTGCAGCTCATCGTACTCGGCGTCGCTTACCGATGGCTGGTCGAGCAAGTAGTAGCGGCGGTCGTGGTCGACGATGAGCGCACGCAATGTCTCCGCGCGCGTGCGAGCCGATTCAGTGGCACTTGCCGGGGTGGCTGGATTCTCTTCCGGGGATTTCGTCACGTTCGCTGCGACGGGCGGACGGCGCGAGGGCTACGCCTGGCCTTCGCCGAGGGCGCGATCGAGATCGGCCTCGATGGATTCGCGATTTGCGGCCCGGGCCACCGACAACTCCTGAATCACCAGGCCGCGCGCGGTGTCGAGCATGCGCCGTTCGCCAAACGAGAGCGATTTGGTCTTCTTCAAGCGGTGCAGGTCGCGGAATACCTCGGCCACCTCGAACAACGAGCCGGACTTGATCTTGTCCATGAAGGCGCGGTAGCGGCGGTTCCAGGTGTGACGCTCAAACTGCACGACTTTCTCGCGCAAGATTTGCAAGACTTCCTCGGCGTCCGCCTTGCCAGCCACTGGGCGCAGCCCGACTTGCTCGGCCTTGTCGATATGCACGAGGATCTTGAGATCGCTCGTGGTCAGGCGCAGGACGTAGAATTCTTGCACCTTCCCGCCGATTTCCTTCTTCTCGATCTCCACGACTTCGGCGATGCCGCGAGATGGGTAGACAGCTTTTTGGCCAATCGTCAGCGTGAGTGCCAAGAGCATGCTCCTTGTTGGGCGGCCGAGCGACCGCGCGATGTTGCCTCTTCGCGGAGACTGTAGCGCACTATTTTCCAAGCGATACAGGGATTCGACGTGCCTTGGTCCGGTTCGCCTATTCGGCGGCGAAATGGTGATCGAGATCTCCGCGTCAAGGCGGAGGCTGCCCGCGTACGGCCAGGCTCCTCCGCGGCGATCTGTTTGGATTCGCGCGGCTTCTGAGCCTACAATCGACTAGACGATGACTAGACGCGCGAACCGGACCCTGGGTATGTCTCTGGTGGAACTGATGATCGTGGTCGTGATCATCGGAATCTTGGCCGCGATCTCGGTGGTCGGATACCGGAAGTACATCGCGCGCGCTCGCATGTCCGAGGCCACGGCCATGTTGGCCGAGTTTGCCGCCAAGGAGCAGCTCTATTTCCTCGACAACGGGCAGTACATGGAAGTCCACAAGTACGCCGACGCCACTCCGATGAAGTCTCTCTACCCGAGCCAGAGCGAATTTGAGGGCGAATTCTGGCCGCAAGATCCCAGCAAACCTTTCGACTCGGCCCGAACTCCGGCCCCGGTCGCACCGATGCCTCAGTTGTGGCGAGCCCTCGGCGTCCGCCCGCGCTGGCAGCAACTTTTCTGCACCTACCTAGTCAATGCCGGCGCTCCCGGTAGCACCCTCCCTGGCACTGTGGGGCCTACACTTTGGACAAGCCCACCCAACGTGCCGTGGTTTTACGCCCTGGCCGCCTGTAACCTCGGCGGGGTGTCCGGTTGGCCAAACTCAGGCGGGGCCAATTTCGTGACCGTGCTTGTGCTGACCCACGACTCTCCGGCCATACGGACGATCGACGAGAATCAGTAGCCAGGGCCTTGGGCAGGCCGGTATTAGGCCACCATCCACCCGGCAACTCCTCCGCCCTGCGGGTGCCAATTTAGGTCACCTTGTCCCTAACGACTTCTCAGCTTTGCCCATGGGCCTTCGACATGGCTCACAAATATTTAATATATGTTAAATGGTTTCAACGTCTTAGGCATCTTGACACGAGGAATTCATCGGGATAGCAAGTTGGCCGAGACCGGAACCCATGGCCGCCAAGGGCCCTTTCCTTCACCGCCCGGAACTGTTCATCGCTCCAGAATTCGGCCCATGATTGTCACTTCCCAGCGTTGTAACTGTGCTTCGCCCGATTCGCATTTTCACGATACAAATTGAACACATACGTGCGCTTGTTGGCCGATTGGCCAGAATGGCACGGCAGCTGCACACGACACGCCCAGGAGGCATACCAATGATTAGAGCACGCAAGAAGAGTGGAGGTTTCACACTGGTCGAGTTGATGATCGTCGTGGCGATCATCGGCATCTTGGCCGCAGTGGCCATCCCGGCATTTACTCGGTACGTCAAGAAGTCACGTACGGCTGAAGCCGTGGGCCACCTCAACAAGGAATGGTCAGGCTCGCTGACCTACTACGAAACCGATCACATAACCTCGGGCGGAAAGATGTTGGCCAAGCAATTCCCTGGGGCATCGGCTGCCTGGGCAAACTCTGGTACCGAGTGCGGCTGCTCGACAGGGTCCCGCTGCGCCGGCGGCGACAAGGTGTGGGGCAGCGACAAGGTTTGGCAGGCGCTCAATTTCTCCCTGCCTGACCCGCACAACTACCTGCCTGGCTACAGCGGGGCCGGCACCGGAAGCGGTGCCCAGTTCACCGCGTTCGCCAAGGGCGACCTGAACTGCAACAAGACTCTTTCCACCTTCTCGCGCCAAGGTCAGATCAACTCGAATGGCGATGTGACCGGCAGCTACCAGCCAATCGTAGAGAACGAACTCGAATAGCGTCCTCGTCGGTCCTAGAAACCAAGAAGCCCCGGTGCGACATCGCCGGGGCTTTTTGCTGTTCGAAGATTGGGCGGTTCCGGTTTCAGACCGCGGGACCATCGCCGCGGGCTAGGATCGTATCCCTGGCCAGCCGCTGTTCGTGCTCGGGATGGTCCAAATTGAAGTGCAAGCCGCGGCTTTCGGGGCGCCGTCGTGCGCTCTGGATGATGAGCTCCGCGACCAAGGCGATGTTGCGCAATTCGAGCAGGTCGCCGCTGACTTGGAAATTCCAGTAGTACTCGCGGATCTCTTCGCGAATCATCTGCATCCTGCGCGCGGCCCGTTCGAGCCGCTTGTCTGAGCGCACGATACCGACGTAGTTCCACATCAGACGACGGATTTCGTCCCACGTGTGGCTGACTACCACCGCCTCATCGGTCACGGTGGCATCTCCGGCGTACCAGGGCGCTACCTGCATCGGGCGGTTCACCGAGACCTCGCGCACGTCGTCGGCCGCCCGGGCCGCGTAGACCAAGGCTTCGAGCAGCGAGTTGGAGGCCAGCCGGCAGGCGCCGTGCAAACCCGTCATGGAGGCTTCGCCGATGGCGTACAGATTGCGCACGTTGGTGCGGCCGTTGCCGTCGACCAGGACACCGCCGCAACTGTAGTGGGCGGCGGGCACCACTGGTATGGGCGTCGTGCGCATGTCGATGCCCAGCTCCAGGCAGCGACGATGGATGTTGGGAAAGTGATCGAGCAAGAAATCGCCTGGCAGATGGGTCATGTCGAGCAGGACGTGGTCGTCGCCCGTACGCTTCAGTTCGGCGTCGATGGCGCGCGCAACCACATCGCGCGAGGCCAGATCCTTCATCTCGTGGTAGCGCCCCATGAAGGCGGAACCGTCGCGCAAGCGCAGGATGCCGCCTTCGCCACGCAAGGCCTCGCTGATGAGGAACGACTTGGCCGCCGGGTGGTAGAGGATGGTCGGGTGAAACTGAAAGAACTCCATGTTAGCGACGCGCGCGCCCACACGGTAGGCCATGGCAACGCCGTCACCAGTGGCAACGTCTGGATTCGAGGTGTAGAGGTAGACCTTGCCTGCTCCGCCCGTGGCGATAATTACGGCGCGGGCCGTGATGGTTTTCACCTCACCCGTGCTCTGGTCGTAGACGTAGGCGCCGAAGACCGCGTTGGGACCGCCGTATTTGGCGGTGGTCAAGAGATCCACGGCCATGTGGTTGGGCAAAAGGGTGATGCTGTCGCTGTGGGCGCGCACGGTTTCGAGGAGCGCATTGTGGATGGCCGCGCCGGTCATGTCGCGCGCGTGGACGATCCGTCGCGCGGTGTGGCCGCCCTCGCGGCCGAGGCTGAAATCTCCGTTCTCGTCGCGGTCGAAGGCCACTCCTATCTGGTTGGCAAGGTAGAGAATGTGCTCGGGTCCTTGGCGCACGCAGGTTTCGACGGCCTCGCGCGTGCAAAGGCCGTCCCCCACGCGCAGAGTATCTTCGATATGTTGTTCGGCGGTGTCGTTGGCGCCGAGAACGCCCGCCACTCCGCCTTGGGCATGCTGCGTGTTGCTGTCGGTCAACTCGCGCTTCGACACCAGGACCACGCGGCCGTGGGCAGAAGCCCGTAGGGCGAAATACAGGCCGGCGAGGCCAGAACCAAGTACCAAATAGTCGGCTTCCAAGATGCTTGGAATCTAGCACTTCTCAAGGAGATACTCCCGTCGTCCGTGCGTCTGGCCGAGAGTGCCCAGCTTGCGGCAGATCGGGGCGATGGCTGTGTTACGATCCTGCCGAATGACAACGCGGGTCGTGCTGGCGATGCTTGTCGCAACTCTGCTTACCTCCGTGGTTCACGCGAAGGTCTGGAAGCACGCACGTGCCGATGGGACCGTGGAGTTCACCAGCGCGCCGCGCGGGGGCAAGGGTTGGGACGCGATCTCGGAATTCGATCGCATCGGGCCGACGGCTCCAACTTCCGAGGTGATCTCCTTGCCGCAAAGGCGCGGCGCCAATGTGGTCTGGACGCGCGAACGCGACGACGGCACCGTCGAATTCACGAACTTGCAGCCCGTGGGCAGGCGCTGGAAGGTGCTTTTTCGCCTCGGTCCCGGCAAGGCCTCGTCAGTTCGTGGCTCGTCCGACCTGGTTCCTGCCCGCGACACCTCGGCCGCGCGCTACACGCGCTACGATGACCACATCCGCGACCAGCAGGCCTGCTACGGTATCCCGCAGGCGCTGATTCGCGCCGTCGTCCGCACCGAGTCGGACTTTGATCCGAACGTCGTTTCCAGCGCCGGCGCGCAGGGCCTGATGCAATTGATGCCGGCCACGGCGCGGGCCATGGGCGTGACTAATGTTTGGGATCCACGGCAAAACATCATGGGTGGGGCACGCTATCTGCAACTGCTGGCCAAGCGCTACTGCCACACGCCTGCGGTGGGGGGCGCCGAAGGGCGTACCGCCAGTTTCGTTTGTTCGTTCGACGAGAAGATCAAGGTGCTGGCCGGCTATCACGCCGGGCCGGGCGCCGTCGACAAGTACGCTGGCATGCCGCCCTACGAAACCACACGGTCGTACGTGACCGCTGTACTCCAGCGCTTCGAAGAGTATAGAAGACGGGAAGCGGCGCTTTCGGAATGGTCCGAGGCGGTGCCGCTCAAAGCGCGGTAAACTGCGTGGCCGAATTGGAAAAACAACAACCCCGTCCCGGCTCGACGACCGGCTCCCATGCCGCGATGGCTGAACCTTCGCCTGAAGAGCAAGCCCTGGTGGCGCGGCTTCGTCGCACCAGCGAACTTGTCTCGGCCCAGTGCCTGCCGGAAGCTGAAGCCGAGCTTCTACTTGCGCAGGGCTCGTCGCCGCGCGATCTGCGTGTGCTCAAGCTACTGGCCCTGGTCCGCTTCAAGCTGGGCCGTCTGGCCGACTCGCGTCTGGTCTACCGCGAGGCTTGCGAAGTCGCACCGGAGGATCCTACGGTGCGGCTCAACCTTGGGCTCATTGCTCTCAAGCTGGACTTCTTCTCCGAGGCGGCGGTGGAACTCGAAGCCGCGGTTCGACTGCAGCCCGAGGATCGCCGGGCCTGGAGCTACCTCGGTTATGCCTATGCCCGGAACGCCTCGCCGGCGCAAGCCGCGACGGCCTTTCGCCGCGCAGGTCAACATGAGTTGGCGGCCGAGATGGAGCGTGCAGCATCGCCGACGCATGCGCCAGAAGCTGCAGTCGTCGAGGGGCCGTCACCGGAATCCTCGGCAGAGGCGTCTGCCGCGCGGCCGCTTTCGTCCGCCGTGGCCACGCCCCGACCCGTTCGGCGGCTCGAAGTCACGCCTGTGCCCGCGCCTCGGCCGGCCGCAAGCGACGCGATGCCGGGCGAGCTGACCACGCTCGCCAATTTCACAGCCTCGCGCCTGCTTTCATTGCCGTCGCGGCCCGAGCCGCTTGTGTCGCTGGGGCAGGGCGTGTTGCGTTTTTCGGCGGGCGCGGAAACGCACGTTCGCCAGTCCGCGCTCCTGGTCGCGCTGGGCGGGCAAGGGCTGTCCCTCGCGCGCCGCCGAACGCGCGGGCATCTCAGCGAGGACAGTCTGGCCAGCGATTCGGATCGTTTCTTTCGCGTCGAGGGCGGGGGCGATCTTCTGCTGTCCTCGACCGATCCTGAACGTGGCTTGGTTGCCCTATCTTTGGATCGCGATGTCTTCTACGTCGAGGAGGAGCGGGTCGTGGCCTGGGGCGACGAGGTCGTTTGGGAATCAGGCGCGGTGCCTGGCAACGGCAAGGCGCTCTTGCAGTTCCGCGGCACGGGACGTGTCGTGCTTCTAGCCGGCGGCAACGAACTCGTCGCGATCCGCGTCGCCGAAGGTGAACGGATGGCTGTGCCCACGGCGCGTCTGGCGGGTTGGCTTGGGCGAGTCGTCGTGCAAGGCCAGCCGGCGCTAACCGGGGGAGCCATCGTGCCCGGGCTTCACCACGTCACCTGCGAAGGCGAAGGAGTGCTATTGCTATCAAAGCATGGCGAACATCGGTAGCCAACTCACCAACCTCCCGAACCTCGTGACCATGGGGCGGGTGCTTTTCGTGCCGGGCGTCCTTTACTTCATGGACAACTACAGCCCGGTGCGCAGCCTTATCGCTGCGATCTTGTACCTCGTCGCCTCCCTGGGCGATGGCATCGACGGCTATCTGGCGCGCAGCCGCGACCAAGTCAGCGTGCTTGGAAAATTTCTCGATCCCGTGGCCGACAAGTTGATGGTGACCGCGGTCATGGTGTACATGGTCGCGCTTGGCCGCGTGCCCGCCTGGCTGGTCGTCGTGCTCATCGCCCGCGATCTGGCCATCACCGGGTTGCGCAGCATCGCCTCCAGCGAAGGGATCGTGATCGCGGCCAGCCGGGGCGGCAAGATCAAGACCGCCTTGCAACTCGCGGGGCTGACGTTGCTACTGGTCCACTTCCGCTATCCTCTGCTCGGCCTGGGCATCAACATCGACTACAACACCGCAGGCCTGGTCGTTCTCTATCTTTCCCTCGGCGCTTCGCTGATTTCCGGGATCGACTACGTGGTGGTCTTCTTCCGCGCGATTGGCGAAACCAAGCGCGAGGCGCCGCCGCCCGCGTGATCGTTCATTCGATCGAGGGGGTGGTAGAGGCAACGGCGGTGGTGCGGGCCGCCTCCGTGCGCAGCCTGCCATGCGCGCTCAAGCTTGCCGACGCGGGCCCGGCCCGTCGCACGGCGGTCGCGGCCAACCCGGTTCGGGTCGTGCGCGGCTCCAGCGTCGATGAACTGGCAGATGCGTGGGCCGAAGCACGCGCCCTTTGGCAGAACGTCGAACGGACTGGCGTGCCCGTCGGCGTCGGCTGGCTCGGCTACGATCTTGGCCGCCGCTTCGAACGCATTCGCGGTCCTCTGCTTCCCGGGTCACCTTGGCCCGAGATCGAATTCCGCTTCTACGATGCCCTGGTCGTTTGCGATGCGGTTGCGGGCCGCGCCGAGGTCTGGGCTTGCGACGAACCAGCAGCGCGGCGAACCGCGGGCGAGCTTGTGCGAGCGGAACCGGATTGCGAAGAGGATGGGCCACTGGCGAGCCCGGGGCCTCTTGTGGAAATGGAGCCCCCGGAACAACATCTGGCGGCGGTGGCCCGAGCGCTCGACTACATCCTGGCCGGCGATATCTACCAAGTGAACCTGGCGCGCAGATTGGGCTGCGCCTTTCTTGGGCAACCCGGTCGGGCGCCTGGCTGTTCCCTCTACGCGCTCCTTGAAAACACAGCGCCAGCGCCGCATGCGATCTGGCTGGCGAATGGCGAAAATGGGACCGCTCTGGTAGGCAATTCACCCGAGCGCTTCCTGAGCCGAACCGCAACCGGTCAGGTGGAAACCTGGCCCATCAAGGGCACGCGCCCACGCGATCTGTCGGATCGGTCGCAGCGCCAGGTCGCCGATCTATTGGCCAGTGCGAAGGATCGGGCCGAGCACGTGATGATCGTGGATCTGGAGCGCAACGATCTCGGCCGCGTGTGCGAAACCGGCAGCGTGCAGGTGACGGATCTTTGCCAGGTCCTGACGCTGCCGACGGTGCACCACTTGGTAACCAAGGTGCGCGGGCAGTTGCGGCCCGAGGTCGGCCTGGCCGAACTTCTGCGTGCAACCTTTCCCGGCGGCTCCGTGACC
>Ga0265314_10001999_pt1 | contig 21634 bp, 14 predicted proteins | sample 4126metaG_FD_203106 | JGI IMG/M metagenome (GOLD analysis project Ga0265314, IMG submission 203106) | Rhizosphere microbial communities from Carex aquatilis grown in University of Washington, Seatle, WA, United States - 4-1-26 metaG | ecosystem: Host-associated > Plants > Roots > Rhizosphere >... | reverse complement strand
GCCGGGATATATTCATCGGCGAGCTCTTGTGGTGCGGCACCAAGGGCATGCTCTTCTCAAGTCTCGTGGGCTTGGTGCTCTTTGCATTCGGGAAGATACACTCGCCGCTGGCGGTGCTGATCCCCTTGGTTGGTTTTTTTACTTCAATCGCGTTTGCGGGCCTGAGCTTCATCGTCACATCGTTCGTAAACAGTATCAACCATTTTCAGTACTACTTCACCGCGGTACTGACGCCGCTGACCTTTTTCTCGGGCATGATGTTTCCCGTGCAGGAGCTGCCCGCAAATCTGGCGTACCTAGCCTACGCGCTCCCGATGTTTCACGTCATCGAGACGTTCCGGCTGGTGGCTTCCGGGCCAGAGCATGCGTCCGTTTCATGGGCGTGGGCGTGCCCAATCGTGTTGGTGGCAATGTCGCTGGCGCTAGGCATGCTCGGCGTGCGCCGCATGGAAGGAAAACTCAAGCCATAGCGCCAGCGCTTTACAGGCCTCGCCTATTCCGCGTCCAAATAGGATTCATCTTCCAGCGCGCGGATGTAATCGAGGGCTTCATCCACCGTACAGACCTCGACGCCGCGCTGGCGGCCTCCGACATCCAGCTCGCGCAGCAGCATCAGATCTTCGAAATCCTCAGATTGCGTCAACCGCACACCCGCGCGATGGCCCAGCGTCCGGTCGCGATACGCGTGGGCGTCCATGTGATGCTCAATGAGGAACGCGGTTCGCGGCGTGATGGCATCCCCGAGCATATCGAGCGCCGCGAACACATGATTACCCGGCTCGATGGCCTTGCCGATATCGTGGAGCAGTGCCGCCAGCAAAAATTCCTGATCCCACGCCCTCGACTCACGAGCAAGCTCGAAGACTTGCAGGCTGTGGTAAAGAGCGTCGCCTTCCGGATGGTATTTGGGATTCTGCTTTACCGCCTCGAGCGGCTGCAACAGCGAGCGGAAGAAATCATAGTGATCGACCTCCGCCTCATCGTCCTCTTCCGTCTCATCAATGGATAGCGTCGGGTATTCTTGCCGCAAAAATTGCTCTAATTCCGCGATCGTGGCACGCTCGATGGCCTTGCCCGTGATCGAACTTTTAAACGTGTAGGTGGCTTTATTTTCCGGATAGACGGTGAGTTCGAAACTGAATTTTCCCGTGGCGTGAATGTGCGTGAAAATGCGTTCCTCCGAATGCTTGATGATGCGCTTGTGTTCGACATCGTAAGGCAGCCGCAATTCGTCCAAGACCATGGTCACCGCGGCGATCTGATCGGAGAACACGTGAATATCGATATCGGAGCCCTTGCGCACATGCCCAGTAAAAGTGCTGCCAATCAACGCGGGCCTGAATGAACGCAGATGGCGCATAAGTTTCAGCGCGGCCACGCGCATCGCTTGTAAGTTTTCGGTGCGTTGCGAGCCTTCATGCAGGCAGGCGAGGATTTGAATGTGGTCGCGGATTTCGCGATTTGAAGGCAGGTCTTTGGGCCGATAGCGGCTGTCGAGGCCCAGTTGTTTGGCGGCTTTGCGTTTGGCGGTAAAGTACTCGGACTCCACGCGATCATACATCAATTGTGCGGCAATGCGGGCGATGTGCTCGCGAACTCTTGGATCAGGCATCTCCGATCAGCGTCGATATAAAGCCCATTTCAAGCGGCGCGCGGGCTATGAAACCGCAGGCTTTTCCTGCGACAAGTGTGGTTATCACCGATCGTGAACGATCTTCAAGAAAGAAGATGCGGAAAGCTTAAAGCAAGCAGCGCGCAATGAGCCGATGGAAATCCCGACGTCAAAGGCATCGCGAATTTCCTCGTCGAAAACTTTGTCGGGCTCAGGACCAACATGGCCGCCATACAACCGCGCGCGAGCGCTGCGGTGCAATACCTGCTGACGGGACTATTCCAAGCTCCGGTAATCTGCACGCAGCCCACGAACTGGCTTTCGTCAGGCTTTTTGGGCGGCCTCCTGTAGTGCCGTGGCCGTCATGCCCAAAGTGCGGCTCAAGACGCTCGCCACCGAACCTCCTGGATGGCGGCAAAATTTTCTCGGTCGATCCGGCTTGAACGACAAATCCAAGCAGTTCCTAAACGGCTGTTGCCTGGAACAGAATTCTCGGAGGGGCCAATGCAATCATGAAGGCATTGCATCCAGGCCTTGATGTTGTGCGTTCTTCAATCAAGGCGCGCTGTCAAATCGTCGTCAACGCATAGAAATGGTGATCGACGTAGTTTTTCGCCAGATAGCCAAGCAAGAATTGCCGAAACGCTGCTTCAGTAAGAAAGCATTGACCTCTCCCAACCCGGAATTTGCCGATTGCAACAACTCCTCGCCTTGGTGAGGTAAGAAGCACACCTGGTTTCACTTTGCCAACCTGCCAAATCCTTCCAAGTTTTCGGAATCAAGACAATGCGAAAACCTGCCACGTAGCGAGTAAGCCGCAGCTCAGTCCAGCCTGGCAGAATCCGTCAGTGCAACTCAGCCGAGCCGCAGGTGGCATTTGAGTTGCTTTAGCAGGCCTGCATCGCAGGAGAAGTTAAAGGTCTTAACGTTCGCTTGGGTATGCAAAGGAGCTCGAAAACCGATGCGCGTTCTGATTGTGGATGACAGCAAAGCCATGCGCATGATCGTGATGCGCACCCTCCGCCAGGCGGGCCTGGCCGATTTGGCTACAGAAGAAGCCGCGAACGGGGTCGAGGCGATCACCGCCATCCGCGCGAATTGCCCGGACCTCGTGCTTTCGGATTGGAACATGCCCGAGATGAACGGCATCGACCTCCTTAAAGCCCTGCGCGGTGAAAACAACCAGGTCAAATTCGGCTTCGTGACTTCAGAGGGCACCGCCGACATGCGCCAACTGGCCAAGGATTCGGGCGCGCTCTTCCTGATTGCCAAGCCGTTCACGAGCGAGACCTTCAAGAACGAACTCGCCATGGCCGCCATCGCGTAACGTGCTTTACCTGGATATTCAGTCATGCCCTCACCCGCCAACAGCTTCAAACGCCTGACGCCCGGCTCGCTGCAATCTTTGCGCGTTGTCCAGGCCAAGGAAGCTGTTGCGGCGCCCAACACGCCCGCCACCGCGATCTTTGTTGAACTCGACGCTGCCCACAGCCTGGAACTCTTCGTCGAAGTGGAGTTGAAGGCGCCCGGACAAGACAAACTCTTCCGCGCCATCGGCAAAATCGAGTGGCTCAACGCCACGCCCGCCGAAGGCCAGCCGCAAGGCCTCGGGATCCGCATCATCAGCGTGGAATCCGATGGCAAATCCGCACCGTCGGCCGCAAAAGACGCGGCGGCCGCGTCAGGCCAGGAGGCCAAAGCCGCGCCGGCAGGCGGCCCAGCCGCGGCTTCCGGACCCGTCCCAGCCAAGGACGGCAAGGAAGCGGCAACGGAAACCGCTGCAGCGGCCACCACAGATGGCAGGCCTGCGGCGAGTGCTTCAGGCAGCGTCGCAGCCGCCGTCACAGGCAATAACGAAATTCCGCTGCCGCCGATCAAGGACGTTCAGGAAATGCTCGGCGGCCTCTTCGGCAATGAAGTCACCATCAGCCCGGGCGAATCGCCGCTCAGCTCCGAAAATGTATACACGGGCTACATCATCGACGATAAGGGCGCGCTCAAGGCGCTTTGGACCTGCGATTTCGACTTCGCCGTCCGCGCCGGCGCGGCGCTCTCCATGATTCCCGCAACCGAAGTCGACGCGCTGATCAAGGAGAAGCAGGTCTCCAAGGAAGCGTTTGGCAACTTGAAGGAAATCATCAACGTCGGCACCGCGCTCTTTAATCAGAACGGTTCCGCGCATTTGAAGTTGAAGGAAGTCTACGAACCCGCAAGCACGCTTCCGGAAGAATGCCAGAAGCTGCTGGCCACGCCCGCCGCGCGGCTGGATCTCACCTGCAAATTTGAATCCTATGGGCAGGGCAAGATGTGCCTGCTCGTGGCGTAAGCCAATTTCAATCGCCCTGTTGCTGCATGGTCAATTTTCGATACGCCTTGGATGAAATCCCTTCGCGCTTGCGGAAGACGCGGCTGAAGTAGGCCGGATCATCATACCCCACCGCGTGCGCGATCTCGCTCAAGCGCAAGTTGGGCTCGGTCAACATTAATTCCTTGGCGCGCCCGATGCGGTGTTTCTCCAGATATTCCATCGGCGTGAAACCGGTCGCCTGCTTAAAGCGCCGCGTGAAGTGATAACGGCTCATGTGCGCTGCGCGCGCCAGATCGTCCACGGTGATCGATTCCTGGTGATGCCCGCGCAAAAAGTTCATCGCCGCAGCCACCCCTTGGTTGGTCTGCCCCAATTCCAGACTTGAAGTGCTTCCGCTGCGCAGCCCTTCGACGATCAGCGCGATCAGTCCTGTCAGGTGGTGCCAGACCCACGCATCAAAGCCCGGTGGCTGCTGCTTCAACAGTTGATAAAGCTGTGTGAAGTGCTGCTCCATCGCGGGGATCGACGCGTACGTCATGACCGGCGAGCGCGCCGTGGCCATCAACGCCGCGTAAATCTGCGGCACACCCGGCCCATCGAAGCGCACATAATGCATCTCCCACGGGTCATCTGCGTCGGTCCAATAATCGTGCGGGTGATGCAGATTCATGAACACGGCTTGGCCGGGACCGGCTCGGCAGGTCTGGCCTTGGTACGTGCAGCCGCCATGCCCGCTTTTTAAGAACATGATCTGATGGCCAAAAAAGGACTGCCGCTTGCACCCCCACCCGGCTTCGGTTTTCAGGTGCGCCGCGTTGTGCACGTACCACCACAAGCCGCGCGATTGCTCGCTGGACGTGCCAGCGGCATAGTCCTTAAAGATGGCGGGATATGGAGCACGGTTATCCAAGTTTTAAGCTCAAAGCTCCTATTGCTATAGAGCGGTTTAGATTGAAGAATACCCCTGTCGAGCACAATATGTCAACTCCTACCGTTGGATCAGGGGCGACGCATGCGCATGAATCTCCAACGCCTGGGACTGTCGCTCCAGGTGCTTCTGGCCTTCCTTTATATAGAGACTGCGCGCTGCGCCGAAGACGATATGGACTTGGTGCGGCACTATATCGTGGATTCCGTCAAAACGTCGCAGGTCAAATCGCTGCTCTGCAATCCCGATGGCGGCCAGCCGCGTAATGTGGTTCTCACATCGGCCGATGACAAAGGCATCACCATTCTGCAGGATGGCGCCGAACTGCGCATGAACTGGAAGCAGCTCAAGCCGCTCGACATCTATTACCTGGGCCGGGGTTTGCTCGGCAAGGGCGCGGTCGCCGAACATTTCTTGATGACGCGTGTCGCGCTCAAGTTGAATTTGGGCATCGATATGGACAAGCCGCTCGAACAGCTCGAAATCGACGCGCCGAAAGACATCCCCGAAATCGAAAAAATGCGCGCGCAGATCAAAGCCACGTTCGCACCGGTTGCGCCCGCCGCACCGCCGGTCCAAGCCACTCCGGCGTCCAATCCGACGACGGACACCGCTGCGAGCACGTCCGCCCCGGCCCACGTGAGCGCAAGCAAGCTTCCCGCATTCAACAAGCCGCTACTGTACGACACGCCCGAAGCCGACGCCGTCCTGGCGGCCACGCAGATCCTGCCGCCCGAACATCCATTCAATCAGGACATCTCCAAACTGCCTCTGCATCCCAATTCCGCAAAAATGATCGCGTCCGTGGGTTTGGAAACGATTCTCTGGCCGGAACTCGACATGAATTACGTCGTCGTGCCGCCCGACCAGAAACGCATCAACGTCAAAATCACCCCCGCCAATACGGAAGCCGACCCCGGCCCGTTCCCGTTTCCCGACAACGCGCCAATCGAAGAATGGCCCATGGGCTACCCCGGCTACTCATTGGAAAAAATTCAGCGCGAAGGTGAAGGCGATCGCCATGTGCTCGTCGTCGATCCGGGCAATGCGATGCTGTACGAATTCTTCTACACCAAGAAAACCGACGCAGGCTGGCAGGCCGCGATCTCCGCGACGTTCGAACTGAACTCCTGCAAACTGCGCCCGCTCAACTACTCGTCGGCCGACGCCGCGGGCATGCCCATCTTCCCGGCCGTGGTTAAGTATTTTGAATGCGAACGCGGGATCATTCCGCACGCCATGCGCTTTGCCGTCAAAAACACGCGCAAGGATTTCATCTTTCCGGCCCGACATTGCGCCACCAACGCCGCCAACCCGCTCAACCCGGACTTGCCGCGCATGGGTGAACGCTTCCGCTTGCGCGCGGACTTCGACGTCAGCGGCTTTCCTCCGCACGTTCAGGCGATCCTGAATGGCCTCAAAAAATACGGCATGCTCGTGGCCGACAACACCGGACAGCTCGGCGCCTCACTCTCCATCGCACCGGACCCGCGCATCAAAGGCCTCGACGCGCTCAAGAAAATAAAATTCAAAGATTTTGAGGTCGTCCAAACGCCCACCGAAGGCAAGCGCTAGCGCTCAAATTTGAATTTGCTTACGCCACACGTCTTCGGAAACTTTCCGCATTCACACGCCAATCCAACCCACTCCAGGAGCTATGCATGCCCGTACCGCGCGTAGTCCGCAAAGGCCCGCTCGTCGAAGTCTCGACCGAACACTGGACCGTCGTACATGATGCGCGGGCGGGCGGCGGCTGGACTTCGCTAGTCTTCACCTACGGCTCAGGCAAGAACCTGCTCGCCGCGCCGGTTACATCGCGCGTCCGCAATCTCGATCCGCACCCCAAGTCGGACGGCTCCAGTCCCTATTTTTACGAATCGAAGCACGATAAGAGCGCCACGCTCTCGATTGAAAACTCGCCCAAGGGCAGTGTGGTGATCGCCGAAGGCACCTTCAAGCTCGACACAGGCGGCGACCTCGGCGTGCGCTACCGCCAGCGTTACGAGTACCGCGAGTTCGGTTTGGTCGCGTGCGAATTCGAAGTCATCTGCCCCGAAGGACGCGAAGACATCGTCGAAGTCATGGCGCTCGACATCGTTCTTCGCGAAGGCATGACCGATCTGTACGTGCGCGAAAATCCGATCACGTCGATCGCCAGCGACCTAGCGGGCAGCGGTCGCTGGTTTAAGTTGAATCAGCCAGGCGGCATGTTTTCTACGCGCTACGTCCCGATCCACGTGGTCTGCTTTGAAAAAGGAAAGGAAGGCCTCGAATTCAGTTGTTCCAGCGACGTCGCGAGTTGGGGCAATACGTTCAACCCGGATCCGGGCCTGGGCTATTACGAATTCCGCCCGGGCTGGAACAACCCCAAACAGACCCAGCTCAGCTTCAATCCCTACTGCGTCGCCTACCGCCGCAATCCGACAAAAATTAAAGGGACACAGCGGCTGCGCTACTATCTGGGCATTCCCATGCTCAAACCGCCGGCAACACTGGGCACGCCCTATTTCCATGTGGCCGTCGGAAGCCGCTGGGTCTCCGACGCAGACTTGGAACGCATCGCGGCGGCCGGAGTCAAAGTGATCCGCTTTCACAACGACTACCGCGAAGACGGCCCATTCTGGCACGACGGCATGTACCCCCCCTACGATGCGCAGGGCATGAAAGAATTGCGCCGCGTCGTCGACACCACGCACCGTCTCGGCATGAAGATCATTCCGTATATTTCTGTTAAGGAATTCCACCCCGAATCGGCGGGCTTTAAGGAAAATCAGGTGCAATGGCGCCAGCAGCCCGGTCCAACCTTCCCGGAACTGCACACCTGGGCCGGCTCCGGTGAATTCGGCCAGGTGATGTGCCTCGAAAGCGGCTGGCTGGAATTCCGCAAGCAAGCCATCGATATTATTCTCAAAGATATCCCCTGGGACGGGCTCTATTTCGACTGGTGCACGCCGCTTAATTGCCGCAATCCGCACCATAACGGCGGCGCCCTGCATTCAGACCAGGACGCGTTCTACGAATTCATGTTCTGGGTGCGTAAACGCGTGGGGCTAGATGGCGTGATCATGACCCACATCTCGGGTCTGCCTCAAATTGTGATCGAAAACATGGCCACAATATCGCTAATTTATGAAGACCAGAATTACGGTTCGTTCCCTCGGCCGGAAGAATTCCCGGCGCAGTGCGTTTTCCTACCGATCGTCCCGCGCATGCTCGTCGCGTCGGGGCAAGCCGGCACGCCCATCGCACGCCAGACCATCATGTCCGGGATTCTGCAGGGCACGCCGGGCTGTTCGGGCGCCTTTACGGGGGAAAAGTGGGACCCCAATAAGAAAGGCCAATTCGGCTCGTTTAACGCCGAATTGGCCAACGACTTCGCCCTATTCCACGGCGAAGACCTCGCTTCATATCGCTTTCATCCGGCCACTGCGCGGCCCATCGACACCGGCAATAAAGATATTTACGCCGCGCTCTGGGTTCAGGACGGGCGCGCGTTGATTTACGTCGGAAATTGGTCGAATAAATCCGCGAAGGGCCATCTGAAAATCGAGCCCAAGCGCCTGGGTTGGAAGGGTAAGGCCGATGTGCGCGCGGTCCTGGTCCCTTCGCCTGGCAAAGACAAGGCTTCCGTCCTCAAGCGCGGCAAATTGACGGCCCCGGGCCTGCCCTACGCCCTCAAACCGTGGGCCACCGCCTTATACCGTCTCGAGCTTCTGGGGTAGCGTGCTCAGCCATTTGAGGTGCGCATCGCGGGCCAGTCCGCAGCCGATGTCGTAAAAGGTGCCGGCCGACTTCGGGTTGTAGGACAGGATGATCGCGCGGCGGAACTTATTGCTGTGGTTTTCGCGCGACAAATGCGGCGTCATTGAATCGAACACGATCGCCGTGCCCGCGGCGCCCAAGGCCTGCTGGCGCGGCGTGCCCGCGAAGATTGCTTCGGAAATCCCCGTCTTGCGGTCCATCTCGAACAAACCCTTCTGGTGGAAACCCGGGTACACTTCCAGGCAGCCGTTTTCCGGCGTCGCTTCGTCCAGGTAAATCAGCACGCTGGTGATGCGCGCGGGCACGTTCTGCCAGTACCAGCGATCCTGGTGCAGCGCGAATTCCGCCCCGCCCCGCGGATACTTGTAATTCAATTTGTCTTCAAACAGCGCCGGCGCGTCATTGAAGATGCTCTGCATAATCCCGGTAATCTTCGGCGCCTGCGTCAGCGCCTTAAATTCAGGCGAGAGGTCGATCAGCGGCTCGATCTTGCGGGGGCGCGGCGCGCCGTCGATCTTATCGATCCGCACGCGCGGATTTTCGTGCACCAACGGACCGCACGCGCCTTCGAGCACCGTCGCCGCTTGACGCAGCATGGCCACTTCTTCGTTCGTCAGAAAGCCCGGCACGATCGTAAAGCCGTCCTTCTCGTAAGCCGCAAGATCGAATTTGAACGGTGCAGTGGCATTCATGCTCAGGCTCCTTGCAGGTCCCGCGCTGCTTCAAGCGCATGTATTATTGTACTATTGAGCCACCCGATTTGTCGGCGATTTACCCATGAAAGTCTTGCCCTAAACTTGGATTATTGTGCGCAACACCCCCGAATCGCCCTCAGTCGCCCCTATTCCGGGCGCAAGACGCTCTGCCCGCACCGGCAACTCCCCGTGTGGTATAAATGCGGAAACGTCTTCCACGGCGCGGCCCTATTGCGAGTCCAGCGTGAACCCTTCGGTCCGTGAAATCCTGGACGCCTGGCTCGCCGGCGACCACGCCACGCTCGAAGCCATCCGCGACCGCAAGACCGCGCTCTCCATTTATGCGGACACGATCCTCGCCGAACAGGCCTCCTGGCAGGCGCCCTGGGATCACAGCGCCGCGTATCTGAAATTGAAGCTCGCGCTTGACGATCTCTCCCAGGACGCCGATCTGCTCAACGTCATGTTCCGCCTTGCAATCACGATCGCGGTCAAGGTCAACCATCTCGACGATGCCCGCCGCATGCTGCGCGTGATGAAGCAGACCCAGACCGCCGCGCTGTATGCGCCGCTGCGCGCCAACTGCGCCATCGCCGAAAGCGACATCGCCTGGTACACGGGCGATCATGGCGCCTGCTTTGAAGCCCTGACGCGCGGCCTCGCGCTCAGTCCGCCCGGGACGCTCCTGTGGTACGTGGTGAAGATCCGGCGCATCCTGCGCGCGATGACCTTCGAGCAACTCGCGCAGGCCAAGCAGGATTTGCAGGACCTCCAGCCGATCGAAGTGCAGCGCTGGCTCATGCCCATGCCCTACCCCCTTCTGGAACTCAGCCTGCTCGTGAAATTTGGCCAGTATGAAGATGCGCTCACCAAGCTCGGCGCGCTGCAAAGCGCGCCGGCCCGCGACCCGCAGTTGCTGGAATTGGAAATCTTCCTGCTGCTGAAAACGCGGCAGATCGTTCCGGCGCGCCAGAAAATCGCCGCGCACCGCGATGTCCTCACGCGCAATAGCCTGGCCTTGCTCCGCGCGCAGGAAGCGCTGCTCTGCCACGACTACGACACGACGCGCCGCCAGCTCGAAATCGCGCTCTCCGGCGAACCGAACATCGAAGCCTTCCTCGTCAAACCGCGCCTGCGCATGTTCGCACAACTTGAGCTCTGCCTGGGCCACGCGCCCGACGCGCGCCGCCTGCTCGAAATGCTCGACCCGGGCGGCGCGAGCGAAATCTACACGCTGGAATGGATCCGCCTGAACCTGCTGGAAGGCCAGTTCGAACGCGCGCGCGAACTGTATCTCTCGGGCTCGAAGAAAATTCCGCTCGCCGCGCTCCTCGACGGGCTGCGCGATGCGCCGGAAATCTCCACGCGCGAAGTCGCGCGCCTGCTCGGTCCGCAGGAAGACGCCGCCCGCGGCACCGCCGGTCCGGCCCCACATTCGCAGTCCCCCAAGCCCCGCGCCGCGCCGCCGCTCAGCCTCCTGGGCCGCTCGCCGGAAATCGAAGCCCTCCGCGCGACCCTGCCCCGGCTGGCCGCTTCGCGCGACGCCGTCCTCATCACCGGTGAAGCGGGCACCGAGAAGGATCTGCTCGCCCAGCTCTTACACAAGCAAAGCCCCTGGGCCGACGCGCCGTTTGTGCGCATGCAGTGCCACGGCATTTCCGACGCGTTGATCGAAAGCGAACTCTTTGGCTTTTCCCGGCAACACCAGGCCCGGCCCGGCGAAAGCGAAACCGCCCCCGGCCTGCCGCCCGGTTTTTACGGCAGTGGAATTTCCGGCGACGGCCTCTTCATCGCCGCCGGCAAAGGCACTCTGCTGCTCGAAAACATCGAAGCCCTCTCGCCACGTCTTCAAACCGCCCTCTTGGGCGCCCTCAAGCAGGGCAGCATCCAGCCGCTCGGCGGAAAAAAGCGCCGCCCGTTTCAAGCACGCATCCTCGCCTCGGCCAACGAAACCCTCGCGCACCTGCTCGACGCCGGTGAATTCTCCGCCGAACTCTGCGCTTTGCTCCGGACGCGCCAGCTTCACCTGCCGCCTTTACGTAAGCGCCGGCAGGACATTTTGCCGCTGGCCGAGCATTACCTAAAGGAAGCGAGCGCTGAAATATCCCGGGAAATTGCCCCGGGACTCGCTGCCAAGCTCGAAGCCCACGCCTGGCCCGGAAACGAGCGCGAATTGCGCGCGGCCATCGAACGCCTGGCCCTGATTTCCGGCGAGCGCCGCCAGTTGACCGCCGAAATGTTCGACCCGGTCGAGCCGCCCCCACCCGGCCTTGCGCTTTCCAAATCAAGCCCCCGCAGCAGCCCCGCAGCTTCGATGCCGATGCGCAAACGTGAGTTGCTGTCTATCTTTAAGCGCTATCCGGAGCTCAGCCGCCGCGACGTAATTCGCATGCTCAAATGCGCGCCCATGACCGCGGACTCGGCCTTGCGCGCGCTCGAAGCCGAAGGCCACATCCGCCGCGTCAAAACACAAACCCGGAAACGGACCGCGTATTTCAGCGCCGCGCGGCCCAAAAGATGATCTAAATTTAGTCTAGCTCTAAAATTTCAGCCGATCAGGATATCTCACTACAACCCGCATCACTAAAAGAAGTTATGCGAAATCACACCGAATGACTGGGATTTTGACGCAGCGACCCTCACGCAGCGTGTATTTTGACTGGGGCAGAGCTTTCTGGAGGTCGTTTCCATGCACATGCGCGCAAACTGGTTTCCCATGGCGCTCTTATGCGCAAGCCTGGGCTTGGTTGTTTACTTCAACACAAACTCCGCGGCCGATCCCAAGGACGATGAAGCGAAGAAGCCCAAGTCCGCGAACCGCATCGATGAATTGGTCCGCGCCAAGCTTGCCGAAAATAAAATTACGCACGCCAAGCCCTGCACCGACGATGAATTTCTGCGCCGCGCGTACCTCGACGTGATCGGCGACATCCCCAAGCCCGAAGAAGCCAAAGCCTTCCTGACCAGCACCGATCCGGCCAAGCGCGCCAAGCTCGTCGACACGCTGCTCGCCGACAGCCGCTACGCCTGGCATTGGACCGCCATGTGGAGCGACCTGCTGCGCGACTCCGAAGGGCAACGCAAATTTACCGGGTATTGCATCGCCGAAGGCAAGTTCCGCGAATGGGTCCGCGAGTGCCTCAAGACCAACAAGCCCTACGACGTCTTCGTGAAGGAAATGCTGACCGCGACGGGCCGCCTCGAAGAAAACGGAGCCGCCGCGTTCCTCACGCGCTCCGTCATCGATGACCAGCCCAATTGGATCAATACCACCGCCACGCTCTCGCAGGTCTTCATGGGCGCGAAGATGGCCTGCGCGCAGTGCCACGACCATCCCTTCGACAAGTGGACCCAGAAGGATTTCCACAGCCTGGTCGCGTTCCTCGAATCCCGCACCGATATGGTCGGCCATTCGAAGGTCGACGAAATGATTCCGAAGCTGATGGAATCCAAGAAGCTGCCGGACGATCTCCGCACCGAAATCAAGCCGATCGTCGCGGCCGCCGATCTCAAAGCCATGGGCTGGGACTACATGCAGTTCATCAAGAAGGTCGAAGCGGCCTTGGGCAAGGAAAAAGCCAACAAGGTCACCGAAGTCTGCAACGACCTGCGCCTCTCCCACTTCATCGAAGACAAGCCCGCCGGCGAATACTTCATGCCCGCGGATTTCATTCCTAAGAAGGATCAGCGCGGCGGCCAGAATGGGAAGAAGATCGATCCCTACTTCCCGTGGAATCCGGCTCAAAAAGCCTCGCCTACCGGCGCTGCCGGATCGCGCCGCCAGGAGCTCGCCAATTTCCTGACCGGCAGCCGCCTCTTCGCCACCGTGCAGGTCAACCGCCTCTGGGCACGACTCTTCGGCAAAGGCATCGTCAACCCCGTCGATGAATTTACCGAACGCAACAAGCCTTCAAATCCGGCGCTGCTCGAATACCTGACCGATGAATTCATCAATTCAAAGTTCGACAATAAATACATCCTCAAGCTCATGCTCACGTCCGAAACCTACGGCCAGGCCTCGCGCGCCGAAGACAAGAACGACGTCGACAACGTCTACTTCTCGCGGCACACGGTCCGCCAGATGTCCGCCGAGCAGCTCCTGGATTCGCTGACCACCGCGATCGACAGCGGCGACAACGGCGTGCGCTGGGCGCTCCTCGACGGCACGGACTCGCGCTACCTGATCCAGACCATCAAGGTCCCGCGCGCCAGCGACATCCCCTGCCTTTACACCTCGTTCACCATGGAAGCGTTCATGGACATCTTCGACCGCCCCGATCACCTCACCGTCACGGTCGAACGCACCTCCGGCCTGACCGCGCGGCAGGCGATGGAAATGCTCAACAGCGACTTCATGTCGCGCGCGGTCTCCGAAAAGTTCAGCCCGCACGTGCGCAAGTGGATCGCTTCCAAAGCTTCCGCCGACGAGCTGGCCCGGGAGATGTTCCTGTCCGCGCTGTCTCGCGAACCCTCGGCGAAGGAATTGGAAATCGCCAAGGCCGCCCTCTCCAACCGCGCCGAAGGCGTCGCCGACCTGTTCTTCGCGCTGATCAACTCCGTCGAATACCGGATGATCCGCTGAACTTCTGAATCTTTTCTGGAGACACGCACATGGCTCACCACCCTCTCTCTTGTGACGGCAAAAGCGGCATGGGTCGCCGCGACTTCCTCAAGCTGGGCGCGTTCGGCTTCCTGGGCATGAGTTTCATGCGCATGATGCATACGAGCATCCTGGCCGAAGGCGCCGACGCCTCGAAGTGCGACTCCGTGATCCTGGTCTGGCTGCCCGGCGGCCCCAGCCAGATCGACACCTTCGATCCCAAGCCCGGCCGGCCCTCAAATCTCTTCAAGGCGATTCCGACGAGCGCCGATGGGATTCAGGTCACGGAACATTTCCCCAAGCTTGCCCAGCAGATGAAGCACGTCAGCCTGATCCGCTCGATGTACTCGAAGGAATTCGACCACGAGCGCGCCACGCATCTGATGCACACCAGCTATCCGATGTCCGGCATCCAGAATCCGGGGCTCGGCGCCAACGTGACCTTTGAAAAGGGCAAGCGCAAGGAAGGCCTGCCGGCCTACGTCTGCACTTTCGCCGGCGGGCGCGGCAACGTCGCCGCGGCCACGCGCAAAGCCGCGGGCGCGGGCTTCCTCGACGGCAAGTGCGCGCCGTTCCTGGTCTGCAACGTCCAGGACCCGAGCGGCAAGCTCAAGCTCGGCAGCGACGTCAACGCCGCGCGCTTCAAACACCGCGTCGATTTAATGAGCCAATTCAACCATGAATTCGCCGCGAACTCGGGACTTGAACCCGGCGACAGCATCGGCGCCTACAACGAAGCCGTGCAACTGCTCGAAAACAACGCCGCCGAAGCCTTCGACATCAGCAAGGAGCCGGAGGCGATGAAGCAGGCCTACGGCAACACCGAAATCGGAAAGGGCCTGCTGATGGCGCGGCGCCTGGTCGAAAAGGGCGTGCGCTTTGTCGAAGTCGTCTACGGCGAATGGGACCACCACTCTTTCTTCCCCATCAAGGAAGGCATCACCAACAACTGCAAGGACCTTGACCCCGCGCTCGCGGCTTTGATCGGCGACATGCAGGCCAGCGGATTGCTCAAGCGCACGCTGGTCATCTGCACCGGCGAAATGGGCCGCACCGCCAAGTTTGAAGGCGTCGGCGACAAGGTCGGCCGCGACCACAACGGCAAAGCCTGGTCGACGCTGATCGGCGGCGGCGGCGTCAAGGCGGGTACCGTCATCGGCGCGTCCGACGCCGACGGCTCCGAAGTCAAAGACCGTCCCGTCAGCCCCGGCGACCTGCACGCCACCGTCTACGAACTTCTGGGCGTCTCCTATAAGAAGGAGAATCCGGACTCCCACGGCTTCCCGCACCGCCTCGTCAACAAGGCTTCTAAGAAAGGCCTGCCGACCGAGCCCGCGGAAGGCTCGCCCAACGAACCCATTAAAGAGCTCATTGCGTAATGAAATCCCCCACGCGCCGAGCGCGAGCGCCTCTATTTAAGGACGCCGAATGAACCGCATTATACTGGGCCTCGTGCTGCTGAGCGGACTGGGCGCGCGCGTCCTTTCCGGCGAAGAAGCCGCCAAGCACGACGGCTTCACCGACATTACCGAAGCTTCGGGCGTGGCCAAAGCGATCAAAGCCCACAACGTCGTGCCGTGGGAATGGCAGATCGCCGACCTTGACGGCGACGGCAAGCTCGACCTAATCGTGATGCACCGCGGCGGCCCGTGGCTCACATTCCACAACGCCGGCGGGGGCAAATTCGAATTGATCGAGGCCCTCAGCCCCGATGCGCAGAACAAAGACGCCAACGTGCCCAAGGGCGAGTTCCTCGCGCAGGCCTTCGACTATTTCGAAACCGGCATGATCGACCTGAATTACACGCACCATATTTACAAAAATGAATCCAAGAAAGGCAGCCCGCCCGACTGGAAGTTCAAGCTGGCCTCGCCCGGCTGGAGCCCCGGCGAAGCGGCCAACGTCATCGCGGACCTGAACCACGACGGCATCGTGGACTTCATCGACGGCGACAAGATTTTCCTGGGCAAAGGCGGCGGCGTGTACGACAAAGCCGGCACCGCCTTTCCCAACTACGCCGAGAACGGGGCCATTCCGGTCGACCTGACGGGCACCGGCAAGCTCGACCTGCTGGTGCATGGCGTCGAAGGCGGCGGGATGGAATCGCAGGGTCAATTTAACCGCAAAATTTTGCGCAATAATGGCTCGCTCCAGTTCACCGACGTGACCAAGGATTCGGGCCTCGATCCCACCGGCGGCAGCATCGCCGGCGTGGGCGACCTGAACCGCGACGGCTTCCCCGACCTGATCTGCGTCGAACCGAACCCCGGCGGCGGCGTGATGAACGGCAACAAAGTCTGCCTTTACCTGAACGACGGCAAGGGCCACTTCACGCTCGCGGCCAACGCCTTCGACGGCCCCAACACCATCGTCGGCCAGGTGCGTGGCTACGGCGGCGCCATCGTCACGGACTTCGACAACGACGGCAACCCGGACATCGCGCTCAGCATCAACCACTGGCTGTATGTTTTTCACGGCTCGGCGTCGGGGAAATTCACGCTCGCGAACAAAGCCTGGGGCCTCGACGACCACAACGCCGCCTATGGGCCGTTCACGTTCGGCGACCTCGACGGCGACGGCAAGCTCGACCTGATCTGCGGCGAAAACGCGGCCATGAAAATCATGCGCAACGACCTGCCCGGCGGCGACTGGCTCAACGTTCAGGTGCAGGGCGCCAAGGGCAACCGCTCGGCCACCGGCGCAAAGATCCGGCTGCTCGAACCCGGCGCCGACAAAAAACTCTTCTGGTACGAACAGGTTTCCGTCTGGGGCCGCCGCGCGTTCCACAGCTATTACGCCGCCGCGCAGACGGAAAGACATTTCGGTCTGGGAAAACGCGATAGCATTGAAGTCAGCGTCGAATTTTACCCTTCGGGGAAAGTGGTCACCCGCAGCGCGAAAGCCAATTCGACGATCCTCATTGATGAAACGGGAGCCTCCGACAAATGAACCTGCCTTCGATCCGCGCGCTCTTTTCCGCCATGCTTTTGGTTCTGGCCTGCATGGCTCTTCACGGCACCGCCTGCGCCGAAGACACCAAGACGCCGCCCGCGAAAAAAGATCCCAAGACCATGAGCTTGGATGAACTCGAAGCCGCGGGCCTCTGCCCCGTGAAGAAGATCGAGTCCAAGCAGATCTACCACTACGACCTGAACGGCAAGACCTACCATTTCTGCTGCCGCGAGTGCCAGGACGAATTCGAAGCGCACCCGGAAAAGTACGGCGCCAAGGCCGATAAGCCCAAGGACCCCGCGCCCGAACCCAAGAAGTAGGCCGCCGGCCGCTCCCATAAGTTCCGCCGCATCCGGAAATCCATTTAAGACCGGGCCGGTCCCCACCGATACCCTGAACGTGGGACCCTGCACCGATATCCTGCTGGTCGCGTTTTTGCTCCTCCAAACCTGGGTGGGCTGGCGCAGCGGCCTGCTTTGGCAAGTCACCGGGCTGGCCACGCTGGGCCTGGGCCTCGCGCTGGGCACGGTGCTGGCGCCGTCGCTGGGCTCGCGACTCAAACCGATCCTGGGCTGCGACACCTTCCCCGCCGAAGTCGTCGCGTTCCTCTTTGTCGCGGGCCTGGTCGGCGTAACGCTGCGCATGCTGGCGTCGTGGGCCGAGCAGCACTCCGAAAACAATGTACCGAAGCCCGAGCGCGAGCAGCGCCGCGCCGATGACCGCATCCTGGGCGGAATTTTCGGCGCGCTGAAGGGCCTGGTGCTGGCGCTGGTGCTCGTCGTGGCCGGCGTTTCGCTCTGGCCCAAGTCGAGCGCATGGCAGGACTCGCGCCTGGCGCCGCCGATGGCCACCGCCGGCGCGCGGCTGTTGCCTGAAGGCGCGATCGACGAAGTCCGCACCTGGGTCGCGACCAAGGGCGGCAAGCTGCGCCGCGACCTGGACATCCAGACCGCCAACGAATCCACCAGCGGCGATTAGCGCGCCGGTTTTCCTCCGCTCTACTTCTTCCACTGCCCTTTCTCATCCAGATACGCACTCGTCTTTTCTTTCAGCGCCTTCGCTTCGCCTTTGATCTGCCAGTCTTCGACGATCGGCGTGAGGTGGTTTCGGAACATGAATTCGTACAGCGGTTCCGCGTCGGCGGGCACGTCGCCGGGGTTGACGCGGATCTTACAGACGCAGTTCACGCCCGGCGCGAGCCAGCGCAGTTGCTCCCACGCCGTCGCGTCGCCGAACCACGCGATCTCGTAGCGCTTGGCTTCCTTTTTCCACGAGACTTCGAAGTAGGCGCCGGAGTACGCCAGCACCGCGTCGCAGCAGATCTCGCTGAAGGTCTGCACGTCCGGACCGAGGCGCTCGCGGAACTTGCGCATGGCTTTCACATCGTCGAGCGAGTTGCCGAACGAATCCAGGTAGAAGGTGTTCGCGCCGGCGTCGGACAGCTTCTTAAAGCGCGCGAGCATCATCTCGATGTGCGCCGGATCGTCGGGATTGATGCGCAGGGGTTCGTCCTGCGTCCAGGTTTTGCGGTAAGCGATCTCGCCGGGCCGCGCGCAGAAACCCAGGCGCATCTTCGCGTCGGCAAAGGCCTGCTTGAGCTGCGGCAGATTCTTTTCGGGCTCGGGCGGCAGCACGTCGAAGTCCGGGCGGTACATCGCGCCGCGCTGCTCGTACCCGCCATATGCCCAGAAGATCACGCCCTGCCCGCCGGCTTCCTTCAAGGCCGGCAGCACGCCGTCGCAGAACGTCTTCACGCCTTCGGGCTTGTCCATGCGCCGGAACAGGCCGTCGGGGTGGTAGCCGAGCGGGTTGTCCGGCTTGACGAAACTTTTATCGACCGCCGAAAACTGGACCCAGGGGCGGTTGTCGCCTTTGTAGTGCACCGGCCCGAACGCGCGCGCGAAGTACTCCTTGTAGGGCTCGAGCAGATGCTTCCAGTCGCCGCTCGCGCTGACGCGCAGGCTCATCTCGAAGGTCTCGGCGCCGCCGGGCGCGATGGGTTTGGGAACGATGAAGGCCGGGCCGCGCTTCGGCGCAGGCTTGTCTTCGGGCACCCAGTTCCACAAAAATAGCGTGCGGGACAGCCCCGCGTTCTGCGGCGAGAGCCCCACGCCGAGCGCACCGTCGGTGGCGTAGCTGCCGCCGATCTTGGAGAAGTGGCCGGGGTGGCAGATCGCCAGACCCTGGTGCTGCAGATAGGAAATGTGCCAGTCGAGCATCAGCCCGCTGGGCGGCTTCGCGAATTCGAACATCAAGCCTTCAAAGCCCGCGGCCTTCAGTTCGGCGGTCGCGTGCCGGTTCTCGACCTGCGCGCGGATGCGCACGTCTTCGCCGTCGAACGCGTATTCGAAGTTGGTAACCAGGTCCTTCTGGACTTGGCGCACGCGAACGTGTTTGGCGTCGATGGGCTGCACGGACTTCTCGGTGATCTCGGCCGCGACAACTTCGCCGGCGCCGTCTTTAAAAAAGGTCGGGCCGGCGTTGAACGCGTGCCAGTTGCCTTGCGCAACGACCTTTCCGTTGAGTTCGATTTTGCAGAGTCCGTCGGCGGTGACCGTGAAGGTCGGACCGTTGGGCGCGGCGTAGACGAAGGGCTTAGCGTCTTCGGCACGCGCGGCGGTGAACGGCGCGAGCGCGGCCAGCAGCAGCGCGGCACACGGGAATGGACGCATGGGGACTCCTTTAGTCTGGGTCGGCTTTTGACCGGCGCGTTTGGGATACTCGCCGTTGGGACAAAAGCCAAGCGCGGCGCACTTTTCAGCTCGCCTCCGCGAATCGGGCTGGCGCGACAGCCGCAGCCGGAGCGTAGGCGTAGTCGGGGAGCGGGATGTAATCGACGACAAACTGGGCGAGGGTCTCGGTGAATTCGTCCCAGGCGCGTTGGGCTTCCGGGAATTCGACTTCCAGACGCCAACGCAGTTCTTTGAGTTGGTCGGGGGTGAAGTCCGATCGCGTGGAACTGCGACGAGGGGGGACGGCATGAGGTGACGCCCCCGCACTGGCGGGCAAGCCGCCAGTGGCACACACGGCCCGGGACAAGCTGGAGGCGGAATCGATTCCCAACGGAGGTAGCACTGGCTGCGAACTGCCGCAGCCAGTGCTACCATCGACACGGGGCAAGCTCGCGGCGGAGTGCTCATTCAACGGCGGGACACCGCTTGGTGCCGATTTACTTTCCCCATTTACAGACAATTCAAGCTTCCTGTCTCCTCTATTACTCAATTTATGGTCGGTTTCCTGGCCTAATTTAGGGGTGTCATCAAGGAGCGCTTGGAGTTTTTCCTTGCGGCGGCGGTACCATTCGGCACGGGATCGGGTGGCGAAGTCGAGGCCGAGCAAATTCTGAAATTGTCTGCACGGTGTGCGTTCAATCCGGTTCTGATAGGACGCCAGCACGGTCGTTTCGTCGAAGCGCACGTTAAGCTCGCTGGGCGCGAGCCCTTTCGCGACTTCATCCCGTTCGGCTTCGGCCTGATCGGCCAGCGTTCCGCTCTCGGAGATGCGCGCGTACAGGAGCGCATCGACTTCGGTCAGGGTGCGGTGTTTGGCGTGCCAGAAGCCGCGGTCGAGCCGCGCGTTGTTCAGAAATCCAAGCCGCTGCGCGACCGTGGCTTTGGTCCGGCCGGTCTTGCGGCGTCCGCGTTTGATCGCTCTGCGCACCCCTTCCGGGCCGGACTCCTCCTCTTCTTCGCCTTCGCAGCCCGCATGGCGCAGCAAGCGCATTTCGTATTCGTACATTTCCGCTACATTCGAGGTGGAAATCTTGACCATGTCCCATAACTCTTTGGCATTTTGACCGAGGATATTCTTGCAAATTCGGTTCAACTGCGTCTCGGTGCATTCGAACAACTGGGCCGCATTGCCGACCGGGTCCCAGCGTGTGGAGAAGTCGGCATCCGGTTCGGCCAGTTCCAGGCCCGGCGTGGCGAAGAGCGGTTCGGCGAGTTTGCGCTTCATCGCGGTCTGCGCGGCGAGCCACTTGGGGACCTGCGCTTCGTAATATTCCCGTAGCCAGCGCACGATCTTCATTTCGCGCAGGCGCAGTTCGCGCCCGCTGCATTCGCGTTCCTTGTTGCCGGGGTTGCGCCGCAACAGGTGCATGAGCCACGAGCCGGTGCGGTTTTCGCACTGCGGCTTTCTTTCTTCGGCCCAGAGCAGGAAGTTGGGTTCCCTGCCCGTGAAGCTGGTGAAGCATTCGCCGACCTGGAAAGTTTCGGCATCGTCAAGGCGTTCGGGCTGGATCACGGGCGCCGTGGCGTGCGGTCCGCGTTCCTTTAATTGAGCCTGGCGTTCGGCGAGGCGCTTGGGGGTGCTGGGCGGGAGCGGCGGCGCCGGCAATTGGGGCGCGGGCGTGCTGAGTTTACGGGTGAGTGCGTCCAGCCTTTCGCGTTCCTTTTGAACGGCGGCGCGCGCGGCTTTGCGGGCTGCTCGCGTGCGGTCCAAGCGGTCGTCCTCGGCCTGCTGCGCCGGATCGAGCGGCGGCGGAGCTGCTGGCGCGAGGGCGACTTTGGGGACGGCATGTTGCGGGTTCGGCGCGGACGTGGCGTTGGGGCCGAAATTTTCGGGTGGGCCGTGGGGATCGAACGCAGGCGTGGCGGTGCCTTCGGGCGCTGATTCGGAATCGACAAAACAGGTTGTGGCGCGGGTTAAGGCGAGGACCGCGGCGGCTTCTTCGCGGATGTCTTCGGGCCATTTATCGGGCAAAAGTTCGATGGTACAGTATTCGACAAACTCCTTGCGCTCCAGGCGTTGGCGCAGGAAGGCGAGCTTCTCGTCT
>Ga0265314_10001998_pt1 | contig 21636 bp, 13 predicted proteins | sample 4126metaG_FD_203106 | JGI IMG/M metagenome (GOLD analysis project Ga0265314, IMG submission 203106) | Rhizosphere microbial communities from Carex aquatilis grown in University of Washington, Seatle, WA, United States - 4-1-26 metaG | ecosystem: Host-associated > Plants > Roots > Rhizosphere >... | reverse complement strand
TTTTCGGCGACGACAGCAGCGCGGACATGAAGAAATTTCATTCCGGCCTCGAAGGCGACATGGTTCGCGTGAAGGGCAATCTGGTCGTCGAACGCGGCAAGGATGGGAAGATGCGCTTGGTGGTCCTGGCCAGCGACGTGGCCCGCCTGCGCGGCGAACGGCCCGTAAAAGTGGAGACCCGCGTCATCGAAGAGCACCCGGTCTACATCGAACGCGAACACAGGAACGGCATCCACTTGCCCGGCGTTCACATCAATTGGTAACACAGAATTCCGTCGTCGGAAAATGCCCGAGGGTCACCCTCGGGCATTCTTTTACATATTGAAATTCTTATTTCTAAATCTTCAATTCTCAATTCTGTTCAAATAAACACCGCGTCCTTCAACGCCACCGGCACCCGCTTAGTGCCCCGTCGCCACTTTCCTGCTTGTGGATTGCGGTGTCGCCGGTGTGCTGTCCGCCAGCACCACAAGGACATCGTCGCTTTCGAGGGTCCGGTTGGGATCCGGCGGAGACAACAGGCTTCCGTTGGCGCATTCTATCGCCACGACATGAAGCGCGTACCGGCGGCGATACGCGCATGAACTCAGGGACTGGCCCACGACTTCGTGCTGAACTTTCACGCGTTGGAAACAGGCTTTCTTCGAGCCAAGCCCCTCTCCAAGCATGTCATTCAAGCGGCCCTCCCGTTCCAGCGCCGAGAAACCAGAATGTTCGCGCAGCAGGTGTTCCCGTTGTTGGGCAATCCGCTCCCGCACGGCGCGCAGAATATCCGAGCGCGCCAGCATGCCCATGAATTCGCCATTTTGTTCCGTAACAACGGGCAGAACGTCCAGATTGTAACGATCGAATATGCTCAGCGCGCCGTAGATATCGTCATCGGCGTACAAAACAACCGGGTCGGAAGTCATGATGTCCACGGCCACGATCGCTTGCGAAATAATCTTTAAATCCGTAGCCCGCACAATATCCGTCGTGGAAACAATGCCGATCAACTTCAAGTCCTGCACCACTGCAAACGTCGGACGGGAATCCGGCGGCACTTTGATCAGCAAGTCGGGCAGGCTCGATCCCGGTTTTACGACGAACGGCCAGGATTTCTGCATGAGCTCGCTCACGCTCATGTTTTCGAGCAGCGAAACCAGGGCCCTGCCCGCATGCGCGGGAGAATCGCTGGGGCCTTTGACTTGCTCCGGGTAAACACCCCAGTGCCGGCCGAGGACATACGCGACAGTGCTCACCAGCATCAGGGGCACGATCAATCCATAACTTCCGGTCATTTCAGTGACCATCACAATGGCGGCCAGGGGTGTGCGCAACGAGGCTGAAAAAACTCCGGCCATCGCGACGGGAATCAGCGCGTGCCGCAGCGTGGGTGGAAAAGTGTCTGGAAAAAATGCGGCGAGAAACGCGCCCGTCGCCGCGCCCACGCTGCCTCCAATAAAAAGCACAGGTCCGAAGAGCCCACCGGCGCTTTCGGCTCCGATCATCAATCCCGTTGCGGCACATTTTGCGCCCATCACCAATGTGAATAGAAGCGCCCATTCTTTCCATGAAAACCGATTGATAAAAGATTCGTCCAGCGCGTTTTGGAGAAACTGGTAATGCGCGTCCATCACCTGTGGAAGTCCGCAGGCAATGGCGCCAACCAGAAGCCCGGCAAAAGCGGGCGCAAGCCAGGAGGGCACCACGCCCTTGCGCCTGAAATGGATCACGCCTTCCAGACAATAATAAAAAAGGATGCTCGCGCCCGCACAAACGATGCCCAGTCCGGCGTATGCGATCAACTCAACAGGATGCGTGAAACTCAATTTGCCGGTGCCGTCGAGAAGGTGATGCCCGTATCCGCCAAAGGCCATAAAAATGGAGTAGCTCGTCACGGATGCGATAATGGCGGGCATCAGCGCACCGGCTTCAATTTCCAGATCACGGTATAATACCGTGGTCGCAAAGAGTGCGCCGCCGAGCGGGCACTGGAAGATGGCGCCGATACCCGCGGCGCAACCGGCGATCAGGAACAATCGTCTTTCCTGTCGGGTCAGTTTTAACAATTTTGCAATGGTCGATCCCAATGCAGCGCTGAGTACGGCAATCACGGCTTCCTTGCCGACGGAACCTCCCATTGAAATGACGCACACGGCTGCGAGTGCTTTCAGCACGGAATCACGCAACGATAATTCTGCGCCAAAATGATGAAACGAATCGACCAGCACAGCCGTCCCGTGAGCTCGCGTGGGACGGCAGAATAATCCGACGATCAGACCGGAACAGAGGCCGCCCAGCATGGGCAACAACAGAAGCGCCCACTTGAATTCGAGAATATCCGTGCCGCCTGGATCCGCAAAATGACCGATTATTCGCTGCTGGCCATATTGAAGGACGGATTCCAGAACGCGCGCTGTTAGTCCTGCGGCAAGTCCCACGAGCACACTGATAAGAATGGTTCGCCCAAGCCGCGAATGGATTCGCGACAAGCGAAATATCTCGTCACTCTGAGACCAGGATAGTGCCGTCATCGGCCAAAAGTCTCCAACTTACGCATCGTTCAACGCCACCGGCACCCGCTTCGCGCCCCAATGTCCCGGTTGCGCCTCGAACACACCCGGGCAAACCGTTCCGCAATTGCGGCATTTGCCATCGGGCGACAGATTCCACGAGAGAATCTCCCAACTCGTGCGGCCGATCACAATGTCCTTGCAACCGGAGCAATACGTGCTGCCGCCTTCGCGGTCGTAAACATTTCCCGTATAAACAAAATGCATACCATTCTTAAGCGCAATCTGGCGCGCGCGCGTGAGCGTGCTCTGCGGCGTGCGCGGCTTGTCCATCATCTTCCAATCGGGGTGAAACGCGGTGAAATGGTGCGGAACGTCCGGGCCGAGATGCTCCATGATCCACTGCGTCATCTCTTCGATCTCGGCATCCGAATCGTTCTCTCCGGGAATCAGCAACGTCGTCAGTTCCAGCCAGACGTTCGTCTTTTTCTTGACGTACTCAATCGTTTCGAGCACCGGCTGCAGATGCGCACCGCAGATCTGGTGATAGAAGCGCTCGGTGAAGGCTTTCAGATCAATGTTCGCCGCGTCCATGTGTGAATAAAATTCGACGCGCGGCTCCGGGCAGATTTCTCCCGCGGTCTTCGCGACCGAGCGCACGCCCAGTTCCTTGCAGGCGCGCGCGACGTCGATCGCGTATTCGAGAAAAATCACTGGATCGTTGTACGTAAACGCGACGCTCGGGCAGCTCAGCTTTTTTGCCGCGCGCGCGATCAAGTCGGGCGAAGCCATGTCGGCGAGCGTATCCTGTTCGCGTGATTTACTGATGTCCCAGTTCTGGCAGAACTTGCAGGCGAGATTGCAGCCCGCCGTTCCGAACGAAAGAATCGGTGTGCCCGGCAGAAAATGATTCAGCGGCTTCTTTTCGATCGGATCAATGCAAAAACCGCTCGAGCGCCCGTACGTCGTCAGCACGATCTGATCGTCCTGCCGCGCGCGGACGAAACACATCCCGCTCTGCCCTTCGTTCAGCCGGCAGAAGCGGGGACACAGATCGCACTGCACGCGCCCGTCGTCGAGCGTGTGCCAGTATTTCGTGGGAACGATGGTGGATGCAAGCATCGGAAATATATCCTTCGAGGAAAGCATTCCCCTCAGAAGGTCAGTTTAACCGCGTTCAACGGCCCTTAAAACACAAATGATCTCGCACAAAATAAATGTTCGCGTTCACCCCAAAGACTAACCCCCGGCTTCAGCCGGGGGGCAATCGCGAACACCTATTTCAAAACCCCCGTTTCACGGGGGTTCCGGCAGAAGGCTCAGGCAATGAAAATGCATAACGCCCGTAAAACGGGCGTCATGGTCGCAAGGCTTTCCGCGACCCCCGGCTGAAGCCGGGGGCTATTATTATTTTGGAAGATGCACAGAGTTTTCAACGTCGGACCCGAATCTTTTGCGGAGACTACGTGCATTTGCCGAACGACGCGCGTCGTGAGCGTTGAAATCGCGCTTCGCGCGACACCGCCTGTCGCTGCGCGGCTGTCAGTGCCACCCACGCCGAATTTTCAGCCGCTATAAATCACTCATCCCAGCTCGCTCATCGCCGCGGTGCTCGACCCGAAGCTCGGCGCGTCGATGCCCATCTGATGAATCATGCGCAGGTACATGTTCGAGAGCGCCTTGTTATTCTTGCGATCGAACGCGACGTGGCCGGGATGCTTGAATCCGCCGCCGGCGACGATGACAGGCAGATTGTCGGTCTTGTGCGCGCTCGCGTTGCCGAGATTGCTCGCGATGAGGATGCTCGATTTTTCAAGCAGCGTGCGGCCGTTCTCGTTGATGCCTTTCAAGCTCGCGAGGAAATCGGCGAAGGCTTTTAGCTCCGCTTCTTCGACAATCGCGAGCTGCTCGATCTTGTGCTCGTCCTGGCCGTGGTGCGATGCGTCGTGATGCCCGATTGTCAGGCCCGGAATCTTCGGGTTGCCGCCTTCACCGTGAACCAGCAGAACCACGCGCGACGTATCCGTCTGCAGCACCAGCCGCACGATGTCGTACCACTGGCGCTCTTTCTCGACCATCATCGCGCCGTCAAATTCTTGCGGCTTGTAATCCACTTTCGGCTTCGGCTTGTGCGTCCACGCCTGGTCCTGCTGCAGGCGCTGCTCTGCTTCGCGGATCGACGTCGCGAAGAGATCGATGCGATCGCGGTCGCTCGCGCCGAGTTTTCCGGAGAGCGATTTCATCTGGCCGCGAACGCCATCGAGGATGCTCTGGCCATCTTCGAGCCGCCGCGTTTCTTTCGCGACTTCGTCCGGCGTGCCTTCGATAAAGAGCTGCTTGAACAACTGCGTCACGCGCCCTTGCGACGGATTGGCGACGCCTTTGTAATTCCACGACAGCGGCACGCCGTTTCCAAGCGTCAGGCTCGGCACGCGCGTTTCGCGGCCGACGCGGTCGGCGACAAAATAGTCGAGCGACACGGAGTTGCGGATGTCGCGCTCGCTGCGAACGCCCGTCGGAGGGACGCCGGTGAACAGCGCAACGTCCGTGAAATGCCCCGACGGATACCCGAGATGCGAAATGCCGCTGATCACGGTGAAATCGCCGCGCAACGGTTCCAGAATTTTCAGGTAGCGCGTCGCCTCGTAATCTTTGCCCGCTTTTTCAGGAAAGAGGTGCGGCGCGTGCAGTCCCAGCGGCCGCCCGATCAGCACCATACGCCGCGGAGCCATGTTCTCGGCTTTCTCTTCCGCGTGCAGTCCGCCCGGCAGCATCGCATCCAGCAGCGGCAGCCCGATGCAGACTCCCGCCGACCGCAAAAGCGTGCGCCGCGACATCAGATGCGTGTTGATCGGTTTCATTCAAAACTCCTTGCGCCGCTTCGATTTCGCGCCGCTAATTTTTAACCACAGAGATCACAGAGCACACAGAGAACTGATTAAATTATTTTTTTCCTCTGTGTTCTCTGTGATCTCTGTGGTTCATCCCTTCATCACTTATTCAAAAACACGCGGCTCTGAACGACATCATGCAGCATCGTCCGCAGCCCGTAATTCTTCGCCTTCACGTCCGTCAAAATCTGTTCAACCACTTCGCGATCGGCGAACTGCAGGTCCGCGCCGGTCGCGTAAACCATCAATTTCTGAATGATGTTGCGCGCGATCTGGTCCTTATCTTCGAGCAGGATCTGTTTGTAATCGTCGATGTCTTTGAACGCGCGGCCATCGGGCGTCTTGTCGCCCTTCTCCACATCGAGGCCGCGAAAGCAGGTCCGGCCGGGATAATTTTCGAGCGGCACCGCTTTCTTGCCATTGTTCTTGGGAAGCCGATAGAACTCGCGCCAGCCGCCAATGACGTCGAATGTCTCCAGCGCAAATCCCGGCGGATCGATCACTTTGTGACACGTCGCGCAGGCTTTGGTGCTGCGATGTTTTTCAAGCTGCTGGCGGATCGTTGTCGCGCCGCGAATGTCCGGTTCGATCGACGGCACATCGGCCGGTGGCGGCGACGGCGGCTTTCCGATGATGTGTTCGAGCACCCACTTGCCGCGCAAAATCGGCGAGGTGCGCGTGCCGTCTGCGGTGACTTTCAGCACGCTGCCCTGCGTCAGCACACCGCCGCGATGCAGTTCCGGAGGCAGGCTCGTCTTCACCGGCATGCTGCCGACGATATTTTTGATGCCGTAATGCTGCGCCAGCCGCTCGTTCACAAACGTCCAATCGCTCTGGATGAAATTCGTGACGTTCATGTCCTGCTTCAGAATCTCCGTGAAGAACATCCGCGTCTCGCGAGGCATCGACCAGAGCAGATACTGATCGAATTCGCCGTAAAGCTGCGGATCGGGAGAGGTCGCATTGATCTTGCGCATCTCCAGCCACTGCCCGGTGAAATCGTCGACGAAGCGCTCGGCTTTCGCGTCGCCGAGCATGCGTTCGACCTGCGCGTGCAGCGTCTCGCGCTGCGAAAGCGTTCCCTTCGCCGCCAGATCCAGCAGCGTCTGGTCCGGCATCGAGCGCCACAGGAAATACGAAAGCCTCGACGCGAGCGCGTAATCGTCCAGCTTGCCCGGCTTCTCGGTCAGGAATAGAAAATCGGTCGAGCACAACACGGCTTTGTATCCGCTGAGCATCGCTTCGCCGAACGTGTAGCCTTTATCGAGGCGGTCGAGCGTGTACTGAACAAAGTACTTCACCGTCTCCGGCGGTACTGGCCGGCGCGCCGCGCGCGGAATAAAATCCGCCATCAGCCGCTCGACGTCCTTCTTCGGATCGGACGACGCCGGAATCAGCGGATCGCTCATCCACTGATATTCGCTGCGGTCCGGGTTGAGCGTCGGCACTTTGCCCTTCTGTTTTTCGGCCGCGGCGATGGAACGCGCTTTCAGCGGCACATCGCCGAAAATGCGCGTGTAGCTCACCGGGGTTTTCGTATCGAGCGGCCCTTCGAGCTCGGCCCATTCGATCGCAATGCCCGGCAACGTGACGGTTTCTTTTTCGATGCCGGTCTTGTACTTCGATTTTAATTCCTGATCGCGCGTCAGCATCCAGCCGTTCAGCACGAACTTGTCGTGAAACTTCATCTCGGTCTCAAATTCGACGATTTGCGGCTTTTCGCTCAGATCGATGCAGGCGCGCACTTCGCCTTCGTCACGAACGTTCTCGGCAAAATAATGGAAGACGATCGGCAGTGTTTTGCCGCCCGTGTTCACCGCATGCGCCGAAACGCGCACTTTATACCGCCCCGTCGACGGCGCGCCGGGCGTGCTCAGCGACTGATAGCGCGGCAGGAAGCAGTACGCAACCAGCGCATCGCCGTCCATCTTCGTTTTTTCCCCGATCGATTTTTTCAGGCCGGAATTCTTTTCGACCTGCTGCGCCGCCGTGAGGCGCTCCTTCTTGGGCACCTTTATGCGAAGCGGAACGGCCTGGTTCAGAACGCGCTCAGCGGCGTCCTGGTAGCGTAATAAATGAGCGGACGAGAGATCGAGTCCTTCACTGATATCATCGAATCCCGCCACAATATTGTCATCGGGCAGCAAATCCTTAACTTCGACGTCCATCTCGAACAGATCGCTGAGCGTGTTTTCGTACTCGGTTTTGTTCAGCCGGCGCAGCAACACGCGGCCGTCGTTCTGCTGGCGGGAAAGCGACGCGTCGTGCAGTTGCGCGCTCAAAAATTTTGTCGCCGCGTCCAAATCTTTCTGCGGCGGGCGCTCCTCACTGGCCGGCGGCATCAATCCTGCAGCGACCTTGTCCAGCGCTTTCGTCCAGACGTCCGCGGTGTCTTTGGTTTTGAAATCCGGCGCGAGCGTGTCCAAACGCAACTTGGCCTTCTGCGCATCGGCGCCGTGACATTCGGTGCAATGCTTTTCAAGAAATGGTTTTACCGACGCGGCAAAGTTTGCACTCTCGGCGCCGTGCGCAATCGAAAGCAGAAACGTTGCGGCCATAATGATGCAGATGAGCGCTTTCAGATGCATTTGCCTCAAGAATGATGCGAAAACCACCTGTTGTATTTACAACGCGGAGGGCTCGTGTGAGGCGGAATTCCAGCCGTGGGACGAAGCGTTTCAGTGCAGGATTTTTTCGGCGGCAGCCTTGGCGCGCTCGTCACTGCCCTTTATTGCCGCCGCCAGCGCGTCGGCGAGCGGTTCGCGAAACAGCCCGCGCGCGATCGCCACGGCTTGCGCCGAAATCTTTTCGTCGTTCGCGAGCAGCGCCGGAAAGAGATCCATCTTCGCCGGAAATTTTTTGCGCAGCTCCGGATCGGCTGCCTTCGGCACGAGCGACTCGAAATAGTTCAGCGTCTCGGCCAGCGGCGCACTGGCAAGATTGGGCTCTTTCAGGTTCATCAGAAAAAACGGCAGCACGTCGATCTTGCCGAGCTCGTTCTTTTCTTTGATCAGGAAATAGGCGTTGAAACGCCGGTCGACACGTTTCTCATCCTTGAGCGCCTCCATGATTCTCGGCCGCAGGTCTTCGTAATAATCTTTGACGATGATTGCGCCGTACGGGCCGAGTTCAAACAGTTCGTAGTGGCTGAACACGTCCATCGCTTTGCCGAACGCGGCGATGAGTTCCGGGCGGCGGCCGTACGTTTTCGCGTCGAGGTCCAGCGCCTTCTTGAATTTCGGCATCGCGTTTCTCAACCCCATTTCGCCCTGGGTCGAAAGATGCTGCGCGGTCCAGAACCAGACTTTCGCGTCGTCGGGATAATCCTGCAGCAGTTTTTCGATGTCCGCCGGCTGGTCGCGGCCGACTTTGGCCTTCTGCGCGACTTCAGCGATGCGGACGTCCCTCATTAAGGGACTCATCGCGCCGAGAAACGTGTGGCGCGTTCGGTACAGTTCCACGCGGCCGCGCGCATCGACGACTTCGCCGCGTTCGAGCATCCCCGCGATCTCGCCTTCGACGGCCTGGCGCGTGAGGTCCTGCAATTCCGGATCGGTGGGTTTCGCCGCCAGCGAACGCTCGAGAACCTGCAGCGCCTGCGGAAATTTCTCCCCGCGAATCAGGCGCGACGCCTGGTCGCTGGCGCTCATGCCGGGCGCGAACAGCCAGAGTCCGACGCCAATCACCAAAAATGCCAGCGCTCCCATCCATAGGCGGCTTTTACGGGCGGGCGCCGGCACCGTCGCGGCTCCGTGGCCTTCGCGCGATTTTCCGTGGTCGTCGAAATGCGTGCGGTAAAGAATCTGCGTCTCATCGACCGATGCGCGGTAAATGCGCACCGCCTCGGGCACGCCTTTCAATTTGAATTCACCCACAACGCTGGTCGGGACTTCCTGCTTGTTCATCGATAAATACGTGGACTCGGTGAACCAGACTTCGTTCGCTTCGGTGATGCCTTCGACGCGCGAAGCCACATTCACCGGATCGCCGAGCACGTCGTTGCCGACAAGATTGACTTCGCCCGTGTTGATCGCCACGCGCACTTCGATGCGGTCGGCTTCCGGCGCGCTGCGGTTATAGCGCCGCAGCGCATGCTGCATCATCAAGCCGCAGATCACCGCGTTGGTCGGGCTGTCGAATGTGACGAGGTACGCGTCGCCGATGCTTTTGATAATCGTGCCGCTGTATTTCGAGATGATTGGCTTGAGCAATGTGTCCTGCTGCTCGAGCATTTTCACGACGTAATCGCGGTTCGAACGTGCCGTGCGCTCGGTGAAGCCCTTGATGTCCGTAAACATGATCGTGAGATTGCGCGTGGACATTTTTCTGGACGAGCTCCGCAGCGATGAAGTGCTTTTACGTTACATCCTTTTTGAGTGCGCGCAAACGACGCGATAGTTCGCCTCGTGTGCCACTGGTGGCTTGCCCACCAGTGCCGTTGGCCGGACGCACCTGGACAAGCCACCAGTGCCACACATTTAACGTGGCTTCGATCCTTCCCTGCGATTTTGCGGGCGGGCGTTATACTGTTGGGTTCATCCGGCCAGTCAGGCACCTTTGGGGCACTCGCGAGGAGCGTCATGAACGATACTGTAGCTGTGATTCTCGGTGGCGGCCGCGGCACCCGCCTTTTCCCGCTGACCAAAGACCGCTCCAAACCCGCCGTGCCGATTGCCGGAAAATACAGACTGATCGACGTGCCGATTTCGAACTGCATTAACTCCGAACTGCGCCAGATTTATGTTCTGACGATGTATCAATCGGCCAGCCTCAATGCGCATGTCGCTCAGACCTACCGCTTTGACAATTTCTCGCACGGCTTCGTCACGATTCTCGCGGCCGAGCAGACCGCGCGCGGCGGAACGTGGTTTCAGGGCACCGCCGACGCCGTACGGCAGGCGTCGGTCCACATCAACACGCGGCCATCGAAGCGCGTCCTCATTCTGTCCGGCGATCACCTCTACCGCATGGACTACCGCGATTTTCAGGCCGCGCATATCGCTGCGAAGGCGGAACTCTCCATCGCTGTGCAGCCGGTGAACGCCGCCGACGCTCCGGGACTCGGCATTTTGAAAACCGATTCAACCGGCCGCATTATTCGCTTCGTCGAAAAGCCGAACACGCCGGCGTTGCTCGAAGAAATGAAATCCGACACGACGACGTTCGGGCTTTCAAAAGAGGAATCGCAGCAGCGGCCGTATCTCGCGAGCATGGGCATTTATCTTTTTGATCAACCTGTGTTGAACGCGGTGCTGAAGGCCGACGAAAAAGTCGACGACTTCGGCAAGCACATCATTCCGCAATCGATCCAGACGCGCAAAGTTCAGGCCTTCGCGTTTCGCGATTACTGGGCGGACATCGGGACTATCGGCGCGTTCTTCGATGCCAACATGGACCAGGTCAATCCGGTGCCGAAGTTCGACCTCTTTAATGAGGCGCTGCCGCTGTACACGCACGCGCGGCCGCTGCCCGGTGCGAAGATCAACCGCGCGCATATCGAAAGCAGCATGATCTGCGACGGCGTCATCGCCGACGAATGTACGATTCGCGAATCGATCATCGGCATCCGCGCGCGCATCGGCCGCGGAGCTTTCATCGAGCACTCCATTATTATGGGCGCCGATCACTACCAGGCCGCCGACGAACCCGGCCCGCGTTTCGGCATCGGGGAAAACGCGCGCATCGTCCGCGCGATCGTCGACAAGGAGGCTTCGATCGGCGCCGGCGTGCAGCTCGTCAATCACGGCAAGGTAAAGGAGTATGACGACCCGGCCGAGCGCTTCTACGTCCGCGACGGCGTGATCGTGGTGCCCAAGCGGGCCTACATTCCGAACAACGTTGTTTTTTAATGCCCTTCGCCGTGCCGAAAAAAAAGGAGTTGCCACGGCTGAGTCCGCGTGGTATATTGGACGAATATCAATTCGGGCCGAGCTCGAATTTCCTATACCTCGTACCATGGCGCTTGCCGTGACGGGGGAAACCGAGCCGGTTCCGAGACCACGATTTTTCAAGACAACTGATTGCTCAGCGCCCCCAAATTCGGGGTGGGTTTCGTCGCATGAAATCAACCCGCCACATTTCAGTGGGAGGGGTGGAACGGCGGCGCTTTGACGATCCGACCGGCAGCGGACGAAACGCCCGCGCCGCGGTTGTTGGAAAATCGTGCGACGTGGAGGTTGTATGGAGACGGTGCGTGAGAAAACACGGGAGGAATCGAACGCGGAGCTGGAACGGATCGGGATGCAGGGGCTGAGCGAGATGGAGCTGGCGCAGCCGGAGCGGACGATGTTTTCGGCCGGGCTGATGAAGACGCACGCGACGCGGCGCGCCCTGGATTTCCGGCGCGCGCAGGACGACCAGAAACTGCTGAATGACCGCTATGCGCAGGACGTGGCGCGCGTCGGCGAAGCCGAGGCGAAGCAGCGCATGGAGGCCCGGCGATCTCACCGCGAGAGTGAAAGCAAATCCAGTTTCGCCACGCCATTGTGGCTGCAGATCACGGGATTTCATCCCGAGGCTGAAATCGGAATGAACCCGAATGAACGCGCTGGAAAAATTGCCGCGCTGATTCAGAGCGTTGAGAGGCTGCTGCGCTATGAATTGAAAGCACAAGCGAAACGGCTGGCGCAGAAAGACGGGCAGAACGCGGAGCGTGGCGACGGGGAAAATGGCGAGAGCCGCTGGGCGCGGCCGACGCATCTGTGGGACCCGGTGCGGGCGGTGTGTTTCGAGTTCGGGATTTCACCGCGGAAACTCAGTGCGTACTGCCGTGAATTGACGGGCATGCAGATTTCGCTGCTGGTGGACGCGATTCGTGCGGAGTCGCTGCGCACGAAAATGAAGGAGCAGCTTCGCGGCGTCGTGGCTCGCATCAAAAAGGAAAAGAGTGAACCGAAAAACGAGAAACCTGGCGTCGCGGAGGAAGCGGAAGAAATTTTTCAGGAATTGAAAGCGTCGCGCAAGGGAGTTCGATTTCACCGGACGACATGGGCAGTCGAAATGGGATTCACGTCGTATCCGCGCATGTTCCAATCGTGCATCCTGTGTTACGGGCAAACACCGCATCAGTTGGAGATTGAACTGATCGAGGAACTGCTCCGCGAGATTGCGGGTGATGCTGCACACACGTGCGTTTTGAGACAGAAGGAAGACTCCACCGACCAAGAAGGGGCCGAGACCACCGGCGATGGCCCGGAGCCCTCTCCTTTTCAGGAAAAGCCGGCCGAAGCCGGCTGATTGGACAATAGAAGGAGGGGACCGATGGAAAGTGGGGAGTAAAAATGGAAAAGATGCCGCGTTTTTTCCGTACGGTTCTGCAGAATGCGGGCAATACATAATGCGGTAATGTGCGTGCATTAAAGCATGGTGATGAAAGACGTTGCAAAATCGCCAAAATGTTTCGCACACCGCGTTTTCGCGGTATAAACAGACACAGCCTCGGGGAACGGAACAAACATCATGCTGAAGATGAAAACGGTGTGTGCGCTGGCGGCCTTGTTCTGCGTGCTGCAATCGGCCCGAGCTGAAAATGTGCTCGTCGAAGCCGAACATTTCCAGGACCGCGGCGGCTGGTCGCTCGACACGCAGTTCATCGAAATCATGGGTTCGCCGTATCTACTCGCGCACGGTCTGGGTGAACCGGTCAAAGACGCAACCACGACAGTCACCTTCCCCAGCACAGGAACCTACCGCGTTTTTGTCCGCACCAAAGATTGGGTAGCGACGTGGAAAGCACCCGGCGCCCCCGGAAAATTTCAACTGCTCGTCGACGGCACGCCGCTGAAAGAAACGTTCGGCACAAAAAGCGCGGAATGGTTCTGGCAGCCGGGCGGCTCAGTCGAAATCAAAAACAAAGAAGTGAATCTCGCGCTGCATGACCTCACCGGCTTCGATGGTCGCTGCGACGCGATCGCCTTCACGACCGATCCGGCCTTTTCGCCGCCCAACGCGGGCGAGCAGATGTCGAACTGGCGCAAGAAGACGCTCGGCCTGCCCGACAAGCCGGCGGACGCCGGCAAGTTCGATGTCGTGATCATCGGCGGCGGCTACGCGGGGATGGGTTCGGCGCTTTCGGCAGCGCGCATGGGCTGCAAAGTCGCGCTGATTCAAGACCGCGGCGTGCTCGGCGGAAACGGCAGCTCCGAAGTGCGCGTCTGGGCCATGGGTGGAATTCGCACCGGGCTGTTCCCGCACCTCGGCGAGATCGTTGAAGAGTTCATGGACCACGCCAAGTCTTCCCCTGGAACATTCGAAGAATTCGGCGACGCGAAAAAAGAAGCGCTCGTCCGCAGCGAGAAAAATATTTCGCTCTTCCTGAACAACCACGCGATCGCTGTCGAAAAAGACGGCAAAAAGATCTCGGCCGTGACCGCGCTGAACACGATGACCAGCGAACTCTCGCGCTTCACCGGCACGTTCTTCATCGACTGCACGGGCCACGCCACCATCGGCGCGCTCGCCGGAGCGGACCTCACTATTAAAGAAGAAGGCCACATGGGTATGAGCAACATGTGGCGCTGGACCGAAGGGACCAAGCCCGTCGCCTTCCCCGAAATTGAATGGGCCGTAAATCTCGAAATGACCGACTTCCCCTACCCCGCGCGCGGCAAGGCCGAGTGGTTCTGGGAGAGCGGCTTCAACAAGCATCCACTTCACGATCTGGAATACACGCGCGACTGGAATCTGCGCGCGGCCTACGGCGCGTTTAACGCGATGAAAAATAAGGGCGGCAAGGAAAAACATGCCAACGCAAAGCTGGAATGGATCGCCTACATCGGCGGCACCCGCGAATCGCGCCAGCTGCTCGGCGACATTGTCATGTCGCGCGAGGATATCACCGAGAAAAAATCGTACCCCGACGGCTGCGTGCCGACGACGTGGGACATCGACCTGCATTATCCGAAGGAACAATTCGCCAAAAAAGTTCCGGACGATCCATTCATCTCCAAGGCGAATTTCGGAGCCGGCGTCGACCGCAAACACGGCTACCCCGTTCCGTACCGCTGCATGTATTCTCGCAATATCGACAACCTGTTCATGGCCGGACGCTGCGTGTCGGTGACACACGAGGCGCTCGGCACGGTGCGCGTGATGAAAACCGGCGGCATGATCGGCGAAGTGGTCGGCAAGGCCGCGTCGATCTGCCTGAAAGAGAAATGCACGCCGCGCGACGTTTACGCCAAGTACCTCGAAGAATTGAAAGAGCTGATGAATCTGCCCGGCAAATCGCGCCGCGAAACGGTTGACGGAAAAATGCTGCTGCCCGTCGACGCCGCCGCAATCAAGTAGTGGTTGAACGTTGAAGGTTAATGATGGCGGCCGACTCGCAGATGGCGAAACCTTCAACTTCGAAGCTCAGACTTACCACCTTTCTATTGCCGATCTGGCGCTTAAGCGCGCTGGCGCTGATCGTTTTCCTCGTCCACGCGCATCGCACAAAGTTGGCCATCGAAAGCGGCCAGCCCGTCACAGCAGCGGAAGTGCGCGCGTATTATCCCGCCGCGCGCGATTTGAAACTCGACGAAGACAAATTCGGGCTCGACGTCCTCGACGCGAGCGGCCAGGAACTCGGCTACGTCTTGCGCACCAGCCCCGTTTGCAACCGCATCACCGGGTACTCCGGCCCGACCGACACGTTGATCGCGTTCAGTCCCGATTGGAAAGTCCTCGGCGTGCGCATCCGCGGCAGCGCCGACACAATCACGCATGTGGCCGACATCTCGAACGATCCGACGTTTTTGAAAACGTGGGACGGCATGGCGCGCAAAGACGTCGCAGTGATGGACGTTCAAAAAGCCGGCATCGAAGGCGTCTCGGGAGCGACTCTGACAAGCATGGCCGTCGCGTATGGCATCATCGCGCGCGCCAAAGCCGAACGCGGCCAATCCGTCGTGCCGCCGCAGCCCATGCGTTTCGGCATGCGCGACGCCGGACTCCTTGCGGTGCTCGCGACGGCGCTGCTCATCGCCTTCACGCCCGCGCGAGGCCGCAAATGGCTGCGCCGTCTTTTTCAAGCCACCGTGATCGGCTACGTGGGTTTCATCAACGGCGATCTCCTCGCCCAATCGCTCATGCACGGCTGGACCATATCGGGAACCGCGTGGCGCATGGCGCCGGGCGCGGCGTTGATGCTCGCGGCGGCGCTGCTCGTGCCGTGGACGACGCGCCGCCCTCTGTACTGCCAATACCTCTGCCCGCACGGCGCGGCGCAGGAACTTCTCGATCGCATCAGCCCCAAACAGCTGCGCATCCACCTTCATCCCGCGTTGACGCGAGGTTTGCACTGGCTGCCGTTTCTGCTGCTCGCACTCGCACTGGGCGTAACGATGCTGGTACTGCCGCTGGATCTTGCCGGAATCGAACCGTTCGACGCGTACCTGCTGCGCTCCGCCGGCTGGGCGACCCTCACGATCGCGGGACTGGGTTTGCTCGCGTCGCTTTTCGTGCCAATGGCCTATTGCAAATTCGGCTGCCCGACCGGCGCAGTGTTCGAATTCCTCCGCTCGCACGGCCGCAACGATTCGTTCGGAAAGCGTGACGTCGCCGCCGCGTTCCTTGTTTTATGGACAGGCGCACTGATGTGGCAACACGAAACAATCTGGCGCTGGATCGCAGGCGTGTAACGGCCAGAAGGCAGTGAGCGGAAAGCAGAAGATGCCACGCGAAGCTTTCCCTCAAATACTATTACAACGGATGAATTGGGTGCGTTTTCATTTGTAGTGAAAATTTTTCGTGAGAATGAAAATGCTTCGAATTCATACGTGCACTTGATAGAGCGCCGGCGAATGGGCTCCGCTTCCGCCTACTGCCGCGGCGGCCCAATCTGGCGCAATAGATCCCGTGCTCCCTGGTGATTGAGGTCCAACTGCAGCGTTCGCACGATCGCATCGCGCGCCTCGTCAAGCTTCCCCGCGTTCGCCAGCACAATCGCCCGAACGTACGGATAATCCGCGACGGTTCCATCGGCCGCTTCCGCATGTTGCAGCGCGTCGAGCGCCTCAGCGGAGCGCTCGGCCTTCGAATACGCCAGCCCGAGATTGTACCAGGCGCGCGCAAATCGCGGGTCGAGCGCCACTGCGTCTTTGAACGCCTGCGTCGCCTGTTCGAGGTGCCCCATTTCTCCATGCGCGAGCCCCAGACTGAAGCGCAATTGCGCGTTTCGCGGATCGAGCTGCGCGGATTTTTCGAGCTGCTTCACAGACTCCGCGCTGTCGCCGGTCTGGCTCGCCGCGGTCGCCAGCGCCTGGCGCAGTTGAACCGAATTCGGATCCCAGCCGATCGCTTGCTTCAACAGAGGCACCGCAAGTTCCGGCTGCTTCCGGTCCATCTGAAAAATTGCGCGCTGCAACACCGCCGAGGGAAAATCCGCGTTCTGGTCGAGATACTTCTGCAGCTCAATCGCCGCGCGCGATTCGAGACTCACGCTGGCGCGCAGCGCCCACGCTGCATCCACGCGCACCAGCCGCACGGGGTCCTGCAAACATTTTTCCACCGCCGCGCGCACGTCCGCCTGCGCCGAAACCGAATCCAGCGCGCGCACCGCGGCCGAACGCAACAGCGGATCGGCGTTTTGCGTAAACTGTACGAGCAGCTCGCGCGCTTCGTTGCGGCTCGCTGCGAAGTGGCCGAGCAAATCCGCCGCGACGGCTTTCCAGAAAGGATCGATCTCCTCCCGCGCCAGCTTCAGCAGCGGATCAAACGCATCGGGTGCACCAGCGCGCGCGTTGGCAATGACGCGCGCCCGTATCTGCGTCGGCCGCTGCATTTTCGCGCCGTACCATTTTTCGACGGCCTCCGCCGCCCACTCCACTTTCTTATCCAGATGGCAGCGATTGCAGGCGTTGGGCACGCCGTGTTCCTTCGTGAGTTGCGGATCGGGAATCGTCATGCCGTGGTCGCGCCGCAGGTGGCGCTGCATGTACGCGGTTTGCGGCATGTGGCAATCGACGCAATTCCCGCCGGGCGAATTCGGCTTGTGATGGCTGTGCTCGGCCGGATCGATTTTCCCGTTGTGGCATTGCAGACACAACGCATTGCCTTGTGCGCGCAATTTTCCACCGTGCGGTTCGTGGCAAGTGGTGCAGCGCACGCCTTGCCCGTGCATGCGGCTGCCGAGAAACGAAACGTACTCGAAATTTTCGTCGTGAACCTGCCCGTCCGCGAAGTACGTCTCCGTTTCGTTCGGCAGAACCGGAGAGAAATGGTTTTCAAAAAGTTCGCCCGGAACAAAATCGCCCGTCAATTCCGAACGCCGCGCGTGACACGAACCGCAAACCGCGAAATACTGCTCGCCATTCAAGCGTTTGAACCCAGGTTCTTTGCGCGACGGTTTCACGGCCTGCTGCTGCCAGGCCACATGCTGTGCCTGCGGGCCGTGGCACGATTCGCAACCGATGCTGCGCTCGGCCATGGTCGTTGCGTAACTGTCCTTCGCCGCGTCGAAATTCTTCTGCACAAATGTGTTGTGGCAGGCCGCGCACATCGAATTCCACGTCATCCCGCGCCCGCTCCAATGCCCCCACTCGCCGGGCTGGCGGTCTTCCGCGCCGAAAACATCAAACCACTCTTTCTTTTCCGGATCAATCGCCAGTTCAGAGATTTGAAAGCGTCCGTGCGAAACGGGAATGACAAATTGCTGCAGCGGTGCATAGCCAATCACACGTTCAGGCGTGTAAGTCTGCGGAATCGTGCCTTCACCGCGTGTGACGAGTTCAAATTTCCCATCACTGACATGCGCCGACGACGTCTGCGTGCCGTGTTTGATCTCGCGCGCGGGATCGAAGACCACTTTGTCTCGAACCGGATCGACCGCGCGCTCAGCCAGCGCGTGATGCGATTTGCTCCACACCTCGAATGCCTGCGGATGACAAGCCTGGCACTTTTGCGAACCGGCAAACGCAGCGGCCGCCAATGGCGGCCGGTCTGCCGGCGCGATGGCGACGTCGCGCGGTGTCGGCGCCGGCTCGCGCCGGTAATACAGCGCCGCTCCCACGCCGCACACGCCGAACGCCAATATAAGGAGCGCGCGCAGGGGAAGCGCCGTCGTTGGGTTCTTCGCTTCGGGCATCAATCGAGCCTCATACAGACGATGACCGGCGCAGTGTAGCATCTCCCGGGCGATTCATCTAACTCACGTCTCATGTCTGAAAAATCGCTTTCGGTTCTACCGCGTTTTACCGTAGATTGGTGCGCGGATTTTGGCGTCGCGTACGGAGATCGTTTGTCCCGCGAAACTCCCTTGCGGCGCGGATTGCGTTCCATCCATTTACAGGAAAGAGAAATCGTCTCAATGCCCACGGATACACTCCCGACTGTTCGGATCTACCTCGCCGGCCCCCTCTTCACCGTTCAGGAACGCGTCATGAACCGCGTTCTCGCCGCCAAATTGACCGATGCGCTTCCCGGCGTCGAAGTCCTTCTGCCGCAGGATTTCAAGCACGACGACCGCTACAACGACGCGCGCGCGTTTGGCTACATTTTCCAAGGGTGCATCGACGGCATCGATAAGTGCGACATCGTCGTGGCGTGGCTCGATGGCCCGGATAGCGACAGCGGCACGTCGTTTGAGGTCGGCTACGCCTACGCGAAGGGCACTCCGGTCATCGGCGTGCGTACCGATTTCCGCCACAACCAGGAACGCGGCGTCAACGTCATGCTCTCGCGTGCCTGCGCGGCGTTTGTCTACCGGCCCAGCTTCGACGAAGATGTGGAGGGCCTCGCGCGAAGCATCGCGCAAGCGATACGAAAAGTGACGAAACAGAAAAAATCGCCCGTGGCGGCTTCCAGGACACAGAACCGATCATGACAGCAAAACGTATCTACCTCTGCGGGCCGATCATGGATTGCCAGATCGGCGAGAGCAAAGACTGGCGCACGCGCTCCAAGGAGCGCCTCGCCGGAAAGTTCATTATTCTCGATCCCATGCGCCGCAGTTTTCGCGACAACGAGATCGACAGCGCCAACGAGATCGTGGAATTCGATCTGCAGGACATCCGCGACGCCGATCTGCTGCTCGTGAATTATTCCAAGGCCAGCGTGGGGACGTCGATGGAAGTCTTCTACGCCAGCCACGACCTGGGAAAATTCGTGGTCGCCTTTTCGCCGTATGAATTCAAGAACTGCTCGCCGTGGATGGTGCGCTTCTGCACCAAAATCACGCCGAACCTGGAAGCCTCACTGGATTACATCGAGCGCCATTTTTGAGTTCGCGAGTCTTGATCGGCGCTGCAATCTTCGTGCAGTTCGTGACCTTCGTGCTAAAAGAGTGTTCGCGCAAGTGGGGACTTTTTCGCGATGAATGCCGCCACTCCAGCCCGCGATTACAACGCCGAAGCGCTGCAGGTCCTCACCCGCCGCCCGGTGCCGCTCGTTTCCCTGCTGCGTTTCCGTTTCCTGGCCTTAGTCAATCAGATTCGAAACCTGCGCCGCGAATCGCGCCTGAAAATATTCGTCGTCACGCTGCTCGCCGCGGTTTTCTGGATCGGACTCTACTTCCTTTTCTGGTACGGCTTCAAATTCCTGAACGACAACGTCTGGGAACGCCTGCGCATGCCGCTGATTCAGCGCATCATGAGCCTCTTCTTCCTGGCGCTGACTTTCATGCTTGTTTTTTCGAATGCGGTCATCTCGTTTTCGAATTTGTTTAAAACTCCCGAGACCGCATTCCTGTTTTCCATGCCGGTCCGCCACGACACTATTTTTCTATATAAAATGCTCGAGTCGCTGCTGCTCTCGTCGTGGGCGATTTTCGCGATCGGCCTGCCCCTGATGCTCGCGTACGGCGCGCAATCGGGCGCCGAATGGTATTTTTATCCCCTCGTGATTTTATTCATGTGTCCCTTCGTCGTCCTGCCGGCCGCGCTCGGCTCGCTGCTCGGCCTGGTGCTGACCGCGATCGTCCCGCGCAAACGCGGCACCGTCCTGGCCGTTCTCGCATTTGTGCTACTGATCCTGGCCTCTTACATCGCCATCGCGATCCTCAACGTCCAGCGCCAGCACCACGTCGAGATGGAAGCCAGCGTCCAGGCCGTGCTCGATCATCTGCGCTTCACGCAGCAGCCGCTGACGCCCAACTACTGGATGACGCACGGCATTCTTGCCGTCGGGAACGGCCTGCTCGCAATCAGCGGCGGAAAACCGAACTGGCTTCACGCGGGAACGTTTTTCGTCGCGCTCGCCTCCAGCGCCGCATTTTTCCTGGCGCTGGGCTGGTTTGTTTCCGGAGTGATCTACGAGAACACCTACTCGATCGCCAGCGCCGGCGATTACATCAAGCGGGTCATGGGCCGCTCGCGCATCGAGAAAATACTCGCGCCGCTGACGAACAATTATCCCGAAGTGATGATTCTGCTGATCAAGGACATCAAAACGTTCCTGCGCGATCCGGCGCAATGGTCGCAAGTGCTGATCTTTTTCGGCATCCTGACGCTCTACATCGGCAATCTGCGCAATTTTTCGTACCCGCTCGACCAGCCGTTTTATCAGAACCTGATTTCGTTCCTCAATCTCGGCGCGACGTCGATGACGCTGGCGACGATGACCAGCCGCTTCGTTTTTCCGCTGATTTCGCTCGAAGGCCACCGCTTCTGGGTCCTCGGCCTGGTCCCGATCCGCCGCCGCGACATCATGATGTCGAAATTCTATTTCTCGTTCAGCGGCGCCGTGGTGCTCACGACCTCGCTGGTCTGGCTCTCGAATTACATCCTGCGCAGCCAGACGTTTGTGCTGGAAGTCCAGCTCGCGACTGCCGTGCTCGTCGCGCTGGGCCTCAGCGGCCTCAGCGTTGGGATGGGCGCGATTTTTCCAAGCTTCCAGGAGCGCAACCCGTCCAAAATCGTCTCCGGTTTCGGCGGAACGCTGACGCTGATCCTGGCCATCTGCCTGGTCGTTTTCACAATCATGGGCGAAGCGATTATCTGCCATCGCTATCTGGTGCTGCAAGTTTCCAGCGAGCCCGACGACGTCGAACGCCAGCAGAAAGTGGTCTTCGCCATCATCATGGCCGGCGTGACGATTCTGAACGTGCTCGCCGCCTACATTTCGATGCGCCTGGGAATCAAAGCGCTGGAGAAGGTTGAATTCTAGGGAAGTGCGAAGGACGAAGTTCCGAACTCACCCTTGCACTAATGGTCATAGTGGTGCATTGAGAGAGACCAAAAATCTCACAAGTCATCAACGAGTAAGGAATAGAAAAATCGATGCTGGAGCATTACGCGGTGCGTTCGTTTTTTTTAATGCAAGTCTTTTATTAA
>Ga0265314_10001997_pt1 | contig 21637 bp, 28 predicted proteins | sample 4126metaG_FD_203106 | JGI IMG/M metagenome (GOLD analysis project Ga0265314, IMG submission 203106) | Rhizosphere microbial communities from Carex aquatilis grown in University of Washington, Seatle, WA, United States - 4-1-26 metaG | ecosystem: Host-associated > Plants > Roots > Rhizosphere >... | reverse complement strand
GCGCTGCGACTCCAGGTCGCGTTTCAGGCAATTTGCTCAACCCGAGCTCTTTGGCACAGCGGATACTCCGCCAGAAAGGGGGCGATAGCTTCGCGGATTCTCGCGGCGGATCGACCGTAAATGTAAAGAGCCGTCTCTGTCGGGCCTCGCCAATAACCCTTGTAGGCAACCCGATTACCCAGCAACCGATTGAAAGTATCGATCACAACATTGATGTCGGAGCTCTTATAAACCTCGGCCGGAAGCTCCGTTCCATTCAGGTACACAGCGACGCCTTCCGCCTCGCCGAATGGCACCTCTATTTTCTCTTCCCCGACACGATAGCAAAGCTTCGAGCCTTTGGGTGCAAGGCGATCGGCGAGGAATTTGCAGACGAAAGGTACGCCATTCTCCAGATCGAAAAGATCGACGTCGATCCCGCAATAAACGATCTCGCCGCTCTTCGATTGGAGGGTCCCGCCCCCACCCACCTCACCAAACCCATTGGCCTGCAACGCCTCTTCGAGTGGGCCTTCAAAAAGCTTCCCCCGAGCAATTGGCATAATCCTCGCGTTTATTTGCGCGTAGGCTGTGACAATTTTTTTTTCCAAGCTATTGCTCCTTCGGCCGCACGCTCGTCACATCCACTTCAAAAATCGAACTGGTGTAATCGTTCTCCCGCTTCACCCGCACGTGCACGATCCCCTCCACGTAGATTTCATCCACCGAAAAATCCACCGATTTGCCCCCCGGCGCGCGGCACGTCACCACATGCTGCACCCCCGGCGGCGCGCCGAAGCAGCAGCTCGTCAAACTCGGCACCAGCGCAAATTCCGTGATCTTGTCCGACTGGTTCATCGGCCACATGTAGCCATTGAGCTTTACCTTCGCCCCTTCCAGCAGTTTCACATCCGCCGGCACGTCCGCATCCTTCGTCGGATCGAATTCAAAATTCCCCATCTCTTTGATGCTCACCTCCGCCACCGTCCCCGCCGGAACCGCCTTGTGCGGAACCCGAGTGTCTTTGGTCATCGGCGGATCGTTCGGATTCACCTTGGTCTGCATCGCAAATTGCAGCGCCTGCTGAATCAGCGCCTGCTGGTCCTGCGGCCCCGTCGCCGTGGCCCCTCCCGCCGCGCTCTGCGTCGCCGCCTCCTGCAGCTTCATCTTGATTTGAATGTCATTGATGTACGCCATCGTCAGCCGCAACTGGTCCGGATTGTTAAATACCCCCCGCTGCCTGGCGATTTGCTTAAACAATGGTAACGCCTCGGCAAATCGCCCCGCCTTGTATGCCGCCAGCGCCCGCTCCTGCAACGGCTGCTGGCCGAAAACGAACATCCCCGTCGCCCCGGCCGCCAGGAGCAAAATCACCGATCCCACCACCGCCCGCTGCGTGCGCATTTTCTGGCTCATCCGTCTGGCTCCAAATCTTTCCCGTGGCCTTGTCCGCCCTCAACCCACCAGGTTCTCGGCCACTGGGGTCTTGTACGCCTTGAGTGCCGGCACCAGCCCCGCAAGCAGGCTCACCGCAATCACCACCGGCAAGTATAGCAGCTCACCCGAAGCAAAATGCCACCAGGGCAGGCCCGTCGATAACAGCCGCTGCAGAAAAATCGACCCCGCCCACGCAAACGCATGCCCCATCAATATCCCGATGACGCCGCCCGCCAATCCGATCAGCCCCGCCTCCAGGCAGACGGCCGCCAGGATGCGTCCTTTGGTCGCCCCCAGCGCCCGCATGATGGCAATTTCCCGGTTCCGCGCCGCCACGCTGTTGTAAATCGACACCAGGATCGACACCGCCGCCACCACCGTCACCAGTGTCGAAATCACCAGCATCAGCATCGCGATCTTGGGCATGAACGTGTCAAAAAAAGTTTCCATCACGTTCGCCGGGCTCACCCCAATAGCTTCCGGCAGATTCCGCAAAATGAACGAAAGTTGAAATGACGTCGCCGCCGATTCCGATTTCACCAATATCGCCGAGATCTCCCACTGATCCTTCGGCAGCTTCACGGTGATCGTCCCGTCCGGATTCAGCGTATACGCCTTCTCTTCCGGCTCTTCCGGGGCGGCGGGGGTCTTGGTGGCGGGAGCACTTGCGGTAGGGGGGCTGCCCGCCGCGCCGGCCTGCTGCTGAATCTGGTTGATTTGCTCCAGCCCGCTCTCATGCTCAAAAATCGCATAAAACGTGATCAGTGGAATAAACAGCACCCGGTCATTCGCGGTGTGCGTTTCATTCAAGATTCCCACCACCGTCCAGGTTTCCGCATGCACGTCCGGAACATCATTAGGCCCCGGCAACCCGTGCGTCGCATGAAAAGTACTGCCGATCGTCAGCCCCGTGGCTTTCGCCACTTCCGGCCCAATCACCGCTTCAAATTTATTCGGCGCAAACGCCCTACCCTGCGCAAAGGTGTAGGCCCGCCCACCTCCATAGGTCGGCACCTTGTCCGCCGGTAACGCCTCGCCTTGATCACCCACGCCAAAAAGCTGCGGCGTCGTCGCCACGATCCGCCGGCCCTGATAGCTATCCCCCACCGCCATCGGCACCGCCCACTTCACCAGGCCGCGAAACGGATTGGGCTTCCCATCCGCCGAGGTCGGCCGCTGCGTCGCCATGTCCTCATACAGCCGATACGGAATATTCCCCGGCGAGGCATCAATGTGAAAAATCGTGTTCAAAACCAGTTGCAGCGGCGAACCCTTCGGCCCCACCAGCGTGTCGAATCCATAATCCGTCTGCGCAAAAACGCTCTTCCCCTCCCGCGAAACAATCCCCACGCTCGTCGCCAGCGCCATCCCCAGCAAAATCGAAAGGCACGTCAGCACCGTCGAGAGCATCCGCTGCCGCATCTGTTTCAAAATCAGTTCAAACAGATTCACCCCGCCCCCTTTGCCGGCGCTGCGGCTCGATTGATTTCCGTCAACTGCAATTGCCGTGGCAACTGCCTGGCGATCGCCAGATCATGCGTCACCAGGATCAGCCCCGCCCCCGCCTCCCGGCATAACGACAAAATCAAATCCAGCGTCTGCTGAGCGCTCGCCGCATCGAGCGATCCGGTCGGCTCATCGGCAAGCACCAGCCCCGGCCGGTTCGCCAGCGCTCGCGCCACCGCCACCCGCTGCTGCTGCCCCAGCGACAATTTCCCCGGTTTATATTCCAGCCGGTGCGACAGCCCCACGCGCTCCAGCAGATGTGTCGCCCACGAGCGATCCGCCCGCCTCCCCGTAAAGGACATCCCCAGCAACACATTCTCAAGCGCCGTCAAACCAGGCAACAGATGATGCGTCTGAAAAATGTACCCGATGTGCTGCCCGCGAAAATGATCCCGCTCCGCCTCGCTGAATCTCGCAATATCCTGCGACTTCCCACCGACCGCATAAACAACCTCCCCCGACTCCGCCGCCAATATCCCCGCCAGCAGATGCAGCAGCGTCGTCTTCCCCGAGCCGCTGCTCCCCAAAAGCGCCACCATTTCCCCCGTCCCCAGCGCAAACGCCGGCACATCCACCACCCGCACCCGCTCGCTTCCATCCGGCGCGGCAAACGTCTTCAGAAGATTCCGAACACCCAGCATCGCTTTATCCGCCCAAAATCGTCGAAGAAACCTAAATAAAGCACCGGCGGCTTAAATGCAAGTCTCTTGCAAAAACTTTTCCCCCGACAACGTCACATCCCGGAAAACTCATCCACCAATTCCCCCACCAGCCGCTCAATCTCAGCCAGCGCCTCCCCCGGCATCGCCGCATCCAGGTCATGCACATGCCAATACCGCACCCGCTCCGCCATCTCCGGAAACTGCGACTCCATCATCGCCCGATGCTCCTTCTCCTTGAGTGCCACCACCACCTCGGCCCCCTGTAATTCCTCCGCACTCACCTGCCGCGGAAATCGCAACGGCTCTTCATGTGCCATCTGCCGATCGCGCAGCCCCGCCACGGTAAATCCCGAAATCGGACCCACATTCACCGCCCCGTCCGGCTTCACGCGCAACCCGCGCGAGGTCGCCCGCCAGGCCATCCCCCGAGCCGCCGCCAGGTGATTGAACACGCACTCCGCAAACCGGCTGCGGTAATAATTCCCCGTACACAAAAACAGCACTTCGTTCATCGCCTTTTTCCCGTTGTAAAGCCGGGTGATTCACCCTTCATTCGCTCATCAGGATCGCCGCAATCGCCGCACACGCCGTCTCAATCCGCAGCACCGTCGGCATCAACCGCACGCGCTCCGCCTTCCCCTGGCGTACCGCCGCCTCCAATATCTCCCGCTCCGCCGCGCTCCATCCTCCCTCCGGACCTACCAGCGCCAGCACCTTCTTGCCCCGCTCCCGCCCGCGCAATCCCCGGCCGCCTTCTCCCGGATCCAGCCACAATATCTCCGCCCCCGCAGCCAGGCCACATTTAAAAACTTCCGCCAGACGCATCGGCTCGCCGGTCGCCATCACCCGCGCCCGCCCGCATTGCTTGGCCGCCTCCACCGCCCAGCGCTTCCATTTCTCGATGCTGCCCCCGCCGCGCTCCCACTTCACGACGCCGCGCTCCGTGGACATCCAGATCAGCCGTGACACATTCAACTGGCTCGCCTGTTCGACGAGCTGCTGCGCTCGATCCCCCTTTGGAATCGCCGTCGCCAGGATCAAATCAACCGCCGGCTCCGCATCCCGTTGCAAGCCCCCCTTCAGCTCCGCCGTCACCCCCTTTTTGGTCACCACCGCCAAAGTTCCCCGTGCCCAATTCCCCTCCCCATCGAAGACCACCACCGCCGTCCCCGCCGTCAGCCGCAGCACATCCCGCGCGTGATGCCCCTGATCCTCAGGCAGCGTCACGACGCCTTCCGCCTCCCGCAGCCCCGGGGCAAAAAACCGATACAACTCTGCAGATTCCATCGCCTGATTATCCTTGGCCGCGATTCCTCTGCAATTCCCCCGATTGCCCTACGCCTTTCCCATTCCCTTTGCCCGTTGATTCCGATAATATATCCCCTGCCTCAAACGCACCGGCGGAGCACGATGTCTGGCAGGCCCACCCCGGGTGGGATTTTTGCCATTGAGGGGTCACGGACGATGACACTGGCCGACCGCACAACACCCTCCAGCTTTTCGGATGACCTCCCGCGCCCCCTGCGCTCCTGGCGCTCGCGTATTCTGCGTTCCCTGCCCCCGGATCCAACCCCCGGCCCCCGCACCCCTCGAAAAACATCCCCCTTGTCCACTTCCCGCCCCAAGCCGGCCGACGAAATCGCCGATTTGCTCCTTATGAGCATGCTCGACACCAAAGCGCCCCCGGAAACCGCGGGCAGCGCTGACCTCCTTGATACCCTCGTCCAGAACGATCTGGCGCACGCCGAGCCTGCCGCCGGCGCGCTGCCGCCCGAGGCTTCCACCGCGCCCGCCGTGGCGCCGGACCTGAGCGACGAGGAACGTACCGCCCTCCTGCAGCGCGAAATTGAAACCCTGCTCCATGACGCCAATGCCGCCGCTGAGAGCGCGTCACCCAAAGCCGCCCACCCGCCCGCGGCGCCCGCTTCCGCCAATTCCGACATCAGCCCGGAAGAACTCGATACCCTGCTCGCCGATCAGGCGCAGGCCATCGCGCCCGACCTTCCCGCCGCCTCCCTCGCGCCTTCCACGTCCGCCCAGACCGAACAGCAGCTCTCCGATGCCGAAGGCCTCCTCGCCGAGGAACTCAATCAGCTGATGGCCGAAACCGCCGCACCCGCGCCGCCGGCCGCTTCCGCGCCCGCCCCGGAGCCTGCCGCCCCCGCGCATCCGCTTGCCGCTTCCGCCAAATCTCCCGTCGCCGAGGCATCAAAACCCACCGCCGTTTCTGCTCCGGCCCCATCGGACGCCGCCCCCATCGCACCGCCCACCGCCGCTCCCGCCGGACCGCTTCCGCTGACCCCGGAAGAAGCCCGGGCCGCCGAAGCCGAAGCCGCGGACGCCGTCCAAAGCCCCGCCTCCAAACCGCATCGCCGCCATATCCTCCACGATGTGGCCCTCCTCGTCGCCCAGATCATCGATGTTCCCTTTGGCTGGATCAGCGAACTCGACAAGAACGTCATCGGGGTCGCCGCATTCCTTCTGCTCCTCGGCGGCGTGGTCCTCTACACCCTCTCCCGGGTCGTCCGCTGACGGGCGGCGTGGTGGTCAAATATTTAAGCACGCGTCAATACGTACAGCTGCCCCGGCTGTTTCCCCCCGGTAAACGATTCCCCCTCCAGGTTCACCGTAACCACCCGGAATCCCTGTTCCACCGCGGCCAGTGGAAAATTTTCCGCGCTCGTGCGCTGCGGATCCGACACCCACGCGATGCCGTCCTTGGCCAATAGCGCGTCCATCGCCGAAAGCACCAGCGGATGCAGCCGCCGCTCATAGAGCACATCCGATGCAATTACCCATGAAAATTTTTCCTCCACTGGCGCCCGCCAATCCATGGCCATCGCCTGCACCTTCTCAGGCGCGACGCCATTTCGAAGTGCGTTGTGCCGGGCAAACTCAATCGCCTCCGGGTCATAATCCGTCAGCAGCACGTCCCATCCGCGCAGGCCCGCGGCGATCCCCGCCAGGCCCAGCCCGCACCCGAGTTCAATCACCCGTCCCGCCCCCTTTTCCGGCGCCGCCGGCGGCGACGCTTCGTCCGTCAAAATCCGCGCTGCCAGCATCAGCCCGCTCGGCCAGATGATCGGCCAGTAGGGCAAATAATCATCCGCCTTGTACCGCGCCTCAACAATCGGATCATCCAGGAGCGCATCGGGATCGACCGGCGCCAGCAAATCAATCGTCCGCCGCGGCGTGCTGGCGATCTCCAGCCGATGTATGCGCGTCGGAAATCGGCTCTGCAAATCACTCCCCACCGCTGATCCCTCGCTGCCGCTCATCACGCCTCCTGAAAACATTCTCGCCATCGCCAAGGACAATCCGTAGCATAGCGGAATGCGGCGAATCCTCGTCATTGCAGCGGTTCCGATCGGCGCCGCGGCCGTCATCGGAATTTTCGTGCTCGTCGCGTGGCTTACGCCCGCCGGCGCTCGAACCACCGTCAGCGTCTGCCTGGCGAGCATTGGGATTCTGATGTGGGTCGTGTTGACGATGGGCAGTGGGCGTCACATTCTGAAATCTTTCCGTGAGAACCGTATCGACTGCCGCCGCGAGCAGGGCCGCTGCCCAACCTGCGGCTATGACCTCCGTGGAACCCGCCGCGCCGGCATTCCCACTTGCCCCGAGTGCGGCGCCACCGTCGGCCTGGATCCCCCCATCGCCGGCGCCCAGGATATCGCCGCCATCGAGCGCGCCCTCGGCGGCAAGCTTCCTGATGCGCTGCGCATCGCCTACGTCAACGGTGCACTGCAGCGCCTGAATCTCCCAATCACTTTCAAGTTGGATGCGGTCAAGTACATCGTCGCGGAGTTCCATGACCCCCTCGAGATCCTCGCCAACGACAAACGCGTCGCCGCCGCCAGGCTTCCGGACAAAGCGTTCGTCTTCGCCAGCGATGATTTCGGCAACGACTACTTCATCAAGGCCGACGGCAACGGCGTTTATTTTTGGGAGCATGACGGAGATGGGGCGCCGTACCCGATCTGCGCCTTTAATGAATTCTGGAAAAAAATCACCGAAAAATAAGGCTCACTGCGCCTACTTCGCCGGCGCCGCGCCCGCTCCGATCACATCCGAAATCGCCAGCCCATTGCGCGTCATCGCCTCGGTGATCCCCGGCAACGCCGGATTCACCTTGTACGCCTGCGTCAGATATTCCCGCGCCTGCGCCTTATTCCCAGCACGTTCCGCCAGATCCGCCATCGACATCAGCACGTTCGCATTGTTCGGCGACATGTCCAATGCCTTCTTGTAGTACACGATCGCATTGTCATAATCCCCCAGCCGTTCGTACGTCCGCGCAATGCGGATTCGGTCATTCACCTTTCCCAGGAACAGATTCTCTTCCACCTGCTTCTTGTACGGCTTCTTGATGTCGCTCTTCATCCACCGCGGATCGTCCACCTTCTCGGCCATCTTCGCCGCACGCTCCAGGGCATCGAGCGCCTGGTCCGGCTGCCCCTTCTTGATCAGGGTTGCCGTCAGCCCCGCCTTGGCCTCCTCCGATGACGGATCCGCATTAAGCGCCACGCGGAAGTGATATTCCGCCTCCTCGAGTCTGTCTGCACGGTAATCGATCATCCCCTGGTAGGCATTCGAGACCGCATCAAACTGGTCGTCCTTGAGCGCCTTCTTCAGGGCTACTTGCGAATCATCCAGCTTTTCCTGCTTATAAAGCGTCACGCCCAGCTTGCGGTTCCGCTCCAGATCGCTCTCGCACCCCGCGAGCGCCATCACCGCCGAAGCCGCCATCACCGAAAAACCGATCGCGCGAACCCATTTCATCGAGTGAATCTCCGTATTGACGGCGGCCTGTGCCGCCCGCTCTGGCCGGATCGGGAAAAACCCATGTCACGCGCAATTTCAATGCAGAAAAGCGCTTCCCGGTCCACTCCAAACGCGTTTCATGATGGTATCATCGGGCGGGTGGATCGCAAGCCATGAGCCCCGCGCCTCCCATCGCGCACTTTTTGCCCCAGCAGCCCATCCATAGGCCCACATGCCCATCCCATTCACCATTCTCCATCACACCGCCATCGCCCCCGAACATTATGACCTCCTCGTCGCATTCCCCGACGAGCCCCTCCTGCGCACCTGGCGCATTCTTCCTCCGCCTGACTCCTGGCGGCAAACTCCCCCCCAGGCCACGCGCCAGCCCGACCACCGCCAGATCTACCTGACCTACGAAGGCAATATCTCTGATGAGCGTGGCCACGTTCGTCGCGTCTTCGCCGGGCAAGCCGAACTTCTCGCCGAAACCCAATCCTCCCTTACCCTCCGCCTCACCGCCGGCGATTTCGCCTGCACCCTCACGCTCCCTTGCGCGTGATTCACTTCCCCAGTGCCCCCCAATCGCCACCATACCGCAGCCGCAACAGGTGATACGTGTGATGCGCCGCGTCCGGCAAAATCACATACACGCGATCGAATTCCGTCGCATCATCAAACGCCGGCTCCTGCGCAAAGCCAAAATCCGCCATCAGCGTCGGAATCACCGAATGATGATCCACCAGCAAAATCGTCTCCGATGGTTTGGCGGTCTGCGCCAGGTAGGCAAACACAGTTTCGGCCTCATCCGCCTTGGGCATGGCGCCCGCCCCGTTCGCCTCGGAGCCATGTCCGAACGGCACTTCCAGAGTGATGTGCAACGCCTTTGCCAGGGGCGCGGCCGTATCCTGCGTCCGCAGTGAAGTGCTGGTCACGATCCGCGTGACCCCCGCATCCGCCAGGGCGGTCACAACCTCTTCTGCCCGCTTTTGGCCGCGCGGCAGCAGCGGGGTTTGATTGCCCATCCGCGCCTTTGCCGCCGGATCAATATCCGCATGCCGCAAAATGAGGATCGCATGCGCATCGACAAACAGCCGCGCCGGCGCGCGCGCTGCCGCAACGGAACCCGACGGATTCCCCGCCTCCAGCAGCACCGCATGCTGGCCTGTTGCCGAACATCCCGCCAGCAGCATTGCCGCCAGCAACCAGCCCGCCCACCGACATGTGCTCATGAAAGCCGCCTCTCACGCGGCAAAAAAGCCGCCGCATGCGGCGATTATTCCCATCCGAAGCCCTCCCCGCAAATCATCCTGCCGGCGTTACTCCGTCAGCGCGCTCAGTTCCCCGGAGGTCCGCCCCCAAACTGCCCGCCAAATCCGCCCTGAAATCCAAATCCCGGCCCGCCTCCCCCCTGAAAATTCTGCTGGAATTGCTGCATCTGCTCCTGCAACTGCTGCTGAAACGCTGGATCCTGCATCTGCTGTTGAAATGCCTGTGCCCGCTGCTGCATCTGTTGCTGGATCGCCGGGTCCTGCATCTGCTGCTGCCATCCGCCCATCTGCTGCGGGTTCGCAGGTGCGTCCGGCTGCGGTTGCCCGCCGCCATTCTGCTGCCAATTCGGCGTGGGCGCAAAAGCACCCGTCGCAGGGGCCGCAATCCGCGGCGGCGTCGCCGGGGCTGCCTGCTTCGCCACCACCTTCTGCGGCATGGCAATAGGCACAAAATCCACCTTTGACCGCGACAGCGGCGCTCCCACGAGCGCCCAGGCACCCCACCCCACCAGCGGCCCCGCCAGCAATATCGCCGCGATAGCAGCGGCATAATTCGTCGTGCTGACTCCCCGCCTGCCTGCCATCCGGATTCGCGCCTTGTTCATTTTTTTCATAACACACCTATCCATTTTCAGCCCCAATCCCTCTATATTCCCAATAGCGCTGCGTCGCGCTCCTTGGACAACCGGCCGTTCCGCCTATTGGCACCACGCCCCACATGCCCCCTCCATGCCAAAAAACCGTTAAAAGCACCCACTTGCGGCACAAATACCCCACCACATAGAATGACCCATCTGCGCCCGCTTCATACGGGCCCTGACAGCGTAGCTCAGTCGGTAGAGCAACAGACTTTTAATCTGTGGGTCCTGGGTTCGATCCCCAGCGCTGTCATTCGGAAACCCAATAAAATCAAGTAGTTATGGAAGTTCGGCGGGGATGGTCTGTTTGCGTCGTCTCTCATTCCTACCCCATTCCTACCGCGGTGGATTTCGGTTTGGGAGGCGATTTGCGGGGCTCGGGGAATGGGTGGACCGAAACCACGTCCCCAGCGGCAAACGCCTCACCAGCGGGCGGCGGCGAAGCGGCAGGCGCATAAAAAAACCGCCCCGGCGAAATGAATCGTCGAGGCGGCCGCACGTGAATCAATCGAGCATGCCTCATCTACCTGTTTTTCGCCCGGGCTTCCGCATGGCCAGCATCCGCGACAGCCGCGCCGCATCGATGCGCCCCGCGTCCTCCGCCGCGCCTTGCCACGAAATCGGCCAGCGCAATCTTGGCCGTCTCAGATTCCTGCAACGCCCGCGTTTTCTGTCGGATGTAGATTTCCCGTGTCATGGCTGTTCACCCCCGCAGGCGGCGAGCAATTCGCCTGAAAAAAAGGCTGGCGACGGCGCGGTCCTCGCCGCCGCCGCCAACTCCAACCCCGACGCGGCGGGGATCGATACCGTAAAAAGCTTTCGCGGAAGGATGCGACGTATATCGGCACCGTTCAACGCGCGGCGGAAAGCGAGAGCAGCCGCTAATCGCCGCAGCGAGGGCATGTGAGCGGCCATTAGGGATGCGGCCCGGTCTCGAGCGGCCCGCCACACACGATGCGTGTTCACCACGCCGACAATCTGCTCGATTTTCTCATAATCGCATGTGGTCGATGCCGCTCCTGTCGAAAACCCGTCAGCGAACGATGCGGCCATGCCCCTGGCGCTGAAATTTTGCCCCGCCACAATCCGCGACCGGGCCCGGGGACGGTAGGGAACGTTGCCAGTGAACGGGTCGCAAATGAGCTCCGCCGCGTCCCCGGCAGCCAAAAATGTGACTTCATCCGATACGCTTTGGAAGTCGACCGGCCAGCACCATCCGCCGATATCGCCGCCGGCGATTACGGACACGTAGGACGGCGAAGCTCCTCCGAGCATCACCGCGATGAGCACGTGTCCGGTCTCGTGGATCGCGCACCTGCCCACCAAAATGGGATGGTCATTCCGCATCATTGGTCCCACCCGCAATAGGTTGCGAGGTCGTAGAGTTTCCGCTCGTCCTTGTTCAACTCGGCGCCCGCCTTCACCTTTTTGAGAACGGCGAGCGACGCGCCTTTGCGTGGATGCTCACCGAGCTGAGGGAAGTTGGAACGCGAAATGACGCCGAGGAAAAACGCGCGGTCAACCTGGTCGTTTACCTCGTCCGAGAGTCCACCGTCGCCGACTCTGCGGAACGGTAATCTCGTTCGATCACAGCCAGCGCGGAGAAAATCCCCCAGAGCCGACGTGATGGCGTGAAGGCTGAGTTTTTCCTGCTCTAGCCGGCATTCCTCTTCGGATTTCCTCTGCGGGGGCAAGTCCGGATCGACGCCCCCTAAACCGAAAAGCTCAGGGAAGTCCCCTTCGCGTCCCTCGCTCCAATTGACGCGTTCGCGCAAGGCTTGGGCGATTTGCCATAATTCAGCCTGTTTCACAAAAATCGGTTGCCCTTCCTGCTCCAATGCGGCCATCGCAGCGCGCTGTTTTTCCTGGAAAGCCAGCACCGCAGGGCCGTGCGCCTCGATCTGCTTTTCAATTTCGGTCAATCGTTCCTTGTCCCTGCGTGAATCCTTGCATCGACGGAGCGCGGCCTCGTGTTTGGAGATATCGGCCGGCGAAAGCGTGAGAATATCCACGAGCTCCAGGAACTTCGCTCGGTTCACGACCACATGGTCCGGACGTTCGACATTCTGCTCAAGTATTTTTCGATACGCCGCCCATGATTCACGGCGCCGAGCATTTCGTTCTGCTTTGATTTCGGCCAGAATATCCACAGAAAACTCCAATCCAAAGAAATTGGGTTATTGAACCCTTGCGCCCATCGCGGCGAGCAGACTCGCGATTTCTTTCTTGTGCCGCTCTAGCGACGGCCCGCACTCATCCAAAAATGCATTGACGTTGCGATCGCGCCCAAAAATCTCAATCGACTTGCCATCACGTGCCAGCCGTGGCTTCACGCGGAACGAAATAATTTCAGTCAGAAGCAGCTCCTCGACCGAGTACATCCTTTTATCCGGAGCGGCCGCGGGCTCTTTGGTGTTTTCGCAGAGCAACTTCAATAGGTCCGTGTGTGAGTCCTTAATCCGCGCGATGATCCAACCCGCTGGCGCCGGAGAGATATTCACGCACTTTCCTTCCGCACTCAGCGTAAAACCGAGGGACCGCAACTTGGCGAGTAATTTTTCGGCGTCCACCATTTAACGCTCCTTTCGACGCTCAAATCCTAAGGCGTGTCCGCGCGTGTCCGCGCCGCCCGCATCGAGAACAGCGGCGATGAACAATGCGGAAACCTCCCCGCACGTGGGATCCGGCGCACCGGAATCGACCGCCGCATCGGCAGTGCGTTTCATCTTCAGCCAAGTCGATAGCTTGGGCGGGTATTTCGATCACGCCGTAGTCGGATACCCCCAACGCTTCGGCCGCCTGGGAAAGTTTGGCCGCCGCACCGATGACCGCATCAAAAATCGCACGGCGAGCCGGTCCCGCAAACGCGCGATCGCCTGCGGCCGCTTGGGCGTGGCGCGTCAAAAACGCCAACCGCTCCGCGATATTGAGGGCCTGGAATTGGGCGTCCAGGCTGGTCGCTTTCACCTTGTCGATGGTGTCACGGGCGCCAGCGATCTTGGCCAGCTCCTTGTCGGTATGGATGGGCGGAGTTTGTTTACCAGAATTCTGGAAAACAGATTCCGGCTTCCGCAGCTGGTGCTCCTTATCCGCGCGCTGCATCGGCGCGAGCTTCGTCGGCGTGAGTGTGTTGGGGGTGGTGATCATGCTGGCGTCGCTTTCGAAAGCGGCACCAAAGCATCGGAAATCATCCCGCGGACTTCTTCGGAAAACGATGGCGAGGGAGCGGGCATTCCGTGCTTGATGGCAATGGCCGAAATCGCTCTTTCGAGCGGCTGGATACGCCCGCAGACGAAGGCGCCAATGGCCTGCCACTCGGTATTCACCTCCTCCACCGGGACGACCATCGCCTTGTCGCGCTCGAGCGCCGCCTGCGCCGCCTGCAGCCTGGCCTCCATCAGCCGCACCTGGGCGGCCAGTTTCTTTTCGTTTTGCTCGTTTTGGAACGGGTCCATCGACGGGGCGTCCGCCTTCGAGCGGACCGTCGCGGCCGCCCACCGCAGAATCTCCGCCAACTGCGATCGCTTCCACGGCCCTTGCCCAAACGGCCAATCCGGATGCTCCATGTACCGGCGCGCGCTCCGGCGTGATCTTCCGAGTTCTTTTGCCAGTTGGCTGATATTAACTGATGGTGATATCTTCTTTTTCATCTAAACCTCTAGAAATTGGGTAAATGGGCATGGGCGGTAATTTTTGCTAGTGTGAAAAGTCCCAAGATTTGGCCGCAGACCGACCGCAAAGGGTGGGTCGGCCTCCAGAAGGACCCATGAGGCACTCCAGAAACGCATGGCGCCACGCCTGCGGGCTGCATTGACTTGATGGGTCCACCGAAAGCACAAACGCCCCGCAAATCGCCTCTAATCGGGTGGTCATTTTTCGCCCCCCAGCGCGGCGATTACCTGGTTGGCATCCTCGCGTAGCAGACCCAGCCGTCCGGATGTGCGAGTCAGCGGGTGGCCTGCTGCGGCGATTCCATCGTCGCGATCATCGATCACGTGATACCGACCCACGCCAGTGCCATTCGCTTTGAGCCATGCTGAAACCTGCGCCCCGCGATTCGCCACCTGCCGGCACGCTGGACACACATGCGCTCCATTGCGCCAATCGTGCGGGTTGGGATCGATCGCACCGCACGCGGGGCACTGTTCTTCCGGCGCCAATATGCCAACGATGTTCACTTGTTCATATGCGCCATGGCTTCGCAGCATGATCGTGAACCCTGCGATGGTCATATGACCGCTGAAGATTAAATACCGCCAGGCGCTTGTGAGGACGATGCTACAGCGTGTGTCGCGGACGATACGATTGAGTTCATTGATGGCGGCCGGGATGATGCGGTTGCGCCCGTACGAAATGAACGGACGCTCTGCCGGCTCCGGATCATCATGCCGGTATGGCGCCAAAACACCATCGATATCTAAAAACAGAATCGCTTGTGCGGGAAGGGTCATATGACTATAGGCTCCACTACAGAATCACGGGCGCGGAAACGTTCTTTCCCACGTCGCAAGCAGTTTCTCGTCCAGACTTCGGATGAACGCGATGACCTCGGGGCTGCCGAGCGTATCCCAGCGTTCGAGGCGCTTTTCCAACAATCGGATCGGATACCGAATTCCCTCGGCGAACGAAATGTCGCGCGCCTCCAACACGACGACGTCCGGCCGTACCCATGGCTTCAGCATTTCCGTCGCACGCTTTGGCGTGAGGCCCAGCGCGAGGAATTGCGAGTGCACGACGGTCAGACACTGGCTCTCCCTTTGCTCCTTGCCCAGGGCGCGCCATTGTCGGTCGAGTTTTTCCAATTTCATCATCAGTGAATCTGTGATTTTCTGGTTGGAAAAATTCGTCTGCGAAGCGGTTGGGGGGCGCGCGCCCCCCTCCACAGGAGAAGAAACTGAAGCTGTATGCATAAATGAACGTGGAGATGGAGATGGAGATGGAGATGGAGATGGAGATGGAGATGGAGCGCCGTCACCTGACTCGACACCAGACACGTCACCTATGCCTACCTTGGGTGACTGGTAGGGTGATTCGCCGAAGCGACTATTCGCCCCACGGATGGATCGAAGGTACTCGTCCCGGACCATCCGAGAGCAGTACCAGAGCGGCCCTGGTTGTTCTTTTAGCAGAACTACGGGAATACCGTCTTGGCCGGCGTGCCTAGGCGTATAGATGAGCGCCGGGACGGTGCCGGCATCAGCCCCCTTTAGGACACTTTTTGCGGCGAGTTCCTGGAGGGCCTCCAGCGGCACGTGGGTCGCATGCGCGATGTCTGCCAGCGGCCAGTCGATGGTCCCGTAGGGGTCAGAGCCATGTAGGAGGCAGAGAACTTCGATCCACGCCCCCCGAGCCGCAAGAGAACATCGCCGCAACTTCACGTTGGCCTGCCAGTCCCCTGGGTAGAACTGAAAACTCGGGCGCTTCATTTTCCTGCCTCGCTATTCTCGTCCGGCAGGTCGATGGCGACGGCGCGGAGGCCATGTGTGCGCAGCAGCCATTTCGCGGCGCGGCGAACCCGGATTACGAGCGGCGGCCCGGCGCCGGCGCATTCGACACGGATGCTCGCGACGCCCGGCGGTATCGCATCGGGTGTCACTTCTTTTTCGGGAGACGTTTCGCTAAAATCCATGACGTACTCTCCATATTTCCCGCCGCCGGAAGTTGCGCTTCGGCGCGCGGGTTTTTTTTGTCGGCGGGGGTCAGGCGGGAACGTTCACCGTGCGGGCGGCCAGCCACCGGTCCAGCAGCTCGCGCGTATAGATGCAGCGCCGACCGCACTTCGCGACTGGGATGCGATGGCGGTGTGTCACCACGTCGGCGGCCAGTGTGGCCTCACTGAGGCCGAGGTATTCGGCGGCCTGCTGGCGGTTCATGCGGGGAGGGGATTCTGGGATGACGGAATTACGAGGCATAGTGTTATCTCCATACGAAATGTACGTGAGACACTCTATCCCGCGGATTTCGCCAGGCAATGGTCGTCCATTCGGATTGCTTTGTTTTGCTTGGTTTTGCGCGCTTATTTGCGCGCTTTTGACCCGCGGGACAGGCGCCGCATGGGGTGTATGGTGAGATATTGACGGATCATGGCAGCGTAGCTGGAATCGCAGAGGGTAAGATTTACTTGCCAATCCTTGCCTCTACCGGTCAGTGACGCGCCAAGGCGTCTTTCAGCCGTTCGCTCATCGCAATCCATTGCTTCAGCTAACTCCCGTTTACGCATTATTCGGGTGATTTCCGGTGAGTCACACCAATCGGCAATCGTGCCAAGCGCCTTGGCCTTGGCCCGAAAATCGTCCTCACGGAATCTGCGCCATGCATCGTCGCTTTCGGAATCAGCTTCTATTCCATTCATCGGCACTGCCAGCAGCACGGATAGTTTGGGATATATATGTACATCAATGTGATTGGCGACTAAGGCAACTGCATCACTGAAGAGATTGCTACTGCATCGGGCTACGGTCGGGGATTGGGGCCAGAGATGCTCATTCGATTGACCGGCGTGGAACGCGACAAGCGTTGCCAAGCCATCGACGCGCAGGACGCCGGCGGCAAATGCCTTGTTTATCAGATTGCCGGTCTCCTCGTCTTTATTCAGGGCGTCGAGTGATTGGGCGGCGGTTGGTGCCGCAAGTGCCTCTCGCTGATACCACTTCGCTAACTCACGGAACTCGCTCGCATAATCCATGTGCCTCACCTACTTTCATCGGGCTGGCCCGGGCGGTGTAGGTGGAACCGACACGCCGCCCGGACCATTCCGCGGGTAATTACTCCGCGGCCCTGGTCGTCATAATATCACGCCGCCGCCGTCGGCGTCGTCTGCTCGGCTTGCTTCGCCGCGTCCAGCATCTTCCCGATGCCGGACTCCACCACCTCGCGAGTCTTACCCTCGCGGGCAATCGCGTAATGCTTTTGCGTTGTCGCCATGCTCTTATGACCGAGCGCCGCCGCAACGTGCGGGAGTGCCGCGCCGGATTCAATCAGAGCGGCGGCAAAGCTTCGGCGAAGGTCGTGAACCGTCACCTTTTCCGTGATCCCCGCCGCCTTGACGATCCGCTCCCACGCATGGCCGATCCCATTCAAGGGGGCATGATCCACCGCAACGAACTTGGGATCGAGGATGCGAATCACACTGGTCTGCGCGAGGCTGATGGCGTCGGCAATCTTCCGCGTCGATTCACCTTTAGCCCGCAGCGCCCGGGCTTGCTTCACCTGCTCCGGCGTCACCAGCTTGGCGGGAAACACATAAGGCGAGTGGTCCGGCCTCCCCTTGAGGAGTTGCACCGCCTCATCGATCAGCGGCACCGATAGGGGGGCTCCATTCTTTGTCACCTCGCCAGGGATCTTCCAAGTGCGGCGGTTCAAGTCCACGTCCTCCCACCGCATCCCCGCGGCGTTGGAACGGCGGGCACCGGTGTAGAGGCAGGTCAGGAAATAATCGCGATAGGTTTCGTTCTCCCATCCGCGCAGTGTCACCAGCAGCTTCGCCAGCTCGTCGGCAGACAGCACTCGGTCGCGGGCCCGCTCCCGGAAGCGCTCGAGGCCGGCGGTGGGGGACCAGTTTCGGGGAAGTCCGAAGCGGTATCCGCATTTCCTGAACATGCAGGACAATAGGGCCAGCAATCGATTCGCCGTAACGGGGGATTCTTTCCCGATGCGCGTCTTGAGCAGATCCACCGCTTCGGGGGTAATCTCAGTGATCCGGCGCCCCTTCCACTGTCCAAGGTGCCGCGCGTACATGGCCTCGTCCTCCGCGACGCTGGACGCTCGCTTGTGGGGTCGGGCATGGTGTTCGAGGTAGCTCTCCCACAAATCTCCCATCGTCGCGCCCTCTCGCTTTGCAACTTTTTCGGCGGCAGGGTCGCGCCCGGCAATATATTCTCCGAGCAACGCCACGGCGCGGCGGCGGGCCTGGTCTACGCTGCATTCTTGAAGTGTTCCGATTCGCACCTCCACCGGGCGGCCGCTGACCTTTTTGTAGAGGTAGAACGTCCGCGAACCGTTCGCCGTCACGAGCATGGACAGGGCCGGCACGTCGGTATCCCGCACCCGCACCTTGCTCTTGTCCGGGGGGCAGGCGATCGCGGTAAGGGCCGTTTTGCTGAACCTGAAACACGTTTCCATGTTGCCTCCAAAAGTTCCATTCCTACCCCATTCCTACCGTTCCTACCGAAAACGGTCCATCTTCATATAAACCAGTATAAAGCGTACTGTGTTGGATAGCCAATAAAATCAATGCCTTTATCACTCAGTACATCATCGTACAGCTCCGTACAAAAGGCAAGGGAGTGACTTTTAATCTGTGGGTCCTGGGTTCGATCCCCAGCGCTGTCAATGTCTTTCCGCACGCCTCCCCCACCCCGGGTATTTTTCTCCATTCAATCATTTCTTCCTAAATTCCCCTTTTTCTGATTGACGGCCCTCCTGTTCCCCTTTAAATATCGCTCCCCACGTTGTCTCGACTCATCCGTAAGGAGCCTCCCATGAACATGCGCCGACATCTACCCGCCGCCCTTCTGGCCCTGTCTCTCTCGACATCCCTCGCTTGTGCGGACAATGTCCTCCTCAAATCCGGTGATGTCCTCTCCGGCACCATCAAGCAGGTATCCCCCGAGACTGTCGACCTCGACACTCCCTACGCCGGCCTCATCCACATCAAGCGGGATTCCGTCAAAACGCTCCGGTCCGACAAGACGGTGACCATCACCGCCGCCGATGGCGCCTCCCACGCCGCCTTTGTCGCGCCCGTGGCTGACAATTCAAGCTGGCATGAAGTCGATGCGCCTGCCCCTGCGGTCGCCGTCGCCGCCGCGCCGGCTCCCATCCCCGCGCCGGCGCCGGCTCCCGCCAAAACCTTCGCCCTCGATCTCGAACGCTACTACCTGCCTCTGGGCCCGCACTGGAAAAATCAGTTCTCCCTCGGCGTCGTCAACACCGCCGGCAACACCGATTCCACCAACCTCGCCGCCGAAGTCGATCTCAATTACAAGGACTCGCCGCACGAACTCAACCTCAAGCTGGGCGGGGTTTACGACATCACCCAGGGCGTTGAAACCGCCGGTCAGTTTTATCTCGACGCCCTCTATCGCCGCTCGTTTCCGCAGTGGGATCCGGCCGAGCGTTTCTACCTCTTCGCCGAAAACCACGAGCTTTATGACCATGTGAAGGAAATTTCCTATCGCATCACCAATTCCGTCGGTGCGGGCTATTACTTCTTCAAGGGCGAGCGATTCACACTCGACCTCCGCGCCGGCCCCGCCTATGTCTGTGAGAAACTGTTCAGCGGCGACAGCTCCTCCGATACTTCCGGTCTCGCCGGCCTGCGCGCGGAATATAAATTCAACGAACGCATTACACTCACACAGGACACGGTCTACACCAACGCCCTGACCTATCTCGACCGCTACCAGCTCACTTCCGATACCGCCCTGAACATCAAAGTCCCGGAGCTCTTCCGCGGCGCCGGCCTGAAGTTCGATTTCCGCGACGATTACGACAACAACGCTCCCGCGGGTCACAAGAACAACGACACCCGCCTGACACTTGCCGTCACCATGGACTTCTGATTGGCGATATCGGGTTATGCTGCGATCAAGCGAGCGGCTTGAGAATCGCCGAGAGATCGCTCGCCCCGAGCCCCGCAGCGCGCGCCCGCTCAAAACGCTCCAGCGCCGCCGCCGCGGTCGCCAGATTCAGGCCATGGGCACGCGCTTCCTTCACCGCGTAGGAAAGGTCCTTGGCCATCAGGCCAAGCTGGAAATAGACGGTGGGATCGTTGCCGGCATGGCGCGTTTGAAGGGTCTTGGCGATGGGGCTTCCGGACGCGCCCCCGAGCAGCAGCTTCACCGCTTCGTCGGTGTGCAGGCCGGACGCGGACATCATATCCAGCGCCTCGGCCAGCGCCGCCGCATGTACACCGCACACAAAATTGTTAATGAGCTTCATCGCCGCGCCCGATCCGCCCGGCCCCATGTAGGCGACATCCCGGCTCATCACGGCAAGCACCGGCCGGGCCTCCGCGAGCACCTCTTCATCCCCGCCAACAAGAAACAGCAGCTCCCCCTTCTCCGCGTTGGGTTTGGTGCCGGTGACCGGCGCATCGAGAAAGCGCACGCCGCGCGCCGCCGCGCTTTCCGCGAGCTCCCGGGCGCAGGCGATCGTCAGCGTGCTGCAGTCAATGGCAATCGCGGATTTTTTGGCGCCGGCAAGCGCGCCCGATTCTCCGAGCCATACGCCCCGCGCCGCGACATCATCCGAAAGCATGGCAATGATGACATCGGAATCCGCCGCCGCATCGCGCGGCGAGGCAGCCACACGTGCCCCCTTGGCCGCGAGACCTCGCGTTCGCTCCGGGTTGCGGTTGTACACAGCCAGCGGATAGCTCGCGTCCGCGAGTCGATTGGCCATTCCCGCGCCCATGGTGCCCAGGCCGATAAATGCGATGCGTGGCTTGCTCATGAGTGGACCTCGGAAGGACTTGATCGGTGTTCTGCCAGGCGACTGCCAAAGCGATCCAAAAGAAACTACCGCAACGTCCGAACCATGACCAGCGCCTGCTGCGCTTTTTCAACCCGCAGCGGATTCCGTAGCGGCCGCCCGAACCCGTCAAAGTGCACTTCCATCACATCCCCATCCTGCAGCCGCACGCCTTCACCAAATGAAAGCGCACACGCACCGTAAAAATGCACATGCACATCCCCCGGCCGCCGGTGCCCGTCAAACTTGAAGTGATGATGCTCGATGTTCGCCAGCGAATGGCACATCTCCGATTCCCCCGTGGCAATCTCCTTCGACCACACACTCGCTTCCGAGCCATCCGCGCCGCGCCGCAGAACCCGCGCCCGCCCGGGCACCCGCGAAAAATCGGGGTCGATCACTAGCTCCGGCCCAATCGAGCACGTCCGCAACTTCGACCCCGCCAGGTTCAAGTAGTTCTTCTTCTCAAACACATGATCGGAAAACTCATTCCCCTGCGCCATCCCGATCCGCACCGGATTTCCCGCCGCATCAACAATGTATACTCCCGCAATCTCCGCCTCTTCCCCGCCATCTTCAGCATGTGCCGGCCAGTTCAGAGGCTCATTGTGCCCGCGAAGCGATGCCCCCGTCCCCTTGTAAAACCACTCCGGCGCAACCCCAGTCTCCCCCGCCGCCGGACGCCCACGCTCCAGCCCCCAGCGGAAAATTTTCATCGAATCCGTGAGATTCTCTTCATCCTGCGGCCGCTCGTGCATCGCATCCCGGTTCTTTGCAGACCCCAAATGCGTCAGCCCCGTCCCCGAAACAATCAACCGCGTCGGCTCCGGATGGTCAATGGGCGGCAAGAGCTTCCAGTCCGCCCGTCCGTTGTAGACGGCGTCGTAATCCAGGTGTTCGCCGTTCC
>Ga0265314_10001996_pt1 | contig 21647 bp, 19 predicted proteins | sample 4126metaG_FD_203106 | JGI IMG/M metagenome (GOLD analysis project Ga0265314, IMG submission 203106) | Rhizosphere microbial communities from Carex aquatilis grown in University of Washington, Seatle, WA, United States - 4-1-26 metaG | ecosystem: Host-associated > Plants > Roots > Rhizosphere >... | reverse complement strand
CAGATCTGCCAGGTATTGTGGGAGCCGTATCTGTTCATGGGGCTGGCATCAACTATGGCGCGCTCGTCGGGGCGATATCTCGAAATGGTTATTTCCGCCGCCGCGTACGAAGCGCGAACGGGGCGTCCAGCAGCCGCGTCATTGCCGTCGGGAATGAAATAAGCGTTACAATTGCAGGCGGGCGGATCGAGGGCGGGCTTACTGCCCCGCCACACTGGCGTGTTCGCCGCTGTCGGCCACGGCGATCATCTTGGAGTCTGACGAGGGTTTGTTCGGCGCGGGAATCATGACCACATTGTCGCTCGGAAGATCGCTGATCACCGGCGGCTGGGCCAGCACTGACGGCGCCCCCGCGGCGTCGGTTTCCTGCGCAAGTTTCTCGACAAATTCGCGGCAGGTCCCGTCGAGTCGATGGCGCAGCGTGCGCTCGATCATCGCGAGCTGCGAGCGGCGCGCGTCGAGTTCTTCCTGCGTCTGCGCGGCGAGACGGAAAATCGCTTCGGCCTGTTCGCTCAGTTCGCGCGAAATCTTGACGTACTCGTTCCCCAACGGCCCCAGCGCAGTCGTGGCCAGGTCCTGGGATTGTTTCAGCCGCGTCTGTGACGCGACGCGCCGGCTGCGCTCGTCGTCGAGCGTGCTCTGCGCATGATCTCGTTCGGCGCGCGCGCCGGCGGCGGTCTCCTGCAGCGCGGCCATGCGGTCCTGCATTTCGCTGAGACGAGTCTCCAGCGAATTGCGGCGCGAAATAAGGTCGTCGCGTTCGGCGCGGATCGTTTCGACTTCTTCCTGCGCCGGGCGCAAACGTGCGTCCAGCATCGCGGCGCGACTTTCCAATTCTCGAGCAGAAGCCAGCGCGGTATCGCGCTCTCGCGTGGCCGATTGCAGGTCGGCGCGGATTTTTTCGAGCTCTTCCTGAACCGGCCGGAAGCGCGCATCCAGCATCGCCGCGCGGCTTTCCAGTTCGCGCAGTGAGCTCAGCGCCGCATCGCGCTCCTTGGCTGTGGCCTGCTGCGCTTCACGCGACGTATCGGCACGGGTGAGCAGTTCGACGACGCGGTTCTCGCTGAGCCGGTTGCTTTCGAGCGCCGCATCGCGATCTTTCACGTAATGCTCGTGAACTTCCTTCAAAGCCTTGAGCTGCGCATCGAGCTCGGCCACGCGCATTTCGAGCGCCTGCCGCGCCAGCGCCGCACCGTCCATTTCGCGCAAGGCGTTGGTCTCGTTGTCCTGCAGCGACACGTGGCGCGCCTGCAATTCCAGCAGCTTCGACTCTGCTTCGCGCTGCGCGTCGGCCGCGAGCTGCAAGCGCGTCTTGAGCTCGATAATGCGTTCTTCGAACGACTGGTGCGCCGCGGAGGCCAAGTCGCGTTCCTGCGCCATTTGGGCCTGGTTTTCCTGCAGCGTCAGCATGCGCAATTTCAGGTCGGCGTTTTCGCGCGCGAGCTCATCGCGTTCCCGCTGCAGCGCCAAAAGCGCCTCGGGCGCGGCGATATTCTGAAAGCTGCCGCTGACCGAAGCCGGCCGCGCGGCGATTTCAGTGGACCATTCGGCGGTGCCGCCGCCGTCGAACAGAATTTCCTGGTTGCAGGCGCTGCAGTGCTCGAGATCTTCAGCCTTTTGGTGGCCTGTCCAGCAACACGAACAGAGCACGCTTCCTTCGCTGGGCGCGCGCGCGGAATCGGGGAATGTGAACAGGTTGCCGCAGCACGAGCACTTGAACTTCTTGGCACTGGGGATGCCTTTGAAGCGCTTGCCGCAGCCGGCGCAGGTGACAATCATCTCTAGCATAAATGTTCCGCTTTCCGCTGGGACCTCAAAATCGCACATCGAGCAGATACTGGTCTTTTGCGACAGCGGCGAACGAACAGGAAACTCCTGCCGTCGCGCATTCTCGTCTTAAATTTTAGCTAAAATTCCCCCGAAAAAAGCTTACGACTTTTGACAGCCTCTGGCAATACTTAAGTTCGCTTTTCGCACGTAAGCGAATGCGATTTGGACTTTCGTCGCGCGACGTTACACTGTTGTAGCGTAAGGAGAGTGGACCGATGAACACACAAGCGCCCGTGAGCGTGATTCCCGAGGAAACTCCGAACCCCGCATCGAATAAATTCACCGTCAACCGCACGCTTTTAAGCGATGCCGGACGCGATTACACGACATCGCAGGCGGCTGCATCGTCGCCGCTCGCGCGCGAGCTGTTTCTGCTCAACGGTGTCAGCGGCGTCTATATTGGACCGAATTTCGTAACCGTGACGCTCGCGCTGGGCGGAAACTGGTGGGCGGTGCGGCCCATGGTGATGCAGGCGATCGAAAGCTTTCTGCAGACCGGACAATCCGCGGTGGGCGACTCCGAAACCAAATCGCCGCCTCCGCCGCAGAATTTTTCCGCGATTGAAGTCGGCATCATGCAGATTCTGGAGAACGAAATTCAGCCCGCGGTCGCGATGGACGGCGGCTATATTTCCTTTGCCGGCTACGATAAAGGCGTGGTGAAAGTACATCTGCGCGGTGCCTGCCACAGCTGCCCCAGCTCGCTGGTGACATTGAAATCCGGAATCGAAAACCGCCTGAAACAGCAGTTTCCGGAAATCCAGGCCGTGGAAGCGGTGTAAAGGGAGGAAGTCGGTCGTTGAGTCCCGGCGTCTGGGAGTCGAATATTCATGACCCCGCGACGCTCAAACTCCAGGACTTCAAGACTCTGCTGTTCAAAAAAGTTTCTTCGGGCTAGTATGAAAGCGCGATGAAGGCAATCATCTCCGATATCCATGGCAATCTCGAAGCCCTGCGCGCTGTGCTCGACGACATCGATCACCTAGGCATCAAGGATATCCTTTGCCTCGGCGACGTGATCGGCTACGGGCCCGAACCGCGCGAATGCCTCGACATTGTCAAAACCATCACTCAATTTGTGATCCTCGGCAACCACGAAGAAGCCGTGCTGCAAGGCTGCCCAGCGACGTTTACGCCACGCGCGCGAAAAGCGATCGATTGGACGCGCCAGATTCTGCTGGAAGATCCGAAAGAGCCGCAGAAGCTTCGCGATGAACGCCGCAAGATCATGCAGGGTTTCAAGATTCAGTGCCGAGTCGACGGCGTGCAGTACGTTCACGGCTCGCCGCGCGACCCCACGCGTGAGTACGTGATGCCGCGCGACGCGACCGACAAGAAAAAGATGACCGATATTTTTGCGTGCCTGGAAGATTATTGCTTCTGCGGCCACACGCACACGCCGGGCATTTTCACCAACAGCGGCTTTACGCACCCGTCGGACATGTTCGATCTCTATATGCTGGGAACGGATGAGAAAGTGCTCGTGAATGTCGGTTCCGTCGGACAGCCGCGCGACGGAGATCCGCGCGCCTGCTTCGTGACCTTCGACGGCGACACGGTCGTCTGGCGCCGCGTCGAATACAACGTCGAAGCGACCTGCAAAAAGATTTATGAGATCCCCGAGCTCGACGATTTTCTCGCCGATCGCCTGCGAGAAGGCCGTTAACTCTTAACGATTTTGACCGATATGTAAGATGGAGAGCTCCGTTGGAGCAGCATCGTGATTTACTACGAATACATGCTCGATCGGTCGAACACCCTGGTTTAGGCAAATTCTGCCTGGTTCGATTTCTACGCTGAAAATGCCGGGGGAAATTCGGCGCAGAAATTCATCGGCAAATCCTATCTGTCATGGATCACCGGACACGAAATCCAAGCCCTCTTTGCAACGCTGCTCAGCGAAGTGCGCGTCAGAAAACTGCTCGGCGTCATACCTTTTCGTTGCGACTCGCCTGACAAGAAGCGCCTCATGAACATGGATGTGACGCTGGAAGAAAATGACGGCGTGCGCTTCAAAACATGGGAGATGGACTCGCAATCCCGTCCGCCAGTCAACTGGACTTCCGACATCATTGTGACGATGTGCGGCTGGTGCAACCGCGTCGCTGCCGCGGATTCAGAGGGCGCCAGGAAATCATGGCTGGCCATCGAAGAGGCCATCAATCACATGCAATTGATGGAAGGCGACAACGCGCCCAATCTCACGCACGGCATCTGTCCTGAGTGCAAAAGCAACTTTTTGAAATCAATACCTTCCGACAAACGTCTGCGCTTCTGATTTCATTTTCCATTCTCCGGCCAGAATTTCTCGACCGTGCGAATCCACTCGTCGGCCATGATCTGGTGGCCGGAGTACGTCGGATGGACTCCGTCCCAGATCCAGTAATCCGCCGGCGCTTTCGCGCAGGCGTCGTCGAAAACTTTCTGAAAGTGGACGACGGGCGATTTGTATTTCGCGGCAAGTTTTTCGACGACGGCCGCGCGCGCCTTCACTTCCTTCTGCCAGTCCTCCCAGCGGTTTTTCACGCCGCCGACCGGCAGCACAAACGGTTCGCAGAAAACAATCTTGAGCTTCGGATTCGCCGTGAGCGCGTCCTGCAGGATCTGATCGTACACTTTTTCGAAATCTTCGATCGTCTGCGGCGGCTTGCCACTCAGCGCATTGCTCGAATCATTCACGCCGATCAGGATGCTGAGAATGTCGGGCTTCAGGTCGAGCGTGTCTTTTTTCCAGCGCGCGCTCAGATCCGTGACCTTATTGCCGCTCACACCGCGGTTCATGAACGTCAAATTTCGCTCGGGAAATTTCCCGCCGTACTTGCAGGCGATGATGAATTGATACCCGTGGCCGAGAATATGATTCGGATCAGGGCTGCGGCCGCGATTGCCGTCCGTGATCGAATCGCCTTGAAAAAGAATGCGCGAATCTTTCTGAAAGACCGGCATTTCCTCGACCGCCAACGCTGACACTATGCCAGCGAAGCCGAGTAAAATTCCGAGCCCGAGTTTTAAGTTCAATTTCATTGGTCCTCCCAGTGGATATACGCCGTTGCAAAGTTCGATGCGCGGATTTGCGGAAAACATTTATCGAACAATTAATATTGTGCCGGAACACGCGTCGGAGAAAACAATCAGTGTATGCAGCAGCGGCGAATGGAGAGGACTTTTACGATGCGGATGGTTTCGATTTTGATGTTTGCGTTCGCGCTGCTTGGAGCCGTCCACGCGGCCGACGCACCGGTTCTATTCTGGCTCTCCGATCCGGTGCAGCCCGACGAGACGCTGATGATTTCCGGCGAATTTTTCACGCCTCAATCCATTGTGGAACTGGCGCGCATCGAGGACGGCGCGCCCGGGTCGCCGGTCGACGCGCAGAAACCCTCGGTCGCGCAATGGACGACCGCGCCCATTCTGCAGGCTGGAACACAGTCGCTGAAATGCGCCGTCCCCGCGCACTTCAAACCCGGCCTCTTCGTCTGCCGCGTGCGCAATGGCGAGAGCGCGTCCGAAATCGCGCGCCTAAACGCGCCCGAACCGTGGTGGATTCAAGGCGACGACGGCGAGTCCGCCACGCCGGGAGGCTGGTTGCGTGTCTCGGGTAATTGTTTGAATTTCGGCGCAAAAAGTTCGATCTGCCTCAAGCCCGACGCCGGCGAAGGCCGAACGATCGAAGCGGGCGCCATCGACGGCTTCTCGCTAAACGCCCCGCTGCCAAACGATCTGGCCGCCGGCGACTACACCGTTTTCGCGCACAACAGTTTCGGTGGAACCGCGGGTTGGACGCGTGCCGGAACGCTGCGCGTTCACGCGGCTGAAAAATGGCCCGACACCGTCTTCAACGTCATGGACTTCTACGGCAAAGACAAAGAGAAGGAGATGCAGAAGGCGATCCGGCGCGGCAGCAACGCGCCCGACCGCACCGAAGCCGTGCAGGCCGCGCTGAAAAAAGCTCAGGAGGCCGGCGGCGGGGTCATCTTTTTTCCCGCGGGAACCTACGGCATACAGAGTGAACTGAAAATGCCGCCGCGCACCGTCCTTAAAGGAGAGGGCATGGGCCTAGCCCGCCTGTGGTGGGGCAAAGGCTCCTTCGCTCTCGACGGCGGCGGCTCGCAAGCACGCAAGGAAGGCCCGGTCGAAGGCTACACCGGTCGCATGATTTCCGGCGAGCACTTCCACATCGAGGACCTCACGATGTACGTGCCGCTGGTCTGCGACAACGCGATTCAGGTCGGAAAGGATTTTCGCATGACGCGCGTTCGCGTCCGCGTCGACAAATATTGGATGCGTTCGCCGCAGCGCCAGAATGGAACGTTCCTGCGCGCCGGTGCAAATTTTGCCGTCACCGATTGCGACATTCTCGCGAAGGCATCGGCGATCGCGTTAGGCAGCTACGGCGTCGTGGCGCGCAATAAAATTCAGGCCGGAAAATCCAACGTGGATATGGGCGGATCGCGGCAGATGATCATCGAAGACAACCAGTTCGTGAGTCTCGATCCCACCGCGTATATCAACCTCGCCGGAGAAGGCCGCAATATTTATTACGCACGCAACAAGCACGAGAGCCTCTATGTCGACCAGTCTGACTTTTCATTCACATTCGACGGCAATGGCGCAGGTTATCTTGGCAAAGTCAAAGCCTGCAATGGCGAAAACGTGACGCTCGCCGAAGACCCTAAGTATCTGAAGTGGGCCGGTGAAAAAAGCGATTACTGGAAGAAGTCAGTCGTATGCATTCTCACCGGCCGCGGCGCCGGTCAGTATCGCTATGTCACCGCCAACGCCGGACGCGATTGGAAAATCGACCGTCCCTTCGCCGTCTCGCCCGACGAAAATTCGATCATCACGATCGCGCCCTATCGCGGACAGCTCATCGTCTCCGGAAATCGCTTCGAAGACGCCAACTGGGTGAACATGGGCTACGGCAGTTCGCTCGACGTCATCTGCGCGAACAACACGCTCTTCCGCTGCAGCCAGTTGCTCAATTACGGTCTCAATCTTCCCGACGGACAGCAACCGTCGTGGCGCGTTCAATATTTCAACAACGAGATCCACGAAGGCTTCACGACCGTCGACATCATGAGTCCGCATAAGCCCGATCTGTTCGACGGTTCCGTCACGCGCTATGTCGTCAACCGCGGCACGCACATTTTCCCCGACAACAGCGGCGGCATTAAAATCGGCGGGAACGCGACCGACGTGATCGTTGAACATTGCAAACTCGACCATCCTTCGCCGACGATTGCAGCCGACAAAGATGTCGTCGGAGTTCTCTTCCGCGACAATACCTTCAGTGGAACCACGCCGCGTTATACCAACACCGGGTCCGGCGCATCGATCGTCAACGGAACAAAACCGTAAGAGCATTTTCGCGAAGCACACGAAGATGTCGGTTTCTTCGTGTGCTTCGCAGCAAAATGGCGTCGCGGTATCCCGTTCTTAATGAACGTCTCAGTTCAACAACCGGCTCGGCACAAATAGCCGCATTTGATTCAGCGCCGGCCGCATGATCACATGCTGTGCGGTGATCGTCTGGATAACGCGTTCGTCGCTCAACCCCGCCAGCAGCGCCGTGTCGTCGATCTCTTCCGAGAAATCCACGCCGTCGAGCAGTTCGCACGCGCGCGAATACCGCGGACAGCCCAGGACCTCATCTTCCGGCGGCGGATACAGCGCGCGGAAATGGTTGGTCGTCACCAGCGGCTCGCCGGCCTCGGCCCAGCGCAGCGCGTTGCGGTTCGGCGAGCGCTCGATGACCACGCGCTGTTCATTTTGCGTTCCCGCCAGAGTGATCATCGCCGACGCCGCGAGCGGCTGATCGCGCAGCAACTTCAGCGCTTCGTCGAAATTCGCCGCGTCTTCCAGAGCTCTACGCAGGAAGAGCAGCACGGGGTACGCGGAGAGGCTCGACTTCTCCGGCGCGCTCGCGGCGTTCACCACCAGCGCGAATCCGTTGGCGGACATCCCGGTCACCACGCCCAGAGAGCCCGGCCAGCCCGCGTGCGTGAACGCCACACGCCCGTTGCGCTGGTAGCGCATCAGGCAACTGGCGCGCGCGAGCAGATCCTCCGGCGCCCAATCCATGTTGCGCGCCACAACGGGACCGCGCGGCGAAGGCAGCACCGCCGTCGTGCAGCCGAGACTGTTGATCATCAGGTCGTACGAAATATTTGCGAGCATCACGTCGCTGAAGCTTGCGTCGTGGCGCTGTGCGAGCGCTTTCGCCGACAGTGTGAAGCGATTTCCCGTCGCCATGTCGGCAGCAAAGGCCAGCGGTTTCACGTGAGCCGGAATCACGGAGCTCACTGAATCCAACAGCGCGCGGCCGCGCCAGACCAACGCGTCCGGTATCGCCGCGTAACGTTCCTGCGGCGCGAGCGCGAGATTCAGTTCAACCGTCGGCGATTCAATCCATGGCGTTTTCATAATTCAGGTCTCCGCCACTCACTCTATCATTCGATCCGGCACGGAGCAAATTTGGGGTCGGAACGAGCGGACATCACGTGTCTGCCAGACGACTTCAGATGAGTCAAGAGTCAAAGAATTGACGGGCTTACGGAGAAGCATATACTCGCGTCAGCCTGAACATGCAGGCGGAGGTGCTCAATGCCCTATCGCGCCTGTGCAATTCTTTTGACTATGGCAGTTCTCGGGTTGATCCGGGCCGAAGAAACGCCATCCGATCCGTCCACCCAGCTTTCCAAAGTGCTGAAGCAACTTACCGACGACGATTTTCAAATACGCGAGAAAGCCACAGCCGCATTGAATGAATTTCCCGGCGAAGCTCTGCCGTTCGTTGAAGCCGCGCTGCAGCGCACGGATCTTGATGCGGAAACGCGTTCACGCTTACAGGCGGCGCTGCCTTTTCTGCGGGTCAAGCACCAGCGGCTCACGCTAAGCGCGGTGAAGAAAAGTGAGCTCGCCTGGAATCAGAAAACGCTGCGCGATGCCTTTTTTGACGTGGGAAAGCACGATCCGAAATGGGACAAGCCGGCACGAGAAGCGCTTGAACGGTGCAGTTTGTATTTTGCGCGGAACAATCGGTTTCAAGAGCCCAAAGAGGCGCTCGCCATCGAAATACTGCTGCAGCAATGCATCACGGCCGGATGCGACGACGCGTTAATTTTTTATCTTTTTTTGAAAATGCAGGAGGAACAGAACACGTTGTCGTTTGCTCAGAAAGTTCAGAAATATAATGAGGCTGCAACGCGGATTAAAGACAGCAGGTATCCTGCGGCGCGCCGCGCATTTGTCATGCTGCTTGGAGCCCTGTGCATTGCCCATACGCGCAAACCGTATGCGGACGGCATCGTCGAGCGCTTGAAAATGGCGATGGGCGAAATCCTGCCATTGATTGTTGAGGCAGCGCGCCAGCCGGAGATGCCTCGCGAACTCCTTTTGGGGATGTTAAACGACTACGTCGCGCTGGCATATTTTATAAACGAAGATCGGAAAATCGGATTCGACGAACTGATGACTGCGCTTCCCGCGGAATTGCGCGAGGGCGTTGTTGGGCTGACGCTCACTGGGAAGGTATATACCAGCATCGCCTCAGATCCTCATGGCAAGCCGGAGGACAAGCCAACTCCCGAGGAGAATTCGAAATACTATTTTGATCGCATTCACGTCGCGCGCGAAGCATTGGAAAAAGCATACGCTGCCGAACCTGCGTTTCCGCCCATCAGTGAACAAATGTTTGCGGTTGTGATTGGGCAGGGAAAGGCGCGCGATGAGTTGGAGACCTGGTTCAAGCGTGCGAGACAGGCTAACCCGGACAGCTACGAAATCTGCGAAGCAAAGTTGTCTTATCTAGATCCTTACCTGAACGGCAGCAATGAGAAGATGATCGCTTTCGGGCGCGAACTTTTAAAGGAGGGCAATTTCGCGGCACGGCTACCGTTCATTTTAATGGATGTGCACGACATGCTGTCGAAAAGAAACGATCCCGAAAAGCGCGAAGCGTATTTTCGCGGCGAGGGCGTTTGGGACGATGTACAAGCCGTGTTCGAGGGCTTTCTGAAGCAATTTCCGGACGCAACCTGGCAGCGGAGCAAATATGCGTATTACGCGGGACTCTGCGGGCAATGGAAAGTATTCGCGCACCAGCTGAAGATCCTCGGCAGCGATGTAAACCAGCGCGCGTTCCGGAATTTTCAGCAGTTTGAAAGATTCAAGCTCGAGGCCGCCAAAGCAGGTGTCGGACCTTGAGATTTTACGCGCTCGGCGTAAATCCCGGAATGATGTCGAACTTCGCCGCAAGCTCGCCGATCTTGGAATCCTTCACCGCAGCGAAATCCACGATGATCGCGCTGCGCGCTTTCTCGTCGCGAATCGACTGCAGGATCCCGTCGCGCTCGTTGTTGGGATCGCCCTTTATGTAGCACTGCGTCGTCCACTTGTCGTGGCCCTTCATCTTGATCGCGAAATGAATGTGCGGCGTGCGCCCCGGATATTTTACGGGCTTGATCGTGCGGAAATAATATTCGCCGCTCGTCCCAGTCATGAAACGCCCGAAGCCCTGGAAATTTTTGTCGCGATCGTCGTGCTTGTCGCTGCCGCTGTGCAGGTAAACGCCCTTGCTGTCGACCTGCCAGATTTCGACCAGCGCGTTGCGGATCGGCTCGCCGGCCGGGCTGAGCACGCGGCCGCTGAGATGCGTGATCTCGCCGAGCGCCGGCGTCGCGCCGTCATTCACAATGATCAAATCGTTGTCCGTATCGAGCGGCAGATGATCCGGGTAGAACGGGCCTTCGGTTTGCTTCGGAGTGCGCATCAGTTCTTCGGCAAACGCGCCGCGCGTGGCGAAGAAACTCGCGGCAAGTCCCATGGACATTCCGCGGACAAAATTGCGGCGGTCGGGTGAGAATGACTGGTTCATGGCGGACTCCTTCGCGTTGTCTTCCAATCTATTGACGCAACACACCACCGCTTTGCTCGAAATTCTGAATGGAATTATTGTAAAGAGTGTGTAACCGTCACAGTTTCACTCCAGGATCTTTCTGGTACGCCGAACCGATCCGGCAAAGCTGATCCAGCGACTCGGCAAACAGTTCGTACAGTTCCTTCAGCCGGTCGACATCCTTGATCACGCCGGCGTAGGTGAAATAAAGTTCGTCGACGCCCTTAGGAAACTCGTTGCCAAACCAGCCTTCATCGTCGCGCACCTGCAGATGAATGCGGTCCTGACGCATGATCAAGCTGCGGATGCGGGGATTCGAAAAGAACGCGGAGAGTCGTTCGCGGCTGGTGCCCTGGATGATGAACGCGTCGTCGAACTTCGGGTCGCCGACGCTCACGTCCTGCATGCCCAGGAATTTCGCCATGTTCGAGAAAATTCCGCGGCGATAGATCGTGAACTGGAATCCGTCCGCGTTCACATACGGCGCCCGCAAACGTGTGTAAGTCGTGGCGGTTTTTCCGGCCGAAACGGTATGCGTGTCGAGTGTGATCGTCCATTCCTTGTGATGCGCGCGCACCTTGCTGCCGCGCCATTTATCGCTGGCGTCGTAGTCCGCGCGAATTTCGCACGCGAGCTGCCGCCAGATTTCATCTTTGCTCGGCCCGAACAGCGATCGAAGCCGGCCCATCGACGCTCTCCTTTTTTAAACGTCTGATTTTCGCAGAGTACACGCAAAATCCGGCACCGGTTCTCGCAGCCGGTTCCGGACGCCCCGCGCCTATCACTCCGGCTTGATATAAATGTTCTGATTCATCGCCGGCTTCTCGATCTTCCGCGTCTTGCCGCCCATCCAGCGCACTTCGATCGAATCGATCTGCTTTTCCGCGCCCAGGCCGAAGTGTTTCGTGTTCGAATGTTGCGTCATGTACGAATCGCCGGTAACGACCTGTGAAACGAACGTGTGTCCCGGCGTCGTCACGGTGATTTTCGCGCCAACCGGTGAAATGCCGCCGCCTTCTTCGCGCAACTGCACATTCACCCAGTTATTCGAGCTCGGAAAGCGGTTCGCGACAATATGAAGGCCTTCGTCGTTCAGCCCGCCCGCCGTTGTAAACACCAGGTCCATGCGGCCGTCAAGATTCAGATCTTCGCCGGCGACGGAGCGCGTGTCGGATTCGTAGGCGACGTTCATCAAAAATGCCACGTTCAGAAAATCCTTGCCGCCGACATTCATCAGCAGGTTATCGTGCTCGAAACCGTTCCACGAGATCTCGCCCGAACGCAGAGACTGCAGCTTTTTATTGTAGAACTGTTCGAGCTTCAGATTTGGCTTGGGCGAATCGATGTACACGTCGCGGCGCCAGAATTCGGTGCAGTAATCGCGCGACGATTTGCCGCTCTGCAATCCATTGCCGACGAACACATCCATGTTGCCATCGTTGTCGAAGTCTATAGCGCTGCAGCCCCACGACCAGCCGGTGCGCGCGACGCTGTCCTTAAAGGAGGGCTGTGCAAATTTGCCGTCGGCACCGGCGAAGTACATGCGGTTGCCGTACCCCATGCGCATGCGCATTGCGTTGTGTTCGGGCAGATCGCTGCGGCCGAGTTTCATGTATTCCAGGCGCCGCGCGGTCGTGGAACTCATTCCGGTCATGAAAATATCCGTCTTGCCGTCTCCGTTGTAATCGGCGAGCGCCAGCGACATGCCGAAACACTTCGTGTCGTCGAACGTTTTGTCGGTGATGTCGGTGAAGTGCCCCTTGCCGTCGTTCAAGTACGCATCGATGCCGCAGTAATCGCTGCAGACGAGCAGATCCAGGTCGCCGTCGCCGTCCAAATCAACCAGCGTCGTCGAATACGTTTTGCGAAACCGCTTCGGCGCGAGGCCCGAGGCTTCCGTAACATCCGTGAAGTTGCCTCTGCCATCGTTCTTCAGCAGAAACGACGGATGGCTGTCGTTGGCATCGAAATACGACGGCGAAGGCATTACGCCCTGGCCGTAAATGCCTTTGTACTGCGTGACGTATAGATCGAGCGCGCCGTCGCCATCCATGTCGCCGCACGTGATCGCCAGGCACTCTTCAAGCGGCTTGCCGGTCGCTTCGATCGCTTTTCCTTCGCCAAATTTTCCGCCCGCTAGTCCGGGGTAATACATCAGGAACCCCGATTTCGGCGCGACGATCAGGTCTGGCAATCCATCGCCGTTGAAATCCGCCATCACTGACGCGAGCTCCGAGGGCGGGGGAGTGGCGAGGAGATCGGCGCGCTCGAAACCTTTCTCCTTATTCCAGAAAACGAGATTCCAGCCGACGGAGATCACATCCGGGCGGCCGTCGCGGTCGAGATCGTACACGATCAGGGATTCAGGATGCGAATCCCGCTTGAGCTGCATGCTGTGCTTGCCGAGCAGGAACGCTTTGTAGCTGAGCGGGTCGCTGAACGCCGGCTGCCCGGTGCGCTGCAGCACCGTGAGCGACGTCGCATCGATATTCTTCACTTTGAAATTGCCGTGCAGGTCCTTTTCGGGACTCCATGAAATTTTGACTGCGCCGCGCACGACGAAACGCTTCAGCGCTTTCGGCTGCGTCACGTGGACGAGAATGTTGAACGTCGAGCGCGCCGAGCCGTCCGCGTCGACATCGAATTCGCTCTGGTGGAATTCGCATTCGGGGACGAAGTAACCGTCGAGCTCCAGCGCTTTCATCCACTCGGCCCAGCTCGCCGGCGTGAACGATTCGCCCTCGCCGCTCCACGGTGTGCGCGTGATGCCCCACGGAAATTCCGATGGCGCGCCCGCTTTTCCGATTTTGAGCGACTCGAATTTCAGTTCTTTCAGCGTCGCAAACTTATTTAGCGTGCCGCGAAAATCGTCCCAGAACTTGATGACCGTTTCTTCATGCGCCTGCGCCTGCAGTTCCTTGTTCCAGACAGTCTGGTCGAGCCGTTGATAATCAGCCTCCGGATCCGCATCGCCGGCGCGAACGGCAAAAGGCAGGACGAGCAGCGCGAGCACAGCGAAGATGCGGGTCATCGGGTGCGGGCTCCTGATGAAGAGTTAATGCCTTTTCGGGCTTGGTAAGTTTATAACCCAAAGACAATAAGAAAACGCAATTCCGACTGCGAATGCGATACTCAGGAGTCTCGCGATGCGGACAAATCGCACGGCAGGGAGGTCAGAATTAAAATTGTAATAATCAGAGTCCCCCTCCGATGGTTGCCGAGATTGAATACAGCCAACACCAATCAGAATTGTTCCAAAGAAAAATGCCAGCCAGCACGAGCCAGCATGTAACTCCGCGTAGGCATGATTAGAAATCCAGACTTGAGCGTTTTGAAATGAAACGTATAGAAGAAAGACGGCCGAAATATAGGCAATGACGTGTACTGCGATAGCGCGAACCCTGGAAAACATGATGCCGGTGATCGCAATGGCAACCATCCAAGGTTGCGCCGTATGAAAGCACATGAATTGGAAGCTGGCACTGCCGTACCTCTCCGAGCTTACAATCGGCATCATAGTCGCAATTGCAAACAAGCCCCATCCAGCAAGCAGCGGGGGAGGCGCGGCCGGCAGGATACTCTCGTTTTTCAGATTCATGTCGCGGCAAACTAAACGGGTCAACCAACCTACAAAGGCGCCGCTAGCTGCACTGACCAGACTCACCACTAATATTTGTGGAAAGGACAAGCTGCTGAATACCGGGAACGGTCGTATCTCGTCCATGGCAGTTTGCGACAGCGGTAAGGTGAGAAAGGCGGATCCTATGGCGGACGCATTCAAACTGCCCGTCGCCATGAATATTAAGAACGATGGAACGACGCAACAGATTAGGAAAGTGATAACGCCTTGCGAGCTCAGCGATGTGTTCTTGGAGATTTGCGGCCACCGCAGGAAAATAGTAATCCCGGCGGCGGCGATCAACATGAATATGAGTCGCGTAAACAGACTGAGCTGAAGCCGCGGTGAGGCACCTAATAATTCAGTGCGTTCAATTTTGTTTTCTGGCGACACGGTTGAAGTTTTCCTTTCGATCGTCTCAATAAGGAATCTAGCTTAATTTTAAGCGGTCGGTGAACGGGGTGCCGAATGGTATTATAGCGGTGCATTCTCATTAAGAATAAAAAAAGCCCGGACTTTCGCCCGGGCTCTTTTCAGCGTCTCCGCGTCGTTGTGCGAATCTTACCCGATCTTCAGCGTCTTCCCCTGCTTCGCCGCGTCCATCGCCGTGATGATCGCGTCCATCGAGCGATAACCTTCGACGCCGTTGATCTCCGGCGGCGTTTTTTCCGCGATGCATTTGGTGAACAAGTCGATCACGCCGCTGGCGACTTGCTTGATGTTCGTCGCCATCTCGCCGACTTTGTACATTTCCTTGTCGCCGTTTCGGTAGTTCACGATCACGCCGAATGTCGGATCGGTGCCGAGCGACAGCACGCCGTTTTCGCAGTACAGGATCGTGTAATTTTCTTCGACGCCGTAATTGGTCCAACTCAGGATCATGCTGCCCATCACGCCCTGGTTCGTCTTGAACGTGAAGTACGCGTTGTCGTCGAGGTCGATCAGGTTTCCGGTCTCGTCGCGCTTATGCAGAGCGCCCATGAAACCGCATACTTCGCTCAGTTCCTGGCCGAGCAGCCAGCGCATCAGGTCGGCCTTGTGCACGCCGAGGTCGCCGCTGACGCCCATCGCCGCCGGGCCCTTCTTGAAGAACCAGCTCTTCGCCGCATCAATCGCCCAGCCTTCGGGGCCGGGGTGCTTGAACGCGGTGCGGAAGGCGAGAACTTTGCCGGGCTTGCCGCTGGCCAGGATTTCCTTGGCGCGGACGTGCGCGGGAATCAGGCGCTGGTTGAGTCCGATCATCAGGTATTTGCCGGTCTTTTCGCTCGTCGCGATCATTTTCTTCGCGTCTTCGCGGCTGGTCGCCATGGGTTTTTCGCAGAGCACATGCTTGCCCGCTTCCATCGCTTCGATGGACTGCTGGGCGTGGAGCGCGTTCGGTCCGGCGACGACGATGGCGTCGATGTCCTTGGACTTCAGCATCTCCTTGTAATCGGTGTAGGCCTTCGCGTTGTTCTTCGCGGCGATTTCTTCAACGCGGTCTTTCACCACGTCGGCGATGGCGATCAGTTGCGAAGCGGGATTGGCGACGCATTCAGGAATGTGGCGGCGCTGCGCGATGGCGCCGCAACCGATGACACCGTAGCGAACCGGCATGGTGAATCTCCTTTAATCTGGTGTTGAGTTCGACTTTCTCCCCAAAAGGGCAAGTATCGTCGTCACTTTCGGTGCTGATGTCAAGTTACGTCGAGGGATCAAAGAAATGCATCAGTTCTCGCAAAGACTAGCCCCCGGCTTTTAGCCGGGGGTTTGTGACGCGATTTGTTATCATTAGCCCGCTTCAGCGGGCTTATCCGCGATCGCGAGGGCTTCAGCCCACTCGTGGGATGGCTAAAGCCTCGTGTTCCCGAGTAAGCCGGGTGAATCCGGCTGTTGCATCGCCATTCATGAAAAACCCCCGGCTGAAGCCGGGGGCTAGTGGATCGATTTCAAATCGCACGTTGTACTTCGCACTTCGCACTTCGCACTTCGCACTTCGCACTTCGCACTTCGCACTTCGCACTTCGACCTTCGTACCTCAAATCACTTCGCGACATGTTCATCGAACAACGCCCGCGTCAGGTGCAGCACGCGGATCGGGTCGTTGCTCGGATCGAGTTCCAGCGAGCAATACCCCTCGTAGCCGCTGTCGCGCAGCTTCTTGATGAACTTCTTGTACGGGAACTTCGGGTCGAGCAGATCGTGGAAGTGCACATGGCCCAGGTGCGGGCGGATGATGTCGAAGACGCGGTCGAAATCTTCCGGCGGCGTGTTCGCGGGCTGGCTGTTGTGAACCAGGTAGCAGCGCGGGTGATTCACCTTCTTGACCACTTCGAGCGCATCTTCCCAATTGCTGAAGCTGCCATGCATTTCAAAGCCGAGATCGACGCCCAGTCCGGCCGAATAATGAATGATTTCGGTCAGAGCGCCCGCGACGCGCGAAATCGTCCACTGCTTCGGTTCGCTGTCGTGCAGTTTGTCGCCCAGAACGCGCAGGCGCGGCGCGCCCATGTCGACGGCCAGCAGGACGTACTGCTTGGTGCGCGCAATGGCTTCTTTCACCTGCGCGACATTGGGCCAGTCGTAGCGTTCAGTGATGGCCAGACCGGCAATGTGCACGCCCGCGTCGCCGAAAGTCTTGCGGATCTTCTTGGCTTCCGCAGGCTGCATGTCCAGGCTGATCTTCTGTTTGTAGGAAGGATCGGCGAAGAACTCGAAGCTCTCCATCTTGCCGTCTTTGCACATCTTGGCCGTCGTTTCGACGTCCCATTCTTTGGCGAGCTGATAGGCCATCAGTCCGAGATGCATGAGCCGTTAAACCTCCGTAGGGAATTTCTTAAGGTAGATGCAAAATTCAACCGGGCAGCCCCACGCCGCCTCAAGTTTTGAATGGCGAGGGAGCATGTTAGCGGGGGCTTGCGCGTGTGCAACTGAAGTCTCAAATGCGACGAGCGGCGAGGCGTCAAATCTTTACTTCATCAAAACTCGTGATCGCCGGGTGCGTGTGGCCGAACTCCGGCACTTTGTTTCCCGGTCGCACAACAAGGCCCGTTTTCATGCCGGCGCCGCGAGCCGCGTCGAGCTCCTGGGCGACGTCGCTGAGAAACAGAATCTGTGCGGGAGGCTGCTTAATGTTCTCGGCGATTCGAGTGTAGCTCGCGATCTCGCGTTTCGCGCCGGTCGTCGTGTCATAATGGCCTTTGAAATAGCCGAGCAGATCGCCAGCGACGGTGTGGCCGAAAAACTGGCTCTGCGCCTGGATGCTGCCTGAAGAATAGATCCGCACATCGATGCCTTTGTCGGTCCACTTTTTCAGCGCAATCGGAACGTCGGGATACACATGCGAGCGCAGTTCGCCGCTGGCGTAGCCTTCTCGCGAGATCAAGCCCTGCAGTTGTTTCAATCCGGTCGATTTGGAATCGATGTTCATCAGGCGATTGACTTCGATGCGCATTTTCTCGACCGCTTCGTTTGTCTTCAGGCCGAGACACCATGTGACCAGCGAATTAGCGCCGGTGTCTTTCGCGATCAGGTTGCCCGCGTGGACAAGATCGTCGCGACCCCAGTTCTTCTTGAGATACGCTTCGAGATGCGTACGGACGTAGGGAAACAAGACGTCGTAGACGAAACTGATCGAGGACGTGGTGCCTTCGATGTCTAAGAGGATCGCGCGGCCGGAAAAAGAAATCGTCATCGCTGCATGAATAACGCATAACGCATAATGCATAACCGTTTCAGGGGAAGGTTATGCGTTATGCGTTATGCATTACGTCCTATTGTTTAATCGCCGTCAGTTTCAAATCTGTCTTAAACGGCACGTACCGTGGCCCGAAACAGACCGGTTCGTAATCTGCGTGCACTCCTTTGTCGACATACGTCGGCGTCCAGCCGGACTTATCTTTGAACAAGCGGATTGCTTTGATTTCCTTGTCGCTGCAGAAATCGAACCAATGCGTCGTGCCGGCGGGAAGATTGATCAGGTCGCCCGAATCGGTCTGTACGGCGAAAACGGGGCCGCTCTTGGGGTGAATATGGAAGATGCCGCTGCCTTTGATGATGAAGCGGACTTCGTCTTCCGAGTGCGTGTGTTCCTTGTTGAATTTCGCGATCATCGCGTCCAGTCCCGGCGTGTCGCGCGTGACGTTGATCACGTCGGCTGTGACATATCCGCCGCGCTCCTTCAGGCGGTTCACTTCCGGAGCGTACGCGGCGAGAATCTCATCCTGCGACGCGTCAGGGTTCACGCGGTCCGCGACCGGCCAGCGTTCGTAGCTGATGCCGTGCGGCGCGAGATAATTCACGATCTCCTGCGGATCGGTGATCTGGCGGTTTTCGGCTTTAATGGTGATGCAGGCCATATTGTTCTCCTTCAATTTTTTGGAACCGCCGATGGGTTTGAATCATAGTCGTTATCGGCGTTCATCTGTGCTTATCAGCGGTTTCACAATTTCAGCTTACGTGCAACGACCTCGAACAGGAATTCAAAAATCTCGATGTGCCGGCGTGCTTCGGCCAGATCTTTTCCCCAGGTGTACAACCCGTGGTTTCGAATCAGGTAGCCGTGGGCGAGCGGGCTCTTTGGATCGGCGAAACGCGCTTTCACTTTTTCGGCGAGCGACGGAATGTCCTGAGTGTTCTCGAAAATTGGTATCCACTCGCGGTGTTCGTGCGTCGTGATGCCCGAAAGGCCCTTCAGCATCTCGTAGCCTTCGATCGCCATGCCGCCGTCGCGGAAAAAATGATCGGAGAGCAGCGTCGCCCAGACCGAATGCGTGTGTAGCACGGACCCGACAGTCGGCTGGTTCGCGGCGACGACATGCAGCAGCGTTTCGGCCGAGGGCTTCGCGTCGGTGGCTTCGGCCGCCGCGCCGTTTTCGTCGACGATCAGAAAATCTGTTGGGCCAAGGCTGCGCTTGTCTTTGCCGCTGGCGGTGAGCAGCAGGCGCAGCGGATCCCGCCCGAGTACGACGCTGTAATTGCTGCTCGTCCCGACCGACCAGCCGCGCGAATAAAAGAGCGCGCCGATGTCCTGCAGCGCGCGGACTTCGGGCCAGTCAGCGCGATTGGCGAGCGCGGCCGAATTTTCAGACGCGGCGCGTTTTCGCAGGCGGTCTTCGTGGCGGACGAGCATTCAGGAGTCCCCGGTTCACGCGTAAAGGACGCTGAATTCTGGCACGCGAAGTGCCGCAATCAAGAGTATATTGCGGCCCCGGCGCGACGGAACATTTTCGGCCACAGTGACGGGACAACCCGGTGGCGGTGTAGTAAAATCGGGACGTTTAGCGAGGTGAGCATGCGTGGTTACGGTTGGATTCTCGGTTTGGCGCTCTGTGCGGGCACGGTTCGCGCGGAGGAGCCCAAGCCCGACGCAAAGCCCGACGCGAAGGCTGACGCTGCGAAGGCGGCGGACTTGGATGTGAATTACCGGGGCAAGGTTCTGCCCAAGGCGAAAGACGCGCCCGAAAAAGCGGTCGTTAGTTTCGTCATCATCCTGAAAAAATTCGACATCATCGACGAAAACAAAACCGTCAACCTGTTCGCAACCGGCGAAGTGGCGACGAAGCTGCTTGAACTGGCCAAGAGCAAATCGCGCGCGGAGATCTCCGGCACGATTGTCGAAGGTGGAATCAACGTCACCGATGTGGATGAATTCACCGGCAAGAAAAAAGCGAAAGTGGCCGCCAAACCGCAGCCTGTCGCCGGCAACGGAAACGGCAATGCGCAGCCCACGAAGACGGACGGCAAGAACGATGCGCCGCCGAAGACCAAGCCTTCCGACGAAGAGTTCTAGAGAAATCGCCATTCCGTTTCAAAAACAACGAGGAGTCACGATGAACGTGTACCATGTGCTGCAAGGTGAGACGACCTGGCGCGTGAACGTAGACGGCCCCGACCGCGGCTTGGGTTCGTTCAATTCAATCAAGGACGCGATGGAATTCGCGAAAAAATTGGCCCAGCAGAACCGCCCCGCTCAGGTGAAAGTCTACAGCCGGCACGGCGGCGTTCAGTCCGAATTCACCTATGGCTCTGAAACTCCGGCCGGAGTGAAATGAGCGACTCCGAAAAGCCCGCCGCAGCGCCGGCGCTCGATCCATACGGCGCGCTGCGCATCAGCGATTTCCGGCTGTTCCTGTTGGGCTCGGCCATTGGCGTAGCGGGCGGCCAGATCGTCAGCGTCGCGTTGGGTTGGGAGCTTTACAACCGCACTCACAACGCTCAGGTGCTCGGCTGGATCGGCCTCGTGCGCGTTCTTCCGGTGATCCTGCTTTCGCTGCCGGCCGGGCATGTCGCCGACCGCTTCGACCGCAAAAAAGTAATGCTGCTCTCGCAGTTTTCGTCGGCGCTCTGCTCGTTGTGGCTGGCGTATCTCTCCTTTCATGAAGGTTCCATCTGGCTGATGTACCTGTGCCTGCTGCTGCGCAGCATTTCGGCGACGTTCGGCATGCCGGCGCGCTCGTCGCTGCTGCCGCAGGTTGTGCCGATGGACATCATGAGCAACGCCGTGACGTGGAACAGCAACGCCTTTCAGGTCGCGCTGGTCGTCGGCCCAGTTCTGGGCGGAATGATTCTGAACATCAGCGTTTGGCAGGCATATGTCTTTGACGCGCTGTGTCTGCTCGTCGCATTTCTTGCCACGATGTTTATTCGTCATCGGCCGACCGAAATTTCGCGCGAGCCGGCATCGCTGCAGAGCCTGGGCGCGGGGATGCGATTCGTCTGGCGCTCGAAAGTGATCCTCGCGGCGCTGACGCTGGATTTACTCGCCGTTCTGCTGGGCGGAGCGACCGCGCTGCTGCCTATCTTCGCCGAAAAATTGCATGTCGGCGCGACGGGACTCGGCTGGCTGCGCGCTGCGCCGGCGATGGGCGCGGTGAGCATGGCGCTGGTGCTCGCGCATCTTCCGCCGATGAAACGCGCGGGCACGACGCTGCTTTTCGCCGTCGCGGGATTCGGAATTTCAATGATCGTCTTTGGCATGTCGGATTCGTTCTGGCTCTGCATCGCGATGTTGTTCGTCTCCGGAGCGCTAGACAATATCAGCGTGGTCGTGCGGCACACGCTCGTCCAATTTCTCGCGCCCGATTCGATGCGCGGTAGAATATCGGCCGTAAACAGCATGTTTATCGGCGCGTCGAACCAGCTCGGCGAATACGAATCCGGCGAAACCGCGTACTGGTTCGGCCCGGTGGCGTCGGTGGTCGGCGGAGGAATTGGCACGCTGCTGGTGGTGCTGGGCGTCGCCGCCGTTTTCCCGCAGCTGCGCGCTGTGGGACAATTGGATTCGCTGAAGCCCGAACCCGATCCGCAGGAAAGCGAGCCGGT
>Ga0265314_10001995_pt1 | contig 21647 bp, 21 predicted proteins | sample 4126metaG_FD_203106 | JGI IMG/M metagenome (GOLD analysis project Ga0265314, IMG submission 203106) | Rhizosphere microbial communities from Carex aquatilis grown in University of Washington, Seatle, WA, United States - 4-1-26 metaG | ecosystem: Host-associated > Plants > Roots > Rhizosphere >... | reverse complement strand
AAGGCAACTCCAGCGAATGCCGAATCCCATCCGCGTACATCCGCGCCCCCACTTGCTGTGTGATGAGGTTCACGAAATAATCCTGAAAGTTCTTAGCGATGCGCGAAACCAGCGCCACCCCCACCGCCGCCGCCAGCAGCAAACTCACTCCGTGGAAAAATTGCCAGAGAGTGAACCGGCGGTACTGAGTGGCGTAGGAATCGATAATGTGCCGGAAAATCAGGGGATCCAGCAGCGAGAATACCTGGTTCACGGCCGCTAGGAACAGCGCAGCCACGCCCAGCTTCCAATACTGCTTTAGATAGCGATAAAGAATGGCCATAGATGACAGATGTTACCCGCCGGCCTAGCGATGCAGTTTACCCGCGAATTCTCATATCGCTGGAAGTCCCTCCCGCCGCCGGTACGTAACACTTCAGAGTGTAATCCATCACCATCCGGTTAGCATTGAACCGCCAGCCCAAAGTCCGGATCGTCCGCTTCATGCGCTTGATCCAGCCGCGCGGCAGCCCGTCCCGATCCCGCTGATAGAACAACGGAATCACTTCGTCGTGCAGCACCCGGTACAACTCCTCGCCATCGCGCGAATCGTGAACCTGCATGTTCGAATGCGTCCGCCCCGTCCCGATCGAAAACCCGTTCAACCCGTCGTAAGCCTCCGCCCACCACCCGTCCGGTACCGACAGATTGAGCCCGCCGTTCAACACCACCTTCTGCCCGCTCGTGCCCGATGCCTCCAGCGGCCGCCGCGGATTATTCAGCCATACGTCCACGCCCTGCACGAACAACCGCCCGACGTTGATATCGTAATCCTCCACGAACACAAATTTGTCCGCGAACTGCGAATCCCGCATCAACTCCGCGATCTGCTGCAGCACGCGCTTCCCCGGCTCATCCCGAGGATGCGCCTTCCCCGCAAACACAAATTGCACCGGCCGGTTCGGATCGTTCACCATCGAAGCCAGCTTCTCGATATCCGCCAGCAACAAATTCGCCCTTTTATAAGTTGCGAACCGCCGCGCAAATCCCACCGTCAACGCGTCCGGACTCAATACCCGGTTCAACCGCTGCAAAGTCTCGGCCTGTTCCCCCCGCCGCTCCGCCTGATCCTTCGCCCGCCGCCGTACAAATTCCAGCAGCCGCGACTTCAAGCTGAGATGCGTCTCCCACAACTCGCCATCGTCCACGTTCTCGATGCCTTCCCAAATCCGCGACTCCCCGCTATGCTCATGCCACCCAATCCCCAAATGCCGGTCGTAAAGCCGGAACATCTGTGGAGCCAGCCACGTCGGCACATGCACCCCATTCGTAATATGCCCGATTGGAACCGCGTCCTCTGCCTTCCCTGGATAAAGCCCCGTCCACATCGCCCGCGAAACTTCGCCATGCAGCGCCGACACCGCATTCGCCCGCCGCGAAAGTTTCAAACCCAGCACCGTCATGCAAAATTCCTCATGCGGATTCCCCGGATTCTCCCGCCCCAGCGCCATCAGCCCGTCGTGCGACAATCCCAGCCCATCGCGCAGCGGCCCCAGGTGTTCTTCGATCAGTCCGCCGTTGAACCTGTCATGCCCCGCCGGCACCGGAGTGTGCGTCGTAAACGCCACCTCGCGCGAAACATGCGGCTGCGCCTCATCGAAGCTCACGCCCTCTTCTTCCATGCGGCTGCGAATCGCCTCCAGCACCGCAAATCCGCTGTGCCCCTCGTTCAGATGCAGAACTCCCGGAGTGATCCCCATTGCCTTCAACGCGCGAAATCCCCCCACGCCCAACAGCAATTCCTGCCGCACCCGCACCCGCCCGTCGCCGCCATACAAGCGCGAAGTCAGCTCGCGATCCTCCGGCGTGTTCCCATCCACATTCGTATCGAGCAACAGCAAATCGATCCGCCCCACCTTCACGCGCCAAACCTTTGCTGCAATCGAAGCCCCGCGAGTCTGAATATGAACCGTAATCGGCTCGCCCTTCTTGCCGATCGCCGGCTCCATCGGCAGCTGCGAAACATCGGTAGGCAAATATTCCTCATGCTGCCATCCCGTGCGATCCAGCCTCTGCCGGAAATATCCCTGACCGTAAAACAAGCCCACTGCCACCAGCGGAATGTCCAGATCGGAAGCACTCTTCACGTGATCCCCCGCCAGCACGCCCAGCCCGCCCGAATAAATCGGCAGCGATTCATGCAGCCCGAACTCCGCCGAAAAATACGCCACCGGCCGCGGCCGCAGCACCCCCGCATGCGTCGCGCCCCAAGTCCGGTCCGCCTGTAGATATTCCTGCTGACGCCTGTACGCATAGTTAATCCGCCCGTGCAGTACCAACTCCCCCGCGCGCCGCTCCAGCTTTGACAACGGAATCTCGTTCAGCAATGAAATCGGATTATGATTCAGCTCCCGCCATCGCACCGGATCCAAATCGCGAAACAACCCCGTCGAATCCTGATCCCAGCTCCACCACAAGTTCCGTGCCAGCGCCCACAACTTTTCCTGAGCCGGCGCAATAAACCGATCGAGCGTCCGCGCCTCGGACACCACCGGAGCCACCTGCGCCGCGGCCTCCGTCAGCATCCGAATCTCGTCTTCGGGAAACATGCGCGTCTCTACCGTCTGCACCACCAGCACGCCTTGCAGCACCCCGCGCTCCACAATCGGCACGCCCAGGAAGCTCTGCAGCGATTCTTCGCCCGCCTCTTTGAAATATTTAAATCGCGGATGGCTCGCCACCTGCCCCACCGCCACCGGCCGCACCTGCTCCGCCACCAACCCCGCCAACCCCTCATGCAGCGTCAAGCGCAGCGTGCCAATGCACTCCGGCCGCAGCCCGACCGTCGCCGCCAGCACCAGATTCGCGCGATCTGGCTCCAGCAGATACACCGAACAGACATCCGTTTGAAACCGCGCCGCAATCAACGCGACCACGTTCATCAGCGTCTCCGCCGGCTTGCCGCTCTCCTCCGCCAGGTTCCCGATCTCTTCCAACGTCAGTACATAATTCGCGGCACGCGCGTTAACCGGTAGCGTCATAACACTTCCTTAAGGATTGGACTTCGGCTTCCGAGGACAGGTCGAGCCGCAAACAAGGCGGGGGAGTTGCCTCCTTCAAGAATAAATCATTGCGAACAGATATATAATCGGTCTCGTGAAATCCCTAGCCGTGTTCCTGCTCCTCACCGCCGCCGTCTCCCCGGCACAATGGGTGAAACTCCCCGCCGCCGGCATCCCCCGCACCAAAGACGGTAAGGTCGACCTCGTCGCCCCAGTGCCGCCTCGCCCCGACGGTCAGCCCGATTTCTCCGGCGTCTGGCAAATCGCCAGCCCCAAACATTTAATAAATCTCGCCGCCGACATCAAGCCCGCCGACATGCCCATGCAGCCCTGGGCCGCCGCCATCACCCAGGAGCGCAGCACTGGTGCCCACGCCCGTGAAGAGTCCCAAGCCAACTGCCTCCCTCCCGGACTCCCCCGCATCAACGCCACCCCGTTAGCGTTCAGAATCTATCAGCAGCCCGGTGTAGTCCTGATCCTCTACGAAGCCTTCGATCTCTACCGCCAGATCTTCATGGATGGCCGCGAACTCGGCAAGGACCCCAACCCCACCTGGCTCGGCTACTCCACCGGCAAGTGGGACGGCGACACGCTAGTAGTCGACACCACCGGTTTCAACGGCAAGACTTGGCTCGATCAAGCCGGCCATCCCACGACAGACGCCCTCCACGTAACCGAACGCATCCACCGCCGCGACTACGGACACCTGGACATCCAAACCACCATCGATGACCCCAAAGCCTACACCAAGCCCTGGTCCGCCACCGAAGTAATGGACCTCCAGCCCAATACCGAGCTAATGGAATTCGCCTGCGAAAACGAAAAAGACGTCCAGCACCTTCCTGGGAAAGGAAGCCGTTAACGCCAGCGGAACAACTTCAGCGCCAGCGTAAAACAAACCACCATCCACGCTCCCAACACGCCCAATTGCGGAGCAATCTGCGCCAGACTCGCGCCCTGCAGCATGTTCGCGCGCAACGCATCGATCAGCGCCGTGAGCGGCAGCGCCTTGATGATCGGCTGCACCACATCCGGAAAACGCTGCGCCGAAAAGAACACGCCCGATACAATCCACATAGGCATCATCACCACGTTCATCAATCCCGAAGCCGCTTCAATCGTCCGCACGCGCGAAGCAATCAACAATCCCAGCGCGCTGAAAGACAGCGACCCCAGCACACACAGGATCGCGAAAGGTACCACCGCCCCGCGCAGCGGTACCTGGAAAGCCAACATGCCGAACCCCACCAGCGCTCCCACTTCGACTACCAGCAGCACCAACCGCGACAGCACGAATGACAGCAAATAGTATTGCCGCGGCATCGGTGTAGCGATCAAGCGCTTCATCAACTTCTTGCGCCGCGCGTCCACAATCGCAAACCCCAACCCCCAGATCGCGCTGCCCATCAAGTTCATCCCCAACAAACCGGGAATCAGAAAATCGATGTATCGCGACCCCGGCTCGCGCAGCAACTGGTCGCTCGCGGCAATCGGGTCAGCGCGTCCCGCAGCCTGTTGCACCGCACGATCCGCCAGCAGCCGCGCCGCGCGTCCCTCCGGATTCGTGTCGTCGTAAACATACTCGACCGTTCCCCCCGGACCCGCCTCCGCTAGCAGCGCCACCTTTCCCGTTCGCAGCGCCTCTTGCGCCGCCGCCGCCGAAAACTCCTGCACGTCGAGCAGCTTCTCCCGCCGCAGCGCCTGCGTCAACTCCGGAGCCACACTAGCAATCTTCAGCACCTCCGCCGGACGGTTGCGGAACGCAATCCCCAGCCCCGCCGCCAATAGCAGCGGGAACACAAACACCCAGAACAGCGCCTCCGGCTCCCGCACAAATTCGTAGAACCGCACCAGCGTCAACTGCACCAGCGGATGATCGGTCTTACTCATCGCGCAGATGCCGTCCCGTAAGCGTAACGAAGACGTCCTCCAAAGTCGCTGAATGTGTGCTCAGCTCCGTCAGCGCAACCCCTTGCCGCGCGAGCTCCGCCAGCAACGCCGGCACCGCCCGATGCAGCTCGGTCACCTGCAGCAGCACGCTGCCATTCTCACTGCGAACACTGCGCACCCCGTCGAGCCGCCCCACCGCCTCCACATCCACCTCGCCCGCCGAAAACTCCACCACATGTTCCGCCCCCAGCGAAGCAATCAACTCCCGAGGAGTCCCCAGCGCAATCACTTTGCCGTGATCCATGATCGCCACCCGGTCGCACAGCCGCTGCGCCTCATCCATATAGTGCGTGGTCAAAAGAATCGTGCGCCCCGCCAGCTTGAATTGATCGATCAAATCCCACAACTGCCGCCGCGCCTGCGGATCCAGCCCCGTCGTCGGCTCGTCCAAAAACAGAAAATCCGGATCGCCCACCAGCGCGCAAGCCAGCGCCAGCCTCTGCTTTTGCCCGCCCGACAACCCGCCCACACGCGCATTCTGCTTCTCTTCAAGCTGCGCCTGCGCGATCACCGCGGACGTCTCCGGCCCTTGCCGGAAGAAGCTGCGGAATAATCGCACCGTCTCGATCACCGTCAGCTTTTCCGAAAGCTGCGTCTCCTGCAGCTGAATCCCCAGCCTCTGCCGCAGCTCGTCCGCGTCCGTCTCCCAACGCATCCCGAGCACCCCTACCTCGCCCGAATCCGCCTTCGTCAACCCCTCGCAGATTTCGATCGTCGTGGTCTTGCCCGCGCCGTTAGGCCCCAGCAGCCCAAAACATTCTCCGGCCTCCACGTCGAGTTCGATCCCGTTGACCGCCACCACGTCCTGATACGCCTTCCGTAAATCACGCAGCCGCAGAGCCGATCCAGGCATACGCTCTAGTATCGCGTGTTGTAAGATGACCTTGGCGCGAAACCGCCCCCGGTCAGGAGAGTTCGATGAGCCTCGCAAAGAACATAGCAGTAGCAGCCGCCCTCGGCGGCGCCTTGGTCTTATGTATTTCGCTGTTAGCCCAGCCCCCCGCTGCGCCCAAATTCAGATTCGATCCCGATTGGCCCAAGCCCCTCCCCAACAAATGGAAGCTCGGCGGAGTCACCGGCCTGGCCGTCGATAAAGACGACAACGTCTGGGTCCTCGATCGCCCCAACGACCTCACCGACATCGAGCTCGAAGCCGAGCTCACCCCGCCCCAAGCCGATTGCTGCGTCCGCCCCCCGTCCATGATTCACTTCGATAAAACCGGCAACGTCATCGGCTCCTTCGACGCCCCACAAGGCCACGGCATGGCCGTCGATAGCAAAGGTTTCGTTTACATCGGCCAGGACACCGTCCGCAAATACGATCCCAAAACCGGCAAAGTCGTCGCCGAAGTCCCGCGCACCAAAGACAAACAGCCCGGCCCCGCCGGCCCAGACGCCGTTCCCGAAACCCGCACCCCCGGCCGCGGCAGCCGAGGACCAGTAGCCGGATTCCTCCGTCCCCCCGGCGGCCGCAATCCGCCCGACCCCGCCGCGCAAGCCGCCCGCGAAGCCGCCATCGCCGCCTTCCGCGCCAAATATCCCCCCACCACTCCGATGATCGTCGGAGGACTCGAAGAGATCCGCTTAGACGAACAAGCCCACGAACTCTACTGCGCCGACAACTACCTCGGCGGCCGCGTCATGGTCTTCGACCTCGACACCTTCGAGTTCAAACGCGGCTGGGGCGCCTACGGCCACACTCTCTCTGAAATGACCACCAACGACGCCGACCGCGCCTACACCCCCGGAGGCCCCATGCCCAAAGAATTCCGCGGCCACGTCACCCTCAACATCTCGAACGACGGTCTGGTCTACGCAGCCGACCGCATGGCCAACCGCATCCACGTAACCACCAAGCAAGGAAAGTTCGTAAAAGAATTCATCCTAGCCCCCATGACCGGCGTCGGCGGAGCCACCGGCGGCGTAATGTTCTCCCCCGACAAAGCCCAGAAGCTCCTCTATATATCCGACCTGACCAATAACCACATCTGGTTCCTAAACCGCGAAGACGGAAAAGTGTTGGGCCAAATGGGCAGCATGGGCGAAAACGGCGGCCAGTTCTTCGGACTCCACATGATCGCCGTAGACTCCAAAGGCATCATCTACACCGGCGAAGTCTTCGCCGGCGAACGCGTCCAACGGTTCCTGCCCGTCAAATAAGCGGGCCGTCCCAGTACCAAACCCATTTTTGGTACCCCCTCACTGGAACCATCGATGGATTCTTCCGCAAGCGCCCCCTTGCTAGTCTCTGTTCATGAACACGCTGCTACTGAAACTGAGCGCCTACAAGAACACCTCCGGTCAGGACCTGATCGAGTACGCCCTGATGGCCGGCTTCGTGGCTCTGACCGCCGCTGCCGTCCTGCCAGGCGTTGCCTCCAGCATCAGCACGATCTTCTCGCAAGTCGTCACGTCGCTCCCAGCCGACGCCAATCCTGCGTCCGGCGCCACAAGCTAACCGGCGCAAGATCGAGCCGCTCGTCACCGCGTTAGCTCCGCCCTGCTATTCGTCTACTAGCCCCGCCACGCCTTTCTCCTGCTGCGCAAGCAGCCCCGTCCGCCGCCGATTCCCCCCCGCCCAGATTTCCCGAAAGCCTGCTCGCCCTCGTGACCGCCCCTGCCTCCCCGCCAAACCAGCAAGCCCATACGCGGTTCAGTACCAAACCCAATTTACGGTACTGCCCCGCTGGAACCGTTGAGGGATAGCTCCCCCGTTCGCCCCTTGATAGTCTCTCTTCAACGGCGGTGAATCCCCCGCCACAGGAGGAAAAAAGCAATGAAGAAGTTGGCACTGAAGGTGAAAGCGCTGAACAACACGTCCGGTCAGGACCTGATCGAGTACGCCCTAATGGCCGGCTTCGTCGCCGTGACTGCCGGAGCCATCATGCCCGGCGTAGCCTCCAGCATCAGCTCGATCTTTTCGCAGGTCGGCTCCGTGATGGCCATCGCGTCCACTCAAGGCAGCTAACACCGCTGACCCATGGTCGAACTGCTCACAACCGCGATCGTCACCCTCAGTTCCACGCTGCTATTCGGCTACTGGCTCCGCTGCGCTTTTCTTTTGCTGCGGGGCCAGTACGCTCCATCCGAACCGTTTCCCACTCCCGCCAGCGAGGACCTTCTCCTCACCCCGCCCCCGCCCGTCCATTCCACGCAAGGAATCTCCTAGCACCCGCCGCCGGATAGGCAGCCCCAGCAGCACACTGCCGAAGAAAAACACCAAAGACGAGCTGCGTAATACAACCTTCATACGTAAGCAACCTTAGATCGGTCACTATACCAGGAACCGTTAGGGGCCCGCTCGACTCGTACGAGATCCTTCTAGTATTGCCAGTGGTGTATTTTGGTGATAAATGATGTATATTGGTGTTGCTTGAAAACGGTTGTCGAAAAGGCCGAGCTAATCCGCCGCAGCATCTCACTCCCGCCAGAGATCGCCGAACGCATCGATGACATCGCCGCGACCCGCCACCTGAGCGCCAATCGCGCAATGATCGACCTCTTAAGAGACGCCATCGCCGCCTACGACCAGCGGAAAAAAGCCTTCCTCGACCTAGCAGATCGCTTCCAAAAATCCACCGACCCCTCGGAAACCGAAAAGCTCCGCGACCAACTCGCCCGCATGACCTTCGGCGGCTAATGCCGAAATCAAGTGGACCGACCTGCCTCCTCAACTCCGGCAGCATCTATTCGACCGAGCGAAGTCTCGCGAGATTACAATGGAAGATCTTTTCGCCCTGCAAGAATAGCAGTAGCATCGCGGCAAGTTCTCCAAGGACGCTGGTACAATTTTGGCGAAGAAATCGGATAGCTCACTCTCCGCGTTACCTCGCAGCCACCCACAAAGCCATCCCGCGCTCCTCGTCCTTATTGAACGAGTGCGCGTCGCTGTCCCGGACCAATCGAAGAAAATCGAAAATCACTCTTCGCTGCTTCTTGTCGAAACCTTCTTGCGGCGGTTCGGCCAATTCCTCAGTTCCCCTCTTTCTCCTCGGACACAGGAGAGCAACGGTGAAAAAAACGAGCTCGTTGTAGCGATCATCTAACATATCGAGTGAACGCGAGAGCCATGCAGGAAGAAATGCGACGAGTGCATCCGGCTGCAACAGGTTGAGTAACAGCGAATTACTGTCGACGAAACGTAAGGGCACCTCGTCCCAACTCTTGCCCCACAGTTCCTTGCGAAGCGCGAGGCCATCGTCGCATTCGTGGTGCGTTGATACCAGTCCACTGAAAGCTACCGCCGGGAAAGCGCGAGGCAGCCGATACCTCAAATCAACTTCCTGCAAAAAGCGCAAAACCAATTTGGAATTTACCGGCGATTCACTCGCCAGCATTTCCCGGTACGCCAGGTAACGCTCCATCAGAATGTAAGGTTCAGGATTTCCGAGCGCAGAGCGCAGCTTCCCAATCTCCAAGCCTTGCCGTCGCAGTTTTGCGTCCACTTCAGCGCTTAGAGTAGCTTCGCGAGCCGAAGTGTCGTCCGCAAAAACATCCGAATCAACCTGAAGCGCCGCAAAAAGGTCGTCGGTAAAAGCCCGCTCCAGAGCGCGCAGCTCAACCTGCGATTTTCGAAGCCTCTCCGCTGCGCTCATTCGCAAAAATCGCGGGCAAACCCGCTCTCAAAAAAGGTAAAAATGGTGGGCGCGCAGGGATTCGAACCCCGGACCCCCTCGGTGTAAACGAGGTGCTCTAACCAACTGAGCTACGCGCCCGGAGACTTCACTTTAACATGCAGCGTCCGCCGCAGCTTCACGGCGTAAAGCGAAAATGCAGAATCACCTTGCTCGCTACTGCAGCCTCTTCGCTCCGCGCCGGCTCGAAAGTCCAGCGCACCGCTGCAGCAAGTGCTGAGTTAGCAACCGCCACATTCAGTGGATCGCTATGCCCCACGAGTTCAGCGCTTTCAACCACCCCGGTTTCGCCCACATCCACCCGCACGTCCGCCGCAACCGGACCCGCGATGCTCTTCTTTGCCACGTCCGACAACGCCGGCAGCGCTTGCACCAGTGGCGCTGGCGATGAGGCTTTAGCTGTTTTCCTGAATCGCCGCAGCAGCGGTACCTTTCCCACCAGCCGCCCCGGCAACGAACCCGCAACCACTTCTGTCCACACCCGAACCGTCGGTTCCGGCACAGCCGCCTTCGCCTCTTTAGGCAACTCCGCCGGAAGCGCAGCCTCGCGCTTGACGGCAGCAGCCGCATCGCTCCCGTCCGATGGTTTGACCGCGCTCGGTTGAACGTCTTCCTTCTTCGCGGCAACCGGAGCCGGCGCACTGGGCTCGCTTCGTCCCGTCGTCCGCTTGGCGGCCGGCAACTCCGTCTCCGCGAAACTTGCGGGTGGTTTGACCCGTGTCACCGCCGGCCAGACGGGTGTCAGCGCAGCCTGCGCCGGCAGATTCACCACCTGCACTGACCCGCTACCGTTCGCCGTCGGCGAAAACACCTCCACGCGAAAGCTCAAGTCACGGCTCCGCGGTTCGTACGTCACGTTTCCCGCGTTGAATTCAGACGGCGCCAGATTCCTCACCATCTGATACTCGCCGTCCTGGATATGCAATACCGCGCGCGACGGATTGCGTATGCCCGCAGCATTTTGGTCCCAATGCAGCCGCAGGGAAGCACCTGTCCCTTCCACTGTCAGATGCAGCTCCCGAGTTGGCAGCGCTTGCGGAGGAATCGCACGTGGGCGCGAATGATAAAACCTGCCAATCCCCGCCCCCAGAAATGCCGAGAGCAATAATGCCGCAAGCAGCCACGTTCTTTTTTTGAAGCCCGCGCCGCGCTCCAATCGCCCTTCCCGCGGTCTGTCGAGCCCGCGATCCAGCGCGCGCCCGAACCGGTTCCCTTCGATGGCCAATCCCGGCCTGCGCTCCCGATCCACCGGCGGAACCGAATCGCTCGCCGCGTCCTCCCCATCCGTGGGAGGCAATGGTCTCGAAACTGCCAATAGCGTCGTCGGGATTTCCGCTGCCGTCTCGACGGCCTCATCCATCTCCGCTGATGGCAGACCATGCGCCGCCACGCCAGGTGCGAAAGCCGATCCCAATGCGAATTCGTAAACGCACTTCATCTCCGCGCCTTCGCGCACGAAGAAAGCTGCTCGAGCGACTACCGGGCAAGCCAGTAAAAAAAGGGCCTCGCCGTCAGCGAAGCATTTCTCAAACAGTTTGCCGTCGGCTTCCTCTAACTGCAATTGTTGAGATCGCGTTTGACTGCGAAAGATCCCGATGCTGGCAGCGCCTTTTTTAGTCAACGCCTCTTTAAGAATGGCGAAATCCGGCTCGGAAAGGACGTAGGATGGCCCCGACCGGTGCTCCGATTCGATGGACTCAAAACCTTCCAGCCAGAACGTAGTCGAATCAGGCCGGCGGTCCGCGCGCCCGAGTAGAATCCCCCCCACCTCCAGCCCGCGGCGCGGTACTCGTTTGAACGCCACGCGGACTTCCATCGCCAGACGCGCCAGCACATCCGCATGCACCTGGATGGCGAATTTCCGTGAACCTTGGATCCAGGCGCAAATCGGTTGCCCGATAGGGGACAATACCACTTGAGCCATATGTCTAAGATCGCCTTGGGGCGATGATTGTTTCGGAAAAACCTTAGGACTCGGCTAATGCCCACCTACTCCCCACGCTCACAGTCCCCTGTTTCAACGACTTCGAGCTTTGCCTTTATCCCCACCCGCACCCGTCCCATGCATACTGATCTGGTAGTACAGCCTGCGCAGGCTAATCGTCGTAGTTAAGTTGGAATCCGCGCCCGTTGCGAAAGCGACGGGCTAGCCGTCCTGGAAACATTGTGAAGAGGGCGGGACAGGAGAGAATCGATTCTCTGGTGATGCAAGTTGCCGCGGGAGGAAATGGGAGAGAGCAGAAAACTGGTTCATTCAGTCACTTTTCAGAGACCAGCAAGCCGTCCATAACCTCTACCACTCCGGTGGGCCGCCCTCAAAAGCGGCTCACCGCGAGACGATTCGCGTTCGAAAGCCCGCACAGCCGAAGTGTGTCCACCCGCCAGCTAGTACCCAAAGACGCCCAGTACCAGCGATCTATTCCCGCCTGCGCGTCCACGCTCTACCTTGTTAGTGGCGAACAACATGAACCCCCGGCGCAATCAACGTTTTCCCTTCTCCGGTAGAGTAACTCTTACCTGGGAGCAAGGTTCCCTCCACGCCAACACGCGCGGAGCCGCCGTGGATATCTGCCAAAACGGCCTCTGCATCACCGTCCGCGAGCCAATCCCCGTAGGCACTTACGTCGGATTGAGCATCGAGCCGCTGGGCTTCAGAAGCTCCGCCTCCGTCCGCCACGTCGTCCGCGGAGTCGGCAAGTATAAGCTGGGCCTGGAACTAAGCCAACCCGTCCCCGCCAGTGTCCTGGGAGTGCAGTAATCTTAGTCGGAGGGATTACCGGCTAGCCGATTGCTGCTCCGCCAGCTTAGCCTTGAAATTCTTCTCCTGCACGTCCAGGTGCGCCTGATAACCCGCCGGATCGATGAACGGATTGACGCCGCCGTCCTTCATCCGCGCGTACTTTTCCGCCATCCCATAAAACCGCCCATGCGAACCCAGAAACACATCGCAAGGCAGCGCCCGCAGCGTCTTGAATCCGCGCACGTAATCGTCCGCGATCTGCGGATAATCCTTGTTGTTTACCAAAATGTATCCCGGGTTGACGCCGATACTGCCCAGAATCACGACGTTGTAGGTCTTGCCGCCGTCCTGCACTTTCATGGTCCAAGTGGTGCAGCCCTTCGTGTGCCCCGGAGTCAAATGCGCCACCAGCGTCACGCCGCCCAGCTTCACTTCGTCGCCGTCATGGATCACGCGATCCATCGGATGCGGTTTCCCATGCGGCGTCATGCGGCTCAGCCCCGGAACGTCCTGTTCCATCACGACAACCTGTGCCGCCGTCATTTCCTTCACCAGCGCATCGCCTTCCATATGATCGCCATGCGCGTGGCTGCCCAACAGGATTTTGGTGTCGGAGAATTTGAATCCCAACTTCTCCACCGACGCCTTGATCACCGGAACGGTAGATTCAAAATCGCTGTTGATCAGGATGTTTCCCTCCGGCGTCGTGATCAGAAACGATCCCAACTCCTCCGTGCCCACAAAATAAATGTTGCCCATTATCTTGTAGGGCGGAAACGGCTTGTTGAAAGCGTCCTGCGTATTCTGCGCAAAAGCGCCGAGCGCACTCATCAGGAAGATCGCCATGAGTTTCATGGCAGCCAGTTTACACCACTCAATCGAAGCGCAACAGCTCCGCAATCCTCTGCTCGGAGAGCCCGCTTTTCTCGATCGCCACCTCGCGAACCGTGCGCCCGCTGGCGAACGCCTCCTTGGCGATCAACGCTGCGAGATCGTAGCCGATTTCCGTAGCCAGCGGCGTCGCCATCGCCAGCGACTGCTCCACCAGCGCCCCCGCTTTGTGGCGATTGGCCTCGATCCCCTTCACGCAGCGCTTTGCAAAGTTGCGCACGCCTGCATTCAAAAGCTCAATCGAATCCAGGAGATCGTAAGCAATCACCGGCATCATGACGTTGAGTTCAAAGTTGCCCGCCGCGCATCCCCAAGTAATCGCCGCGTCGTGCCCGATTACTTGCGCGCAAATCATCAGCAAACTTTCCGCGATCACCGGATTCACTTTTCCCGGCATAATGCTCGAGCCCGGCTGTAATTCCGGCAGCCGAATCTCGCCCAAACCGCCGCGCGGACCCGATCCAAGCCAGCGAATATCGTTCGCGATCTTCGTCAACGAAACCGCGCAAGTTTTGAGCGCCCCGCTCAAAAACGAAACCGCGTCCTTCGCCGCCTGCGCCTCGAAATGATTGCGCGCCTCGCGAAACGGCAGCCCCGTTCTTTGCGCAATCAACGAAATCGTCCGCGGAGCAAATTCCTTGGGCGCATTCACGCCCGTCCCGATCGCCGTCCCGCCCAGCGGCAATTCGAAAAGCCCGTCGAGCGCAGCGGCCAAGCGTTCCCGCGAAGCCAGCACTTGATGCGCGTAGCCGCTGAATTCCTGCCCCAGCCGCATAGGCGTCGCATCCTGCAAATGCGTGCGGCCGATCTTCATCACATCCCAAAACGCCTCAGCGCGATTCGTCAGCGCCGCGCCCAACATTTCCAAAGCCGGAATCAGTTGCCCGGAAATTTCCAGCGCCGCCGCGATGTGAATCGCCGAAGGAATGACATCGTTGCTCGATTGGCTGCGATTGACGTGATCGTTGGGATGCGCCTTCGCCAGGCGCGCGATCACTTCGTTTGCATTCATATTGGTCGAAGTGCCGCTGCCGGTTTGAAAAACGTCCACGACGAATTGTTCGTGATGCGCGCCTTCGACGATTTCGTCGGCGGCCTTGGCGATCCCCGCCGCCATTTCCGGGCTCAACAACCCGAGCTGCGCGTTCACTTGCGCCGCGCAGGATTTCACAAGCGCCAAAGCCTGAATCAGAGCCGGTTGAAAGCGCTGCTCGCTGATCGCGAAATTCTCAACCGCCCGCTGCGTTTGCGCGCCGTAAAGCACGTCTTCGGGCACGCGCACTTCGCCCATTGAATCCCGTTCCACGCGCCATTTCATGCTTTATATTATGGATCGCACGACGCCGCCGTCGACGCGCAGCGCCGCGCCGTTGGTTGCCGCCGAAAGCGGGCTCGCTACAAAAGTCACCAGCGCCGCCACTTCTTCGGGCGTCGCAAAGCGCTTCAGCAGCGAACTCGGCCGGATGTTTTTGAAGAATTCCCGCTCGACGGAAGCGCGATCCGTTTTCTGATCCGCCGCCAAACGCCCGACGAATTCTTCGACGCCTTCCGAAGCGGTCGGCCCCGGCAAAACCGAATTGACCGTAACGCGCGTGCCCGCCGTGGTTTCCGCGAGCCCGCGCGAAATGGCCAATTGCGCGGTTTTCGTCATGCCGTAATGAATCATCTCCGCCGGAATCTGCACGGCGGATTCGCTGGAAATGAAAACAATCCGGCCCCAGTTGGCCGCCTTCATGCGCGGTAGATAATGCCGGCTGAGGCGCACGCCGCTGAGCACGTTTACTTCGAAGAAGCGAAACCAATCTTCGTCCGGAATCGCTTCGAAAGCTTTGGGCTCGAAGATGCCCATATTGTTGATGAGAATATCGACGTCCGGAAACCAGCGGATCGCTTCCGCGATGCCCGCGCTGGTTCCGAGATCCGCCGCCAAACCAACCGCGCCCGGAATTTTCGCGACCGCCGCGTCGACGCGCGCTTTCGTCCGCCCATTCACGATGACGCGGCAGCGCTCGCGCGCGAGCGATTCCGCGATCGCGAAACCGATTCCGGCCGTTGACCCGGTTACGAGTGCCAGTTTTCCATCCAGTTGCAGATCCATTTCTTTAGGATGCTACAACTAGCGCGGTGGTCAGGCGCGGTCGCGGCATTGCGGATGGCCGCAGCTGCAAACGATGTCGGCAGTTTTTGCCTCGCCTTCACAATAAGTGCTGCAATAATCGCTGTCTTTTTTTGCGTTGCAAGCGCAACTGGGATGAGCGCACTTCTTGGTGGTTTCCATGCCAAGCCTTTTGCACTTCGAGGTCCGTTATTGGATCAACTCATCCTCGATTAATTTCGGTCCACCGCTCAGCACAACGACGGTATAAAATTTGCCCGCTTCGAATTCACTGCTGGGCGCGACTTCCTTGTAATCCGTGAATTGACCAAAGTCGGCCCCCGGAGCTGCGTGAATGGATCGAACTTTGGCTTTGCCGGGCGCCGGCGGTTTGAGTTGATCCGGAATCACGGTCAGCGTAAATTTTCCGCCTTTCTCGAGCGCCAAAACCGTGTAGCGGTGGCCGCTGGTTTCGGGCTCGGAATCGGCCACCAGCGGCGTTCCGACGGGGTTTGCGGAATCGTAGAGTTTGAGCTCGTGATGCGCGTCGGCGCGCGGGCTGGGAAGCGCCCGGTAAGAAGAAATGGCGTTCGCCTGGGCGCTGCGGAAGGCCAGCACGTCCTGGAAATACAGATCTTTGGGACCGCCGGTGGCGTTGATGAAACGCAGCAGCGTTTTCTGTTCCTGCTTGGCGGCGGCGGTGGAAGGCGCTGTCGAAGTGGCGCCTTCAACGGTGGTTTCGCTGGGGAAGGAAGGCCGGGAACAAGAAAATGCCAGCAGCACGCTTAAAAGCAGCAGGCCGCTGGCAGGAAGTTTTCGGATCGCAATCATGCCCTGGATGGAAGCATTCCAGGGTCCATCAGCCCGGCTTTAATAGCCGTAGCCGTAAGAATAGGGGGCGACGGCGCAGCCGGGAATCCAGTTGCCGTAAGCGTCGTAATACCCGTACGGGCTGCAATACCCGCCGCCGTAATAACCGCCGTAATAGGGATAATAGCCGCCGTAGCCGAAGCCGAAGCCATAACCGCCGCGGTAATAGCCGCCACGGAAGCCGCGGTCAAAGCCGCGCGCGCCGCCGACAAAACCGCGTTGGCCGCCTACAAAACCGCGGGCACCGCCGCCGGCAAAGCCGCGCTGTCCGGAGAACGCTTGTCCGCCGCCGCGGGGCGCCGCGAAATGTACTCCCCCACCAGAAAAGCTGCGTCCGGCTCCGCCGCCGCCCGAGAAATGGCTTCCGCCACCACCTCCTCCGCCGCCGCGATGCTGAGCCAAGGTCACGCCGGGGGTCAGCAGCATTAGAGCTCCAGCCAAGAGAGCCGTTAGTGCAAATTTGGACGATTTCAGAGTGGTTTTCATGGGAACCTCCAGGTTCGCTTACCTAATAGCACTCTGGTTTCCAATCCTATCTATATGATTAAAAACAAGTTATAAATCTGAAATGTGGTGGATTTGCACCAGTCCGGCCGCTTGGAACCAATGCAGTACTTGCATTTTTTTTCGAGTGATGGAATGGTATCCATATGGCTCGGCAGTATCAAAGGCACGATTGGGACATTTTTTGGGTGCTGTTGCTGGCCGCGATCGGCTGGGGCGTGCTGTGGCAGCACGAATTGGTGGGCATGTGGGTTCACAAGCTGTGGATTTCCAGATCCAGATTGTTCTAAAGCTGTTCGCGGATGCTTAGCGCGCGGGGCTGGCGCTTCGCCGTGCTGGCGGCGGCGCTCGGCCTATGGTTTCTGGCGGACCGCGCGGCGGCGCAAAAAGAATCCTTTTCATTTGTGATTCTGGGCGACCGAACCGGCGAGGCGCAGTTCGGCGTTTACGAGCGCGTGTGGCGGGCGGCGGCAGCGGAAAATCCGGCGTTCGTGGTCAGCGTGGGCGACTCGATCGAAGGGTTGAACGACGCTACGGCCGAGGACGAGTGGCGGCGGCTGGAGCAAATACTGACGCCCTATCGTCAGATCCCGCTGTTTGTGGCTCCGGGAAATCACGACATTTGGTCGGCGCGATCGCAGGCGGCGTTTGAGAAACATGCGGGGCATGCTCCGCATTACGGGTTCGACCACGGGCAGGTGCACGTGACGGTATTGGACAATAGCCGGTCAGACGTGCTGGAGGCTGGAGAACTGGCGTTCCTCGAAAAGGATTTGGAGGCTCATCGGAATCAGCCGGTGAAGTTGATCGTGATGCACCGGCCGTCGTGGCTGGTGGATGCGATGTTTCAGAATCCGCGCTTTCCGCTGCATCAATTGGCGAAGAAATATGGAGTGCGCTGGGTGATTGCGGGGCATCTACATCAGATGCTGGAGGTGGAGTTGGAGGGCGTGAGGTACCTTTCGATGGCGAGCGCGGGTGGGCATTTGCGGGGGAGCGAGCGGTATGAGGATGGGTGGTTTTTCGGGTATGCGGTGGCGGCGGTGCGGGGGAATGAGGTGGGGATTCAGGTGAAGGAGTTGGCGGGGCGGGTGAGTGGGCCGGGGGATTGGCGCAAGGTGGGGGCGAGTCCTACCAATTAAGTTGTATAGATGACCGCCGCGCCAATGCGGACGTTGGCTGCGACTAATCTGCCGAATATGGGCTGACCCTGTAGGCTAGTCCACGCTCTCGTAATCGGGGTCATCCTTAATAGGTTCGAATTTCAATAGGTCCGGCAGATACCGCCTACAGAAAGAAGTTCTGCGCACAATTCCGAACCGATCTCTATACTCTATCCATCCGAGCACGTAAAGATTGAGATTGAACTTTCCCTCGATGGCCGCGGCATACTGTCCCGTCGCTGGGCCTCTGCCCTCAAAGCGGCATTCCCTAATTTCTCCTGGTGTGATCCGGTCATTCGCTGATGCCAGAATTGTCACCGGTGCCATGTGGGGAGGAACTTCTCTGGCAATCGCTTCGGGTTCACCGGTGCTAACAACTCTGCATTCGCTTCCGATTATGGTCGCGTCGCTGGCCCCTGTATTTACGAGCAACAGCCTTCCGTGGATCGGTTCGGTCGGCTTGAATGGTGGGTCCTTATCTCGACTGGCTGCCAGAAGTGCACCGCGTCCAGGTTCATCGACAGTCAGACGCTTGATAATCAATCTCGGCCTGTGGGTCAGGATCAAACTCTGGTTGATTATCCGATTTTGGCGTATCAGGACGAAAACTTGCAGAACGCCAACAATAACCAAGACGAGGCTAAAAACCCAGAACGCCCTATCGGTCCAATCCTTGATCGACTGAACTGTTACGGTCGGTATCGAACTAATACGTACGGTTTGTTCTTGATCCTTGGGTGCTATATCGCTGGTCTGCCGATTTCGTGTCGGGGCTGTGTCAGAATTCTTGACGGCTGCAGGTTGGGCGGAGGGAGGTTGAGTGGCTGATGCCTTGTTCTCTTGGCTATTTTTCTTGATGTCATCGCTAACGGAACGCGGCTCAGCGGGTCGCCCTGGAGATGGTTGCGTTTTCTCTTGGGCAAAAAGTGAAACCAATGACAGCGTCAATAAAACACATCGGGCGAAATACATTGGCAAATTATTTTATCGCCTTCGTGCTCAAGTTTGCTGCTGGGGACGATTGGCTGCGGGCCGGAGGCCCGCCCTACTGTAAAATTCTCACATGGCTTCTCATACTCAATTATTTATTGACGGATCGTGGACGGAGGGCGTTGACGGGAAGACGATTGCGGTTATGAATCCGGCTACGGGGGAAGTGGGTGGGACGGTGGCGCGGGCGGAAAAGGAAGATCTGGATTTGGCGTTGGCGGCGGTGGAGCGCGGGTTTCACGTCTGGAAGAGGATTTCGGCTTTTGAGCGGTCGAAGATCATGCGGGCGGCGGGGGAGTTGGTGCGGTCCAGGGTGGATGCGATTGCGCAGGAGCTTACGGCGGAACAGGGGAAGCCTCTGGCGGAAGCTCGGATGGAGGTTTTGGCGGGGGCGGACATTATTGATTGGTTCGCGGAAGAGGCTCGGCGGACTTATGGGCGGGTGATTCCGGCGCGGGCTCAGGGGGTTTATCAGTTGGTTGTGAAGGAGCCGGTCGGGCCGGTGGCGGCGTTCTCGCCTTGGAATTTTCCGATCAATCAAGCGGTGCGGAAGATTTCGGCGGCGCTGGCGGCGGGGTGTTCCATCATCTTGAAAGGTCCGGAGGAGACTCCAGGGCCTTGCGCGGAATTGGTGCGGGCGTTTGTGGACGCGGGGGTGCCGGCGGGAACCATCAATTTAGTGTTTGGAGTTCCGGCGGATATTTCGAATTATTTGATTCCGCATCCGGTGATTCGCAAGGTTTCGTTCACGGGATCGACGGCGGTGGGTAAACAACTGGCGGCGCTGGCGGGGCTGCACATGAAGCGCGTGACGATGGAGCTGGGCGGGCATGCTCCGGTGATTGTCTTCGATGACGCGGACGTGGATGTGGCGTCCAAGATTCTGGCGGCTACGAAGTATCGCAACGCGGGGCAGGTTTGTGCTTCTCCTACTCGGTTTCTGGTGCAGAGCAAAGTTTACGATTCGTTCGTGGATAAATTCATCACGGCTAGCAAGGCGCTGAAGGTGGGAGACGGGATGAAGGCGGATACGAACATGGGTCCGCTGGCACATGAGCGGAGGCTGGATGCGATGGAAGGGTTTGTCGCGGACGCCGTCGAGAAAGGCGCGGAGGTCGAGACGGGCGGCGCGCGCATCGGCGACAAGGGATATTTCTTTGCGCCTACGGTGTTGACGCATGCGGACCAGAAGACGCGCGTGATGAATGAAGAACCGTTTGGGCCGGTCTCCGTGATGGTCCGCTTCGCGGATTTTGGAGAGGCGGTGACGGAAGCGAACCGGCTGCCTTACGGGCTGGCGGCGTATGCGTATACGAAGTCGGCGAAGACGGCGAATTTGATTGCTTCGGCGGTTGAGTCCGGGATGATTACGATCAACCATAGCGGGCTGGCGTTGCCGGAGGTGCCGTTCGGGGGCGTTAAGGATTCGGGGTATGGGTCAGAGGGCGGGTCCGAGGCGATTGAGGCTTATCTCAACAGCAAATTTATTTCGCAGGCGGGGTTGTGAGTTTGCCGTAGCCGCTACACGTGAGAACGGGTAGGCGGGGGTACTTCGGAAACGCGGGGTCGGTGAAGGAAAGGCCGCACTGGTAGAAGATGGAAGCGCGGTCGGAGCGGATGATCTTCGCGTTGGCGCAATCTTCGCACAGGCCTATGGGTGTCACGCGTTAGTGTTTTTCGCGTTCGGCCAGCCATTGATAAATGCGGCGGACGCCTCTTGGTTCGGCTCCTACAACGATCTCGGGGAAATCTTTTTTGTGTGAGGTGAGGTTTACGCGTTTGGCGGCGTCGTCGGCGGACACGCCTTGTTGGCGGAGCGTGGTTAACTGCGCCGTGATGTCGGTGAGATAACTTTGGAACGCGGTGATGATGGACTTGTCGTTGAAGGGGACGCCGTGGCCGGGGAGGACTCGCGTGAAGTCAAGGTGCTTTAGTTTTTCTAGAGTGGCGATCCATTCGTCGGGGAAGGCGTCGCCCATGTAGGCTACGCGCGCGCCTTCGTCCATGTCGCCGGTGCAGATGATGTGGTCCTGCGGGAGGTAGACGAAGGTGTCGCCGGCGGTGTGGCCTCGGCCTAAGAACAGGAGTTGGATTTCGCGGCGGCCTTTGTGGAGGATTAGTTGCGATGTGTAGGTGCGCGTCGGCGGGGTGGGTTTGACTTCTTTTAGTTGGTCGCGCTCGGAGGCGGACAATCTGAGTTGGGAGGTCAGGTAGGGCTCGCGGTGGAGCACGTCTAGAGTTTGGATGGCGGTGCGCACGTATTCGTGGGCGATGATTTCTACGTTGGGTCCGAAGATGGAGTTGCCATCGGTGTGGTCGTAGTGGAAGTGGGTGTTGACTACGGTGCGGATGGGCTTGGACGTCAGGAGTTTGATGTCTTCGACGAGCGCTCGGGCGGTGGCGGGGGTGGTGCCGTCGTCGACCAGGAGGACGTCGTCGTCATTGATGATGACGACGTTGTTGCTGCCGAGGCCGCCGGTGGCGTAGTAGATTCCTTCGGCTTCTTTTTCGAACTTGTAGAGCTTGCCTTGGGTGATGGGGTGTTCGGCGAAATTCTTCAGGCGCGTGAACTGTTCGGTGAGCATGGCGTTCACGGGAGCGGCCCAGGCGGCCATGCCTGCGGGCTGGTAACCGAGGACGGCGTACACGACTGTTAGTTTGGTTCCGGCATCGGCGGGGGCGAAGTGAATGGTCATGGTACCGGCGGCGGCTAGGGATTGGAGCGGGCCTAGGGCTCCGCTGAAGACCAGGGTCTGGCCGGGGGTGAAG
>Ga0265314_10001992_pt1 | contig 21668 bp, 20 predicted proteins | sample 4126metaG_FD_203106 | JGI IMG/M metagenome (GOLD analysis project Ga0265314, IMG submission 203106) | Rhizosphere microbial communities from Carex aquatilis grown in University of Washington, Seatle, WA, United States - 4-1-26 metaG | ecosystem: Host-associated > Plants > Roots > Rhizosphere >... | reverse complement strand
ATCCCGCCCTATGTGCTGCCGGGGCCGGAGGCGGTATTCAAAACCCTGGTCGACGACTGGCAGGTATTGTCGAGTTCGCTGCTGGTGACGCTGTGGACCACACTGGAGGGATTTATCGCCGCCGCAATCGGCGGCATCGCTCTGGCGCTGTTGTTCAATCAATCGAAATGGATTGAGGTTTCGTTTTTCCCCTATGCGGTGATCCTGCAGGTCACACCCATCATCGCGATCGCGCCGCTATTGCTGATCTATCTGCCGCAGCAGACCGCGGTGATCGTCTGCGCCTGGATCGTCGGCTTCTTCCCGGTATTGTCCAATACCACGCTCGGCCTCAATTCGGTCGATCGCAATCTGGCCGGCCTGTTCCAGCTTTACGGCGCCTCGCGGCTGCAGACGCTGCGATACCTGAAATTGCCCGCGGCGCTGCCGTTCATTCTCGGGGGCCTGCGGATCGCGGGCGGCCTGTCGCTGATCGGCGCGGTGGTGGCGGAAATCGCCGCGGGCTCGGCCGGCGCCGGGTCGGGACTGGCCTACCGGATCGCGGAATCCGGCTACCGTCTCAACATTCCCCGAATGTTCGCGGCCCTGCTGTTGCTCTCCGTCGCCGGAATTGTCATTTATGGGTTGCTGGCGCTGGTTTCACACCTGATATTGCGGCGCTGGCACGAGAGTGCGCTTGGAAAGGAAAACTGATGGCGAATATTTCCTCGGAGAAGATCGATCTTCTGGTCTATGGCCCGAGCAAGCCGATCGTCAATAACGGTTTTTCCGACCAGTTCGTGCTGCATGCGTTCGAGACCACCCACGATCTCGAGCGGCTGACGCCGGATGTCGCGGGCAAGATTCGCGGCGCCGCGGTGACGTACAATTCGGTGCGCGGCGACAGCGCCACGCTGGCGAAATTCCCCAAACTCGAAATCGTCTCGAGCTTCGGCGTCGGCTACGATCACATCGATGCCGTCTATGCCCGCGACCACAACATCATGGTCACCAATACGCCCGACGTGCTGACCGAAGAGGTCGCCGACATCGCGATGGGATTGTTGATTTGCACGTTGCGCGAATTCGTCAAGGCCGACCGCTATTTGCGCTCGGGCTTGTGGACCACGCAGAATTTCCCGCTCAGCGTCGGCTCGCTTCGCGACCGCAAGGTTGGCATGGTCGGTATGGGCCGGATCGGCCAGGCGATTGCCCGCCGGCTCGACGCTTCGAAGGTGCCGGTGGTCTACCACACCCGCAAGCCCGCGGACGGCGTGTCGTACCAGCATTTTCCCGACCTGATCGAGATGGCGAAAGCCGTTGACACACTTGTTGTCATCGTGCCCGGCGGTCCCAGCACCAACAAGATGATCAATGCCGAGGTGATGAAGGCGCTCGGCCCGCGCGGCGTCATCATCAACGTGGCGCGCGGTACCGTGGTGGACGAGCAGGCCATGATCGCGGCGCTGAAGTCGGGTACCATCCTGGCCGCGGGCCTCGACGTGTTCGAGAAAGAGCCGAGCGTGCCGGACGAATTGAAGGCGATGCAGAATGTCGTGCTGCTGCCACATATTGGCTCGGCTTCGGTGGTAACGCGGAACGCCATGGATCAACTCGTCGTCGACAACCTGAAAACCTGGTTCGCCGGAAAGCCGCCGCTGACGCCGGTGGCGGAAACCCCGGGCAAAGCCCGCTGATGCGCGCTGGGGCGACCATCGTGGCTGCCGCCGTGCTGGCGTCGCTGGCCTGCGCGCCGCTAGCCCGCGCGCAGGATGCCGCTACCCTGAAAAAAGACATGATCGGCCAGTGGGAGCTCGCGACCACCGACCGCAGCAAGACCTGCGTCGTCACGCTGAAAAGCGATACCGGTCCGCAGGGTTTCAAGCTCGAGCTTGAGCCCGGCTGCGCCACGGCATTGCCGTTCACCGCCGACATCTCGGCGTGGAGCATCAAGGGGCTCGGCGACATCGTGCGCTTGCAGGATACCGCGGGCCAACCGGTGATCGATTTCACCGAGGTCGAGACCGGCATTTTCGAGGGCCTGCGGACCGGCGAGGGCGTCTACATCCTGCAGAATCTCGCGGCCGCGCGTTCGCTCGCCAAGTCGATGGACCAGATGATCGGCGACTGGGCGATGGTGCGCGGCAACGGCCAGGCGATCTGCGGCCTGACCCTGACCAACACCGAGGCCGACAAGGACAATTTCCAGGTGTTCCTGAAACCGAAATGCGATCCCGCCGTCGCCGCCTTTGCGCCGACGCAATGGCGGCTCGAGCACGGCCAGATTCTGTTGCAGTCCGCCAGCGGCGAGGCCTGGACGTTCGAAGCCGATGACAACGCCCAGTGGCGCCGGGTGCCCGACAGCGCGGATCCCCTGATCATGCTGCGGCAGTAAATTTTCGTTACTGATGCGGCAATTCCAATCAGCGCGTCGTCCCGGCCTCCGAGCCGGGACCCATACAGCGTATGTTTTTCCGTAGAGCGGTGCGGCCGTCTTTCCCCTCCCCCTTGCGGCCCCCTTGCGGGGAGGGGTTAGGGGTGGGGGTCTCCAGGCACTGAGCTCGTGGCACCCCCACCCCCGATCCCTCCCCGCATCCGCCTTCGCCCGAAGGCGGGCTTCGTCGGACGAGAGCGGGAGGGGAGAAAAGATAATTTCCGATTTGCAGAAATTAATTTGACTCTCACCCAAATCACCGGCATACTCCGCGCATCCCGTTCCACCAAAAGGGGCGGCTTGCGATCGTCACGAAACGCGGGGCGGGATGCGGTGGACGCGGTCGGCACAATTGACGAGTGGTGCCGATGCGTACGGCGAAGTCGTGTGGTCCTGACGCCCGGATTGCTGGCGTCAAGTCCCTGAGAGGCTAACGCCTCCCGGGGGCGATGGTGGCAAGAAGCTCCGATTCACCAGGGAGAGCACGATATAAGCCGTAAAGCCATTGCGCAGGGAAGGCCGGAGTGTTTCCGCTGAACCTGTATGCTCGTGTGCGCATCTTTTTGTGCATCATTGCACACGAGACCGCGGGTGCAGCGCGCACCCGGTCTTCCCCGCGCCCTCTCTTGAGGGTCGCGTGCGCCCTTTGTTTTTAGGGCGGAGCTAATTTGCAAACCTCGGGCACAGTGTGTCGCGAGAACGAGAAGGCGTGTGTTCGTAGCCCGCATGAGCGAAGCGACATGCGGGAGGCGCTTATCCCGGATGTCACTTCGCTCATCCGGGCTACTATTACGGCACCGCCAGGGGTGATGGGTCGCAGCGTTCGCGGGGACGACGGGGGTGGCGCATCCCGCAATGAAGGGGCCTATTATGGCTTTCCCTGCCGGCTAAATTTTTTATTCCGCCTGTCGATCCGGCCCAAGCCCGTTCGTCGTCCCCTATAGCGAGAGGATTTGCGGCCGAGGGCGGCCCGGCTCGCCTCAACCCAAGGAGTTTTCCGATGCGCTTTATGTATATCGTTACCTCGCCGCAGCCCAATCAGTACCCGACGCCGGCACTGATGGAGGCCGTTCACAAACTCGCCGATCGCGAAATCAAGGCCGGCCGCATGCTGGACAGCGGTGGGCTGATGCCGGTCTCGATGGGCGCGCAGGTCAAGGTCGCGAACGGAAAACTCAGCGTGGTCGATGGCCCGTTCGTCGAGGCCAAGGAATTGATCGGCGGCTACGCGATCTTCGAGCTGCGCGACAAGGAAGAGGCGGTCGCCGCCGCGGTCGAATTCATGCAACTCCACAAGGAGCACATGCCGCACTGGGAAGGCACCTGCGAGGTTCGCTCGTTCGCGGCGCCGGAGGCGGAAATGGCCTGCCAGGTGGAAGCGCGGGTCGCCTCTTGAGGCGAAGCTGTCGCGGCCATGGTCGGCGGCGATGACGGCCGCCGACATCCATCGCACCATCGTTGCGGTGTGGCGCAACGAACAGCCGCGGCTGGTCACCAGCCTGTCGCGGATGCTGCGCGATGTGCCGCTGGCCGAGGACCTGACCCAGGAAGCCCTGGTCGCCGCGCTCGAGCATTGGCCGGCGGCCGGCGTACCGGAAAAGCCCGGCGCATGGCTGATGGCGACCGCCAAGCGGCGGGCGATCGACCATCTGCGCCGCGGCCGGATGCTGGTGCACAAGCACGACATGGTCGCGCGGGACATGGAGCAGGAGCAGCAGGCCATGCCCGATTTCGACGCCGCGCTGGACGACGATATCGGCGACGAGCTGCTGCGGCTGGTGTTCACCGCCTGTCATCCGCTGTTGTCGCAGGAGGCCCGCGTCGCGCTGGCGCTGCGGATGATCTGCGGGTTGACCACCGAGGAGATCGCGCGCGCCTTCCTGGTGCCGGACACCACGATCGCGCAACGGATCGTGCGGGCCAAGCGGACGCTGTCGGAATCGGGCCTCGCCTACGAAACCCCGCGGCGGGAAGAATTATCGGAGCGGCTCGCTTCCGTGCTGGAAGTGGTCTACCTCATCTTCAACGAAGGCTATACCGCCGCGCGCGGCGAGCACTGGCTGCGCCCGCAGCTCTGCAACGAGGCGCTTCGGATGGGCCGCGTGCTGGTTTCGATCGCGCCGCACGAGCCCGAGGCGTTTGGGCTGCTGGCGCTAATGGAGCTCAACGCCTCGCGCACGGCGGCGCGCACCGACGCCGCCGGCCAGCCGGTGCTGCTGATGGACCAGAATCGCGCGCGCTGGGATCGGCTGCAGATCCGTCGCGGCATGCAGGCGTTGCGGCGGGCGCGTGAACTCGCCGGCGTGGAGGGCGTCGCCGAAGGATTCTATGTATTGCAGGCCGCCATCATCGCCTGCCATGCCGAGGCCGCGAGTGTCGACGAGACCGATTGGGGACGGATCTCCGAACTCTATGCCGAGCTTGCAAAACGCGCGCCTTCGCCGGTGGTCGAGCTCAACCGCGCGGTCGCGGTCGGCATGGCCGAGGGCGCGGCGGCGGGACTGGCGATCGCGGATCGTCTGGTGAGCGAGCCCGCTTTAAAATCCTATCATCTGCTGGGCAGTGTCCGCGGCGATTTCCTGCAAAGGCTCGGCCGCTTCGAGGAAGCCCGCATCGCGCTTGAAGCCGCGGCCAGTCTTGCCGCAAACGACAGGGAGCGCGAGCTGCTGAAGCGCCGCGCGGCGGAGGCGGGGGATGCCGCGGCGTCCGCCTGATTGCCGCTATCAGATCGGACACCGTGCGCGCCGGGATCGATCCATCCGATCGAAACGTCCAGCTCAATGAATTGGATAAATCCATCGGATGTCGCTATCGTGCCGCCAAGGGCAAATGGAAAGCCGGGCAAATGGAGACCTGGGTAAATGGAGACTTGGATAGTCTCCGGCCGGCCTGCAAAACGGAGGATTGCACATGAAGACGGACTATGTTCGTCGCGCCATCACCCGGCGCCAGCTTCTCGGCCATGCCGGCATGGCGGGCGCGGCGCTTGCGGCCGGTCCGGTCTGGGCACAGGCCATAGCCAAGCTGCCATTGCCGGGCGGTCCCCAGGAACGGCCGATCGCGACCGACTTTCCGCACAAGGGCGCGATGATCCTGCAACGCTCGCGTCCGCCGCTGCTGGAAACGCCATTCGAGGTTTTCGACCAGGGCGTCTTTACGCCGAACGACCGGTTCTATGTCCGTTGGCACTGGGCCGTGATCCCGACCGAGGTCGATGCCGACAAGTTCCGCCTCGCCGTGCGTGGCCACGTCAACCAGGTCCAGTCGCTGTCGCTGAAGGATATTCTCGCGATGCCGCGCGTCGAGATGGCGGCGGTCAACCAGTGCTCCGGCAATTCACGCGGCTTCTTCCAGCCGCGGGTCGCCGGCGGCGAATGGGCGCACGGTGCGATGGGCAATGCCAAATGGACCGGCGTTCGCCTCAAGGACGTGCTCGATCGGGCCGGCGTCAAGGACGGCGCGGTCCAGGTGCGGTTCAACGGCCTGGATGAGCCGGTGGTACCCGACGGGCCCGACTTCAAGAAGTCGTTGCAGATCGATCACGCGCGCGACGGCGAGGTGATGATCGCCTATGCCATGAACGGCGAGCAATTGCCGCTGCTCAACGGTTTCCCGCTGCGGCTGGTGGTGCCCGGCTGGTATGCGACCTATTGGGTCAAGGCCATCAACGACATCGAGGTGCTGGACCAGCCCGACGATAATTTCTGGATGAAAACCGCCTATACGATTCCGGACACGCCGCACGCCGACATGAAGCCCGGCCAGACCGGCATCAACATGGTCCCGATCAACAAGATGGTGCCGCGCTCCTTTGTCACCAACATCAAACCGGGTCAGACCATTCAAGCCGGCGCCCCGACCCTGATCCGCGGCATCGCATTCGGCGGCGATACCGGCGTGGCGCGGGTGGATCTTTCCAGCGATGGCGGCAAGAACTGGCAGGTCGCTACCTTGGGCAAGGATGAGGGCAAGTTCAGCTTCCGTCAGTGGCAGTCCGACCTCACGCTGCCGGTCAAGGGCGACGCCACGCTGACGGTTCGCTGCACCAACGCCAACGGCATCGCGCAACCCGACCAGCCGAACTGGAATCCATCAGGATTCATGCGCAACGTGATCGAAGCAACCCCGATCGTCGTGGCCTGAGGAGAGCGCCGATGTCCCGCACGATATTTCTCCTCGCGTTGCTGACCGGCCTTGCACCGCTTGCCGCTCAGGCCCAGTCGCAGTTGGTGCTGAAGTCGGATAAGATCGACCTGCCGGACCGCGGCGTCACCTTCGCCGGTCCCGGTTCGGATGTGCTGAACAACAACTGCCTGGCCTGTCACTCCGCCGGCATGGTGCTCAATCAACCGGCGATGGCCGCGGCGTCATGGAAGGCCGAAGCCGAAAAGATGACCCACGTCTACAAGGCGCCGGTCGACGAAAAGGATGTGCCCGCGATCGTCGACTATCTGACGCGCACCAAGGGCGCCGGCTAGCACCTGACGAGTTCAGGGCCGAAATTCGGCCGGAACACCGCGTCGTAAACCGGACCGGCAGGCGATCCGGGTTCCGGAGTTGCCCTCAAATCTGCTGACTGATGCCTGCTAATTCGGTATCTATTGCCGACCGGCCGGATTGGCGCGCTGAATAATGGGTCGGGATGTTCAAGGAAGGTACGTTCAAATGCTTCTTGCACGCTGGTTTGCCGCTGCCGCATTTGGCGCTTTGCTTGTCTCGACGATAGGATCTCCGGCGCGTGCGGCCAATTGCGCCGAAGCGACCGATCTCACGGTCCTGCCGTCGCCGGCCGGACCGTGGACCGGCGCGCCGCTGCGCGTGATGGTGGTCTCCGAAAAGCCGCTCGATGGGGCGCTGTCGCTGGTCGCGCCCGACGGCAGTGTGGCCGCGACCGCGCCCGATCGCCGCGGCAGCGAACCGTATTTCTGGTTCGCCGAGGTGGCAAAACCTGCCGCCGGAAAATGGCAGGCGACGCTTTCGGCATCAGCTGGATGCAGCCCAATCAGTCGCGAAATCACCGTGGAGGCGCGTAAGCCCGCCGCCATCACCGCCCCGCCGGGAAAAATCTGGCAGGTGCGGGCAAGCTGGAACCGCACGACCGAAGCGCTGTTCTCGGCATGGATCGAAAAGCTGTTCGACGCGCCGCCCGATCAGGACCTGTCGTGGAAGGTGTGGAGCGAAGTGCTGCGCGACCAGTCGCGCAATTTCCTGTTCAATTATCTCGGCCGCGGCGAGGACAACGTCGCGACCGGCAAGCCTGATTGCGCCGATTTCGTCTACTTCCTGCGCGCCTATTTCGCCTACAAGATGGGCCTGCCGTTCGCCTATTCGAATTGCTCGCGCGGCATGGGTGGGCATCCGCCGAAATGTTATCAATGGTTCGACATCGATCATCCCGAGGTGACGCGCCCCGCGCCGCCGCCCGAACAGGTGGATGCCAATGCCGCGGCCACTGCGGTTCCGCCGCCACCCGAACCGGCGCCAAGAATCCTCGGCATCTTCCCCCGCTCGCAGCCGCCGGCCGATGCGCAGCCCGCCGCGCCGCCGGAGGCGCAAAAGGCAAAACCGAAGCCGCCCAAGCCGCCGACCAATTTCGCGGAATACCTGCGCGACGTCGGCGACGTCGTCCATAGCGGCGCGGTGCGGGTCCCGGCCGCCGACGACAATACCGATTTCTACACCGTCCCCTTGACCAGAAAGACGCTGCGCCCTGGAACCATCTATGCCGACCCCTATGGTCACGTGCTGATGCTGGTGCATCTGGTGCCGGAGCAGGACGGCAAGCCCGGGGTGTATCTCGCGGTCGATGCCGAGCCTGATGGCTCGATCACGCGCAAACGTTTCTGGCGCGGCAACTTCCTGTTTGTGCACGATCCGGCGCTCGGCAGCCCCGGCTTCAAGCGCTTCCGCCCGATCGTCGGCGGCAAGGGCAGCCCGCTGCGGCGGCTGACCAACGCCGAGATCGCAAAAGATCCGCAATATGGCGATTTCTCGCTCGACCAGTCGCAGATGAACGCCGAGGATTTTTACGACCGGATGGACGATGTGATGTCGCCCGAGCCGCTTGATCCGGTGAAGGCGATGACCGACGCCATCGCCAGTCTCTATGAGCAGGTCAAGGTGCGCGTCACCTCGGTCGAGAACGGCCGGAAATACCAGGAGAAAACGCCGGCCACGACCGCGATGCCGGACGGCCCGTCGATCTTCGAGACCACCGGCGCCTGGGAGGACTATTCGACGCCGGCGCGCGATTTCCGGCTGTTGATCGCGATCGACGTGGTGCGGAATTTCCCCGAGCGTTTTGCGCGGCGTTCGGATCGCTACGCACTCGGCGGCAAGAGCGTCGACGACGTCAAGCGCGAATTGCAGGGCGTGCTCGCCTCCGAACTTGGCCAGCGCAAATTCGCCTATACCCGCAGCGACGGCTCGCAATGGACACTGTCGCTCAAGGACGTGCTCGACCGGATCGCCGATTTCGAGATGGCCTACAACCCGAACGACTGCGCCGAACTGCGCTGGGCCGCGCCCGAGGGCAGCGAGGAAGCCTCGACCTGCAAGCGCCACGCACCGCAGGCCCAGCGCGACAGGATGGCAACGGGCTATCGCACCTGGTTCCGTGAACGGCACTGGCCGACGCATAGCTGAAGCTGATTTCGTACCCTGTGCGGTGTATGGCGGATCGCTATATCAGCTTCATCCCCTTCAGGCTCGCGTGGCCATTCTTGCCGACGATGATGTGGTCGTGCACGGCGATGCCGAGCGGTTGCGCGATGTCGACGATCGCCCTGGTCATCTGGATGTCGGCTTGCGACGGCGTCGGGTCGCCGCTGGGGTGGTTGTGCACCAGGATGATCGCGGTGGCCGACAATTCCAGCGCGCGTTTGATCACCTCGCGCGGATAGACCGGGGTGTGGTCGACGGTGCCGGTCTGTTGCACTTCGTCCGCGATCAATTGGTTGCGCTTGTCGAGAAACAGGATGCGGAATTGCTCCTTGTCGGCGAATGCCATTCCGGTGCGGCAATAATCGATCACGTCGTTCCAGGACGACAGCGCGATGCTGCGCTTGATTTCGCCCTTGGCGATCCGGCTTGCGGCGGCGGCGAGCAGCTTGAGCTGATTGACCGAGGCGTCCTTGATGCCGGCGACTTCGCGCAGGCGGGCTTCGGGCGCGTGGACCACTTCGGCAAAGGAGCCGAATTTCTTCAGCAGCAGTTTTGCCAATGGCTTGGTATCGCGCCGCGGAATGGCCGGGTACAGGGCCATTTCAAGCAGCTCGTAGTCGCTCAGCGCGTCGGGCCCGACACTGTGGAAGCGCTCCCGCAGCCGCTCGCGATGGCCGTGGTAATGCGGCGTCTCGGCGGGTTCGGGTGGGCTCTCGGGTTCGTTGGCTTTTGCGGGCATCGGCGACCAGCATGCCGCGCCGCGCGAGTTTTGCAACCGGGAAGTGTTATGGAATGTAGCCCGGATGAGCGCTAGCGAGATCGGGGTCTGGTGCCGTCCCGCGTGTCGCAAGAGCTCACGCGGGCTACGGATGAAACGATCAGCCCGCCGCGATCGGCTTCTCGCCGTGGCGTTCCGACAGCGTAAAAATCTCGACGCCATCAGCGGTGACGCCGACCGAATGCTCAAACTGCGCCGACAGCGAGCGGTCGCGGGTCACCGCAGTCCAGCCATCGGACAGGATTTTGACGTGCGGCTTGCCCAGATTGATCATCGGCTCGATGGTAAAGAACATGCCGGGTTTCAGGGTCACGCCTTCGCCGGGCCGGCCAATATGAATGATGTTCGGCTCGTCGTGAAACAGGCGGCCGAGGCCATGGCCGCAGAAATCGCGCACCACGCTCATGCCCTGCGGCTCGACAAAGCTCTGGATGGCGTGGCCGATATCGCCGGTGGTGGCGCCGGGCTTTACGGCGGCGATGCCGCGCATCATCGCCTCATAGGTCACCTCGACCAGTCGTTCGGCCTTGCGGGCGATCGGGCCGATCGCGTACATCCGGCTGGAATCGCCGTACCAGCCCTCGACGATGAAGGTGACGTCGACATTGACGATGTCGCCCTCCTTCAACACCTTGTCGCCGGGCATGCCGTGGCAAACCACGTGGTTGATCGAAGTGCAGGTCGAGTAGCGATAGCCGCGATACATCAGCGTCGCCGGATAGGCGCCATGGCTGAAGGCAAAATCGCGCACAAATTCATCGATCGCCGAGGTCATCACCCCCGGTTTGACGAGGTCGGTCAGCTCATCAAGGCATTTGGCGACCAACGCGCCGGCCTTGCGCATGCCGGCAAAACCGCTTGCGCCGTGCAGCTTGATCTGCCCGGTCTTGCGCAGGGAGACATCGGAGGCTTCGACATAGCTCATTTGAGGGTCTTCTTTGGGCGGATCATGCTTTGGCGGAAAACGGCTCAGGAGGGTGGCGGAAAGGCTGATTTGAAGCCCCAATTTAATGGTTGGCGCGCCAGGTGCAAGCGGCGGTTGGCGCGAGGTCGCGGAACTGAGGCGGCTCCAGCACTGATTCTGCAGCGATTTTCGGCCATCAGGTCGGAACCTCGACCACGGTATTCTCGACCGGCAGCGCGCCGCCGCGGACGCGGATTTCGCGCACCGGATAGGGCACTCGGATGCCCTCGCGCTTGAACGCCTCCCACAGCGCCAGCATCACGTCGCTCTTCACATTGTCCATCCCATCAGGGTCGGGAATCCAGAACGTCAGCGCGAATTTCATCCCGGCCTCGGTGAATTCGGTCAGGATGCAGTTCGGCGCCTTGCCCCTGGTGGCGCGGGGATGGGCGGCTGCGATGTCGGCCGCCAGCTTGCAGGCCAGCCGCGGGTCGGCGTCGTAATTGGTGCCGAAACTGACCTTCACCAGCGTGTTCTTGTCGGTGTAGGTCCAGTTGGTGACCTTCTGCGTCACCAGATCCTCGTTCGGGATCAGGAATTCGCGGCCGTCGCCGGCGGCGACCGAGATATAGCGCGTCTTCATCGCGCTGATCCGGCCCGAACTGTCGCCGATGGTGACGAGGTCGCCCGGCTTCACCGATTTGTCGGCCAGAAGAATAATGCCGCTGATGAAATTCGCGATGATCTTCTGCAGCCCGAAACCGATGCCGACGCCCGCGGCGCCGGAGAAGATCGCCAGTGCGGACAGATCGATGCCGACCGCGCTCATCGCCGCCGCCACCGCGAACGCCATCAGCGCCAGGCGAATCACCTTGACCAGCAGCACCTGGATCGATGGGGTTAAATCGCTCGACTTGATGATGCGGCTTTCGGCGAAGTTGCTCGCGATGCTGGTCACCCACAGCGCGATCGACACGAGAAGTGCGAACTTGATTAGCACCAGCGGCGTCAGCCGCAATCCGCCGATCACCACCGAGACCGAGTCGAGCGCGTCGATGGTGGGCTCGAGCTGGCCGACGATGCTCAGCGCCGCTACCAGCCACGCCGAGATCGACACCAGCCGGACAAAGAACTCGTTGCGGATCACCGAGGTCAACAACCGGATCACCAGCCAGGCCAAAGCCAGCTTGGCGGAGATCGACAGCAGATAGCTACGGCTCGGCCAGGTCAGTTCATGCATCACCATCCGCGCCGCGCGCATCAGCACCGCGAACACCGCGGTCGAGGAGTAAGCCACCAGCACCAGCAGCATCATCCGCAGCGGCGTCGGCCAGCTGGCCGCTAGCGTGTCGGGCTTGACCTTTGAGCGGATTGCGGTGCCGGCCGCGAACGATATCCCGGCGCCGGCCATCACCAGGCCGAGTTGCAGGTAAAACCATGGCGATGTGACCTCCGCGCCGACCGAGCGCGCGGAGGAATGCAAGAGATCAAGGATATCTTTCATGTCCATGGTCAGCGTCTCGTCTTAAGGCGGCTCGGCCCGTCCGGATAACTTGATTCGAATGTCGGGCAGATTCCCACACAAGAAGGGCCGATGCCAACGCTACAACGGCACGAAACGGCGAATTACCCGCTTTACTCAGACACATTGCCGCTGCTGTCACAAATGGCCTTGGCGTCCAACTGCGGCGACGATAAGGATTGCAGTCGCGGATATCCTGATCGATTTGCATCTGCAGTGAATTGCGAGCGCGCATGGCCTCCCTCGACTCGGTCAGCATAGCCATCCTTCTCGGCGCCGTTCTGGTCATGGCCGGCATCCTGTCGAGCCTGCTGGCGCTGCGCTTCGGCGCGCCCTTGCTGCTGGTATTCCTGGCGATCGGCATGGTGGCCGGCGACGCCGGCCCCGGCCAGCTCAGCTTTGATGACGTGCGGACCACCTATCTGGTCGGCTCGGTGGCGCTGGCGCTGATCCTGTTCGACGGCGGCTTGCGGACCCGGTTTCAGAGCATCCGTGCGGTGCTGGCGCCCTCGATGGTGCTGGCCACCGTCGGCGTGCTGCTGACGGCGCTGATCACGGCGCCGGTCGCCAAATATGCGCTCGACTTGAACTGGACCGAGGCGCTGCTGGTCGGCGCGGTGGTAGCGTCGACCGATGCGGCGGCGGTATTTTTGCTGGTGCATGCGCAGGGAGTTCGCTTGCGCCCGCGCGTCGGCGCGACGCTGGAAGTCGAATCCGGCACCAACGATCCCTTCGCGGTATTTCTCACGCTGATGCTGGTGGAGTTGATCTCGAGTGGCGAGAGCTCGGTCTGGCATGTGCTGCGCGAATTCGCCCAGGAAGCCGTGCTCGGCGCCATCGTCGGCGTGGTCGGCGGCCGGCTGGTGGTACTGGCGCTCAATCGCGTGGCGCTGCCGCAGGGCCTGCATGCGCCGTTCGTCACCACCGCGGCGCTGGTGATTTTTGGTGGCGCGCAGATCGCGCATGCCTCGGGATTTCTCGCGGTCTATCTCGCCGGCATCATCATCGGCAACCGGCCGACCCGCGCGCATAATTCGGTGGTGACGTTTCTCGATGCCGCGACCTGGCTGGCGCAGATCGTGATGTTCGTGCTGCTCGGCCTGCTGGTATCGCCGCAGCGATTGCTGAGCAGCGTACTGCCGGCGGTGGTGGTGGCGTTTGTGCTGATGCTGGTGGCGCGGCCGCTCGCGGTGTTCCTGTGCCTGGCGCCGTTTCGCTTCAACTGGCGGGAAAAGACCTTCATCGCCTGGACTGGCCTGCGCGGCGCGGTCGCGATCTTCCTGGCCTCGATCCCGATGCTGGTCGGCCTCTCAAAAGCCTATCTCTATTTCGATGTCGCCTTTGTCGTCGTCATCATCTCGCTGCTGCTGCAGGGCTGGACGCTGGCGGCGGCGGCGCGGCGGCTGCACGTAGCACTACCGCGCGCCGAGCGCGGGCCGCGGCGCGTCGAGCTGGACCTACCCGGCCAGCTCGAGCAGCAGCTGGTCGGCTATCCGGTGCGGCCGAAAAGCCTGTATCTGCGGCGCGGGCTGATCCCGTCCTGGTCGAAGCCGACGCTTGTCATTCGCGACCAGCGGATTTTATCGCCCGCCGAAGCCGATCCGGTCGCCGCCGGCGACTACCTATATCTCCTGGCGCCGCCGGAAAAGGCCGAAGCGCTCGACCGTTTTTTCGTCGACATGCTGCCGAGTTCAGCGCCGGATCCGCATCTGCTCGGCGACTTCACGGTGTCCGGCGAACACACGCTCGGCGAACTGGCCGAAGTCTATGGCGTCAGCGTGGACGAAGAGCAGGCCCGGCTGACGCTGTCGGATTATTTCGACATCCATCTCGACCATGCGCCCAAGGAAGGCGCCGAACTCGTGCTCGATCCGATCGTGCTGGTTGCCCGGAGTATCGGCGGCGGCCGCGTCAACGTGGTTGGACTTCGCCTGCCGGAAGAAGAGGACGAAGCCCCGCCCGAAACGCGCACCGCCGCGTTCAAGCGCAAGCTGTCGGAAATCTGGTCGTCGGTCGCGGGGATTTAGTCGACTACTCGACCTTGGCGTGGAGCTGCCAGAACCGCAGGGTCCGCTCGGCGGTTTCCGGGGACAGTTTGCCGAAATCCTTCGCGGCCAGCTTCAATGTCGCTTCGTCGATGCGGTGCTTGACCGGCCGATGGGTAAGGATCGCCTCGACCGTCGCCCAGCCCAGCCCGGCCGATTTGCAGGGGATCAGGATGAGATCGGCGCGCAGCCCTTCCAGCAGCTTGGCCATCATGTCGGTCGGCGCGCTGTTGTTGAGAATGCCAAGCGAGGCGGCTACCTCGTCGAACCTGTTGGCTTCGGCAAATCCTGTAATCGCGCTGTCGTTGAGTTCGTTGAGGCCCTTCATTCGCCGGACAACCGCTTCGGCCCGGCTGAACTCGCGCGTCGGCGCGGAATCCCCTCGCGCCATGTTGGCGATGGTCTTCAGCAGGCGCTGGATCTCCTGCTGCAGTTCGGGCGGCGCGATCTGGGCCAGCCTGGCGCGTACCGCTTCGGTGGCGCGCTGCAACAGGTCGCGGAGGAAATTGAGCGGCAGGTCGAGCCTCAGCCCGAGGATCTCGGTGAGTTCGTCATCGGCTTCGGCGTGCGCGACCATGCGCTTGTAGCCGGTATCGGAAAAGCGTGCGCTGGTGTTGTCGGCGAGCCTGCGAATGACCTTCCGTTCACCGCGATCGACGATCACGTCGGTGACCGCTTCCGGCAGGTTGGTCCGGCCCGAAATCGCGAGCAGATGGTCCTGGCCCTTGGCCTTGGCGATCTCGACCAGGGTGCCGGTCGTAAGACGGGGCGAGTTGGCCAGCACGTGGCCCGCAACCGCGATTTCATCGTCCCATGCTAGTTGCTCAGTCACGGCCTGCGGCGCGTAGTCCAGCGGCGCCAGCCGTGCGCCGAGTTCGGCCTTGACCCGGGTTTCAACGCGGGCGACCAGGTGGCACAGAACGTCGTCGAACACCTTGATTTGCTCTTCGCTCAGGCGCTCGCCGTCATGCAAAAACAGATCAGTGACCTGCCGCAAGGTACTGACGCGTTTCGCCGAGGAGCCGTTCCTGACGGCTTCCTCGAGTTCACCGATGATGGATTGCGGCTCTTGCATATTACTCCATGCCAATATCGGCATGTCACTGCTGGATTCTGAAAAAAGATAGCCTGAAAAAACCGACTTTGAACGCAGCGCCGTGCGTAAGCCGCGGGCGCTTCTACAGTTCGATCATGGTGTCACCTGTTTAATTTGTTCTTAAGAGCCCGCCGGAGCGGAACTGGTTGCGTGCCCAATTGGCAGGCAACCGCTTCATTGTACGGGTTGGCGCGTGCTTGTTTTCCCTTCCCCCCTTGTCGGACAGAGTGGCTCGACGGCGCGGCGTGGCGAAGATTTGAGGGCCACGCGATGGAACAGAGAAGCTTCGCGGCCCCAAAACGGTAACTTGACTCGTGCTACCGAATGAGTAGCATTGCTACCGATATTATAGCAAGAAGGTCCGCCAGCCATGCCCCGGATCAAGCCGCTCGAACCGCCATACGCCCGTCATGTCCAGGAGACCTTCGATGCGGTCATGAAGGGCAATGAACCCTTGCTGCTGTTCCGGACCGTCGCGGTCAGCGAGCGGGCCTGGGCAAAATTCCGGGGCGGCTCGCTGCTGGACCGCGGTCCGCTTTCGCTGCGGGACCGTGAAATCGTGATCGATCGGACCACGGCGTTGGCGAACTGCGAATACGAGTGGAGCGTTCACGTCGCGGTCTTCGCGGAACACGCGAAATTGACGGAAGAACAGATCATCGCGACGCGCACCGCAAAATCAGATGCGCCCTGCTGGAACGATACGGAGCGTGCGTTGATCTCCGCCGTCGATGCCCTGCATGACCGGGCGACGCTGGATCAGGCTGAATTCGACCGTCTTCGGGTCCATTACGATGATGCGCAGATTCTGGAGATCCTGATGCTTTGCGGATTCTATCGCACCGTTTCCTATGTCGCGAATGCGCTTGATCTGCCCCTGGAGGCCAAAGGGGCGCGTTTTCCCGCCGCGGCGGGACGGAGCTAGAGATGCCGGGGAAAAGCGGCGTCAGCGCCAAGGGCACGCCGCTGCCGGGAAAAAAGGTCCGCGGTTCGGAGACCGGGCGACCGGTGATGGCGCTGTTGGACCTCGCCTCACGCCGCGGGTTGCTGCGTGTTGTATGGGAGCTGCGACACGGCGCGCTGAAATTCCGGCCGTTGCAGGCGGCCTGCGGCGCGGTATCGCCATCTCTGCTCAACAGGCGCGTGAAGGAATTGCGCGACGCGCGCCTCGTCGAACTCTCGACCGAAGGTTATCAGTTGACGGCTCTCGGCCACGGTCTGTACCGGGCCTTCGAACCGATTTCGGCATGGGCAGACGGTTGGGCAAAGGAGTTCAAGAAGCACGCGGGGAAAGATTAGTCCGTCCGGCGGTCCTTCCAGGGCCTTCAGGACATTCCACCAGATATCGGAAAATAGCTTGACGGTGGCTATTTAATTCGATATTCGTCGAAATATGGAAAAGACAGCTGCCGTTACGGCGTTGGCCGCTCTCGCTCAGGATAGCCGGCTGGATGTATTCCGCTTGCTGGTGCAGGCCGGCCCGGAGGGAATGCCGGCCGGTGCCGTGGCAGCAGAGCTCGATCTCGCTCCAAATACCCTGACCTTCCACTTCGATCGGCTCAGGACCGCCGGGCTTGTCACGGTCCGCCGCGATGGCCGCTCGATGATCTATGCCGCGCAATTCGAGACCATGAACGGGTTGCTCGGCTTCCTCACCGAAAACTGCTGCGGCGGCGTTCAGTGCGCGCCGCTGGCCGAATCAGCACCGCTGGCCGAATCCGCGCCGGTGGCGCAACGCAAGCCCGCGCGCAAGCGCATCACAGCCTGGGGACTCCGCTCATGAAGCGCCTTCACGTCCACGTCTCTGTCGAGGATATCCCGCACTCCATCGGCTTCTACTCGGCTGTTTGCGACGGAGCCGGCCGTCGTGAAGCCTGACTATGCCAAGTGGATGCTGGAAGATCCGCGGGTGAACTTTGCCATTTCCACCCGCGGCCGCGAGCCTGGCCTCGATCATCTCGGCATTCAGGTGGAAAACGCCGATGAGCTGCTGGAGGTGTATGGCCGGCTGCGCAAGGCGGGCGGCAATATCATCGAGCAGGGCGAGACGGCCTGCTGCTACGCCAAATCGGAAAAATCATGGATCGACGATCCGGCCGGGATCTCGTGGGAGACCTTTCACACCACGGGTGACAGCTTCGTTTATGGCGACGGCTCGGGCGAGAACGTCGCCCGCGTCGCGCATGAGAAGCAAGGCGCCTGCTGCGTGCCGGAAACCAGGCCGGCGAAGATTCCTGCCAAGACCAACGCGTGCTGCTGATGGACGTCGTCATCTACCATAATCCCGACTGCGGAACGTCGCGCAATACGCTTGGATTGATCCGCAACGCCGGGGTCGAGCCCCATGTCGTCGAATATCTGAAGACCCCGCCCTCGCGGCAAATGCTGCAACAGTTGATCGCACGGATGAACATCACCGTGCGCGACCTGCTGCGGGAAAAGGGCACACCCTACAAGGAGCTTGGGCTTGCGGATCCGGCGTTGAGCGACGCAGCCTTGCTCGACGCCATGATGGCGCACCCGATCCTGATCAATCGGCCGATCGTGGTGACGCCGCTCGGGGTGCGGCTTTGCCGCCCGTCGGAAGCCGTGCTCGACCTGCTTCCGGTCCAGCAGCGCGAATTCCTCAAAGAAGACGGCGAACGCGTGATCGACACCCGCGCCAAAGGTGCGGCCTGATGCAAGCGTCGCTCGGACGGCGGCTATTCGCCGAGTGGCTCGGCACGGCATTTTTGCTGGCGGCGGTGGTCGGCTCCGGCATCATGGCCGAGAAGCTGGCGGGCGGGAATATGGCGCTGGCCCTGCTCTGCAACACGATCCCGACCGGCGCCATCCTTGTCGTCCTCATCCTGATTTTCGGGCCGCTGTCCGGCGCGCATTTCAATCCGGCCGTGAGACGGAAAGCCTACCGATTAAGATGTTGATATAAAAAGAAAAAATGCATATAAAAATATTTGTGTGCTAAATCTTGTGCTAAAAATAAAGGCCCGCGTGATCGAATCACGGAGCCCCTCTGGTCAAGGATAGTACCGAACCGATCCCTATCAAAGCGTTACTTAAGGCGCGTTTTCTTGGATTCCGGGGGCTCTTGGCGGCCTCCGTGACTAGCCTGATCCGTGAGGCATTGACAAAATTGCTATAACTCATAAAGTCCGATAAAATGAGCTATAGAAAGGTCATCTATAGCTCATGACATGGAATTGGGAACAGCCCGGCTGGCCGGAATTCACCTTCGATCCGAAGGCGCTGGAGGAACTGGAGCAGCAGTTTCTCCTTGGTTCCGGCGAGTTCATCGGAGCGTTCAAGCACATCGGCCCCGAGGATCAGGATGTCCTCAAGATCGAGCTTATCAGCGATGAGGCTCTGAAGACCTCGGAAATCGAAGGTGAAGTGCTCAACCGCGAGAGCGTACAATCCTCTCTTCGCCAGCAATTCGGGCTCGGTTCCGACCAGCAGAGAATTCCTCCCGCCGAGCGCGGTGTCGCCGAGATGATGGTCAATCTCTACGAAACCTTTGCCGCGCCGCTGAGCCATGAAGCCATGTTCACGTGGCACAAGATGCTTATGAGCGGCGAACGGCGCATAGAAGTCGTTGGTGGTTACCGAACGCATCCAGACCCGATGCAGATCGTATCCAGCCGTCTCCATGACCGCGAGGTTTATTTTGAAGCCCCTCCATCCTCAAAGATGATGAAGGAGATGAGCGCCTTTGTCTCCTGGTTCAATGACTCTCAGCCCGGCGGCAAATGCGCGCTTCCCGCGCTGACGCGCGCAGGCATCGCCCATCTTTATTTCGTGAGCATTCACCCGTTCGAAGATGGCAATGGCCGCATAGGGCGGGCGCTTGCGGAAAAATCTCTCGCGCAGAATCTCGGCCATCCCAGCCTGATCGCGCTTGCCTATACGATCGAGCGTGCGCGCAAAGCGTATTACAAGGCGCTGGAGAGTAACAACAAAGACACCGAGATAACCGACTGGCTGGTTTATTTTGGCGAGACGATCATTGAAGCGCAGCGCAACACGATCAAGCGCGTGGATTTCTATGTCGCGAAAGCAAAGCTGTACGAGAAGTTGCGCGGCCAACTGAACGAACGGCAGGAAAAAGTTATCGCCCGCATGTTCCGGGAAGGGATTGATGGGTTCAAGGGCGGTCTCAGTGCTGAGAACTACATCACCATCACCAAGACTTCACGAGCAACGGCAACGAGAGATCTGCAAGAACTTGTCACGAAGGGCGCAGTCACAAAGACAGGTGAGCTGCGGCACACGAGGTATCACTTAAATATCTAAGGAGTCATTTATTGCTGGAAACTACAGTTGACCATCTGATTCATAACGTATTGCCTGCTGCTGCTGACTATAGCGCTGCTGAGAGGGTTCTGACGCAAACCTTCTCCACAGACAATACGCCTACAGCCTGGGACGCGGCGGCGCGTACGGCCAAGCGCCGAGCAGCCGAAGTCGCCATCGCAATAGACGCCCTTACAGATCGATGTTATGGGGAGCTTGGTCTTACGAAGGCCGTCGTTCGCAACGACATTTCAGCCTTATGTGTTTGGCCTGGCTCAATCACCGCCAGAGCGGGAGCTCATGATCGCATCAGGGGCGTCTCTAACGCCTACAAACACCAAAACCTAAATGACCCAGCGCTACCGATAACATCTGAGAACGATGTTCTGGTCGTCGGATCAGGCTGGGGAGCGGATGCGTATGGAGTGGGAAAATATGGCGGGGTTCCTGAGGTGCTTGTACTCGAGACCGCCGGTCAGATGTGGAAATTTCTAGGCGATGTTCCAACAGCAATAGCTGCATGGTTTCGATTCATCGCGGCTACCGGCGTGATTCTTCCGCTAGGCCCTTTCGAGGTCTGCGGCCTTCAAGTGCATCCTTAACGCCGAACGGCAAATCAGGGATCATTGCCGGAAGCGAGCGCTCAGTTATCACGTTATAGACAGCTTTCACTTTACAACTTATCCGGGTTCCTTTAGACAGAACAACTGGCTAGGGGAGTCTGTGGCAATAATCAAAAACATTCGCCTGCTCAAAGGCGCTGCCGTATTGGCGGAAAGAAAAGCGGCCACGCCAAGCTTGGACCTTAAGCGGTTTAATCTTTTCTATGGCTTCAATGGTTCAGGAAAATCCACGCTTTCCCGTCTTTTTGCCGCGCTCCAACACGGCAAAAAGCAAGATCGGCTTCCCGAAGATTGCACGTTCGAAATCGAGATGTCTGACGGGACGAAGCTCACCTATCCTAAGAAGTTGGCCGGCCTTGAGAAGCGTGTCTGCGTTTTCAACAACGACTTCATAACTGAGAATCTGCGCTGGGAAACTGGCGTGGCAACCCCTGTCTTTTACATCGGTGCCGATCAGGCGACAGCAGCGGCTGAACTCAAAGCGCTTGAAGCTACTCTGCCCACGGCGCAGGCAAAGCACGAGGGTGAAGAGAAGGTTCTTCGGGAGCGTGAGAAGGCGTTCAACGAGTATAAGAAAGTACTCGCCCGGACCGTGTCCGAACGTCTACGCCAAGCTGCGCGCTATGAGGCGACTCAGCTCGTAGCAGACGTCGATAAGCTAGGTGTTTCCGAAGCTGATCGGTTGAGCGACGCGGATCTCGACGCCTCGACTGCGACCTGCGCACGGTCCGAACCGCCTGCGAAGGTTAAACCCGTCGCGGTTCCAATTTCGACATTACAGGAGATAATTGAGGCCGCCGCTACTCTCGCACCAAAATCTATGGGTAGCATTGTCGTGGAGGGGCTAGGTTCCCATCCGCTAATGGTCTCGTGGGTTCGGCAAGGACACGAATATCACGTCAGTCATGATTTGAAGTCATGCCTGCATTGTGGCGAGACGATTAGCCAAGAGCGGACGAAACTGCTTACGGTAGCTTTTGACGATGAACTTTCCAAGTTCATCGCGGCGCTTAACACAGCAGCCCATCACGCTGGTAATTGTGTAGAAGCGCTCGCAATGGCGAAAGCTGCCATACCGGCGGCAGCCCAGTTGTCAGCCGAATTCCAGCCGCCGTTCGAAACTGCCGCCTCCGAGTTCATTACCGCCCTCGATAACGTCAATCCCTTGTTGGAAAAGGCGTTGAAGGTGCTTCAGAAACGTAAGGACACTCCAACCAGCCCGGTTGTTGTATCGCTGCCTCCGACCGAAGAAATAAAGAATCGTCTCCAAGCTCTAGAAATGAGCTGCAATGCGGTCAATGCGATCTGCAAACAGCACGCCGATATGATCGACG
>Ga0265314_10001990_pt1 | contig 21698 bp, 19 predicted proteins | sample 4126metaG_FD_203106 | JGI IMG/M metagenome (GOLD analysis project Ga0265314, IMG submission 203106) | Rhizosphere microbial communities from Carex aquatilis grown in University of Washington, Seatle, WA, United States - 4-1-26 metaG | ecosystem: Host-associated > Plants > Roots > Rhizosphere >... | reverse complement strand
TGACGCTCAAGCACGCCCTCTCGCTCGCTCTCCGCCGCGGTGGCCCGCTCTTCATCGCCGCCGCCGGCATGCTCATCGTGACGATCACCCAGTGGCTCAACCCGGGCTTCTACGCTGTCGCACCGCTCGTGTGGTTTACGATCGGCTGGATCGATCGCGAGTCGGCCGAGCCGGAGACCGCGCCCGCTCGCGAATCCACTGGACCCCTCGAGGGTCGCCTATCGGCACCCCGCAGCTGACGCCGCGGACTGTTGTGACCGGCGAGGAGACACGCGCTGCCGTACCCGGCAAGGAAGCCTGATCGAAGCCTGTTCGAACTCGAGGAGGAGCGGGCCGTGCCGTGGGGCGATCCGGGACTGTTCGCCTGGCATGTGGCTCGCTACGAGTTCGCGCTTCCCCAGGCTCGAGACCGTCGTGTGCTCGACGTCGGCTGTGGCGAAGGGTACGGCGCTGCGCTCCTCGCGGGGAGCGCCCGAGACGTCGTCGCGATCGATTACTCGCCGGCGGCGGTAGATCACGCACGAGCCAGCTACGAGCGCCGGAACCTGCACGTCGACATCGCGGACGCGCGAGCCCTTCCCTACAGGCTCGGGAGGTTCGACGTGATCACCTGCTTCGAGGTGATCGAGCACGTCCCCGACGCCGACGCCCTGCTCGAGCGGCTCGCAGGTTTGCTCGCACCCGGAGGCATCCTGCTGCTGAGCACGCCGAACCGTCTCGTCGATCGGCTATTCGAAACCGCCGCAGGCCGTCCGCCCAATCCGTATCACGTCAACCTGCTCACTCCGCGCCAGCTGAAGCGCTCCGCGCGCCGCCACTTCCCGCATGCTGTCCTCTACGGGCAGTCGAGCCGCGGCAGCGCGCTGCACAGCGCACTGAAGATGCTCGACGTGGCGAACATCCGCCACCGCCTCTTTCGGCGGACCACTGTCCGTCGGAGCGTCGGCTCGGCGGTGGGCGCCGTCGAGGGACCGACCGCAGCCGGGTTCCGCTTCAGCCGCCTGCTCGTGCGCCAGTCCCCAATCGTCGTTCTCGTCGCCAGGCGAGGCTGAGGCGCGATGCGGCTCGTCATCCTCTGCCGGGACGGCGGCGAGACAGTAGACGCGATTCGCGATCACTCGATGCTCCTCGCGCGCGCGCTCCGTGAGCGTGGGGCTGCCGTCGACGTTCACGTACGCGGCGCCACGGGCCTGTGGCGATGCGCGGGCGACAGCCGCTGGCGCAAACGTCCGCTGCTGGACGACTACGACACCGTGATGCTGGAGTACAGCCCGTTCCTGTACGGACGCTGGGGCTTCGCGCCGTGGCTCCCGCTCGCTCTCGGACGGCTGCGGCTGCGACGGGCCCGACCCCGCATCGCGATCGCCGTGCACGAGACCGCGGTCCGCATGGTCAGCTGGCGCTGGTTCCTGATGGGACTCTGGCAGCGCGTGCAGCTGCATCTTCTGCTCGCATGCGCCGACGTCGTCTTCGTATCCGTCTGGCGCTGGCGGGGATCTCTCGCTCCTCCCTGGACGCATCATTCCGTCGTCCATCTGCCGTCGCCGTCGAATCTCCCGGACATGCGGCACGAGCGGGAGGCGACGCGACAGCGCCTCGAGGTGGATCCTGACACCCTCGTGGTTGCGACGCTCGGAACAGACCACCCCTCACATCTGCACGACTACGTCGAGCGGACGCTCGTCCGCCTTGCGCAGGCGTCTCCCCGCATCCTCCTCCTCGCCCTCGGCGCTCGAACGCCCGAGCCGAAGAACCTGCCTGACGGCGTCGTCGTGAGACGCCCGGATCTCTTACCCGCGAACGAGCTCGCCCGACTGCTCTCTGCCGCCGATCTCTTCCTTGCGCCGTTCGACGACGGCGTCTCGACCCGGCGCACGAGCATGATGGCTGCACTCCAGCACGGGATCGCCGTCGTGGGGACGACCGGAGAGTCGACCGACGACGTCCTCCTGGGCGACGCATTGCGGCTCACCGCGGTTGGCGACGCGGATCGATTCGCCGACGCGGCAGCCGATCTGGCGGCACGCCCCGACCGCCGGCTCGCGCTCGCCGGGGCGGGTCGTGCCCTCTACGAAACGGCGTTCGACTGGCCCGTCGCCGCGGAACGGGTGCTGGCCGGCTTCGCCGGCGCAACGGTGGGAGCAACGTGATCGAGCGCGGGCTACGCCGCCTCGCCGATGCGCTTCCCACGGCGACAGTCCGCGCGGTCGGCCGCTGGCAGTTCAGCGGGCCGCGGCCTGTCCGCCCTTTCGTGCGGGCTGCGGCGCGACGGATCGCCGGCAGCGCCGGCCACATCAGCCGCGGGCCGGCGGCCGGGCTGATCTTCGATGCCGGCGGTATGAACCCGGGCTACCTGCTCGGAACGACGGAGCCTTTCGTCCAGGAGGCGCTCGTCCGGAGCCTGCGGCCCGGCGACGTCTTCTACGACATCGGCGCAGCCGCTGGATTCCACTCGCTGCTTGCCGCGCGCTTGGTCGGAGAGGGCGGAGCCGTGTACGCATTCGAGCCTGCGCCGGCGAGCGCAGACCTCGTCGAGCGCAACGCACGAGCGAACGGAGCAGGTCAGATCCACCTGCTGCGCAAAGCCGTGTCCGCCACGGGCGGAAAGGGTCTCCTGCTCGTCGACGAGCAGTCGAACCACTCGCGACTTGTCTCCGACGAGGGGCCGAGCGACGATCTCATCGCCGCGGGCGAGATCAGACCGCCGAACGTGCTGAAGATCGACGTCGAGGGTGCGGAGCTCGACGTTCTCGAAGGCATGCAGCGGACGATCGCCGAGTACAGGCCAGTGCTGCTCGTCGAGCTCCACTGGCTCGGGCCGACCTTCGTCGAGCTTGCACACCGGATCCTCGACGGGTACGAGCTCACCCCTCTCGGCGACGACCCCTTGTTCGAGATCGACCAGATCGCGTACGGGCACGTGCTCGCGACGCCTCGCTGAGTAGCCGGCGGGCGTGAAGGCCCTCAGCGCCTCAAGGAATCCTGTGGCTCTGATCGGCTCGCACGCGAACCGTCACGTGCGTGCAGTACTTGTACATCGCTCTCGGTAGGCATCCAGGGTCAAGCCTGCCAAGACACTCCATCGGTAGCGAGCGGCGGCAGCCTCGCACCGCTCTGCCAAGAGAGCGTATTCCTGCTCACCAAGCATCAGCAGCGCCGCAAGTCGCTCTGCGAACGCATTTGCATCGCCAATCGAGACGAGGAGCCCGGACTCCAGGGGACACAGCATCGCCCGTGGCCCGGGAGCATCGTATGCGACGACCGGAAGACGAGCCGCCAAGTGCTCGAGCACCGCAAAGCCCCAGGCTTCCGCATAGGTCGGTAGGGCACCGACGGTCGAGCCTGCGAGGAGATCCGGAAGCTCTTCTGCCTGGAAGTGCGGCACAACCGTGATGTTGTCCGCTGTGCCTATATCAGAGAGGACCTGCTCGCTCGAACTGCCCGTCCCGAGAAAGCGAAAGCTCACGCCCGGGAGCCGTTCACGCGTGCGCGCGATGATCTCCGGCCAGTCTGCGGCGCCTTTTCGCAGCGACCACGAACCCACGACCGACACGGTGCGACTCGCAAGACGGTCGGCGGACGGCAACGCAGCGCTCGCAAACCGTTCCGCATCGCATTCACGAAGACCGAGTGGCACGACGAGGCAGCGCTCACCGAGACCGAGGACGTCTCGGACGGATGCCGCCTCCTCGTCATTCGGCAAGATGATGAGATCGGCATGCTCCAGGCTCCGCCGTGCCGCATCCAGCTGGCGCCAGCGCGACCAGCGATGCAACATCCGCCCAACGACCGTTCCACGACGGCGCTCCGGCCACTGTGCTCGCTCGAAGCGAACATAGTCCTCGTACACTGAGAACAGGCCGGCGGAGCGTGCGACAAGCAGTCCCTCGAAACGGAGCTCGCGCTTCGAAAAGGGAAGATCGCCTTGATTCGCATCGATCACGTCGAACAAGTGACCGTGTGCGCGCACGTACGCTCGCGCCCGCCGCGAGAAGCGGCGGGGACGCAGACGTTGCATACGGCTGTACACCGGCCCGCCACACGCGTCCACCCAATCGAAACTCTCAACATGGTGGCCGCGCACACGCAGCTCCGATGCGAGGTCGAACGGACCACGGGAGACGCCGAGCTCTCGCACGAACGGAACGGGCATCGTGAAGAGAATTCGGAGCCGCTCAGTCATGCTTGATGAACTCGGCGTACGCGCCTTCGAGGTCGTCGACCATCCGATCCCATGTGAATTCACGCTCGACGCGACGCCGGTTGTACTCACCCATCGAGACAAGGCGCCGAGGGTCGGAGAGTAACTCGCGCAGCGCGGCTGCGAGCGAGCGAGCGTCCGCACGCGGGACGATCAGCCCGCCGCGCCCGTGCGCCACGAGGAACCGCGGTCCCGGTCCATCCGCGGCTACCACCGCTCGCCCGCTCGCCATCGCCTCGAGGATCGCCATCCCGAACGGCTCGCCCAGAGACGGAAGGCACAGCAGCGAAGCGCCCTGCACTCGCTGCGGCACACGATCGTGCGGAATGGATCCGAGCCAGTCGATGCGGTCCGCGACACCGAGCTGGAGGGCGAACTGTCGAAGTGACGCCATGTCCGGGCCGTCACCGGCAACCGCGAGCCTCGCCGGCGACTCGAGGCAGGAAAGTGCCTCGATCAGCGTTCGGAGCCCTTTTCGGGCAGTTACGGATCCGACGCATAGAACGACCGGTTCGCTCGGGAGCGGAAGCCACTGGAAGCGGTCGACATCGACCCCGAACGGGAGAACGCGAGCCCGGCTCGCCACCCCGTCAGGAAGCTCGCGCGCTGCATCCGGAACCGACACGAACACGGCGGCCGCAGCACGCAAGCTCGAGCGGTATCCACGCCGGAGCGCCGGTCGCGCAGCGACGCGAACGAGATCGCCAAGGCGCCGCCGCCTCGGCTGCCCGGGCCATGCCGCAGAGTGCGGACCGTAGAAGAACGGCAGCTCGCGGGCGGCGGAGAACACGATCTGATCGGCGTCGGGAGGGAAGAGCCAGTGTGCAACGTCGAAGCGGTGCACCCCGCCTCGCTCCCGGAAGGCACGGGCCACCACGCGCCGGCGGGCGAACGGCTCGAGGCTCTCGAAGCGCTGACGGCGACCCACTTCGACGACCTCGAAGGGGACCGGCCCGGATACGTCGAGCGCGCCGACGCAGGCGACCACGTGGTGACCCCGAGCCGCCAGGCGGGAGAGGAGATTCCACGCGATCAACCCCTCACCGTGCGGCCTGTAGTCGGTCAGGAGCTCCGCGGCCGAGGGATAGAAGATCCTCAGCGGCCGCACGCTCACGATCGACCCCGCGCAGGCGGTACCCGGAGCGCAGCCCCGTATGCAGAGAGGACGGCTTCTGCCTCGCGCTGCGGCGTGAACTCGAGGGCACGCCGGCGCGCACGCCGGCCGAGCTCGGCTCGGCGCTCCGGCGCCCGCGCGAGCTCGAGCACGGTGGCGGCCCACCGGACCGGATCGTGTGGCGGAAGCAGCAGACCGTCGATGCCGTCGTCGATCAGCTCGGCCGGTCCCCCGATCTCGGTCGCGATGACCGGTAGACCCATGGCCATCCCCTCCACGACCGCGCGGCCGAACGGCTCCTCCCACGACGGCGCGAGCTGCACGTCGAGCGCCGCGAGGACCTCCGGCATGTCGTGCCGCTCACCGAGGAAGGAGACCGCGCCGGCCAGGCCGGCCTCGCTCGCAAGCTCTCGCAGCTGACGCTCGTACGCGCGGTTGTCATATCGGACCGCCGCTTCGACGAACTTCGCCTCGCCGACGAAGAGCAGCCGTGCTTGCGGCATCTCCTCCCGCAGGCGCGCCAGCGCACGGAGCGCGAGGTCCTGCCCTTTCCAGGGCGTCAGCTGGGCCACGACGCCGAGGGCGAGATCGTCCGGGGCGAGCCCGAGGCAGGTTCTGGCCGCATCTCGGTCGACTGCCGAGGGATCGAAACGATCTGGATCGATGGACGGATAGACGATGCGGACCCGGTCGGGGGCGGCACCGAAGCTCGCTGCGGTATAGCGCGAGTTCGCAATGACGCAGTCCGCAGCGGCAACGGCGCGCCTGACCGCCGCCCCCACCGGCCCAGCGGGTAGACAGTCCCTGACGTGGACGATCGCCGGCGGACCGCCGAGCGAGCGCGCCGCCACGGCTGCGAGTCCGGCCCGTACGGAGTTCGCATGGATGAGCGCCGCGTCGGCACGGCGGGCTGCTCGCCGCAGCCCGAACGCAAGCTTCACTAGATTGCCGACTGCGCGGGGCGTGTGCACGGGGTGGAGGGCGAATCCGCCCTCCAGGCCGGAGGTGCGCACCACCTCGAGCCCACGCGCGCGCAACGCCTCTGCGAGCGGGCCCTCGGGGCACGCGATCACGGGTACGACATCGGGTGCGAGCGCCGGCAGAAGCGTAAGCAGTGAATGCTCGCCGCCGCCGATCCGCGCGGTATGGCTGGCGACCAGAACCCTCATTCGGGCGGGGAGAGCTCGCTCGCCGGCACCGCGCGGGCCGCGGGATCGGCCGCAAACCCCGGCAGCGCCGCGGCGAGCCGTTCACAGAAACGGCCGAACGAGAAGCGCTCCTCGACGAAGGCCCTCGCCTCGGCACCCATCTGCTCGCACAGCGTCGGATCGGTGACCAGGCGGCGGAGAGACGAGGCGACTTCCGACGGATCGCCCGGATCGACGAGAAAGCCTGTCCGCCCGTCGCTGATCGACTCGGCCGACCCGTCGAGCCTGCTCGTGACGACCGGCTTCCCCGACGCCTGCGCCTCGAGCACGACGAGCGGGATCCCCTCACCCTCTCGTCGGCGGCCGAGACGGAACGCGCTTACGAGCACGAACACGTCACATAGCCGGTAGAAGCCCGGCAGGTCGTCGTCCGGCACGCTGCCGACGAAGCGCACGCGATCTTCCACCCCGAGCTCGCGGGCGCGCGCCTCGAGCCTGGCCCGGTCGCTGCCGTCGCCCACGACGAGATACGTGAACGGGACGTCCACCAGGGGTCCGGCCATCGCCTCGAGGACGCGATCATGGCCCTTCGACCGGCCGCGGGCGAGACGCGACACCGTCAACACCACCGGGCCCGGGGGCAACCCCGGCTCGACAGCAAGACGGTCCTCAGCCGGTCCGGGGGTGAAGCGCTCGACGTCGACACAGTCGTGAACGACCCTTGTCCGACCTTGAAGGCGCGGATGGCGGCGATCGACGACTTGCCTCGTGAAGTCGCAGCCCGAGGCGACACGGTCGGCGCGGACGAACGGCGCCCAACGCCACGGCAGCAGTCTCCACCAGACCTCGATCCCGTAGACGTTGACGCAGTACGGTGCGCCGGCGAGCCGCGCTGCTCCCCAGCCGAGCGCGGCGAGATTGACGTGGTCGCACACGACGAGATCCGGCTTCTGCGCACGCGCAAGCCGTAGCACCCGTGCGACAAAGGCGGCACGCGCACGGCGCGAGCGTCCGCCCACGATCTCGACCTGCTCGGGCGGCGGAAAGCCTCCAGCCTCAGGGCCGCGCAGCGAGCAGATCCGGATGTCGGCGTCGGGCAGGAGCTCGCGGAGGGCCCGCACCTCGTAGCGGCTGTAGCGCTGGATGCCGCCGAGGGAGAACAGGTCGTACGCGACGTACAGCACGCGGCGCGGACCGCTTCCCGCGGCAACGCTCATCGTCGCCATGCCTCCAGAAAGCTCTCGACGACACGCGCCTGCTCGTGCTCGGAGAGCGAGGCACTGCTCGGCAACGTCAACCCGGCACGGCCGATCCGCTCCGACACCGGGAGCGTCTCGCCGGTCCCGGTTCTGTACGGAGGTAGCAGGTGCAGCGGAACGAACGCGGGCCTGGTGTCGATCCCGGCTTTGCCGAGGCGGTCCGCGAGAGCATCGCGATCGACCGGCGCACGCTCGCCGATGAGCACCGTCGTCATCCACCACGAGCTCTGGCACCAGGGCGCCTCGACCTGGAACTCGACCTCCGGCAGGTGCGCGAACGCCTCCGAATATCGATGCGCGATCGCTCGCTTCCGCTCGAGCAGCACCTCGACGCGCTCGAGTTGAGCGACGCCGAGTGCCGCCTGCAGGTTCGTGATCCGGTAGTTGAAGCCGATCTGGTCGTGCCAGTAGCGCCTCGCGGGATCCATCGCGTGGTCGCTGAGCGCCCGTGCCCGCTCTGCCAGCCCGGCGTCGTCGGTGACGAGGGCGCCGCCTTCGCCCGTCGAGATGAGCTTGTTGCCGTAGAAGCTGAACACGCCGGCCGCGCCGAGCGAGCCGGCGGGCCGCCCGCGCACGGTCGTCCCGAGCGCTTCGGCGGCATCCTCGACGACAGGGATCCCGTGCGGATCGCAGACCGCGCGGATCGCCTCGACGTCGGCGGCGTGACCGAAGAGGTGAACGGGCATGACCGCCTTCGTCCGCGGGCTGAGGAGTCTGGCCACCTCTTCCGCGTCGATGCACCAGTAGGACTCGTCACAGTCCGCAAAGATCGGCGTCGCGCCGACGTAGCGGACGGCGTTCGCCGTGGCCACGAAGGTCATCGCCGGAACGATCACCTCGTCTCCGGGGCCGATCCCCACGGCTGCAAGCGCAAGGTGCAAGCCCGCCGTCCCGTTGCACACAGCGACGGCGTGCTGCGCGTGGCAGAGGGAGCTCAGGCGCTCTTCGAACCGCGTGACGTACGGCCCGAGGGACGAGATCCAGCCTGAGCGGATAGCGTCGGCGACGTATTCGAGCTCACGCTCGCCCAGCACCGGCTCGGCGACGGGGATCCGGCGCTCCATCACGAAGCCCCGGCGGGAGCAAGGCTCGAGCGCACGACCCGGCCCGTCGCCTCCTCGATCGCGGCGGCGAAGACCGACGCGACGGCCGACAGGCCGAAGCTCCGCTCGACGGCGGCTCGTCCCTTCGTCGCGGCCTCACGGAGCGCGGCCCGGTCTTCGAGGAGGCTGCGAAGCCGCGCCGCGAGCTCGGACGCGTCTCCTTCGGGGAACGTCCAGCCACCTCCGGTCTGCGCGACCAGGCCGGGTAGCGAGCCTGAGGCGGACGCGAGCACGGGCACGCCGACGGCAAGCGCCTCGATCACGACCCTCCCGAACTGCTCACGCCAGGCACCCGTCGTTCGCGACGGCACGACGAGCAGGTCGAGCTCTCGATAGACACGGCTCAGCTTCTCGTGGGGGACGTAGCCGCGCCACTCCACCCGGTCTGCAATGCCGAGGGCGACAGCCCGCGACCGGAGTAGGTCTGCGTGCGCGCCGGCGCCGGCGATCACCGCACGCACTGATACGGGGGCGAGCGCCAGCGCGTCGAGCAGGGTCTCGACGCCCTTCTCCGGTACGAGTCGTCCGACGAAGCCGACGACGAGCCCGTCGCCCGTTGGCGCCGTGGTCATTGCGGGCGACCCGAGAGCGTCGAGATCGACCGCCAGCGGGAGCACCGTCGCAAGCCCCTGGTACCCCTTCGACCGCAGCACCGCGAGTACCTCCTCCGAGGTCGGGAACGCAAACGAGGCCCGTCGATAGATCCATCGCTCGAAGAGCGAGAACGGCGGGGGGTAGCGCTTGAGCACGTTCTGCGCGGTGTAGAAGCCGACAGGCAGCCGCCGTGCCGCAGCGAAGCCTTGGAGAGTCGAGAGTGCATAGGGCTCGTTGTGGACGTAGACGACGTCCGGCTCGATCCGGCCGAGGAGCTTCCGCATGCGTGCGGCGTAGACATGGAGCGGGATCCGCCCGCGTCCGACAACGCGGAGCGGCTCGAGGCCCCCAGTGAACTCGGGCCAGCGGTCGGCCCGAAACGTGCCGAACTCGTTGCGCCACTCCAGAGGAAGGACGATCGTCACATCCCAGCCAGTGAGCTCGGCGACGTGCGCGAAGAAGGCCTGGTTCGACCGCACGACGCAGGCGTGGCTGACGCAGACGAGCTTCAAAGAGACCCCTTGCCCGACCCTGGCCGGCGCTCGCGCTGGTCGGCGTCGACCCACTCCACGGTGCGAACGAGCCCGTCGCGAAGCGAGGTCGGCAGCGTGATCCCCAGCCCTTGCGCCCGCGACGGATCTCCCTGCCAGCGGACGGGGTAGCTCGCAGAGTGGGCGCCGACGAACCGCACTTCCGAGCGCACACGGGCAGCGTCGACAAGCATCGCTGCAAGCTCGCTCAGTTGCGTGGAAGCTCCGGAGCAGATGTTGTACACCTCGCCGGCCGCCGGAGCGCGGCGGGCGAGCCCGACCAGCGCGGCGGCCGCGTCCTCGACGTAGACGAAATCGCGTGCGACATCGGCTCTGTCGTCGATCTCGAGGGGATTCTCCCCCGCGAGGATCCGCACGACCAGGTCGTAGACGACGAGCTTCCGCTGGCGAGGTCCGTAGAGCGAGAAGGGGCGCGCGATCACGGCCTCGAGGCTGTACAGCCGCACGTAGGCGCGAATGTAGTTCTCCGCAGCCAGCTTCGAGACCCCGTAGGGTGAGATCGGGTCGAACGGATGCTGCTCGTCCATGGGGAAGCGGCGCCCCTCGCCATAGACCGCTGCAGACGAGACGAAGACGAGCGTAGGGCGGTGCTCGACGCGGCGAAGCGCCTCGAGCACGGACAGCGTCGTGCTGACGTTGCTGACAAGGTCGTCAGCGGGTCGCTCGAGCGCGGAAGGGATGGAGCCCGTGCCGGCGACATGGAAGACCGTGTCCGGCAGCCTGTCTTCGAAGAGTGCCCTGAGGTCGAGCTCGGCAAGCTCAGCTCGCACCGTGCGCTCTGCGTCGCGTCCGCCGGGGATGGGCGCACGGTCGACGGCTGTGGCGGTGACGCCGTCGCGCTCGAGCACGTCGCAGAGCCAGGAACCCAGGAATCCCCCGCCGCCGAGGACAAGCGCCGTTCTCAGCGTGCGCAACCGGGCACCCCGCAAACACGAGCCGCCCCGAATCTCGGGGCTCGCACGCAGACATCGTTGCGACTGGAAGGGATACTCGGCATCGGTTCGGCTCCCCTGACCTTGCCACCGAGACGGGCAGAAGACAATGAATCTGCGAGCAGCCACGAGTTCCGGGGCGCAGCCGTCCACGCGTCGCCGCCTCGTACAATCGAGGTGTGCAGGAAAGCGTCCAGCAAGGCCCGGTATCGGCCGAGGTCATGCGGCCGCTTCCGCGGTCGGTCATCGTCAGCCCGTTCTCGCCGCTCCGGGACGGAACTGCGAAATACGCGGACCAGCTCGTCGCGAGCCTTCAGGAGCAACGGCCGGTTCTCCCCATCGGCCTGCCGGGAAGCGCCACCTCGGTCGTTCGCCGGCTCGACGGAGGCCTGCGACCACTCCGCTTGCTCCTGCTGACGACTCGCCGAGACGAACTCTGGCTGATGTGGCATCCGCAGTACTTCATCTCCGGCCGGGCTTGGAGCCGGATCGGATCGTACCTGTCGCTCGGAATCGTTCTGCGCGCTCGCCACGGCGGCGTCAACGTACAGGTCGCCGACATGCCGTTCGTCCCGGCAGCGCGGCTCCCGCGTAGTGCAGTGCGGCGTGCCGAGGAGATGGCACGGCGCTCGTTCTGGCGCTCGGCCGCACGACTCGTCTTCCACAGCGAGTGGGAGCGAGAGCAGATCCTCTCGCGTTTCGGGCCGCTCTCGGCGACCGTCGAGATGGTCGTGCACGGCTCGAGCTACCGTCCCTACGTGGAAGTCTCGCGGGTCGAGGCGCGCAGGCGCCTCGAGCTGCACCCGAGCGCCACGTTGTTCCTGTGCATCGGCTTCATCGGCCATGCAAAGGGGTTCGATCGAGCCCTCGAGGCGTTCGCGCGAGCTCGGCCGGCCGACTGCGAGCTCCACATCGTCGGCTCGGTCCCGTACGGGACGGACGACACGCACCGGTACGTCGCGGCGCTCCGGGAGCGGGTTGCCGAGGTGCCCGACGCACACCTCAAGGTCGCCTGGGTCGAAGACGAGGAGTTCGATCTGTGGTTGCAGGCGTCCGACGTCGTGCTCGCCCCGTACCGCATCGCAGCCACCTCCGGCGTCGTGGGGCGTGCGAGACTTCACGGCAGACGCGTCATCGCGTCGCACGTCGGCGGGCTTCCCGAGCAGCTCGGTGCAGACGACCTCGTCGTCGACTCCGATGAGGAGCTCGCGCAGGCTCTCGCGGCCTACGATCAGGCCGGCGAGTAGTCGGTGCGGATCACCTTCGTCACGCATCGCTACTCCGCCTGGATCGGAGGAACGGAGTCGTTCCTCCACGGCCTCTCGCACGAGCTCGCGCAACGGCACGAGGTAATGGTGCTGGCCCATCGAATCGATCCAGGACCGTCGGATCGACTCACCGACAGCCTCAGGCCGCCGCCGACTTTCGAGCCGTTTCTCGACGGAGGCGTTCGCGTGAAGCCCCTGCGCTTCTCACGGCTGCGCAGCGCGGCGCTCGCTCCGCTGGTATTCCAGGTCGTTCCGGGACTCCGTCGCTACGCGTATGGGCCGATTCGCCGCCCGGCCGCCAGTCTCTACGCGCACGTTGTCGGTCCCGTGATCGCCAACGAGGCCAGGAGGGCCGAAGTGATCCACGTCCTGAGCGGCGGCTTCCTCGGAGCGGCCGCGGTCCGCGCGGCGCAGCTCTGCGGCGCACCTGCGGTCGTCACCGCCTTCATCCACCGTCACCAGTGGGGGGACGACCCGACCTCTGCTGCCGTCTACCGGAGCGCGGATCGTGTCGTCGCGCTACTCGAGGTCGAGGCTCAGATCTACCGTGAGCTCGGCGTCGCTCCTGAGCGGATCTGCGTCTGCGGCCTCGGGGTCACGGCTGTGAACGCACGCGGAGGCGGAGAGCTGCGCCGCAGCCATGGAATCGAGGGCCCGCTCGTGCTCTTCCTCGGCGCGCGCCGCGAGTACAAGGGCGCTGATGTCCTACTTGCAGCTGCCCGCGAAATCGGGAAGCACGTACCCAACGTCACACTGGCCTTCGTCGGACCAGGCGATCCGCTCGTGGTCGAATCCTCCATGCCTCGCGTCCTCGAGATCCCGCCGGTGGGCGAGGATGGGCGGGCGGCCTGGCTCGACGCGGCCGACGTGCTCTGCCTCCCTTCGGCGGCGGAGAGCTTCGGCCTCGTCGTTGTCGAAGCGTGGAGCGTTCGGAAGCCGGTCGTGGTCAGCGACATCCCGACGCTTCGTGAACTGGTCGGCGACGCCGAAGGTGGCATCGTGGCAGCGAGAGAAGCGCCTGCGGTCGCCGAAGCCGTCGTCCGCCTCCTCACCGACCCTGCGACCGCCGCACGACTCGGCGACCGGGGGTATCGCCGCTGGGCCGATCGCTACACGATCGAATACGTAGCGAGGCGACACGAGTCGATGTACGAATCCTTGACGAAGGCGCAAGGATCAGCAATCGGTCGTCCGGCGTGGCGTCACAGTACGAGGCTGCGGTAGCGCAGGCTCCCGTACGCCAGGGCATATGTCGCAACCAGGCCGCTCAAGAGCCGCTCCAGTGGCATCGCGAGCCAACGATCCCGCAACGTGAGCCCGGTGGCTGCCTTTCGCCGTGCGCCGTCCGCGAGTAGGACGCCGACGAGGCCGGCCGCGGCGCCCGCCGCCACCTGCGGCTGGCCGGCCACGAGCGCGATCGCCGCGACGTGGACGAGCACCACGCTCGCATAGCGTGTCCGCCCGCCCCACAGAAACCGGAGCCCGAGACGCGCCCGCAGGTCGGGATGCCGACGGACGAGGAGCGCAAACCGATAGACGCCCAGGGACGTGCGGATGCCACTCCAGAACGTTCGCGGGACCACCTCGTGGTACGCCGTCGGATCGTGGAGCCACACATGACGGTAACCGCACTCGAGGATTCTCCAGCCGAGATCCGCGTCGTCTCCGTAACGTGACAACTGCTCGTCGAAGTGACGCCCCGCCGCGTCGAGCGCCGCCGCCCGGTAGGCGATGCAGACGCCGTCGAAGCTACGACTGTCGTGGTCGACGACCATGCAGTGGTAGAAGGGCACTTCGCTCTCGCGGGCCGGCAGCACCGGACCACGGACGATGCCAACGCTCTGGTCGGCCGAGAGTGCGTCGACCACGCGGTCGAGCCAATCCGGCACCGCATAGCAGTCGTGCGAGAGAAGACACACGAACTCGCCGCGTGCCCTGCGCAGGCCGGCCGTGAGCGCTTTCGCGGTGCCCGCGTGCTCGCACGCGGCAAGCGTTACGCGGCGATCCTCTTCCCCCAGCGTCGACACGAGCTCGCGCGTTCGGTCGGTCGAGCCGTCGTCGATGACGACGATCTCGACCCGATCGTAGGACTGCTGCCGCACCGAATCCACCACGCGTTCGATCCATGGCTCGGCGTTGAAGGCCGTGACGATGACGCTGACCAGCGCGCGACCGTCGACGGGAGCTTCGCTGGCGATCGGCACGATGATTCGAGTCTGCTCCGCCCCCTTGCGACCGTCAAGCGACGCCTCGCCACGCCTTGTGAACCCGGCATTCGCGGACCTTTGCCGGAAACCCGACGCGCACGGAGCCCTAAACTCGACGCTATGCGGTGGCAGCGGCAGCGATGAAGCTCAAGCGGAACGTCCACGACCTTCTGCACCGGTTCTTCGGCATCGACGTCGTCCGTTATGACTCGAGAGCGTTTCCCGACCTCCGACGCCGCGACGAGCTCCAACGTCTCGACATCGGGCTCGTGCTCGACGTCGGTGCGAACACGGGCTACTACGCGCAGCAATTGCGGCTGGCGGGGTTCGGCGGTCGGATCGTCTCCTTCGAGCCGCTGACAGACGCGTTCGAAGGTCTCGAGCGCGCCGCACGCCGGGACCCGCTCTGGGAGACGATCCGTCTCGCTCTCGGCGCCCACGACGGGGAATGCGTGATCCATATCGCTGGGAACTCGCTCAGCAGCTCGCTCCTGCCGATGGGCGCCCGCCATCTCGTTGGCGCTCCGGAGTCGCGCGAGGTTGCAGTCGACACTGTGCCGCTCGCCCGCCTCGACAGCGTCCGTTCCGAGATCGTGCGCGGCGAGCGCACGTACCTCAAGCTCGACGTCCAAGGGTACGAACTCGAGGTGTTGCACGGCGCCGGTGAGACACTGCCGGCGGTCGAGGCAATCGAGTGCGAGCTGTCGCTCGTCGAGCTCTACGACGGACAGCCCCTCCTGCCCGAGATGGTTCAATTTCTCGAAGATGCCGGGTACTCGCTCCTCCACCTGGAGCCTGAGTTCCGAGACGTGCGCTCTCAGGCGATCCTTCAGGTCTCAGGCATCTTCGTTCGCTCGCGGCGCTGAGGCGCGGCCGCTCCGGTCTCCTGCCAGCCGCCCGGTTCGAGACGTCTGCGAATCGCGTCGACTGGTCCCTCTAGTCGGCGCTCGGAGCGTCTGATCGCGTCGATCGATGACCACGTACCGAAGGTCGCCCGCGTAAGAAGGAGGCCGCAGCCGAACAACGCTAGCGACGATGCGCCGTTCCCACCGGTCAGACCCTCTCCAACACCGCCAGCCCGTCCCCGTCGGCGACGACGCCGGAACCCCGTACCGCACCTGACGCGAGCAGCGAGCGGAGCAGCCTGAGCTCCTCGCCGCGAAGGGCGTCGTGTACGAGTATCAGCGCCCCCCGTGGCGCCAGCTCGACAGCCTGCGCCAGCGAACCCTCACGGCCGGGACCGCCGTGGCCGGAGCCGACTGGGCCATCGACAAGCACGACGTCCGGAGCTCGACCCGCCAGTGCCAGCTCGACTGCTGCCGATCGATAGCGTGGAGCACCGTCCACGGCCTCCAGCGGCGCATGCACGAGCTCGACTCCGAAGCCGAGGCTTTTCAGCTTGGCTCGGTGTGTGTCGCACCATGATCTGTCGTGTTCAATCGAGACGATGCCAAAGCCGCGGCAGGCCCGTTCTCTTGACAGGGCGGCAAGGAGGAGCGTGCTGTAGCCGGCTCCGAACTCCAACACGAGCATCGGTTGCCGCCGCGCGACGATGACGCAAAGGGCGACCGCGCTCGGAAGGCGCAGCGATGCGGGCGTCCATGACTCGGAGGCCACGTTCAGCGGCCGGCTCAGCCGCACGGCGCGGTCTCCCACCGTCAGACCGCCGACGGCATCGGCGACGCGCGCCACAAATGACTCCGGGTACCTCGAACCGAGAGACTCCGCAAGACGCGCGAGCGCCGCGAGCAGCGCGAACGGAAGAACGAGAGGCACATTCAGCGAGCGCATCAGCTACGTGGTGCCGGCTCGCCTAACTTCGGTCATTCCTTCGCGTCGAGGCTCCTCCTGTCCGAGAGCCCAAGAGTGATCCGCGACGAAGACACCGGAGGACACCGCCTTCCCTGCACCGAAGTAGTCACCTTCCTCGACGGCAATCCGGGCAGCTTCCTGCACCTCGTCGACGACACTCCGACCCTCTGCATTGACGTGAATCCAGAGAAGGTACGTTCCCGGACGTAGTGGCACTCGGGGAATCGTGCAGGTGAATCTGCCGGTCGACGGGATCCAGTCGAAATTCTGCCCGACGTCGCCGCTTTCGAGAGTGCAGAGAAGTTGCCCCGCGTCACTCGCGACATGAATGGCGACGAAGACGTCCCGGAAGCCTACGCCCAGGCCTTCGTAGTGGAGCACGATCCTCCCTTCGTGTCCGGTACGCAAGAAGCCCGTCGGGTTCCCGTGCCGATCTTCGAGCGAGATCCCTGTGAATCGAAGCCTGTCTCCACCGATTCGATCGGTGCGATCCGCCAGCACCACGGTTTCGCGCTCGGCGAGCGTATCGAGGTACCGTTGTGTCACCTCGTCCATCGGCCCGGTCGCAACGAGATGCCCTCGATCGAGCAGCACGCCGACGGAGCAGAGGCTGGAGAGCGCAGTTAGATTGTGGCTGACGAGCACGACCGTGCGACCTTCGTTGCCGATATCGCGCATCTTGTCGAGGCATTTCCGCTGGAAGCTGGCGTCGCCAACGGCGAGCACCTCGTCCACGAGCAGGATCTCGGGCTCGAGATGCGCCGCGACGGCAAAAGCGAGGCGCAGGTACATACCGGTCGAGTAGCGCTTGACGGGAGTGTCGATGAATCGCTCGATCTCGGAGAACGCGACGATCTCGTCGAACTTACGGAGGATCTCGGACCGCCGCATTCCGAGGATCGCGCCGTTGAGGTAGACGTTCTCGCGGCCGGTCAGCTCCGCATGGAAGCCGGTACCGACCTCGAGCAGCGAGCCGACGCGCCCGCGCAGCTCAACCCTCCCCTCAGTCGGATCCGTGATGCGCGAGAGGACCTTGAGGAGTGTGCTCTTGCCGGCCCCGTTTCGCCCGATCAGGCCGACGACGTCGCCCCGGTGCACGTCGAAGGAAACGTCCTTGAGCGACCACACCGTTCGCTCGTCGCTCTCGTCTCCTCCCCTTCTGTGCAGCATTCGGGAGAGGCTCGAGGCGATCTCGTCGCGCAGCGTGTTGTCGCGCATTCGGGATCGACCGATCCGGTAGCGCTTCGACAGCCCCTGGATCCTGATCGCAGTGCCGTTCATCTACACGACGTCGGCGAAGGTCTTCTCAAGCCGCCGAAAGTAGAACGCACCTGTCACGGCAACCACGACTGCCACGCTCACCGACGATACGACGTTCGTGAGCTGCGGCGGCGCTGTCCCGAGCAGGCTCCAGCGGAAGCCGTCGGCGACGGTTGCGATCGGATTCAGGGAGTACACCCACGCGTACGAGTGGGAGATAAGCGTCGACGAGTACGCGATCGGCGAGGCGAACATCCACACCTGCAGCAGGAAGGGAATGATGTACCCGATGTCGCGGTAGCGAACGTTGAGTGCTCCGAACCAGAGTCCGACACCGACCGCCGTGACGATCGTCAGGAGCACGAAGAGCGGCAGGGTCACGGCCGCGAGCGGCGGCACGTAACCGTAGTACGCCATGAGCGCCGCGAGAACGAGCACGGAGACCGCGAAGTCCACCAGGTTCGCGAGAACGGCCGACAGCGGAATGATCAGGCGTGGAAAGTAGATCTTCGAGATCAGCTGAGCGCTGCCGACGACGCTGATCCCCGCACGCGCGAGCGCACCGGAGAAGAGCGTCCACGGCAGGAGCGCAGCGAACGTGAAGAGCGGATACGGAACACCCTGGGAGGGGAGCTTCGCGACGTGCCCGAAGACCGCCGTGAAGAGGATCATCTGCACGACCGGCTGCACGACCACCCAGGCGATCCCCAGGGCCGTCTGCTTGTAACGCACCTTCACGTCCCGCCAGGCGAGAAAGTAGAAGAGCTCGCGATAGGCCCAGAGCTCCTTCAGGCGAAGCGACATCCACCCGACGCTCGGCTCGATCACCGTGAGCGGTGGCTCGACCCCGACGGCAGCCTGCTCGACAAATGCGCTCATCCGCGGCGCACCATAGCCGCGACCTCGTGGGAGGCGAGCGAGCGCCCACGCCAGTCGTCGGCGACCTCGCGATACCAGTCGAGGAAGGCGTCCGCCTGGCGATCGAGGCCGAAGCGCGCCACGGCGTCGCGGGCGGCCTCCGCCGCAAGGCGCGTGCGCATGTCGTTGTCATCGAGCAGCAGCTGCATGCGTTGCGCCAAAGCCTCGGCGTCTCCGGCCGCCGTTAGGAATCCCGTCTCTCCGTCGCGAACGATCTCGGGTATCCCTCCGACCGCCGTTGCGACGACGGGCGAGGCACATGCGAGCGCCTCTGCGACCGACCGGCCGAAGGTCTCGGCGTGCGCGGCGTGCAGATAGACGTTCGCCGCCTGGTAGTAGAGGGCGACTCTGCCCTGGTCGAACACGAAAGGTACGCTCGTCAGCGTTCCGTCGCCAAGCCGTCGAGTCGAGTCATCCGCGGCACCCAGACAGACGAAGCGCAGCTCGCGCCCGTGACCGACGAGCTGCGCGAGGGCGGCTTCCATCGTCGGGAGGTCGCGATACTCGCTATGGGCGACGAAGAGGACGACGAACGCGTCTTCGGCGAGGCCGAGTGCACGGCGCGCATGGCCTCGGTCTCCTGGGCGAAACGTCTCCAGGTCGATGCCGTTCGGAACGACGCGATACGCAGCGGCAGTGAGAATCGACCTTCTCACCCGGTCGACCGTCCACTGCGACGGGGCAGTGACGTAGAGGCGGCTCGCGGCGTAGAGATCGCGTTTCCGGCGCCAGTTGAACGCCGTGGAGTCTCGTCGGACCTGAGGATAGGTGTCGAGATCGGGGCAGCTGCCGCAGCCCGTGCGCCACCGGCCGCAGTCGACCGGATGCGCGCAATGGCCGGTTGTCAACCAGAGGTCTCGAACATCGAGTACGACCGGTGCGCTGGCGCTGAGCCATGGCAGTGCGCGAAGGTCGAAGTAGTCCCCATGGAGATTGTGGCAATGAACCACGTCGGGGGGAACAGGTGGCAGTTCGAGCAACTTCCACGTTCCGAGATGGCGGAAGTCCTCCCGTCCGAGCGTGCGATCGATGTAACGGCGCGGCTCGCCGACGGCCAGGCTCGCGCTTGCCCATGCGCGCGAGAATCGTCCAGCACCACGGATGCGGCCGATCAGCGGTCGTGGGAGCGTGCTCCGCCGCGCCCACCACCGAGCCCAGGCGGTGCGCGCACCGTCGTTCTCGATCTCGAAAACATCCGGGTCAACCGTCTCGCGCTTGCCGACGGCCAGCCAGCTCGCATGACCGCGCGCACGGTACGCCCGCATGAGGTTGTACGCGGAGAGATGCGCGCCGCCACCCCGATCGGAGTAGCTCACCTGGAGAATGCGGAGAGACTCGCTCACCCGGAGAGGAGAGCGCGTAGATGTTGCACGAGGTCAGCCCCGCTCCAGTCACGAACGATCATGCGCGGGAGCATGAAGGGGTCTGCTCGACGTCGTACGGGCGCCGCGACGGTTGTGCACGCGATGTCGAATCCCGCCTCGCGAGCCAGCCGGGAGGCGAGCGGGCCGATGTCGGCAGTGCCGCCGTACGCGTAAGCGAAGCTCGATACGCGACGGCCGAGGAGGCGTTCGAGGGCGATCTTCGCGCCGGCGATCTCGCGGCGCTGGACGTCCGGCCGTTGGGCGCCGAGCAGGAGGTGCTGCTCGCCGTGCGCCCCGACCTCGACGAGTCCGTCGCCCGTCAGCGCAGCGAGCTCTCGTCCGTCGAGGACGCGGCGGTCTGGTCGCCCAGCGGTCGGAACACCTGCCCAGGACGCGAGCGCAGCGAGCACCGAGTCGCGTACATCGCCGTCGAGAGGCCGCAACAACGCATGCAGGTCGAGGTAACATCGGTGTCGCAGGCTCGGCACGGTCCCGTCGGTCACGTTCCACAGTGGAGCTGCCACCGGCGCGTCGATGGTCCACTGGCGGTGGCTGTCGCCAATGTCGAGCTCGAGTATGCGTGGGAGCTCGCCTGCGCCGAGCAAGCAGCGCTCGAGTACGTCCGAGGGAAGCTCGCGGCTGCTGCCCACGAAGCCGGTCGTCACGAACACCGTTACAGGCGCCTCGTATTGCTCGAGCACGGGTTTCGCGTTCGTAAGGTTGTCGACATACCCGTCGTCGAAGGTCAGGACGACGGAGCCGTCCGGTGACGCTCCCCGTCTCAGACACGCGGTGAGCTCGACGAGCGACGTCACCGTGAACGTACGCCGAAGATGTTCGAGCTGGTCGGCGAAGCGCTCGACGCCGACGCAGAGCAACTGGGGGTCTGGTTGCAGCTCCGCGACCCGGTGATAGGCGAGGACAGCAGATCGACCCGACACGGCGTTCCGGAACCGGCTGGTCAGAGGTCGAAGCGCCCTCATCACGCCTAGATAGGTATCACGCCCGTGTCTCCGCCACCACCGCCCGCCGCCGGGTCGGCGAGGGTCGGCGCGCAAGCCGTTGGGTAGGATCTGCGCCCACGCCTTGAGGAGCCCCCTGGCGCTGATGCGATCAGGTACCCGGACGCGGCGCTCGGACGCGGTGCACAGAGCCCGGCGCGAGCCGCGTGTACAGCTCCGCATAGGCGTCGACGATCGCGGACCAGTCGAACGACAGCGCCGCCTGGCGAGCCCGTCGTCCCATCTCTCGTCGTCCCGCCTCGTCGGCCTTCAACTCGCGTAGGCGATCGCCGATCGCGGCCCCCTCGCGCTCCACGAGCCAGCCGCTGACACCGTCGAGGAGCACGCCCTCCGCCCCGTTCATGCGCGTCGCGACGAGCGGCAGGTAGGAGGCCGCCGCCTCATACAGCGCAAGCGGCGCAGAGTCGTACTCGGTGGGAAGGACGAACGCGTCGGCCGCCGAGTAGTAGGACGCGAGTTCCTTCGTCGGCCCGGCAAAGACGACACGGTCGCCGGCGCCCGCTCGCTCGGCGAGCACGCGGTAGCGCGCCGTATCGCCCCGGCCGACGACGAGCAGCCGGCAGTCGGGCACCGCCGCCACGCCCTCGATCGCGAACCGCAGGCCTTTGCGCTCCCAGTCGCTCGCCAGGAACAGAGCGACGAAGTCCTGCTCGCCGATCCCGAAGCGGCCCCGTGCGCTCGACCGCAGCGCTGCGTCCGGCTCGAACGCCGCCGTGTCGACGCCGTTCGGGATAACGGCGAGCCGATCCGGTCCCACCGCAAGCGTCGCTCGCAGCTCGTCCGCCACGCCCGCGGACGAGCAGACGATGTAGCGCGTGCGGCGAGCGTCGTAGACGAGCGTCTCGCCGAGCAGCTTCATCCACACGGCGACGGTCGCGTTCACGCGCTTCAGAAGCGATCGCGACCCCGCGCGGCGCGCATCGCCGCGCGTTCGCGCGGCGTGAT
>Ga0265314_10001986_pt1 | contig 21737 bp, 19 predicted proteins | sample 4126metaG_FD_203106 | JGI IMG/M metagenome (GOLD analysis project Ga0265314, IMG submission 203106) | Rhizosphere microbial communities from Carex aquatilis grown in University of Washington, Seatle, WA, United States - 4-1-26 metaG | ecosystem: Host-associated > Plants > Roots > Rhizosphere >... | reverse complement strand
CTGGCTCGGATTTCCGGTGCGCGCAAAGTTCGCCCAGGCTGTCGCCATCTTCCGTGCCAGCGCTTGGGCCTCGGGTGTATTTCCCGTGCCCTGTTCGCAGCGCTTGGTGTTGTCGAAGCAGAAGGCGAGCTCGGCCGTGTGCCATGCGCCTGCCACGCCATCAAGCATCGGCGACTGCCAGGTGAAGTAGTACTGATAAACGGGTGCCGCGTTCAGGGCATGCTTCATCTTCGCCATGTTCTGCACGCGATTGCGGCCGCCCAGGCCGGCAACGCCGTATGACAAAGTCCTGATCGCCTTCTCAGGATGAGCCTTCTTCATGGCGGCAATCAGAGCGGTGGCCTTCGCCTCTCCCATCATGCCCGCCAATTGTGTATGCCACTCCGCCTCGGTGGGATTAGAGCTATACCGCATGCCCTCTTCGCTCACCGAGCCGATCAGCACCGGCACGTCTTTCGAAATCTCGGGCGCTGCGTCGTCAAACGACTTCATGTTGATCACGCGTTCGTCGAGAGTCGGGTTCCAGCCCACCCGGGCTACACTGCCCGGCCCACTCGGAGGCCCCATCATGAATCCCCCGCGCATGGGCGGGTTGATTTTTGCGGCTGCCGCGTTGCTGGCCGCAATCAGCTTGGCCCAATCCATTTTCTGCAACGACGCTATGTCGTTAGGCTGAAGACCCAGATCCTTCATTACCTGGCGCGAGAGCTCTCGCGACTGCTCGCCGGTAGGAATGTTGCCGCCTCCGCCCGACTGTACGGATGCGCGATGGATGAGTCCCTTGGCCGATGGCATGCCCAGCAGCGTTGTCACCTTCGATCCGCCGCCCGACTGGCCATAAATCATCACCTTATTGGGATCGCCGCCGAAGTTCGCAATGTTCTCCTGCACCCATTTGAGCGAGGCCACCAGGTCGGTCATGCCCACGTTCACTGACTCTTCGTAACCGGCGCCGCCTATTTCCGACACGTCGAAAAATCCAAGAATGTTGAGCCGGTGATTCACCGAGACCTGCACCACATCGTGATGACGCGCCATCTGCGCGCCCTCATGCGAGGGCAACTCATACGATGAGCCAAAGCTGTACCCGCCACCGTGGAAATACACCATTACCGGCCGGCTGCCGGTCAGGCTTGGCGTCCAGATATTCAGCTTAAGCATGTCTTCGCTCATGTATCCGTCGTCCCAGTCCTGCAGAAAAGACTGCTCGATGGCCGTAAAGTTATGCAGGTTCTGCGGGCAATTGGCGCCGTAGATGAGCGTCGGATAGGGATCTTTCCAAGGCTTGGGCGCCTGGACGGGCAGCCAGCGGTTCGCGCCGCCCGTGTCCTGCCCATAGGGAATGCCTTTGAAAGTGAAAACGCCGCCATCCACAAATCCGCGCACCTTGCCGTACTGTGTTTTTGCCATCGCGCTCAGCGGAGTGCTGCAGTTTCCCGGCTCTTGGTGTGCTGCGGTCTTAGTGTTGTCCATGGCTTCGCCGGGTGTGGCCAGGGCGAATCCCATGCCTACAGTTGCCGACAAAAACATCGCTTCGCGGCGGCTCAAATTCATTGAATCCCTTGAATCTTTGCTCATTTCCACTCCCTTTGTCAGTTATTTGCTTCGAACCGGCTACAGGCGCTCGCGAATCCCGGCGCGCGCACTTGCCAGGATCATTTTGAGTTTTCGAAACCTGCGGATGAGAAAACGGATTCCGAAGCAGCACGCTAGTGGGTACGCCGCAATTTGTCAAGCAGACTCCCGATTGATCCTTTTGCATATTATTCATCGATTCCGAAGAGCCGATCTCAGAGAAACCGTTTCCTTATTTCGCCTTTTCGTCGTTTGCTGCGCAATGGTCCGGACCTGGCTTTCTTCAAAGCTTGTCGACATGCGGTCGGGGTGTTATGGTTTCAGTTATCGATTACGGAGCCGGAAATTCATGCAATCTAATTCAGAAGTTACTGACCAACCAGTGCTGGGTGTGAACCCCGCAAGCGTCCCCTTCCGGACGCTGAGTTCGGGCGCGCAAATGCCTGCTATCGGTCTGGGAACCTTTGGCTCGGACCACGTTTCGCACGATGCGGTTGCCCGCGCCGTTCTGTACGCCGCCTCGGTCGGGTACCGGCATTTCGATTGCGCAAGAGTCTACGGCAACGAAGACAAGATCGGCGGATCGATCAAGCAACTCCTCCAAACAGGATTTCACCGCAAAGAGCTTTGGTTCACTTCAAAACTGTGGAACGACATGCATGGCGAGGCGGATGTGATTGCTTCGTGCGAGAAGTCGCTTAGCGATCTGCAGGCCGGCTACCTCGATCTATTTCTCGTTCACTGGCCATTCCCCAACCATCATCCTCCGGGCTGCGACGTTAGCGCGCGCAACCCACATGCGGTGCCTTATATCCACGAGAACTACATGCGCACCTGGCGCAAGATGGAAGAGTTGGTCGATCGGGGACTGGTGCGCCACATTGGCACCTCGAATATGACCATCCCCAAGATGGAGCTGTTGCTGCGCGACGCGCGCATCAAGCCCGTGGCCAACGAGATGGAATTGCACCCGCACTTCCAGCAAACGGAGTTTTTCCGCTACCTGGTGGGGAAGGGAATTCAGCCCATCGGTTACTCACCAATAGGCTCGCCTGGCCGGCCCGACCGCGACCGCACCCCTAAAGACACTTCGCCAACCGAAGATCCGGTGATTATAGAAGTTGCGCAGCGAATCGGCGTACATCCCGCGGTGGTGTGCATCAAGTGGGCCGAACAGCGCGGCCAGGTTCCCATTCCGTTCTCGGCTAATCCACGAAATATATTGGCCAATCTGCTCGGCGTGGTTGGCGAGCCGCTCAGCGCGGAAGACATGAGCGCAATTGAAAAAGTTGACCGCGACTGCCGGCTCATCAAGGGACAGGTCTTTCTATGGAGGGACAACCAATCGTGGGAAGACCTGTGGGATGTGAGCGGAGTGGTCACGCCGGCGTAAGGCAGAGGAGCAAGTTGAAATGCAAAAAACCATGAAAGCGGCATTTCTTCCGGGCAACAGCACCGTTGAAATGAGGGAAGTGCTGGTACCCGTGCCGGGTCACGGCGAAGTGCTGCTCGAAGTGAAAGCATCCACCATTTGCGGTTCTGACATTCGTGCTATCTACCATGAGCATCTGGGCAAAGGCCCCGAAGGTTATCAGGGCGTGATTGCTGGCCATGAGCCTGCCGGCCTCATTGTCTCGACCGGCCCGGGCTGCCGCCGATTCAAAGCCGGCGACCGCGTGATTGTCTATCACATTTCGGGATGCGGCGTGTGCAACGATTGCCGCCGTGGCTACATGATCTCGTGCACCAGCACCGAATATCGCCGCGCCTACGGATGGCAGCGCGACGGCGGCATGGCCCCTTATCTGCTCGCCGAAGAGAAAGACCTCATCCTGCTGCCCGACTCACTCACTTATTTAGACGGCGCGCAGGTAGCGTGCGGTTTTGGCACCGTGTATGAAGCGCTGGAAAAAGTTGGAATCAATGGCAATCATGCGGTGCTGATTACCGGCCTGGGCCCGGTTGGCCTCGCCGCCGGTGCGCTATGCCGCAAGCTCGGTGCTGAAAAAATTATCGGCATCGATATTTCGTCCGAGCGCCGCGACATCGCCATGCGCCTCGGCCTATGCGATACGGTTCTCACCGCCGGCCCTGACAACGTCAGCCTGATACGCGAGCTTACCGGCGGCTTTGGTGTGGAGCGCGCCGTCGATTGCTCTGCCAACGCTGAAGCCCGCGCCGTGGCCATCCGCGCCACGCGCAAATGGGGAAAAATGGTGATGGTGGGCGAGGGCGGCACTGTCACCTTCAATCCATCGCCCGACATTATTCACGATCAGAAAACTATCTATGGTTCCTGGGTAACTTCAACCTGGCTCATGGAAGAGCTGGTGGAGCGGCTGGTTCGTTGGAACCTTCACCCTGAAGAAATCGTCACGCACCGCTTCACGCTCGACCAGGCAGACCAGGCTTATAGTTTGATGGCCTCGGGTCGCTGTGGTAAGGTCGCGGTTTGTCCCACTCCGGAGTAACGAATGCACACAGCACCGCCCGTCGGCGCCTCGAACCAGTCCTCGTCTGCACCGCTTCTGCCGCGCACCGGCAAGATCGCCTTCTTCCTCGTCACAGGTTTGTTCTTTCTCTGGGCCATCCCCAATAACCTGAATGACGTTCTCATCCGCCAGTTCATGAAGTCATTCGAGCTCAACCGGCTCGAGGCGGGTCTGGTGCAATCGGCATTTTATCTCGGCTACTTCCTCCTCGCCATCCCAGCGGCCCTGGTGATGCGCCGCTTCGGATATAAAACAGGACTGCTGACAGGCCTGCTGCTTTACGCCACCGGCACATTCCTGTTTTATCCCGCCGCCATGGCGGGCAGCTATCCGCTCTTTCTATTCGCGCTATTCGTGATTGCCAGCGGTCTCGGCTTTCTTGAAACCGGCTCAAACCCGCTGGTGGCGCAGCTAGGCGACCCCTCAACCGCCGTCCGGCGCCTCAACTTTTCGCAGGCCTTCAATCCGCTGGGCTCCATTACGGGAGCGCTCATCGGAACAGTCTTCATCTTTTCAGGTGTAGAACCCAGCGCTGCCGACATCGCGAGCATGAAGAGCCAGGGCTTGTACCAGGGATTTCTACGGCATGAAACTCTCCGCGTGCTGACGCCCTATATGGTGCTTGGTGTTGTGGTACTATTTTGGGCCGTGCTCCTCTTCAAAGCGAAGTTCCCGGTCATGGAGGGAGACTCCTCCGCGGTCGACGCGCACAAAACCGGCGGCTACTTGAGACTCTTTCGCTACCCCCACTTTCTCACGGCGGTCTTCGCACAATTCTGCTACGTCGGCGCGCAGGTAGGCACGTGGAGCTACTTCATCCAGTACTGCCAGGACTACGCTCACGTGCCTGAAAAGCTGGCAGGCTATCTGCTCACTGCAACACTCGGGGCCTTCGCCATTGGGCGCTTTTCCTCAAGCTATGTCATGAAGCACTTTGACCCAGGTAAGATGCTCGGCGTCTTTGCAATCGCCAACATTCTGCTGCTCCTCGTCGGTATCCTGTGGACCGGATGGGGAGGCTTGATTGCTGTGCTGCTTACCAGCTTCTTCATGTCCATCATGTTCCCCACTATCTTTGCCCTGGGCATCCGAGACCTGGGCGAGCACACCAAGGAAGGCGCATCGCTGCTGGTGATGGCCATTATCGGCGGTGCGGTCTTTACTCCGCTGATGGGATTGGCCTACCAGCTTACAAAGAGCATGGCAGTAAGCATGATCGTTCCGCTGGTTTGCTATGCGGTGGTTGGCGTATTCGCTTATTGGGGAACGCACCTGACGCCGTTCCAAGATGCCTTGCCGGCCGCTGCTGAACGAGGTTCAAATTGACGCTCCGTATTGAAAGCGAAACTCAAACATGGGAGCAACGCTTGCAGCGGCTGTTGCCGTTGTATGGCCATCGCAACTGGATTGTGATTGCAGACTCTGCCTATCCGGCGCAATCGAATCCGGGAATCGAAACCATATCGACAGGCGAAGATCACCTTCGGTTGCTGGGCAAGGTTTTGTATTCAGTCGCCGCTCAGCCTCATGTTCGCGCCAACATTTATATGGATGCCGAATTGGCGCAGGTACCGGAGAAGGATGCCCCGGGAGTGACGGAACTTCGGGGCGAGATCGCAAATCTTGTCGCCCGGAAGGCGCGCGTAATTGAGCACGACCAGATTATCGCGAAGCTGGACGAAAGCGCCAGACTCTTCAACATTGTGATTTTGAAATCAACGCTCGCAATTCCGTACACCTCGGTTTTTCTTGAACTGGATTGCGGCTATTGGAACCCGGATGCGGAGAAACGGCTGAGAGAGTCTCTCGCAACCACAACCGCCACAGCGCCCGGTGAATAATTGCCGGCGATGACTACAAGCGCCACGCTCGCAACGAGCCCAAAGGAGCAGTAAAAATGCAACGAAGAGAATTCTGCAAACTGGTTGCGGCCGCTGCCGCCGCGAATGCCGTTTCGATGAACGGTCAGACTGGCCAGGCTGGTTCTGGCGCGCCCGCCGGCTTCAACAAGCTTCATCTCACTTATGAGGAGTTCTGCGCTCTGCCACAGAAGGACCGCGTCTTCTACGCGCTTGTTGACGGAAAAATTGTCGAGAGCAAATTGAACGACGCCGATTGGTCGCCGACCGCTTGGGGCGACAATGACCAACTGCCCGGCGGTTCCTGGGACGGCGTCCCCATGCAGGCCCCAGTTGATGGACTAAGCGGCGAAGGCCCCTACCAGGCGAATTGGGATTCGCTTGGGAATTACGACGCGCCTGAGTGGTATCGCGACGCCAAGTTCGGCATCTGGGCGCACTGGAGCCCGCAGTGTGTGCCCGAAGACGGCGACTGGTACGCGCGCAACATGTATGAAGAGGGCAATCCCAATTACAAGTTCCAGCTTTCGCACTACGGGCATCCTTCCGAGTTCGGTTACAAAGACCTGACCGCGCAGTGGACTCTGTTGAATTGGGAACCGGAAGCGCTGATCGAGCGCTACAAAAATGCCGGCGCGCGGCTGTTCATCTCGCTCGCCAACCATCATGACGGATTCGACGCGTGGGATTCCAGGCATCAACCGTGGAATGCGAAGAATCACGGTCCGCATCGCGACGTAGTGGGCGAGTGGGCGGCGGCGGCACGCCGACAGGGTCTGCGTTTCGGTGTCACCGTGCACCAGGCGCGCAACTGGTGGTGGTTCCAAACCTCCCACAACGCCGATAAAATTGGCGCGCTCGCCGGCGTACCCTACGACGGCCGCTTGACAAAAGGTGATGGGAAAAATCAGTGGTGGGATGGGCTCGATCCGCAGATGCTCTACGGCGTCAAGCACCCAAAGAACGCGCTGCCCGATGCCTCGTATGTAAAGCACTTCTACGATCGCACCCGCGACCTCATCGATCAGCACGATCCTGACCTGCTTTACTTTGACAACGCCTTGCTGCCTTTGGGTTGGGGCGGCATGAATGTGGGCGCATACTTCTACAACCACAACCTTAAGACGCGCGGCAAAATGGAAGCAGTGCTGAACATCAAAAACGTGCCCGACAAACTGGCTAAGTCTGTTGTCGCCGATTACGAGCGCGGCCTCACCAGCGCCATCATGCCCTACGCCTGGCAGTCAGAGACCTGCATCGGCGAGTGGCATTATCAGCGTGGGCTCTACGAGAGACCCGGCGAATACGGCGGCTATCTTCCCCCGCGCGACGCCATTCATTGGATGGTGGACACGGTGAGCAAGAACGGCACGTTCATTTTGAATGTGCCCGGCAAGCCCGATGGCACCATCGACAGTAAAGAGATTGCGGTGGTGGATGAGATCGGGGCGTGGCTCAGGATCAACGGAGAAGCCATCTACGAGACGCGCCCGTGGACCGTCTCCGGCGAGGGTCCGAATCAGGTGAAGAGCGGATCATTCCAGGGAAATAGCATCAGCGCGCTGGGTGAAAAAGACATTCGCTTTACGCGTAACAAGGCCAACAACGTGATCTATGCAATCTTTCTGGGGTGGCCTTCTGGCCAGGCGCAGATTGCGTCGATGGGGCTTGCGAGCAAGACCAGTCCCGGCAAGATCCAGAACGTGACCCTGCTGGGCACCGGTGCAAAAATCAAGTGGACTCAGGACGCCGATGCGCTGAAACTCGAAATGCCCCGCCAGTCGTGGCAGGCCAACGATTACGGTGCGGCGGTGAAGATTGCGCTGAGCTGATCCCGCAGTTGAGGGGCTGGAGTGGTTACGGATAAACTCGTCCAGACTCAGGCAAAGGGAGCTTTGTAACAGGGCATGACTTGCCGGGGCCCCCGGCTAATGATTTGTATTCACTGGGGTGGCTTGAGTCGTGCCGATAGAGCCAGCAAAATGACTTGGGCTTTTAGCCCCTGCTGTGCCTGCGGTTGCGAAATTGCGTCGTTTTAACAAGTTTTTCCGCAGCCTCTGGAGACCGGCGATACGAGCGATGGAGCGCGAGAAATCGCGGCCAACTACCTGAAAAGGTAAATTTTTCCGCCCCGTAACCGTCTCTCAAACAGGCTCAAGTAATCGTCAAGTCATATCCTCGCACGCGGCCCGACGACTCTGGTTTAAACATCGGAGTATACTTTAGCCCGGCTGGTACCTATGCGACATTTGCTCTGTCTCCTGATCGCTCTTCCTTTGGCTGTGCCCGCTCAAGCGCCCGAGTCAACCATCAAGACCACCACGTCTGAAGTTCTACTGGATTTTGTGGCGCGCGACAAAAGCGCCCACGTCATCCACGATCTGCGCCCCGATGAAGTGCAGATTCTTGAGGATGGCGTTCCGCAAACCGTGAAGCACTTCGAGTTCTTCGATGGGCGTAACGAGGCTTCCATTGGCGCGGCCGCGACCACTGCCACCGAACCCGGCGCTGCCAAGTCTGTTACCGTGAACGCGCTCAGAGACATCAGCGTTATATCCATCGTCATTGCCAATCTCGATCCGCGCGGCCGCAAACTGACCCAGGCAGCCTTGGCCGATTTCGTGAAAGAAGAGCTCAAGCCGAGCATCTTCGTAGGTGTCTACAATCTCGGCGCCACGGGGCTCAATACTCGCCAGCAATACACCAACGACGGCCAGAAGATCACGGCCGCGGTCCAGGGCGCTCTCGATTCCGCCGCCACCGACCAGCTCAACGCTCTTGACCAGCAAATGTTGCCGGACTACGCGCTCGGCTCGGCCAGCGGCAGATTTGCCAGCCAGGATTTCCCAACCAGCAATGGCGACGAATCCTCAGATCCCAGTGCCGGCGGCACAGATGTCTCAGCCGGAGCCAACACAACGGCGATGACTGGACCACTGCCGCCCGGGCCGGGCTCGGAGGGGCCAGCGGCATATTTCGGTCAGCTACAAACGGTTAGCCTCATAGTGGGGACGCGCTGGGATCAGGAGTTGCAGGATGTTTATAGTGACAGTGCAAGGTTCCTCGGTCCTCTTAGCCAACTGGCTGCGGCGCAGGCAGATATCCCGGGGCGCAAAGTCATTCTTCTGTTTGCTGCCGGACTACCCCTGAGCACTAATACAAACGAGCTGCTGAACACCGTCATCAGCAACGCTAATCGCGCCAATGTCAGTATCTACGTTGTCGATCCGCGGGGTTTCTCTGACGGTTCAGAGCTGGCAGAATCCAAGCGCCTGATGATGGCAGCCACGGTCGCCAGCCAGCAGCAGATGATGGGCCCAGTGAGCAGTATCGACCAGACAGTGCGGCCTGACGCGGTAAGAGCGGGCGAGATCGCTGAGGCCGCGATCCAAGCCGATACTCACGGTAATCTGCTTCACCTTGCCGTAAGCACCGGCGGTGCAATGCTGCCGGCCTCTCTCGACATGCGCGAGCCGTTGCGCGATGCCCTTGAAGACGTGCGCACACATTACGAACTCACCTATTCGCCCGCCAACCCCGCAGCCGACGGCAGCTTCAGAAAGATCGAAGTCAAGGTATTGCGCCCGGGCGTCAAGGTATTCGCGCGCGAAGGCTATTATGCCCTCCCCATCCTGAACGGCCAGCAGTTGTATCCCTTTGAAATTGCCACCATGAAGGCAATCAACACCACGCCCGATCTGCACCAGTTCGACTTTCGTTCCGCCACCATGGAGTTTCGCCCGGGTGCTCAGAAGAATCAATACGCCTACGTCTTCCAGGCGCCCACGCGCGACCTCGATGTGGTGAGCGATAAGCAGTGGGCCAAGGTTCACGTCTGCGTCACGGCGCTTATCAAGGATGACAAGGGCCAGGTGGTGGAGAAGATCAGCAAAGACATTCCCTACGACGTTCCGATCGACAAGAAAGAGGCCCTGGAAAAGGGAATTGTGAGCTTCGCTGCACCATTCGATCTGCCTCCCGGCCATTACACGGTTGAGACGGCTGCGGTTGACCGGCAAAGCATGAAGGCCAGCGTGAGCCGCACCAGCCTCGACGTACCTCCGCCCACGCGATTTGCCATGAGCGACGTAGCCGTGGCGCGGCGTGTGGATGGAATTCAGGGCCTGGTGAACGCCGACGATCCGCTCGAAGCGCACGGCGGCAAAGTTACGCCCGATCTCTCCGATACCGTCTATCCCGATGCCAGCGGCGCAGTCAAGTTTTACGCCGTGGCTTACGCTCCGGCATTGTCTGATGCGCCGGTGCTGATGAGACTCGAAGTCTGGCGTGAAGGCAAGCTGATAATGAGCAGTCCCGGCGCCAGGATTCCTACCGATCCCAGGGGCGCCGCTTCAGTGTTGGCCAGCGTGCCTGTCACCAAGCTTGGGACAGGCCACTTCGAGACGAGGATTTCGTTCCAGTACAACGGCCAGATGTTGACCCGGAAGGTCAACTTCACGCTTGCCGAAGCGCCGCAGATAAGCTCTAAATAAGCTGGCGCCTACGCCCGCTTGCGATGGTCAAAGCAGTCGCGCATTGCATAGAAGCAATCCGTCGGCTTGAAGTCCGCGTCAAACGGCAGCGGCCGCTCCTGCCGGTTAGGCTGCTTCTTCCGGTGCGAGCCAAGCCCGTTGAGCCAAGTGTATTTGTCGCTCAAATCCCACGTGAGCACCGCCTTCACCGCCGGGTTGGGTAGCACTGCTGAAAGGAAATCTGTATAGGTCTTGGCAATAATCGCGTCGCGTTCGGCCAGATCGTTCGAGACCGTTGCGTCATCATTCACGTCAAGCTCGGTCACGTAGACTTCGAGTCCCAATTGGTGGAAAGCTTCAATGAAATCGGCGACGCCCTGGCAGTATTTCTGGCCGGCATTCAGGTGGCCCTGAATTCCGACCGAATCAATCGGCACACCGCGGCTCTTCATACCCTTCACCAATTCGAGCATGAGCCTGCGCTTCTCCGCGTCGCCGTCGTTGTCTCCTTCAACACCATAGTCGTTGTAGGTTAGCTTGACGTTCGGGTCGGCGGCGCGCGCGGTGTGGAATGCGAGGTCGATGTAGTCAGGCCCCAGGTTGTCGTACCAGAAAGACTTTCTCATACCGCCCGGCTGTTTCTGGGCAGGGTCAATGGCTTCATTCACTACGTCCCAAGATTGCAGCTTACCGGCATAGTGTTTGCACACTGTGGTGATGTGGTCCACAAAGATCTGTTTTATCTCGTTCTTGTCAGTGTTCTTCCTCATCCACCCTGGGATCGATTCATGCCAGCATAGGTTGTGGCCGCGCATCTGCATGTTGTTCTTCTGCGCAAAATCGAGCAGAAAGTCAGGAGGGCCAAAATTGAATTTATCGCGCGATGGCCGTAGCGCAACCATTTTCAGTTCATTGGAGGGCACCACTATGCCGCATTGCTCGCTAAGCAGTGATGCAAAATCGGCGTTTTGCTGCACGACGGGAATCACCACGGCCGAGCCATAGACAAGTCCATGACGCCGGGCATGTGCTCGCAGCGAGCGCGGTCCGGCCAAATCGTGAAATGAACTCACGGTCGGCGGATGACTTGCGGCGCTGTTGGCGCAGCCGGCCAGCAATCCAGTGCTGGTTGCGGCTGCGATGGATGCGGCGGTCCCTGTTCCCTTGGCAATAAATTCCCGGCGTGAAATCATACAGTCGTCCTAACTCACTACGTAAATCATTTTAGTACGGCCACCGAACCAATCGCGGAACGGGCTATAAGTATTCGCGCCGCCCGCGGGCCGGGGTGCAACTCCTGTTCGGTCATTCAACGGGTGAATCTTCTCAGCCCTTTCGTGCCAGCCGTTGCGCAACGGGTGTATGATTCTTTCGCTGCGTCCCCTTCGCGGTCAAAACCTCGCACTTGTATAGCGGCCAGTAGGCCGGTTCAAACGTTGAAGGGCGCGCTCTATTGAAGGCCGGCAATTGCGCCGCATACCCCCAAAACAGGCGGCCAATTACCCCTCGCAGAGCGCTTGCAGCATACGCGGATTTTCCGCGAGGAGGGGATTGATATGGCCACAACGGCAACGCATCCGGGGAAGCTCAGCGATCGCGTAAGCTTTCTGTCACGCTACGGCAACTATATTGGTGGCAAGTGGGTTGAGCCTGCTTCAGGCCAGTATTTCGAGAACATCACGCCCATTACGGGCAAAACCTTCTGCGAGATTCCGCGCTCAAACGCGCAGGATATTGAACGAGCCCTCGACGCCGCGCATGCGGCCCGCGAGTCATGGGGCAAGACCAGCCCCACGCACCGCGCGGTCATCCTTAATCAAATCGCCCAGCGCATGGAAGACAACCTGGACATTCTGGCGCTGGCCGAGACATGGGACAACGGAAAGCCCATCCGCGAAACCACGGCCGCCGATCTGCCGCTGGCCATCGATCACTGGCGTTACTTCGCCGGATGCATCCGTGCGCAGGAAGGAACTATCTCAGAGATCGATCACGACACCGTGGCGTACCACTTCCATGAACCGCTCGGCGTTGTCGGCCAAATCATCCCGTGGAACTTCCCCATCCTGATGGCCACCTGGAAGCTGGCGCCCGCAATAGCCGCGGGCAACTGCGTGGTGCTTAAGCCTGCCGAGCAAACCCCAGCCAGCATTCTTGTATGGGCCGAGCTCGTCGGCGACCTGCTACCCCCAGGTGTGCTGAACATCGTGAACGGCTTTGGCCTTGAAGCCGGCAAACCGCTTGCCTCAAGCTCGCGCGTGGCCAAGATTGCCTTCACTGGCGAAACCACCACTGGCCGTTTGATCATGCAATACGCCAGTCAGAATCTCATCCCCGTGACTCTCGAACTTGGTGGCAAGTCGCCCAACATTTTCTTCGACGATGTGTGCCGCGAAGATGATGACTTCTTCGACAAAGCCATCGAGGGCTTTGTGATGTTCGCGCTCAACCAGGGCGAGGTCTGCACCTGCCCCAGCCGTGCGCTCATTCAAGAAGGCATCTACGATAAATTCATGGAGCGCGCACTCAAGCGTGTGGCGGCCATCAAGCAGGCCAACCCGCTTGAGCCTTCCACCATGATCGGCGCGCAGGTGTCGAACGAGCAGCTTGAAAAGATTCTGAGCTACATCGACATCGGCAAGCAGGAAGGCGCTGAAGTGCTCTGTGGTGGCAAACGCGCGCGCCTCGGCGGCGAACTCGAGGAAGGCTTCTACGTTGAGCCCACCGTCTTCAAGGGCCACAACCGCATGCGCATCTTCCAGGAAGAAATTTTTGGTCCGGTAGTTTCGGTGACCACTTTCAAGACTGAAGCTGATGCGCTGGCCATCGCCAACGACACGCTCTACGGTCTCGGCGCGGGCATCTGGAGCCGCGACGCCAACCGCTGCTATCAACTCGGCCGCGGTATCCAGGCCGGCCGTGTCTGGACCAACTGCTATCACGCCTACCCGGCGCACGCCGCTTTCGGCGGATACAAACAGTCCGGCATTGGCCGCGAAACTCATGCCATGATGCTCGACCACTATCAACAAACCAAAAATCTGCTGGTAAGCTACAGCCCCAAGAAGCTGGGCTTCTTTTAGAAACAGGGAATAGGGAGTAGGGAATAGGGAACAGGCCGGGAATCCGGTTCCGAACTCGAATCCCTCGTCATTGATCTCGAATGCGGGGTGCCCCAGGTCTCGATTCTGAGACCTGGGATTGCACGAACTTCAATCGACCGGGGTAGAGACCCTAACACCGCTGGTCCCGCTAACACCGCTAACTTTCAACTATGCCCGAACTACCCCAACAAGTTCTCGCCACCGACCTCGCCATCCACCTCATCAGGGTGCTGCGCGAGAAGCACGGCGTACTAATGTTTCACCAGTCGGGAGGCTGCTGCGACGGCAGCTCGCCCATGTGCTACCCACGCGGCGAGTTCATGGTTGGCGACGTCGATGTGCAGCTTGGCGAGGTGGATGGCGAACCTTTCTACATGAGCCGAAGCCAGTTTGAATACTGGAAGCACACGCAGCTTATTCTCGATGTTGTTCCAGGCCGCGGCGGCCAATTCTCGCTCGACAACGCCGAAGGCGTGCGATTCCTAATTCGCGGACGCGTCTTCGACGACACTGAGATTAGCGATCTTCGCGCCGCTGGCCGCATCTGACTTAACTAATCCACGACCAAGTGGCTTTAATCGCATACCAGAAGTGCGTCGGCCAAACCCGCCGGCTCATTTTCAGTGCTAAAGTCTGGCTCGGCTTCCACATCATTCCCGGCCTCGAGCCGCGCCATGAAAAACTGCTCTACCTCAGCCAGCACCGCATCGCCCGTGTGTGCGTGATAAATCGCCGCGCGAAGCTTTGCCCCACCCGGCACTCCGTGCGTAAACCACGTGGCAAACTGTTTCATCTTTCCCGCCGGGTCGCCCATGCGCCCGTCACGAGGCAAATCGCGCGTGGCCAACTCTTCAGCCAGCAGCATTTCAAAATAAGCGCGGATCATGTTGTAACGATCCTGCAAGCCGGCTACATCGTAACTGCCGGTGGCCGTGTACTGCGCAATCTGGCGAAAGATCCACGGATTCGCTGGTGCGGCGCGTCCAATCATCACCGCATCGCAACCGGTCTTCTCCACCATTGCCGCAGCGTCTTCCGGCGTGCGAATGTCGCCGTTGCCAATCACCGGAATCGTGACTGCCTGCTTCACTGCCGCAATCCACTCCCAGCGCGCCTGGCCGTTGTAGCCCTGCTCGCGCGTTCGCGCATGCAGCGCCACCGCGTTCAAACCCTCGCTCTCCGCCATCCGCGCCAATTCCACACACACAATCTGAGAATCATTCCAGCCCAGCCGGAACTTGACGGTGAAGGGAATCGTGACTGCCTTGCGAATGGCCTTGAATATTTCGCCGATCTTTGGCAGATCACGCAGCAGTCCAGATCCGCCGTTGCAGCCAACCACGCGCTTCGCCGGGCAGCCCAGATTCAGGTCAACTGTATCGAAGCCCGTCTCCTCAACAATGCGCGCGGCCTCCGCAAGCGTCTCCGCATTCGACCCGAAAAGCTGCGCGCCGATAGGATGCTCATCGTCATAGAAAGTCAGGTAGCGGCGTCGCTTGGTCTCCCGCATCCGCGCCAGCCCATCAGCCGACGTGAACTCAGTCATGATCAGACCGCAACCCGATTGCGCGTTGCTGATTCCAGCCTCAACTCTGGCCGTCTCCGGTTCCTGTTCTCTGATCTCTGTTCTCTGATCCCTCGTAAACAAACTAGCGTGCCGAATAAACCGCCGAAAGACGGTATCCGTGACTCCAGCCATGGGCGCAAGCACGGTAGCCGGTCGCACGGCGACACTACCAATGCGCACCTCAGCAGGCACCCGCGCTTCGGCAGGCATTGCGTGCTCCACTGGATTGTCCCAGTTCTTCTTCACCGTGAATCCCTTGCCCGCCATCGTAAACACCCGTTGAGCTTCTAGCTCTTCCTGGCTTCGCTGATCTCTTGCGCGCGAAACTTCACGAAATGCTCAATCACCTTCACAGGCACAGGCTCCGCAAGCGGAAAACGCACCGTGCTCTTTTCCACCGCGTACGCTTTCAAATCATCTTTGAGTGCTGCCAGCAGTCTCTTAGTCGCAGGATACAGTGAGTAGTGCTTCTTCCAACCAGCGAAGTAGAGCAACCGTTCGCCATTCAGTTTGTACGTCGGCATCTTGTATGAAATCGACTCGTCGGCCTTCGGCGCAGCTTTACGAATCGCACTTCGCACCTGGCTGAGCGCCTGCCGCGCAGTCTCAGGCTGCAAGGCAATGTATTCGTCAACAGTCTCGATGTCGCGCTTCATCGCTTCACTCGCCACCGCGTTGCCACCAAACAAACCGAAGCCTCCGCCGAAGCGGAGGCCCGATGATTTCTATGGGTGCCCCAGGTCTCGATTCTGAGACCTGGGAGCCTCGTTTACTTCGCTGCTGCCGCCGCCTCGCCAGCCTTGGCATACTTGCGCCGGAACCGCTCTACGCGGCCCGCCGTGTCAACCAGCCTCTGCTTGCCGGTGAAGAACGGGTGGCACACTGAACAAATTTCTACGTGAATGTCGCCCTTGTGGGTCGAACGCGTTTCAAAGTTGCTTCCGCAGGCGCAAAGCACCTTCACCGCGGCGTAACTGGGATGAATCTTTTCCTTGGGCATCTCGTTAGCTTCAAGACCTTTCCTGCAATATATCTATTTTAGGGGCAATTCTTCCGAAAGTCCATGCGCCTGCCCACTTCTCCTGACCCGCGCCAAAGTGCAGAATCTACTCGGGATCGACCCATGCGCCGATTTCGCTGGTCTGCGTCTCCAAACCGCCGCCGCCGCTTCGCCTCCTCCAGCCCCTCAATTCTTGTCCTTCTTGGGGAAATACATAAGCCACACCAACCAGCACCAGGTCAGCGCGGCAGCGGCCCCAAGAACCAGCCAGATCATGATGTGCGTCCATGCCTGCTGTTTGTCAGAGTGGAACGCAGCCAATTGCCACAGCCAGTAAACCGCGTGATAAAGGCACATGATTCCGAAAAAACACGAGGCCATGATTCCCACAACACCCCATGCGGTCGGTGTTGGTGACGGCGTCTTCGACATGATCTTCCTCCCCAAATCCCCAACGCACTTTCCATCGGGGGCGCCCAGCTTACTGCGGGCTATTTCTTAAGTGCCTGTTCAATTCCTGCTTCAACCAGCGGCGTCATTATGGCGTAGCCAGCCGGCAACGGATGAACACCGTCCTTGCTCAGGGCCGGGGGAAGCCCGCCTCGGCTGTCAGTCATAGCCGAGTAGTAGTCAACATATGTAAAGCCTTTTCGAGCAGCATAACTCCTGATCCACTGGTTCAGTGTTGCTATCTTGGGTGCAGGCTCCAATCCCGGGCTCCACGGATAATCGAATGCCGGCAGAATCGAGCAGAGAACCACCTGTATCCCGTTCGCAGAGGCCAGTTCGGCCATCGAAGCAAGATTCCCTTCGGTCTGCTCCAGCGTCATTGGCCCGGTATTTCCCGCCAGGTCGTTGGTCCCCGCCAGAATCACAACCACGCTCGCATTCAGATCGATCACGTCCTGCCTGAAGCGCACCAGCATTTGCGGCGTGGTTTGGCCGCTGATGCCGCGATTCACATAAGGCTTGCCGGGGAACGATCCATCCGGGCCGGAGATTTTCCAGGCGTCGGTAATGGAGTCGCCCATAAACACCACCCGCTTTTCGCCGGCTGCCGGCGCTCCCAGTTTCATATCCGCATCCTTGTAGCGTTCCAAATTGCCAAAATCGATCGCCAGCTGATGGTCGTGCGAGTTCGCATAATTGTTAGCCTGCGGCGCCGGTTTTGCCGTCTGCGGCGGAGCGCCTACGGCTTGTGCAATCAGTAGGGGTGACCCCACGCATATTGTTAATAGCGCTATGACCGCAACCCCTACACCCGGTATGGATGAAATTCTCCGCTTCATACGCATTTCTCCTGATGCCTGCAAAAATTACCGCCGCGACGGAACTGGTTCCCACGGCACAAAAAAGCATTCAAATGATTGCGCTTACGATTGTAGTTAAGCGCGCAATGGTGCGGGGATATTTTTTGCGAAAGGGAATGGATTAGGTCACGACTTAAACCCGGCATAAGTGCCAGCGTATTTCTCGCTCCCTCGCTCCCGGTCTCCCCGTTTTTCCACCGCGGCGCCGTTCTCCCGCATCGGCTACGCTTGAAAGTGATGAGTGCATGCCCCATCTGCGACGGCGTGGGACTGGTCCGAGTGGTTGACGAGACCGGCCGCTGGGTTTCCCGCCCCTGCGAGTGCCAGCAAATGGAACGCGAGGAGCGCCGGCTGGCAGCGGCACGCATCCCTGAGCGTTACCGCTTTTGCACTCTCGACTCGTTCGAGCCGTCGTACCGGGGCGCAGACGGGACGGTGAGCAAAGCGCTAATGACCGCGCGGCGTTTCGTTGAGGAATATCCTGTCGATACCGGGGGCAAGGGGCTGTTGTTCGTCGGCTCAGTGGGGCTTGGCAAAACGCATCTGGCGGTGGGCGTGCTTCAGCGGCTGGTGCGCGAGCGTGGAGTGCGCGGCCTATTTTGCGATTACCGCGAGTTGCTCAAGAATATTCAGAACAGCTACAACCCTCAGGTAAATACCACCGAGCTTGAACTGCTCAAGCCGGTATTCGCCGCTGACGTTCTGGTGCTCGATGATCTGGGTGCCCAAAAACCCAATGAGTGGGTCTGGGACACGGTCGCGCTTATCCTGAACACGCGTTACAACAACCGGCAGACCACCATCATCACCACCAACTATCCCGATTCGCCCGCCGGCGCAGGTTTCAAGCAGGATCCCGAGGGCAAAAAGCCTGCAAAAGGCGAAGATACCCTCGGCGATCGCATCGGCGACCGCATGAGGTCGCGCCTCGCTGAAATGTGCATTCGCGTGGAAATAATCGGCGAGGACTTCCGCCAGACCGTAAAGCGCGCCCGCTTCGGTTGAATTTCGAAGCGGACCGTCACAGCCGGTCAGTAGACCCCTTAACTTCCGGGCATACGGCAAATCAACCAGCGCATCCCACCTGCGCCGCGCTCGACTCTGAACACTCCGCAGCCCCGCCCGTCATGGCATAGAGAATCACGCGAGCCGCGCCCTCTTCGTCGTCGGTTGAGCGCAGCATCAGGTCGTAAAGGTGCGGATCGCACCAGTGGTGGCCAAACTGCTGGTGCAGATATTTGGCGCGTTGGCCGTCCACACTTCGTAACCGCTGCTCCACATCGGCGCCCGTCTCAAGGCGCTTTTTCAACCGCTCGATGCGCTCCCGCAAAGGCGCGTAAACAAACACGTGAAACGCATCCCGCTTGTGCTGCAAAATGCATTGCGCGCCGCGGCCCACAATCACGCAGTTGCCGGTTGCGTAAGCCTCTTCAATAATGTTTCGCGAGCGATCGGCCATCGTGTGTGCGTCAAATATGTCGTCGTCCGCAAGGGGACGCCCAGACGCAAGCGCGACGCCGCGGATAGCCTCCTCGTTGACCCGGCGCAGCCACGAGTCGACTCGCTCGTCATAATGTTTCACTACTTTTGAATCGACGTGCGCGACCCGGGCAATCTGGCCAATAATTTCCTGGTCTAGGAGCTTCCATCCCAACCGTCGGGCAACAATGTTGGCAATGCGCCCCCCTCCACTGCCAAATTCTCTTGCCACTGTGAGAGCACGGTATTCCATGAAACCTCCTCTGCCCCATCAGGCTCAGAGCCACTCTATAAGCGGTCCAAACTATACGCCCGTCCCATGGATCGAGATGTGTCGAAGAGCACTGAGGCGCGGATGTACCTCGTGCCAACAGACTTGCGTCTTCCACAACCACGCAATGCCGTAAACTGGGCAGTGCGGATGTGTTCCGCCGGCCGGGCAATCCCGCTTTGGGCAATTCTCCTTATCCTGTGAATTGTGGGTGCCCCATCCTCGCCGCGTCTTTGTTCTTGCGGCTAGGATGGGATTACTCTGAAGCAAAAGGGAGAAATGTTCTAAACCCGACGCCGGCAAGCACATCGCGATCACTCGAGGACACACAGGAGGCATGAACGTGAAACGAATCGGCGTACTGTTCGGCATGGAAAACAGCTTTCCCGGCGCGCTGGTGGAGCGCATCAATGCGCGCAACGTCGAAGGCATCGAAGCCGAGTTCGTTCAGACCGGCGCCGTCCAACTCGACAAGCCGCCCGCCTACTCGGTGATTGTCGATCGCATCTCGCACGACATTCCCTTCTATCGCGCCTTCCTAAAGCACGCCGCCATCAACGGCACCGTCATCATCAACAATCCTTTCTGGTGGTCGGCCGACGACAAGTTCTTCAACTACACGCTGGCCGCCAAGCTGGGCGTAGCCGTGCCGCCCACGGTCATCCTGCCCCACAAACTGCACCCCGAGGGCACCACTGACCGTTCCATGCGCAACCTCGAATATCCGCTCAACTGGGACGCGGTGTTTGCCTACGTGGGCGAGCATGGATTCATGAAGCCCGTAGATGGCGGCGGCTGGCGCGATGTTCACCACATCCACAACCGCGACGAATTCTTCAAGGCCTATGATCAGTCGCGCGACCTGTGCATGATGTACCAGAAGGCAGTGGATTTCACTGACTATTACCGCTGCTACGTGGTCGGTCAGAAAAAAGTGCACATCATGCCCTACGATCCACGCAAGCCCCACGCCGAGCGCTATGTGCAGAATGCGGTGCAAGGCGCGACCGGCAAAAAACTGCTCAAGCGCATTGAGCAGGGCTGCCTCACCCTCTGCCGCGCCCTGGGCTACGACCTGAACACCGTCGAATTCGCCGTGGAAGATGGAATTCCCTACGCCATCGACTTCATGAATCCCGCCCCCGATGCCGACCTGCACTCAGTAGGCGCGGAGAATTTTGAGTGGATCGTGAATGCAATGGCGGACCTGGCCATTGCCAAGGCGAAACTTGCTCCCCACGTGCTTGAACTGCGCTGGGCGCCGCTGCTCGGCGGGGCGGCTGCTCCCAAATCCGCAAAGAAGCCCGCGAAGAAGAAGTCTGCATCCAAGAAGACAGCGGTAAAGGGAGCAGACAATGGCACAGCAAGCGCAGTCAAACCAGGACCTGAAGCGAAAGCTTGACGAAGACGAGGAACATGCCACGGCGAAAGATGAGCCCATGGGCAGCGTGGCCGCAGCGGTTCCGCGAGATGCAGGCTCGGCCGTCAAGCATGACGAAGACTGCAAGACAAACACAGCCCCGCCCCATGAAGGCGGCCCAGCCACGCTAGTAGCGGGCAAACAGGCCCACCAGGCTGATAAGCCCGAGAGACAGAATACCGACAAGGACAAGCACTGAACGCCGTCGTGCCAGTTTGATGTCCGTAACCCGCTTGATATACGCTCCACTGAAATGGTCGCGCCAGCGCACCGGCGCGGAAATCCCCTGTGTCTGAACAGGATTTCAATGGAGGCGAAAAAGATGTGGGCAGCTTCAGTAGTCTTTTGCCGCAGAGCCGTCAAGGCCACGGTTCTACCGTGCATCGCGTTGATATCTTTCCTTGCCGGCGTGGCATTCCACGCCGGCGTGACGCGGGCTAACCGGGTTGAAGCAGCTTCCGACCACGTTTACCAGCTAATGATCTACCACACGCTGCCAGGCAAAGCTCCGGCGCTCGAGTCGATTTTCCGCGACGTCTCAAAATTGCAGGCGAAGCACGGACTCAATGCGGTTGGCTATTGGGTTCCTGAGAAAAATGACCCTGCAGGGGACAACACGTTTGTATACGTCCTCGATCATCCCAGTCGCGAGGCCGCCGAGGCTAATTGGAATGCACTGCACGCCGATCCTGCATTCCAGCCCTATTTCAAGGCTGCAGCGCCTTTGATCCAGCAGGTAAACGGAGCCTACCAGGTGGATTTGGTGTATATGCGCCCCACTGATTATTCCGCCCTGAAATAGAAACACAGACCGCCCAAAGTGAAGACGACTTCAGCCGCCCGAGCGAACAACAGGCGTAGGTTGCGAAGATGGCTCGCATCTTCGATCTCTGCCCGGCTTTCCACTGGCCCGCGCGCGCAAGCCAAGTTATCCTGTAGCCGGATGAGTACGACTCCCAATAGCTCGACTCCGAGGAGCGTGCCCGCATGAGCACGGCGCGCTGGGGCGCGGGATTTTCAGCCGCATCCCGCTTTGTGGCCGAGATTGAAGCGGCCGCCGCCAATGCCGGGTCACTTCGCCCAGGATACGTTCTCGCCGGCGACGAAGTTTTTCTGCTCGATCGCTGCCGGGCCGCGGTTCTGAAAGCCTTTGTTCCCCCCGACCTCAGAGATTTCTGCCTCTCCGAT
>Ga0265314_10001985_pt1 | contig 21742 bp, 13 predicted proteins | sample 4126metaG_FD_203106 | JGI IMG/M metagenome (GOLD analysis project Ga0265314, IMG submission 203106) | Rhizosphere microbial communities from Carex aquatilis grown in University of Washington, Seatle, WA, United States - 4-1-26 metaG | ecosystem: Host-associated > Plants > Roots > Rhizosphere >... | reverse complement strand
CGCCACGCCCCCCTGCCAGACCCAGCCACTGCCCGAGAATAGTAGCGCCCATGGATCGCGTTGAAACTGATCGTATGCGGTGACGATGAGGAACAGGCGGGCGCCGACAAAGCCGCCGATGTAGGCCCACAGAATCAGATCGTAGCCCTTGCCCGGGTCGTGGCCTTGCCGGCGCAACTCGCTGCGCACCACCACCAAGGAGGCGAGGAATCCGGCGACGACGGTGACCCAGAAAGCGTCGACCGGAATGCCGAACAGGGTGAAGAGAACCGGATACATAGGCTCGCGGACGCGCGTCGCCGGCGGGGTGCACGAGCGCGCGGCTCACATACCCATGATGTTGTAGCCGCCGTCGACGTGCACCACTTCACCAGTGATTCCCGCGGCCGCCGGCGAGCAAAGAAATGCCGCGGTCGCCGCGACTTCGTCCGGCGTCACGTTCCGCCGCAATGGCGCGTGCTCCTCGTGGTGGTGCAGCATGGTTTTGAACCCGCTGATGCCGGCTGACGACAGGGTCCGCAGCGGCCCGGCGGACAGGGCGTTGACGCGGATAGCCGTGGCGCCGAGATCCCACGCCAGATAGCGGACGCTCGCTTCCAGCGCGGCCTTGGCGATGCCCATGACGTTGTAGTGCGGAATAACGCGCTCGGCGCCGAGATAGGTCAGCGTCAGGATGGCGCCCCGACGCGGTGCCAGCAGCGTCTCGGCGGCGCGCGCCATGGCAACCAATGAGTACGCGCTCACGTCGAGCGCCAGGTGAAAGCCGTGCCGCGTCGTATCGACGAAGCGGCCCTTCAAGTCGTCCCGGTCCGCAAAGGCGAGCGAGTGTACCAGCGCGTCCATCTCGCCCCAGCGCTCGCGCAGCGCGGCGAATGCCGCCTCGATCTGAGCGTCGTCGCTGACGTCGCACGGCAGGACACAATCTACGCCGAGCGACTGCGCGAGCGGCCGCACGCGCTTCTCGATCTGCTCGTTGGGGTACGTCAGCGCCAGCTCGTAGCCCTCGCCATGCAGGCGCTGCGCGATCGCCCAGGCGATGCTGTGGTCGTTGGCGACGCCGAAGACGGCGGCGCGGCGGCGCGGCGTGACGGAGGAAGCCGAAGCAGTCATAGCAAACGCCCATACCCCGATTCGAAAAAGAAAGAGGGGGCTGATTGCTCAGCCCCCTCTCGCTTACTGCGTGACGGTCAAGCCGTCAGCCGCGCATTACTTCGAGCGGCGGCGGATCCACAGCAGTGCAGCTGCCGGCAGCAGCAGCATCCAGCCGGAGCCGCCGTTGGCCGGCGCGGTCACCGCGCAGCCGTCGTCGTCGTTGCCGGTGCTACCACCCGGGGTGTTGGTCGGCTTCTTGGTGATGGTCGGCGTGGACGCGCTGGTCGGCGTGTTGGTCGCCGTCGAGACGACCGACGGAGTATTGGTCGGCGTCGGCGCGCCGGTGTTGGTCGGCGTGTTGGTAGGTCCAACGCCACCCACAACCACCGAGCCGCTCGTGCAAGACGCGCTCAGCGCGACACCGTCCGGATCGCTCGCGCCCGCGTTCGAGCAGTCGAGCGGATAGGTCTGGCCATCTGCGGCGGTGCTCTTGATGTTGACCACGCAGGTGTAGAGCACCGAGCCATCGGGGATCGGGTCGGTGTTGCTCAGCGACAGCACCAAGGCACGGATGCCCGTGCACAGCTCGCCCTGACAGTTCGGCGGCTGGAACGCGAACGACGTGCCGGTCTTGTCGATGTCGGCGTTCACGGTGCAGTCCGGAGCGACGCCTTTGCAGGTCTCGCCCGTAGGGCAGTCGCCGTCGACGAAGCAGGCGGTCGTTTTGGTCGTGCTGCACTTACCGGCCTTCGCCGAGATCTCGACCGCAGCGCCGATGCCGCCCGAGAAGGTGATGTCGTTCTGCGTACCGGCGACCAGCGTCGCCGAGTTCGGGACGCTCAGGCTGACCGGCAGGCTAAGGCCACTCTGGCCAACCTCGCCGTTCACCGTGCCAACTTGTATGATGGCATCGGACGGAGGCGTCACGCCGTTCACCGTCACCTTGCCGTTCACGGCAGTCGCCGGAACCGCGACGCCGTCCGGATCGCTCGCGCCGGCGTTGCTGTTGGTCAGCGCATAGTCGCCGGCCACCGTATCCGCGCCGATCGACACGTTGCACGTGTAGAGCACGGAGCCGGTCGGAATGGCGTCGGTGTTGCTCAGCGACAGCACCAGCGCGCGAATGCCCGTGCACGCGGTGCCCTGGCAATTGGGCGGCTGGAACGCGAACGAGGTGCCCGTCTTGTCGATATCGGGATTTACGGTGCAATCCGGAGCGACACCCTTGCAGGTCTCACCCTCGGGACAGTCCGCGTTCAAGAAGCACGCGGTGGTTTTCGTCGTGCTGCACTTGCCGGCCTTTGCCACGATCGCCACGCCGGCTGCCGGAGTGGTGTCGTTCTGAGTTCCGGCGATCTGCGCATCGGTAGTGAGCGTGACGTCGACGGAAACGTTGCTGCCTGCATCCCCCGTCGCGTCGCCGACTGTAATCGACGTAGCTGCTTGCGCCCGCGCGGCGAGCGCCGCTGCCGCCAAGACGGCGACCGTAAATAGACTCTTTCTCATCTGTTCCTCCCCTGGAATGACGGTTGGCAGTTCATAGCACGCCGCGGAGCCCAAGCAACCGCGACAGCCGCGTTTTATTGCTTACTCACTCCCCGCGAGTGCCTAAGACGTCGGGCAACCGTTCAAAGCATTGTTGACGGCGGCAATGATCTCGTTGATGGCAACCGAGCCGTCGTTGTTGACGTCAAACGACGGACACACCGAAACCGCCTGGCTGCCGAGCGCGATGTTGACGCCGGTGATGAGCTCGTTGATCGCGACCGTGCCGTCGGAATTGCAATCGCCGACGCAACCGATCGGCTGCACCCCGGGGGTAAAGCTGCCGTCGGTCAGCAAGATGTTGCTGGTTCCGGAAGTCGCCGTGACATCGCAGGCCGACTGATCGCCGATCGAAACGTTGGCCGCAAACGTCGGCTTCGCGGCGCCGAGGGGCGAGAAGATATGCAACGGGATGGCGGTGCCCGCCGTGGCGCTGCTGGCGGCCTTCAGATTGAGCGTCACGATAACGCCGTCCGCCGGCAGCTTCGGGATCGTCACCGGTCCCTGCTCGGGCAAGGTCTTCGGTCCGTACACCGCAATGTTGACGAAGTTGTCGCGTTGTTGGCCGGCAGTCTCGTCGGGACACAAGCAGCGATTGCGATTGGTGCACTGAGCGTTCTCGACCACGACATTGAAGTCGCTGGCGATGGCCGCGCTGGGGGCGACGGCGCCGTCGGCCAGATTGCCGTTGGTGCAGTCGAACACCAACGGCGCATCCGTGCCGGTGCCGGGCAGGCCGACGGTAAAGGCGATCGCAGCGACATCGTCGTTGCCACGCTGCGCCTGACTGTCGTTCGCGCCTTGCGTGAAGCTGACCGTCACTGCGCCGGAGCTGCCGCTGGCGGACCCTACGGTGAGCTTGGCGCAACTCGCGCCCGAGCAAGCCGTCGTGATGTCGCCGGGGGCTGGGCACGTCTGCGCGCTGGCAGTGGCGGCGACCCACAGGATCGCGCCGGTCACTGTCATCAGCGCCAGCCGTTGCACCATTCGCAAGCCTCCCGCACTGGCCGAATTGCGTGTGTTCAGCCGCTCGAACCCGTGCCCAATGGCCCTCTGGGCCTCGAAAAATTTTCGCACTGCTACCTCACCAGATGTGATGTTGTCAAAGGCGCTACGTCGCACCGTTATGCTGCAGGACAACCGCTCAAAGCGTTGTTGACGGCGGAAATCAGCTCATTGATTCCGACCATGCCGTCGCCGTTCGCATCGAACGACGGACAGGCATCCAGCTGCGCTGTGCCGAGCGCGATGTTCACGCCCGTGATCAATTCATTGATCGTCACACTGCCGTCGTTGTTGCAATCGCCGACGCAAGACGGCGTGGGCGGCGTGCCGGTGTTGTTGAGGATCGAAATGTCCGAGCCGTCGACGTTGGCGGTGACGATATCCGGCAGGCGGTCGTTGTTCAGATCGGCGGCGACGACGGCCCACGGACCGATGTCGGTCTCGAACGGTTGCGCCTCCTGAAAGCTGCCATCTCCGTTGCCCAACAAGACGGACACGCTGCCTTCGAACTCATCGGTGCCGAAGCTATCGGCGGTCACCAGGTCGGTGATGCCGTCGCCATTGAAATCGCCGGCGGCCACATCTTCCGGGAAGCCGCCAACCAGATACGGCACCGGGGCATCGAGCACGCCGTCGCCAGTGTTGAGCAACACGTCGAGCGTATCGAAATACTCGGTGGCGACGGCGACGTCGTCGAGTTGATCGCCGTTGTAGTCGGCGATCGCGAGGCCCTGCGGCGATTCCTCGACCGCGGTCGTGCCGGCGAGCAGGAACAGACCGTCGCCGTTGCCGAGCAGGATGCCGACGGCGGAGTCGTCGTTCAGACTGACCGCGAGGTCGACGGTATTGCCGCTGTCGAAGTGGCCGGTGGCCAAGGCGATCGGGCCGCCGGGGATGTCGGTCGTCTTGATGTCGCCGAAGGTGCCGTCACCGTTGCCGAGGCGAACGCTGACGGTATCGCCGAACAGATCCGCGGTCGCCAAATCGAGGAAGCCGTCGCCGTTGAAGTCGGCGAGCACGACGCTCTCCGGCGAGTCGCCCATCTGCAGCGGCACGCCCTCCTCGAACCCGCCGTCGCCTTTGCCGATGTAGATGTAAACGTTGTTGTCGGTCTCGTTGACGACGACCAGGTCGATCACCGTGTCGCCGTTCAGATTGCCCGACGCGATGGACACCGGCGCGGCGCCGGCGATCAGCGTCGAGCTCAGCGTCATTCCGCCGTTGCCGTCGCCGAGAAAAATGGTCGCGTCATCGGACCCGTTGTTCGCGGTCGCGATATCGAGATGGCCGTCGCCGTTGAAATCGCCTGCGGTCAGTGCCCAGGTTCCTTCCGAGCAATCGACGCCCGCCGTGCAGCCGGTCGGACCCAACGGCACGTCGACATGCGGTGCCAGCGATAGCGGCGGCAAACCCGCCCATGCGGCAACGGCGAGCAACCCTACGGTCCCCGCTGCAGTCGCCCAAACTCCTCTACCCCACCTGTGGCTACGACTCACGGCACCCTCCTCGGCGAATACATGCGGGACTGAAGTGGATTCGTTCGTGGTGCCGTTTCGCCACCGAGTACGCCACCTTAGAGGCAGCATCTGGCGGCCCGACATATCCCCACGGCCAACAAGATCTGCGCGAGCTTTGCCGCCCACCCTAATCTTTGTCAAGGCGCGGATGGCGATCTGGAGCAACGCACGCGCCATCCGGCGATTTGCTGCGCCAAGCCGCACTTCACGGATTCGACCCATGCTTCGTCAGTCATTGCCGATCGCGCGAGGCTCAGCTAGACCGCCCGGCGATGTCGCGTCTGGCACTGGAGGGACTGCGCGTAATCGAGTGCGGCGAGCGCGTCTCTGCCGCCTATGCCAGCAAGCTGCTCGCCGACTTGGGGGCTGAGGTTGTCAAAGTCGAGTCGCCGGAAGGCGACGTGGCACGCCGTCGCGGTCCCTACCCCGGCGGCGCAGTCGATCCGGAACGCAGCGGCCTCTACCTGTACCTCAACACCAACAAGCGCGGCGTGGTGCTCGACACACATGCCGCCGAGGGACGCGCCGCCCTCCACGCCCTGGCGCGCCAAGCCGATCTGCTCATTCACAACGTGCCGCCGCGCGACATGGCGGCGCGCGGGCTCGCGTACGAGGCCTTGGCCGAGGTGAATCCGCGCCTGGTCCTGACCTCGATCACGCCGTTCGGCCTCGGCGGCCCGCACAACGAGAGAGAAGCGACGGACCTGACGCTGTGGAACGCCGGCGGCATCGCCTATCTCAACGGCGGCGGACCGGACGCGGAGGAGTTGCCGCCGCTGAAGCCGTTCGGCCATCAGGCCGAGTTTCAAGGCGGCGTCAACGCCGCCATCGCCAGCCTCGGCGCAGTGTTTGCGCGGCGCCGCACGCAGCGCGGGCAACACGTCGTCATCTCGATTCAGCAGGCGCTGGCGGCGATCCTCGAGCTGACGTTCGAGTATTGGCCGTACCAAGGCCTCATCGCCTCGCGGCTCGGCCGCAAGCCGATCCAGCCGCTCGACTTCCTCGAATGCAAAGATGGGTGGGTCTTCATCTGCTGCGTCGAGGAACACCAGTGGCACGAGTTCATCCGCATGATCGGTGAGCCCGAGTGGGCCGGCATCGAGCTGTTCGCCGATCGCCTCAGCCGCGGTGCGAATTGGGACGCGCTCAAGATTTTCCTGCAGGAGTGGGCCAGCGAGCAGTCGGTCCTCGACGTCTACCACGCCGCGCAGCAACGCCGCATTCCGTTCGCGCCCGTCTCGACGATGGGCGACTTGCTCGCCTCCGAACATCTCAAAGCGCGCGGCTTCTTCGCCACGCTCGACAGCGGCGGCGCGCCGCTCACCGTGCCCGGCGCACCGTATCGGTTTTCGGCGACGCCGTGGTCCATCCGGCGGCCGGCGCCGCGGCTCGGCCAACACACCGCCGAGGTGCTGCGCGAGATCGGCATCGAGGCGTAGCCGCACGATCGCCGGAATACATATGACGTTGCCGCTCGAAGGAATTCGCGTCGCCGACTTCACCTGGGTGTGGGCCGGGCCGCATTGCACGCTGCAGCTGGCCCACCTTGGCGCCGAGGTGATCCGCGTCGAGAGCGCCTCGCGCACCTGCGTGACGCGGCTGCTGCCGCCCTTTGCCGACGGCCAGCCGGGGCGCAACCGCAGCGGCTATTTCAATCAATACAACCAAGGCAAGCTCAGCCTGGCGCTCGATCTCAAGCGATCGGAAGCGGTTGCAGTCGCGCTCGATCTGGTCGCGCAGTGCGACATCGTCTGCGAGAACTTCGCCGCCGGCGTGATGGCGCGCATGGGCCTCGGCTACGACGTGCTGCGCCAGCAACGCCCCGATCTGATCATGATCGCGCTGTCGGGCTACGGCGCCACCGGCCCGGAGAGCGATTTCGTCTCGTACGGGCCGGCGCAGGTGCCGCTGTCGGGACTATCCTCGCTCACCGGCTACGTCGACTGGCCGCCGATGCACGTCGGGATTTCGTACGGCGATCCGAACGGCGGCGCGCATGGTGCGGTCGCCGTGCTGGCGGCGCTGTTGCACCGCGACCGCACCGGCGAAGGCCAATACATCGATCTCTCGCAATGGGAGACCGGCATCGCGGTGCTCGGCGAAGGCGTGCTGGAACAGAGCGCGCACGGCGCGCAGCCGCCGCGCAGCGGCAATCGCGATCCGCACATGGCGCCGCACGGCGTCTTCCGCTGCGCCGGCGAACAACGCTGGGTGGCGATCGCCGTGCGCGACGAGGCGGAGTGGCAACGCTTCGCGGCGCTGCTCGATGCCAGCCTGTGCACCGACGAGCGCTTCGCCGATCTGGCGGCGCGCAAAGCCAACGAAGACGCGCTGGAGGAGATCGTCGGCGCCTGGACGCGCCCGCAAGCGGCGGAGGCCGTGGTCGAACGCCTGCAAGCCGCCCGCATTCCGGCCAGCGTCTCGATGAACAGCAAAGACATCGCCGAAGATCCGCAGCTGTTGGCGAGCGACTTCTTCGTCCATCACGCGCACCCGGAAGTCGGCACGCGCTTACACTTGGGCATCCCATGGACGATGTCGGACACGCCATGTCGGGTTCGCCGCGCGGCGCCCTGCCTCGGCGAGCACACCGACGACGTGCTCAGCCGCATCATCGGCTATGACGCTAAGCGCATTGCCGCGCTGCACGAGGCCGGCGTGCTCGCCTAACACCAGCGCCCCGCGGTGATTCGCCGCCGATTTTGCGTCGGCGCATCGTACCGGAACGTGGCCGCGAGCACGTCGGCTGCCGAGGCGGGCCTGGCGCTTTTCGCTGGCAAATCGCATGGCGTCCGCGTTCAAGTGGGCGACGTGACCTCAGTTGAAGCCGCAGACGTGTCCACAATAGAAACCGTAGACGCTGTCACAGCCGCCGGGCAGACTCGGGACGTGGACATCCACCTCTACCGACTCCTGATGCTCAACCTGGCGTTGCAGATGTTCGACGGCGTCGCGACCTATCAAGGCCTTCGACTTGGTTTCAGGGAGGCCAATCCGCTGCTCGTGACCGCGTTCGAGTTTCTCGGCATCGGCGCGGCGTTGCTCCTCTTCAAGGCGATGGCGTGCGGCCTGCTCGTGCTGCTGCGCCGCGCCGCCCCGCGCCACGTCGGCTTGACCGTGATGCGCGCCCTGGCCGCGATCTACTGCGTCTTCTCGCTCGGGCCATGGCTCGGCAAGTTCGCCTCGCTCGCCGCCAGCATGGTGTGAGCGATCGACGCGTCAGCCGGCGACGGCGACGCGGCTGACGACCGGTTCTTCGACCGGGCGCGGCGCGCGCTGCGGCAGGCGCGTGACCTCGCCGAGCGACAGCGGCAGGTACACGCGCACGCGGGTGCCGACGCCGACCTCGCTTTCCAGCTCGAGGGTCCCGCCGAGCAAGCCGATCAGCTCGCGCGCCAGGGTCAGGCCGATGCCGAGCCCGCCGTAGCGGCGCGTGAACGAGCCGTCGACCTGGCGGAAGTCGTCGAAGATGATCGAGAGATCGCCCGGCGCGATACCTATGCCGGTATCGGAGATGGCGACTTCGAGTTGTCCGTCCGAGACGCGGCGCGTCGTGACGCGAATCTCGCCGGCATCGGTGAACTTGGCGGCGTTGCTGAGCAAGCACGCCAGGGCGCGATTCAACTTGCGCCGATCGGTGCGCAGCTCGTCGGCCAATGCGTCGACCTCGCACGACAGCACCACGGGCTTGCCGCCGATGAGCTCGCGGGTGATCGGCAGCAGCTCTTCGATGGCGTCTTGCACCGCGACGCGCTCGACGCGCACGGCGCGCCGGCCGGAGCGGATCTCGGCGAAGCTGACCAGCTCTTCGAGCAAGTGCTGGAGGCGGCACGCATTGACGCGCATGCGCTCGATGCTCTCGTGCAGCATGGTATCGCCGGTGTCGGGCAGACTCGTGTCGACGACGTCGAGGTAGCCGAGGATGGCGTGCAGCGGCGTGCGGAACTCGTGCGAGATGGTCGCCAGGAACTGATCCTTGGCATCCGCCGCGACGCGCGCGGCGTCGGACTGCTCGGCAGCGTACAGCGCACCGGCCGCGGCGTGGGTCACCATCTGACACAGCCAGCGCTCGCGCTCGCTCAGTGAGCGCCCGTCTTGCGTATCCGCCACCAGGGTTCCGTAGGCTTGCCCGTGCGCGCGCAGCGGGAACACATTGCGCGCCGCCGGCACTTGTCCGTCGAGGATCATGCGGCAGCGCAGCCCGGGACAGGTCCCTTCTATGAAGCGGCCGATGCCGCGCACGAACTCGCGCGTCGCATGCGTCTCGGAGAACACGCTGGCGAGATCGAGCAGGAAGCGCAGATGCTGGTTCTCGCTCTCGGCTTCATGGCGGCGATGCCGCTCGCGCTTCAGCTGATCGATCAGCGAGGCGTAGAAGATCGCCACCAGGAAGAAGAACGGTAGACGCACCCAGGCTTCCGAGCTGCCGTCGGCATTGCCGCTGACCCACAGCCAGTACCCGTAGACCGTCGCGATCAGCGCGCTGCCGACGGCAATCTGTCCGACGGTCTCGCCGATGGTGATGAGAAAGACCGTGAAGAAGTACGCCAACAGCAGATCCTGCGACAGGCCGTGACTCCACGACATGCCGAACAAGATGACCGCCGTGTCGGCCAGCAACAGGCAGGGCCCGAAATGCGGCATGTGAAATAGCCTGCGCGGTGCGAACGCCAGCGCCAGATTCGATGCGGCGAACAACCCGACATAGATCAGCGGCCCGACGCCGACGGCGTGGCCGCCGGACAACACCAGGTAGGCGCAGGTGGCCACCACGACGGAGCGCAGCAGGATGACGATGCGCTTACGATCGACCGCAGCGCTCCCGGCGCCGTCGGCGAGCGGCGCGTCACTTGAAATCGCTGACACCATCGGAGTGACCAGCGACACAAGCAAGTCGAGCGCCAGTTACTGGCGCGCCGACCTGGTCGCCTCCCATCCGATGTAAGGGGTTACCCGTGTTGAGCTTAGCTATTCGATCAACGCAAGTCGGCGAGAAAGTGACACTGCATGTGGCCGGTCAGTGTCCTAGTGCAATGACGCAGGCCACCGCACCCGGACCGCCGACATTGTGCGCCAACCCGATCTGCGCATTCTTCACCTGGCGCTCGCCGGCGCGGCCGCGCAGTTGCGTGACGCACTCGTAGATCATGCGCACACCGCTGGCGCCGATGGGGTGGCCGAACGATTTGAGGCCGCCGCTCGGGTTGATCGGAATGTCGCCGTCGAGCGCCGTGCGCCCTTCGTGCACCAGCGCCTTGCCTTCGCCCTTGGCGCAGAAGCCGAGGTCTTCGATGTTCGACAGCTCAGTCCAGGTGAAGCAGTCGTGCACTTCGGCGAAGTCGACGTCGGCGGCGCTGATCCCCGCCATCTTGTACGCCTGCGCCGCCGCCTGCTGCGTCGAGCGGAAGCCGAGATAGTCGAAGGTCGGATCGAAGTACGGCCGCCCGGTGGTGACGGCGAGACCGAATCCCTTCACCAGGACCGGCGAATCGGTGTAGCGCTTGGCGAGGTCGGCGCGGCAGACGATCGCCGCGGCGCCGCCGTCGGTGGTGGGACAGCAATCGAACAGGCCGAACGGCGATGAGATCATCGGCGCGTTCAGCACCTTGTCCTCGGTGATCTCCATGCGCAGATGCGCCTTCGGGTTGCGCGCGCCGTTGTAGTGATTCTTGACGGCGATCTTGGCCAACGTCTCGCGGCCGACGCCGTAGGTGTGCATGTAGCGATTGGCCGCCAACGCAAAGAGCCCGGGCGCCGAGTTCCCCTTGGCGAGCAGCGGATGCCCGAAGCGCGGCAAACCGCGGCCGCCGCGATCCTTCAGCTTCTCTGCGCCGAGCACCAGGACGACGTCGTAGGCCCCCGAGGCGATCGCCAGGCAGGCGTTGCGGAACGCGTCGGTGCCGGTGGCGCAGTAATTCTCGACACGCGTGATCGGCCGATCGTACAGCCGCAGCGCATCGCCGAGCGACACCGCGGCTTTGCCGCCGGCAGCGCCGGGCATGTACGTGCCGAGATAGGCCGCCTGAATGTCCGCCGGATCGATCTTGGCGTCGGCGTAGGCTTCGAACGCGGCTTCGCAGATCAGATCCTCGTAGCCGTGCTCGAACAGATCGCCGAACTTCGTGCACCCGACGCCGATGACGGCAACTTGATCTTTCATGCGCACCTCATCTCACTCGCTCGCTTCGCGTATCGGCCGCGCCTTCCAATAGTAGTTCCGGTTGCCGCCGCCCTCATGCAAGCGGCGATAAGTGAAGGCGACGCGCGCGCCGATTTGGATGTCGTCGGCATCGGCGATTTGCAGGTAGACGCGTCCGCCGCCGTCGGCATCGATCACCGCCATCGGCAGCGGGTGCTCGAGATTCGGAATCAAATGATCGACGGTGAAGGTGAACACGTCGCCGCGCCGCGCGATACGGACGTCTTCCATTTGCTCTTGCGCGCGACAGCGAATGCAGACGCGCGCCATCGGATATTGCACCTGGCCGCACGCCTGGCACTTGCTGCCGTAGAGCCGGATGTCTTGCTTGCGCTCTTTGAACTCCAGCACGCTGGTGACCACGTCGCTGACCTCTTCCACCTCGACCAAGCGGCGGAACTTCAAGTAGCGCTCGTAGGACGGCAGCGGCGTCTTGGCCGCCAGCCAGCGCGCCAGCGGCACGGCGGCGCGCGCCGCGGCCAGCGCCGGGGTGGCGCGGAACAGCAACGCGTCGGCACCTTCGCCGAAGCCGCCGACCAGGATGAAATCGCCCGGCGCGGCGGCGTCGAGCGCGCGCGCCAACAGCAACAACGGCTCGGCGCTGCCGGTGGCGCCGATCTCGCCGTGCAGCGGCGAAACCAGCTGCGTCTTCGCATCGAAGCCGAGCGATTTGGCCAGATCGGCGGCGGCGCGCGCGTCAGGCGACGCCAGGGCGACGCGCTGGATCGCCTGCGGCTCCAGCCGCTGGCGCTCGAGGATGGTGCGAATCGCCGCGCCGAGGTCGCGCCCGTAGCCAAAGTCGCTGGCGAAGCGGCCACCCGCCATCTGCACGGTGCGCTGCACGTCGGTGCGCCAGAAATGCGTGAACTCATCGGCGATCGACGCGGCGTCGACGAATTCGGCGATGACGTCGCCGTCGCCGACGGTCAGCGCCGCGGCCGCGTCGCCGAGCACGCCTTCCAGCTCGTTCTCCGGCGCCGCGGTGCGCACATCGGCGGCGGCGACCAGCACCGTGTGCGCGGCGACGGACTGCACGACGCGTAGCGCCGCCAACGTCGCGCTCAGACCAGCCCGCGTCGAGCCGGCAAAGTCGGCGCTGAACAATGCGCGCGGCAAGTCGCACACCGTCGCCAGCACGCTCGCAATCTGCTTTTCGCCGTAGGGGGCGCTCACGCTGGCGAAGTAGGCGCCGTCGACCGGCGCCGGTTGATCGCCGAGGCAGCCCATCGCGGCGTCGCAGGCCATGGTCAGCGCGTCTTCGTCGTAGTTGGCGACGGCGACCTCGCCTTTCGCCTGACGCGTGCCCCACGCCTGTTCGATGAGACGGCGATCGAGGCGGTGCACCGGAACGTAGCTCGCGTAGCGCGTGATGCCGACCATCGGCTCGGCCTACTGCAGGGCGTCGGCGCGTTCAAGCACGGCGCGGCGGGGGGCGCGCGTCGATCCGCGCCGCGCCCCCGCCGCAGCGGCTACGACTTGCGCGCGCGGCGCAGCAGCACGAACAGCCCGAGCACCACCAGCGGCATCGCCTTGCCGGCGCCGCTGCCGCCGCCGTCGATGCGCGCGCAGCCCTGCCCCATCACCTGGAAATAGCCCGGCGTCGGGGTGTTGCCCGGCGTGACGGTCTTCGTCGGCGTGGCCGAAAAGCTCGGCGTCGGAGATATCGTGGGCGTCAGCGTCGGGGTTTCCGTCGGTGTCTGCGTTATCGCGGGAGTGCTGGTGATCGTCGGCGTCTCGCTCGCCGTCAGCGTCGGGGTGGGAGTGTTGGTGGCTGTAACCGTCGGCGTGCTCGGATGGCTGCCGCTCAGAAACAGGTTCAAGGAGCCGTCCGCCTGGCTGCCGACGATGATGTCGTCGAGCGAATCGTCGTCGAGATCCGCCAGCAACAGGCCGCTCGGTTGCGGGCTGATGGCGAACGACTGCGGCAGCGCCAAGCCGCCGTGACCGTCGCCGGCGAAGATGAGCACTTGCGCCGGGCTGCTCGCATCGGAGACGACCGCGTCCACTTTCCCATCGCGATCGAGGTCGCTGACGCCGAGACCGGTCGGGCTGGTGCCGGCCTGCATCGTGGTCGCCAGCGCGAAGGACACGCTGCTGCCGTCGCGGCTGCCGAGGTAGATGAGCAACTGGCCGTTGACGGCGTCCTGGGCGATGAACGCCAGATCCGGGACGGCGTCTCCATTGAAATCGCCGACCTGCATATCGACCGGGAACACGCCGCTCGGCAGGCTGAACGAACCGCTCTCGCTGAACGTGCCGGAGCTGCCCTGCAAGAAGACGCGCACGCGCCCGAGCAGATCGACCGCGGCGATATCGACCGCCGCGTCGCTGTTGAAATGCGCCAAGCGCACGGCCGCCACCTGCTCGTCGCCGAGTTGGAGCGTCGTCTGGATCTTGTACGTTTGCGTGGTGCCGTCAGTGCTCAAGACGAGCACCTTCACGGTGTCGGCGTCGCCGACCACGAGATCCGGCGCGCTGCTGCTCACCACGTAGTCGATGGCAACGGTCAACGGCTGCTGCAGCGCTGCGGAGCTGACGCCGCTGGTGAAGGCGCCGGTGCCGTCGCCGTTCAATACGCTGGCGATGCGCGGCGAAGCCGTCGTCACGGCAAGGTCCGGGAAGAGATCGGCGTTGGCGAAATCCAGCGCCGCCGCGGTGGTGTTGCCCAAGGCGTCGATCGGGCGCGGCGTGACGGCCTGCTGGCAGGCGAGAAGCTTGAACTGCGCGCGATTGGTCAGCTCGACGAGCACGTTGCTCGGATCGAGGAGGATCAGATCGGGCGAAAGGTCGCCGTTCACGTCGCCGGCGGTCCCCGGCTTCATGCCCGCACTGGTGCCGAGGATGCTGCCGGCGATGCTGCACGTGTCGTACGAGGGCAGCGCCGCGGCAGCGCGCTGCGGCGACAGGCCGGCGCCCGCCAGCACGAGAGCGAGCCCCGCCGCGAGGCGCGGCACCTCGCGGCGCGCCTGCGCCGCTACGCGCTGGGCGCGCGCCCGGCGTGCCAGCGCCAGCAAGGCGATGCCGAGCGACACCGCCTGCCAAGGCACGGTCGAGCCGCCGCTCGGCGTCACCGAGCAACCGGCGCCGTTCAGTACGAAGCCGGCCCGCGTCGGCGTCGTGCTGCCGGTTTTGGTCGGTGTCAAAGTGCGCGTCGCCGTTCCCGTCGCCGTGCCCTGCGGCGTCGCGGTGGGGGTGGGAGTCATGGTGACGGTGAACGTGAGACTCGGTGTCGACGTCACCGTCGGCGTCGACGGTATCGCGGTCGGAAATGGGGTCGGCGTGTTCGGCGGCTGGCTGCTGAGCAATACGCTGATGGTGCCGTCGCCGTTGGCCGTGACGACGTCCTGCATGCTGTCGGAGTCGAGAGTGTTGACCGCCAGCCCGACGATACTGGTGCCATGCAGCAGATAGGGAACGATCGTCGGCCCCTGAAAGCTCGCCGCTCCGTCACCGAGCAGGAACTGCAACGCCGCCTGACCATTCGCGTTGATCGCGGCCACCACGTCCGTTTGGCTGTCGTCCCCGTTGAACAAACCGATGCCGGTGCCTGCGGTGTTGGCAATGGTCGCACTGGTCAGCGTGAACGAGCCGCCTTCGGCGAACGTATTGTCGTGGAAGGGCCACGTCTGCACGACGCCGCTGGTGCCGCCGCGCGTAATGAGCAGATCTGGCATGCGGTCGCCGTCGAGGAAGGCGCTGCGCAGACCGACGATCGTGGCACCGGTGCCGAACGCGCTCGACTGGAAGACGGACTGGTTGTTGGTGTCGAGCCCGGTCTGCAACAGCAGCACGGCGTTGCCGCCGTAGGCGGCGACCAGATCGACCCTGCCGTCGAGATTGAAGTCGGCGGCAGTCACCGTCGAGACGTTGCCCGGTATGCCGCGGCTCACCACGGTGAAGCCGCCGCCCTGCTTGCCGTACAGAATCGACAGGAACGGACTGCCGGCGTTGGCCACCACCAGGTCGGTGAACCCATCGCCATTGAGATCGAGCGCCGTGCGCACGCGCGGGTCGGCAGGATTCGTCGGATAGTCGGCGATGATGGCTTGCGGATTGTTGCCGACCGGAATCGGCGTGCCGGCGGTAAGCGTGCCGCCGACGTTGGTGAGGATCGTCACCGCGTTGCCGCCGCAAACCGCCAGGTCGGCGTCGCCGTCGCGGTCGATGTCGACCGCGCTGAGCGCGCCCGGCGCGACCGACAACGCCACCGTCTGCGTCGTCAGCGTAATCGGTGCGGGGGCTTTGTTCGGATCGGCGCAGCTGCGCAGCTGGGCGACCACTGCCGCGCTGTTCGGAATGATCTTGACCGAGTTGGTGCCGGCATCCGACACCGCGATATCAGGGAAGCCGTCGCCGTCGAAGTTGCCGGTCGCAATGCCGGCGAGGCTGCCGCCCAACGTCACATCGCAGCGGCCGTAGTCGGCGGTCGGAACCGCGGTGGGCGTCACCGTCGGGCTCGCCGTTGGCGTCGAAGTGTGCGCGCCTTGCGTCGGCGTCACGGTGACGGTGTTGGTCGGCGGCGGCGAGCCGGTCACGCTCGGCGTCGGGCTGCCGCTCGGCCCACTCGTCGGCGGCGCATCATTGGTGGTGTTGATGCCGATGAAGATCTGGTCGCCTTCCGCGGTCAACATCACCAGGTCCGTCAGCGAATCGCCGCCGAGGTTGGTGCCGAGCACAAATGCCAACTCACCGGCTTGCTGCGTCCCGGACATGAAGTTGATGCCGAAATTGTCGTCAAACTTTCCGTCGCCGGCGCCGAAGAGATACTCTACACCGCCACCGGCCCCGGCGGCGGTCTCAACCAAGTCCTGCGTCCCGTCGAGATCCAAATCGAGGAGCGTAACCGAAGTAACGTCATCGGACGACGCGAAGTTGAAACTGCTTCTGTCGGTTGGGATCGGGCCCCATTCGACGTGGCCGATCGCCGTGTTGAGCGGATCGTCGTTAACGACGGCCAGATCATCGATGCCATCGGTGTTAATGGAACCCGCCGCGAAGTCGACGGACGGGCCCGCGGTCGGCCCCTCACCTGAAACCGATACGGGATCCGCGATGCTGAAGTTACCGTCGCCGTCGCCGTGCAGGATCCTCACGGTCTGATCGTCGCCGCCGAGCACCGCCAGGTCGCGGAAGGCGTTGCCGTCGAAATTCCCACCGAGCATGCGCACCGCGTCGAGGTCCGTATCAATCGCATCGACATCATCGCCACCGACGCAGATGGTGTAAGTCGTGTCGTTATTGTTGCACAACACGTACACTTGGGCGTCGTCGTCGAGCAGCGCGATATCCGCGCCGTTCTTCGAATCGAAATCGCCGACGACGATGGACAGCACACCGCCGACGTCGAGATCGTCGAATGCCTGGCCAGAGTCGGCAAACGTTCCGTCTCCCGCGCCGAACAGAATACGCAGGTCGCCGAGATCGTCGGCGGCGATGATGTCTAGATTGCCGTCCGGACGGCCCGTCTGATCCGAATCGAACGGCGAGCCGACGTCAGCGATGGCGAGCAGTGTCGGCGACGTGTCTGGTGTTTCCGGCGTCGAATCCAGATTCATTATCGGATTGCCAGAGGCATCGACGCCTTGATTGATGAATACATCGACCCGACCCTGATCGGTATCGACGACTACCATGTCGATCTTGCCGTCCTTGTTCAGGTCGGCAAGCGCCATCGCCTGGTGGTTGGCACCCGACAGGACGTCGACACCGACCTGGACGGGGATCGCCGGCAGCAACCGCATACTGGGCGTACCGCCGGTGGCACGACTGGGCCGGCCGGAGAAGAAGATGATCGAGAGCAGGGCCACCATCGCCACTGCCACGGGGTAGAAAGGCCGGCCTAGCGGTTTATTTGGCATCATTCACACATCGTGGCTGAGGGGGAGGAGAAATCGGCACGGCCAAGGACGGCGCGGCGACGGCGTTTATTCATGCTTGACCCGTTCATGGACGGATCGTCACCACAGCGCGCTCGAACGGCGTTGGTAGTCACGCGGATTGCCTTTACTGTCCCGGCGGACCTGCGGTTTGTCAAACTACCAATGCCCATCCGCCGGCCTTTAAATGATGTGCGGCAAGGCGTCGAGAGGGCCCGCGCGCAGCAAATCGACGTCGCCGCGTCGAGTCTATAGCCGCGACCGCACGAATAGCGCCTGTAGTGGCGATCAGTGCGCCGCCTGGCCGCTCGGCGCGAGGCGATTGGCGTCCTGCAACATCGCCTGGGCGACGCCGAGGTTGTACTGCGCGTCGGCGTAGTCGGGCTGCAGCGCCAGCGCGCGCTGGAAATGCGGAACCGCCTCGCCGACCCGGCCGCTCTGCACCAAGGCGACGCCGAGATCGTTGTGCGCATCGGGATAATCGTCGCGGCGCCGCAGCACCTCCTCAAATTGCGCAATTGCTTCGTCGGTACGGCCGCCCTGAGTCAGCAACAGCGCCAGGTGATAGCGCGCCTCGACCAGCGTGGCGTCGCGCTGCAGCGCCGCCTCGTATTCAGTGATCGCCTCCTCGGCTCGATCGGCCAGGCGCAGCGCGTCGGCGAGATGGACGCGCACGCCGGTGTCGTCGGGCTCGGCGCGCAGCCCGGCGCGCCACTCCTCGATGGCCGCGTCGCTTTGGCCGCTTTGACTGAGCAACAGCCCGAGGTTGTCGTGCGCGTCGACCGAATTGGGATCGAAGCGCAGCGCGGTATGAAAGCGCTGCAGGGCTTCATCGCGGCGCCCGGCTTGCGCCGCGATGGCACCGAGATTGGTGTACGGATCGGCATAATCGGGTTTGATGCGCAGCGCTTGTTCGTACTGGGCGATCGCTTCGTCGGTCCGGCCGCTGTCGCGCAGGGCATTGCCGAGATTGACGTAGGCGCCGGCAAAGCTCGGATCGAGGCGCAGCGCCTCCTGCAGATGCGCGATGCCCGCGTCGCGCTGGCCGAGCCGACTGAGCGCCAGGCCGAGATTGCTCTGTGTTTCCGGCGAGCCCGGATCGTACTGCAGCGCACGGCGATACTGCTCCGCCGCGGCGGCGATATCGCCGCGCCGCCAGAACGCCAGCCCGATGTTGTTGTACGGGTCGGCATAGTCCGGCTTGATCCGCACCGCCTCGCGGAACTGTTCCAGCGCCGCGTCGATCTCGCCGCGCCCGGCCAGCGCCACCCCAAGATTGTTGCGCGCGACGCAGTTGTCGCGCGTCACCGCGACGGTGTGCGTCAGCAACGTCACGCCGTCGCACCAGCGTCCGACTTGTACCCACGCCGCAGCCGCGTAGGCGGCGAGCAGCGCGCTGCCGACACCGGCCACCAGCGGCACGGGCAGAGCCCAGCGCGCGACGAGGTCGCGCCCGCCCCAGGCGATGATGATGAAGATGCCGATCAGCGGCACGTAGGTGTAGCGATCGGCGAACCCTTGGCTGCCGATCTGCACCAGGCCGATGACCGGGACCAACGTACCGAGGTACCACAACCAACCGACCAGCACGTAGGGCAGTCGGCGCGCGACGCGCACGACCACTGCCGACGCCAGCAACAAGGCGAGCCCGGCCGCGATCGGCTGCCAGGCCGGCAAGGCGGTGTCGAACGGGTACAGGACCGCGAGGTCTGCCGGCCAGAGCGCCATGCCGAGATAGCGCACGTAGGCGACCAATGCGTTGGCCACACGCAAGCCGATCGAGAGCTTGTCGCCCACCGGCACCGCGCCGCTGCGCATCTGCATGAGATAGGCGAGCGCACTGAAGGCGACGGTCAGCAGCAGCAGCGGCACCTTCTCCAACAGCAAGACGCCGACGCGCGCGGGCGCGCGGCGTGGCGAGCGCGCCGCACCGGGCGGCGCGCCCTGGCGGGCGTCGCCGCGCGCGGCGCGGTCGGGGAACGCGGCGACGCGCCCGAGCGGCCACAGATCCAGCAACAACAACAAGAACGGCGTCGTCACCAGCATCGGCTTGGCCATCAAGCCGAGCCCAAACCAGACGAGCACCAGCGCGTACCAATGCGCGGCGCGCGTCTCGACGTAGCGAACATACGACCACAGCAGCGCGAACCAGCAGAGCGTGCTGAGCACGTCCTTGCGCTCCGAGATCCAGGCGACCGACTCGACGTGCAGCGGATGCACGCCGAACAGCGCCGCGACGACAGCGCTCGGCCACAGCGCGCCGGTCATGCGCGTGAGCACGGCAAACAACAGCAGCGTATTGGCGAGATGGAACGCCGCCGCCATCAGATGATGGGCGCCGGGCGCGACGCCGAACAGCTGCACGTCGAGCATGTGCGACAGCCAGGTCAGCGGGTTCCAATTGCCCAGCTTGCCGGTGGTGAAGGCCCAGCGCACGCCCTCCCACGTCAGGCCGCGGCGCACGAACGGATTGTCGCTGACGTAGCCGGGATCGTCGAACTCGACGAAACCGTGCGCGTGCGTCTGCCAGTAGATCACCACCACCGCGACGCTCAGCCCCACGGCGATCGACAACGCGCGGCGGCGTTCGGGATGCATGATCAGGCTGTGCCCACGAATGCAGTCGGCGAGCGGCATTCAGCAGTCAGCCAAGGCTCGGATGCTTGCGTCCGTTGCGTCCTCCGAGGCTGAAGGCCGATCGCCGACGGCTGAAGGCGTTTGGTCGGCCACACCCGCATGATGAAGATCCGAGAGCTGTCCCAGCCGTTCACGCGCAGCGGGCGGCGCGCTGTCTGGCGCCTAGGCTGCCGGGCAGCCGCCGAGCAGCGCGGCGACGCCGCGCACCAACTCCGCGACACTGATTCCGACGACGGAATCCTGTTCAAAGGCGCCGCACGAGCCGGCCGTCGCTTCACCGAGCGCGAGGCCGACGCCGCGCACCACCTCGTCGACGCGCACCGCGCCGTCGTGATTGCAGTCGCCCGGGCAGACGTTCGTCACGTTGCCCAGAATCGCCAACGTGGCACCGCCGTCGGTGAGGGCCACCACCTCATCGCCGCGATAGCCGTCGAGATCGGCGGCGAGCAGCAGCGGGACGGACGTGAGCGCCGCCGCGGCCGGCAGCAGATATGGGCAGGTGAACTCGCCGGCCCCGTCGTTGGGGGTCCACGACAGCTCGCCGCGCTCCGTCGCAATCAAGAGTTGCGTGCCCTCCAAGGACGGATCGAAGCTGCCCAACGCAACGGCGCGGGCGTCGAATGACGCGACGATGCCCTTCGGACGCAGCACGCGATCGGCGCGGCCAAAGACGCTGACCGCCAGGAACTGGAGGAACTTGTCGGAGTTCGCGACCACCAGATCGTCGATGGCGTCGCCGTTCAGACGTCCGACCGCCATGTCGACCGCGCCGTCCTCGGCCTCGCCGCTCACGTTGATGATGGGCCGCATGTCGAAGGTGGCGTCGCCGCGCCCGAACAGCGGTACGAGTTGCTGTGTGGTGGAGGTGAGCACGGCCAGGTCGGTGCGTCCGTCGCCGTCGAAATCGCCGGGCAACAGCTCGAGCACATCGCTGACGCCGAGATCGATCGCCGGCGCGCCGCTGCACTCCGCCAGCTGCCCGTCGGCGGCGCTGCAGCGCAGCACGAGGTCGGGCGTGCCGGCGCCGAGCAGAGCCACGTCGAGGCCGGGTTGCGCATCGAAATCGCCGCTCGCGATGCCGATGACGCCGGCGGGCAGCACGTGGCTCAACTGTTGCCGCACGCCGCTGAAGCGCCCGTCGCCGAGGCCGGCCACCACCAGCAGATCGCCTTCCGCCGTGCCGATGAGGAGATCGGCGCGGCCGTCGGGAGCGGACGCGCCGTCGTCCGCCGCGATGATGTCCGCCAGCGCGACCGCAACCGGCGACGCGGTCGCGACGACGACGGGCTCAGCGGCACGAAACGTCGCCTCGCCGAGATTCACAAAGACGTCGACCCGATGATCAGCCGGCGCCACGACGACCAGATCCGGAGCGTGATCGCCGGTGAGATCGGCGACAGCAACGGCCTGGCGTGTCGGAGCGGCGCCGACGGCGACCGTCAACTGCGCGCGCGCGCGCAAGCGCGGTAAAATGTCCGCCTGGGCACCCGCCGGTGCGGGCCAGGCGCCGGCACCGACGGCGCTCAACAGGACGAGGCGGCAGCAAGCCGTCGCCAGACGACACCGCCGCCACCGTCCGTCGCCGTGCCGCTGAGACCGGTCGCGTATCCGAGCCACTGCTTGCAGCACAGAACGTCGCATCCCTCCTTTAGAAGGAAGGTCAGGGGAAGTTGCAAACCCCGCTCCGCCGCCCAGCATTCCCACTGACCCTCCTCCGAAAGGAGGGCGCTGCTCCTCAGCGCTGCCGCGTCACCGTCCCGGCCCTTGGCGCAGGTCGCCTTCGATCCCGGCGAGCAATTGATCGACGTCGACGTCGGCGGCGCGCCGCGTTTCGATGACGCGCACCGCATACATTACCGTCGAGTGATCGC
>Ga0265314_10001984_pt1 | contig 21745 bp, 17 predicted proteins | sample 4126metaG_FD_203106 | JGI IMG/M metagenome (GOLD analysis project Ga0265314, IMG submission 203106) | Rhizosphere microbial communities from Carex aquatilis grown in University of Washington, Seatle, WA, United States - 4-1-26 metaG | ecosystem: Host-associated > Plants > Roots > Rhizosphere >... | reverse complement strand
CGGCGCCCAGATCTATCTGGAAGCAACCATGATCGCCTTCTGCGTCGGCCGCTTTTTCGGCGCCTGGCTGCAGCGCTTCCTCGATCCCGCCCGGATGCTGGTGCTTTATGCCGGCTGCAATATCGTGCTGTGCTGCCTAGCCGCGACGCTGGGCGGCTTCCCGTCGATCTATGCCATGGTGGCGACCAGCTTCTTCATGTCGATCATGTTTCCCACCATCTTCGCGCTGGGTCTAGAAAAGCTGGGGCACCAGACCGAATTCGCCTCGTCCTTCATCGTCATGGCGATCTGCGGCGCCGGCGTGGTGCCGCCGGTCATGGCCTTTGCCGCCGATCACACCGGCGCGCTGCACTGGAGCCTGTTCTTCCCCGCCATCTGCTATCTGGTGGTGCTGAGCTTCGGCATCATGGCGCCACGGATGGGACACAAAGAAACGTGAGTTTGGCGCTTCGTTCGCTGGGTCAGACTGGCCTTTCCGTCACCGAACTGGGCTGCGGCGGCGCGCCGCTGGGCAATCTGCTCCGGCCGCTGGCCGACGAGGTGGCCCGCGCCACTCTGGTGGCGGCCAGGGCGGCGGGTTTCAGCTATTTCGACACCGCGCCCTTCTACGGCTTCGGACTTTCCGAGCGCCGCATGGGCGATGCGCTGCGCGGCGGCGAATTCGTGATTTCCAGCAAGGTCGGCCGCCTGCTCGATCCCGTCACCGGGCCGGTGGACGCGAACCAGGTGCGCCACGGCTATGCCACGCCGATGCCGTTCGAGCCGGTGTTCGACTATTCCTATGACGCGGTGATGCGTTCCTTCGAGGAAAGCCTGCAGCGGCTGGGGCTGGCACGCGTCGACCTGCTTTATATCCATGACATCGGCCGCATGACTCACGGCGAGGAAAACGTCTTTCGCATGGCCGAACTCACCAGTGGCGGCGGCCTGAAAGCGCTGGAGGAATTGCGCGCCTCCAGCGCCATCGCCGGCTTCGGCATAGGCGTCAACGAAGTCGCCGCCTGCCTGGAAGTGATGGAGCATGCGCGGCTGGACGTCATCCTGCTGGCCGGCCGCTACACCCTGCTGGAACAGGCGCCGCTGGACGATCTTTTTCCGCGATGCGAGGCGGCGGGCACCGCCATTGTCATCGGCGGGCCATTCAATTCCGGCATCCTGGCGGCGGGCAGCAAATCCAGCGCCACTTTCAATTACGAAGCCGCACCGAAGGCCGTGATCGAGAAAGTTGCCGCGCTGGAAGCGGTCTGTGCCGCCCATGGTGTGCCGCTGCCCGCTGCGGCGCTGCAATTTCCGCTGGCGCACAAGCTAGTGGCCAGCGTCATTCCCGGCCTGGATTCGCCGGAGCGCGTGGATCAGGCCGTGGCGCTGTACAACACGCCGATTCCACCGGGCTTATGGGCCGAACTGAAAGCGAAGAGGTTGCTGCGGGAGGATGCGCCGACCGCATGAATATCGACGCCCATCAGCATTTCTGGAATCCGGCGCGCGGAGATTATGGCTGGCTGCAGCCGGGCACGGTGCTGTATCGCACTTTCGGGCCGGACGATCTTGCGCCCCAGATTCAGGCGGCAGGCGTGGGTGGCACCATCCTGGTACAGGCGGCAGCGACAGCGGCCGAAAGCGACTATCTGCTGGACATCACCCGCCGCACGCCCTTTGTGCTGGGCATCGTGGGCTGGATCGATCTGGCGGCGCCGGATGCCGTGGCGCAGGTCCGGGCGCGAGCGGCCGACCCGCTGTTCCTGGGGTTGCGTCCTATGTTGCAGGACATCGCCCAGCATGACTGGATCATGCAGCCCGAACTGGCCCCGGCACTGGCCGCTATCGCGGAGGAAGGCCTGGTGTTCGACGCTTTGGCGCGGAACAATCAGCTGCGGGTGGTGGACGACTTGGCGGCGCGCTACCCAACCCTGTCCATCGTGCTGGATCACGGCGCCAAGCCCAAGCTGGGCAATGCGGCGTCAATGGCGGCATGGCGCGCCGATATCGCCCGGCTAGCGCGGCGGCCCAATGTTACCTGCAAACTTTCCGGTCTGGTCACCGAACTGCCGCAGGGCGGCGGCGCGGCGCAAGTGAAAGAAGCCGCCGATATCCTGTTCGCGGAGTTCGGCCCTCAACGTCTGCTCTGGGGCAGCGACTGGCCGGTTCTGACCTCGTCGCATTTCAATGGCAATTACCACGCCTGGCATGCAGAGGCGCAGGGCCTGATCGCGGCGCATGGCGCCACCGCTGCCGTGATGGGCGGCAGCGCCGCTCGCATCTACAAGCCCACGCGCCTTAAGACCTGAAGCGCGTCAGCCGCGGCCGCGATGCTCGCGCAGGATGGCGTCGAACTCGGCCCGGCTCATTTTCAGCTTGCCGGTATTGGCGTTGATCCATTGCACCAGAGCGTCGTACTTCGCCGGGGTCCAGCCGCCCTCGAACTCGCCGCCATTGGTGCCGCGCCGGTTCAATTCGAAATTGAAGGCATCCTGCAGATTGATGAACTCGGCATGGGCGACGGCGTCCTCCGCCAGATAGGCGGGAATGAAGATCACCCCGTCACGGGTGGCAAAGACCAGGTCGCCCGGCAGCACGGCGGCGCGGCCGATGCGGATGGGGGCGTTGATCGATGTCAGGGTCATGTCCTTCCAGGCGGAGGGATCATAGGCGCGGTAAATGCCATTGAAATTCTCCAGCTCGCGGTTTTCCGCCGCGTCGCGGATGCCGGCGTCGAAGACAAAGCCGGTCTTGGAGTGGGCGGCGATGCCGGAGCCGAGATTGGAGCCGATCAGCGTGCCTTCGACGATCTTGCCGAAACCGTCGGCGACATACATGTCGCCCACCTGCAGTTCGTTGATCGGCCAGCTATTATTGCCGCTGACCCGGCCCTCGCGCTTTCCTTCCGCGGCGATGGCGTCGGTCATGTCGGTGCGCGACGGCATGTACTGCGCGGTCAGCGCCCGCCCGGCAAAGGGCTTGTCGGGATGCAGCATCTCAAAGCCGTGGTCGAACTGGACATTGAAGCCCTTGCCGCGCAGATAATCCCAGATGTCCTCGATGGAGACGTCCAGCACCCGCTTGAGCAGGTCGTCAGGCAGCTTGGGCCGCCCGTCTGGGAAACGCTCGCCCTTCCATTGCGAGGTGTAGAACAGCATCTGGTCGCGGGTCTGCTTGACCTGGGCCAAACAATGCCCGGCAAATATCACACAACCTGCCAGCACCGCCACTAAAGTTCTGCGCATTTCTTATTCTCCTTCGCCCTGCCGCTCGCTTGTGCTCGCGGCGTTCGCCGCTCGAAACGATCCACTGGATCGTTTCGCCGGGCTTCGCCCGTCGCGGCTCACCCCCACCACTGTTCGCCCGGCGCCAGATGCGCCTTGACCACGTCCGGATTGAGGTCCACGCCCAGGCCCGGCTTGTCCTCGATGACGAAATTGCCATCCTTGAAGAACGGGCCTTGATGCGTGACCATCTCGAAGGTCCAGGGATCGCGCCCGCCCGCCAACTCATGGACGCGAAAATTGCGCACTGAGGCGGCGGCATGGCAGCTGGCGATGGTGCCGACCGCGCTGGCCGGATTGTGGCAGGCGGTCCAGATGCCGTAGAGATCGGCCAGATCTGAGATGCGTTTGGCTTCGAACAGGCCGCCCGATTTGGGAATGTCGATATGCACCCCGGCGCAGGCCTGGCGCAGGATGATCGGCGAGAATTGCGACAGGCCGTAAAGGTTTTCCCCGGTGCAGATCGGCACATTGGTGGCGCGCGATACGCGCTCCAGAGTCTCGGGATTCTCCGGCGGCGTCGGGTCTTCCACCCACATGGGGTGGACAGGCTCTAGCGCGTTGCAATACTGAATCACGTCATTGACGGAATATTTCCAATGGCATTCCACTGCCATGTCGATGTCGGGACCGATTTCCTTGCGCACCAGTTCCATGCGCTCGACCAGGCGGCGGATGTCGCGGTTGGTAAGCTGGTTGGTGTAGCGGTCGTGTCCCGGCTCGCTGAAGGTCGGGTCGGCGGTGGGCGCGACGCTGTCGCCCTGAAACTTGAAGGCGGTAAAGCCGAACGGATTGTCGGCTAGCGCATCATGGGCTTGCCTGCGCCAGGACTCCGCCAGTTCCGGATGCTGGTCCGGCGGGGACGACAGGGTGCGATAGAAACGCACCTTGTCGCGAAAGCGCCCGCCCAGCAGGTTGCACACCGGCGTCTGCAGCAGCTTGCCCGCCAAGTCCCACAGCGCGATTTCGATGCCGGTGGCGGCCTGGACCGTGACGCCGGCGATGGCACCATAGCCGCCATTGAACAGCAGCAGGCCGGTATAGAGCTTGACCACATTGATCGGATCCTGGCCGATCAGCTGTTCGCGGAAGCGCTTGAGGATGATGTCCTTCACGCCGGGGCCCCAATAGGCCTCGCCGATGCCATAGACGCCGGAGTCGGTTTCGATCTTGACCAGGTTCCAGTCCCAGGTCGGCCCGCGCACGATCATCACCTTGACGTCGGTGATCTTGACCTTGTTGGTCAGGTAGGCGGCCCTGGCCTGAAACGGCAGGGCAAAACAGGACATCGCGCCCAGCTTGGCCAGCAATTGACGGCGATCCATGAACACCCTCCCATTATTCTTGGCCGGCACGATAGCAAGAATTGCCGCCGGCCTTAAAGGGGCGGCTAGCGGCGCGCCGCGTTGAACCCCGCCAGCCCGGCTGAGCCGGGGCAGAGCTCCTTTTCGGAGAGCGTATTCAGCGGCTGGGCGACGGTGTTGAGATTGGCATGCATGTCGCCGGCGCCGGGGTCCATATAGATCAGGCCGGTGACCAGCTCGCCCGAGGCACCATGGCTGTGCAGATAGGCCAGGGCGGCGGCGCGGTCGTAAGGGTCATAATCCTGCCGCAGCTTGGCCAGGCGCAGCACCGAGCCGTCATGCAGCTGCACTTCCTCGCTGGTGCCGGGTGCATAGGAGACGCTGATGGTCTCGCGCGGCTCGATGATGTCCAGCCGGTTCACCGCCTCGTTATGGTCGCGGACGAAATCATAGGCCTTGGTCGAGCCGGCATGGTTGTTGAAGGCGACGCAGGGGCTGACCACGTCGATGAAGGCCGGGCCGGGATGGCTGATCGCCGCCATGATCAGCGGCACCAGCTGTTCCTTGTCGCCGGAGAAGCTGCGGCCAACAAAGCTGGCGCCCACCAGGAGTGCCATGCTGGCCAGGTCGAGCGGCGAATCCGCGTTGACGCCGCCGGTCTTGCTTTTCGAGCCCTGGTCGGCTGTGGCCGAGAATTGCCCCTTGGTCAGCCCGTAAACCCCGTTGTTCTCGGTGATGTAGGTCATGTTGACGCCGCGGCGGATGCAATGGACGAACTGCCCCAGCCCGATCGAGGCGGAATCGCCGTCGCCGGAAACGCCCAGATAGATCAGCTCGCGATTGGCGAGGTTGGCGCCGGTCAGCACCGACGGCATGCGGCCATGCACCGAGTTGAAGCCGTGGCTCTGGCCCAAGAGATAATCGGGCGTCTTGGAGGAGCAGCCGATGCCTGACAGCTTGGCGACGCGGTGCGGCGCGATGCTGAGCTCGAAACAGGCCTGGATGATGGCGGTGGATATGGAGTCATGCCCGCAACCGGCGCAAAGGGTCGAGACCGAGCCTTCATAATCGCGATGGGTGAAGCCCAGTTTGTTCACCGCGATGGCGGGATGGCGCAGCTTTGGTTTGGTAATATAGGTCATTCGGCCGCCTCTTCCTGTCTGGCAATCATCCGTGCGGCAATGGCGTCGATGATGAAGCGCGCGGTGATCGGCGTGCCGTCATAATGCAGGATGGAAATGAAGCGCGCCGGATCAATGACACATTCGTTCGACAACAGGCTGCGCATCTGGGCGTCGCGGTTCTGCTCGACCAGGAAGATCTGTTGGTGGCCGGACACGAAATCCGCCACCGCGTCGGCGAAGGGGAAGGCGCGCAGCCGCAGCGTATCGAGATGGATGCCCTGGGCTTCCAGCGCTACCAGCGCCTCGCGCACCGCCGGGCTGGAGGAGCCGAAATAGATCACGCCGAAGCTGGCTTTCTCCTTCGCCTGCTGGATGACGGGCGCGGGCACCAGGCTCTTGGCGGTGTCGAACTTGCGCAGCAGCCGCTGCATATTGTCCTGATAGACCGAGCCTTCCTCGCTGTATTTGGCGTAGCGATCGCGGCTGGTGCCGCGGGTAAAGAAGGCGCCCTTGGTGGGATGGGTGCCCGGCAGGGTGCGGTAAGGAATGGCGTCGCCATCGACATCGAGATAGCGGCCAAAGGTCTTGCCGGCCTCCAGCTCCTCCGCCGTCATCACCTTGCCGCGGTCATAGACATGGGCGTCGTCCCAGGCGAAAGGCTCGCACAGCCACTCATTCATGCCGATATCGAGGTCTTCCAGCACGAAGACCGGTGTCTGCAGCCGCTCTGCCAGGTCGAAGGCGTGGGCTGAAAACTCGAACACTTCGCGCGGGTCTTCCGGCAGCAGCAGGACATGCTTGGTGTCACCATGACTGGCATAGGCGCAAGCGAGAAGATCGGCCTGCTGCGTGCGCGTCGGCATGCCGGTGGAAGGCCCGCCACGCTGCACGTCGATGATCACCGCCGGGATTTCCGCGAAATAGGCCAAGCCGAGGAATTCCTGCATCAGCGAGATGCCCGGCCCCGACGTGGCGGTGAAGGCGCGGGCGCCGTTCCAGCCCGCCCCGATCACCGTGCCAATGGCGGAAATCTCATCCTCCGACTGGACGATGGCGAATTTGTTGTGGCCTTCGGCATCGACGCGGTACTTCTTGCAATGCTTGCCGAAGGCCTCGGCGACAGAGGTCGAGGGCGTGATCGGATACCAGGCCGCCACCGTGGCGCCGCCATAGACGCAGCCCAAACCCGCTGCATCATTGCCGTTGACGAAGATGCGGTCACCCACAGCGTCCAGCTTCTCGACCTTCAGGCCACAGAGCTCGGACAGATGCTCCCGCGCATAATCATGGCCCGTGTGCAGCGCCTGGCGGTTGGGCGCGATCAGCGCATCCTTGCCCTTGTACTGCTCGCCGATCAGCTGCTCCAGCACCGCGAGATCGATGCCCAGCAGATAGGCCAGCGCGCCGACATAGGTGATGTTCTTGAAAAGCTGGCGCTGGCGCGGGTCGGAATAGGCGGCGTTGCAGATTTCCGTCAGGGGCATCGGCACGACATGGATGTCGCGGCGGAATTTTGACGCCGGCACCGGCCGCGAGGAATCGTAGAAGAGATAGCCGCCCTGATCGATCGAAGCGATATCCTTGTCCCAGGTCTGGGGATTCATCGCCACCATCAGGTCCACCCCGCCGCGGCGGCCTAGCCAGCCCTGGCCGGAGACCCGCACCTCATACCAGGTGGGCAGGCCCTGGATGTTCGAAGGAAAGATGTTACGGGAGGAGACCGGCACGCCCATGCGCAGGATGGCGCGGGCGAACATTTCATTGGCCGAGGCCGAGCCCGAGCCGTTGACGTTGGCGAACTTGACGACGAAGTCGTTAATGGCGGTTATAGGGCCCGGCATGCATACCCCGTCTTCGGCGCTTCGAGCAGGAATTTCTGCATGTCCCAGGCCCCGGTCGGACAGCGCTCGGCGCAGAGGCCGCAATGCAGGCAAAGGTCTTCGTCCTTGGCCATGATGCGCCCGGTCTTGAGCCCGGCGGCAATGTAAAGGTCCTGGTCCTTGCGCAGCGCCGGCGCCGTTAGGCGCGTGCGCAGCTCATCTTCCTCGCCATTGGCGGTGAAGGTGATGCAGTCCATTGGGCAGATATCGGTGCAGGCGTCGCATTCGATGCATTTGGGGCCGTTGAAGACCGTCTGGACGTCACAATTCAGACAGCGCTGCGCCTCGGCAAAGGCCTGGGTGAGGTCGAAGCCCAGTTCGACCTCCAGTTTCACGTCCTTCAGCGTCTTTTCGATCGGGGCATGCGGCACCCGGTAGCGATGGTCGTTGGAGATATCGTTGTGATAGCTCCATTCATGGATGCCCATCTTCTGGCTGGAGAGATTGATCATGGGCGGCGGCCGCAGGCCTACATCCTTGCCCTGGCACTGAAGATCAATGGAAATGGCGGCGTCATGGCCATGCGCCACCGCCCAGATGATGTTCTTGGGGCCGAAAGCGGCGTCGCCGCCGAAAAAGATTTTCGGATTGGTGGACTGCATGGTGCCGGAATCCACCTTGGGCATGTCCCATTTGTCGAACTCGATGCCGATGTCGCGCTCGATCCAGGGAAAGGCGTTTTCCTGGCCCACCGCCACCAGCACGTCGTCGCATTCCATCACCACATCCGGCTCGCCCGACGCCGCCAGGCTACGGCGCCCCTTGGCGTCATATTCCGCTTTCACCTTCTGGAACTTCACCCCGGTCAGCTTGCCCTTGTCGTGAAGGAATTCCCGCGGCACCAGGTAATTGTGGATCGGGATGCCTTCATGCATGGCGTCTTCCTTCTCCCAGGGAGACGCCTTCATTTCCTCGAAGCCGGAACGCACCACCACATTCACGCTCTCGCCGCCCAGGCGGCGGGAGGTGCGGCAACAATCCATCGCCGTGTTGCCGCCACCCAGCACGATCACCCGCTTGCCGATCTTATCGGTGTGGCCGAAGGAAACGGAGGACAGCCAGTCAATGCCGATATGGATGTTGGCCGCCGCTTCCTGGCGGCCGGGAACCTCCAGCTCGCGACCGCGCGGCGCGCCGGAGCCGACAAAGACCGCGTCATAACCTTCCGCCAGCAGGGCCTTGAGCGAATCTATCCGCTGGCCCAGGCGCAGTTCCGGCTGCAGATCGAGAATGTAGCCGACCTCTTCGTTCAGCACGCTTTCGGGCAGGCGGAATTTGGGAATCTGGGTCCGCATCATGCCGCCCGCCAGCGGGTCGGCATCATAGAGCACCACCGTGTAGCCCAGCGGCAGCAGATCGCGCGCCACCGTCAGCGAGGCCGGTCCCGCGCCGATCAGCGCCACGCGCTTGCCGTTCTTCTGCCCGGTGAGCGCGGGCATGCGCCCCTTCACATCGTCCTTGTTGTCGGCGGCAACGCGCTTGAGACGGCAGATGGCGACCGGCTCGGCTTTCTTGGTCACTTCCTCGACACGGCCGCGGCGGCAGGCCGGCTCGCAGGGGCGGTCGCAGGTGCGGCCCAAGACACCGGGAAAAACGTTGGAATGCCAGTTGACCATATAGGCGTCAGAAAAACGCCCAGCGGCGATCAGGCGGATATATTCCGGCACCGGCGTATGCGCCGGACAGGCCCATTGGCAGTCCACCACCTTGTGAAAATAATCGGGATCGCCGATGTCGGTGGGCGCCATGCCCGCGCTGCCGGCAGCGGATGGCGAGCCGTTCCGCCGCGCGCCGACGCGGTCGGATTCATGCACCGATGAACTACTCATGTCGCTGACCGTCCCAATGCCCTGCCCTGATACAAGACCAATGCGGTATGGCTTCTGCGTCGGCTGTTATGTTCTTAAGTCGCTGGTCTTGGTGTTGCCGTTCCCTGTGATGTCCGATCGGCGTCTCTGAAGCCCTGGGCCGAACGCTGCTTGTTGGCCTTACTCTATCGGCCTTGCCGCCGAGACAAAAGCCTTGATGCCCTGTCTTAAGGCATGGCCATCGTTGGATTTTCCGTAACAAAATTAATAGCTTAGGTTAATATCAGGACAGTCCGCCGCCAACATGTGAGAGCGCCGGCTTGGCGTTCACATGCCCCACCAATGGCGCGGCATGTGAATGGTGGTGCTGCCAGCCCGGTACGGACCGGTCTCTCCTCAGAAAACCAGGGAAAAATCGCGAAAATCCCCCGAAAAACTCGCAGACCGACCGAGTTAGCTCGATGAATAGTGGGTTTGTCGCAAAACGATCGCTTGAAATAACAGGGAACGCAAAACCCAATAACAGGGAATATTCAGCGAATTAACAGGGAAATTAGCAGTACTGGTGGCTGGGTTTGAGGCAATGTCCGCTTTGCGCGAATAGCGGACCTTCAGGCTATTGGCCCATAGCAGATAAGCTTTGAAACTTACCCGGCTGCAGGGCCCGCCTCGGCTCACCCCGCCTCCGCATAGGCTTTAACCAGGTCGGTAAGGAAGTCACGTCCCACAAAGAGTGAGCGAGTGCTTTTGCGCTCGTTCAAGCCATGGATGCCGTTTAAGTCGGGGTCGTTCCAGCCGCCTGGCACGCCATAGGTGGGGATGCCGATGGCCTCCAAAAAGATGCCGTCGGTGGCGCCGGTGGACATGGTGGGGATCAGCGGCACGTGCGGGAAGTATTTCGCCACCAGCGCGCGGGCCGGGTCCAACACGTTCTGATCCAGCGTCACGGGACGCGCCAGCGGTCCGCGGGGCTTTTCGGCGGTCAGCTTCACCTTCGCGTCGCCCATCACCTTAGTTAGTGTCGCGGCGGTCTCCTCAATCGTTTCGCCCGGGAAGATGCGACAGTTGACGGTCGCCTCGGCATGCTGGGGCAATGCATTGTCGGCATGGCCTCCGGAAAGCAGCGTAGCAACGCACGTTGTCCGCAGCATGGAATGATAATTGCGGTCCGTGGAGACCAGAGCCTCTGCCGCTCCGTCGTTCGGATCCTTGGATAGTGCCACCATCGCCTTGCCCATCGCGTCGCCTTCGGCCGCACCGGCTTGAGCGAAATAGACGCGCGTGGTGTCGGTCAACTTGAGCGGAAATTCGTGATCCCGGATTTTCAGTAGCGCTGCAGAGAGTTCATAAATCGCGTTGTCCCGCACCGGAATGGAACTGTGCCCGCCGGCATTAAAGGTCTCGATGCGGTAATCCTGGGCGGTTTTCTCACCCACCTGCATGGTCTGGACCATCAACTTCCCATGGCCATTGGTGCGCCCACCCCCGCCTTCGTTGAGGGCGAATTCCGCCGCCAGCAGATCGGGTCGGTTGGCAGCTAGCCATTGGGCACCGTTGAATGCACCGATGGTCTCTTCCCCGCAGGTAAGCGCCATTCGGATGCCGCGCCTGGGGTGGTAGTTGGCACGCTTAAAGCGCATTATGGCGTCTATCCAGATGGCCGCCATCGCCTTGTCGTCCGACGCGCCCCGGGCATAGAAGTAGTTGTTCTCCTCGACCAGCTTGAAGGGATCGCGCACCCAATCGCTGCGCTTGGCTTCCACCACATCCAGATGGGCGAGCAGTAGGATCGGCTTCAGAGCGGGGCTGGCGCCGGGCAGGAAGGCGACCAGTCCTCCTTCCTTGGAATGACCCGGTGCAGTGAACTGTGTGATGTCACCGGCGGGAAAGCCCGCTTCCTTCAGATGGGCAGCAACCTTTGCCGCCGCCTCGGTGCAGCTACCAGAAGAAAGGGTGGTGTTGGTTTCCACCAGCTCCTTGTAAAGACCGCGGAAGACCATCTGGTCGGGTGTGAGCTTGCCCATCGGCAAGTCGGAATAGGAAGGGGCTGGCGCGGCCCCACCTAGCATCATCATGGACGCGATTGCCAATACGACATTTTTCATGGCTGCCCCACCCCCCGACACGAGCGCAGACTATCACGGATGGTCTTGCCCGTCAGTGGGTACGGAAAAGGCCGGATGGGTTCTCGTGACCGAGACGCTCGCAAATCTCCGCTTTGCGCCAATAGCGGACATTCCTGAGGCTGTCCGCCTAATGCACTCATGGAACGTGCTACTGATGCGGATGCCGCCTGATGCCCTTGAGCATCAGGCGAACGGCCTCGAAATGGATTGCTACCACTACCTTGACGGTCATCAGCGGATAGGAAAACAGCATCGCCAGCAGCGTCCCGTCGCTGAGACTACGGCGCATTCCGGCGAAGGAGGCGTTGAGCACGGAGGCGCCTGCTTCGTCTTCCAGGATGGTCACCGCCACACGGCCGGAGGGCGGCAAGGTCCGGAAGTGATAACGGCAATCGGGCGACAGGAATGGCGAGACGTAGAAATCCTTGGCGCAGTCATGGCGCATCAATTCCCCGTCATCGCAGGCAAAGACATAAGTGTGGCGCTCTTCATAGGTGTTGTGAACTTCGTATATCACCGCCTTGAGGCCGCCATCGGCGCCGTGACAGAACCAGACGCTGAGGGGATTGAAGACATAACCCAAGATGCGCGGATAGCAGAGCACGCGGCGCGGGCCGTTTGCCGCGATCCCCGCTTGCGTCAGCAGGCCGTCAATCCAGCTGTTCAGCGGCAAGCCGCCGCCGGCGGGGCCGTGGTCGCGGTCCTGGAAGCTGAACAGGCCCCAGCGATTCCATTTGAACAGCGAGAGGCCTCGATCCAGCGCCGGCAGCTCATCCAGATCCAGGAGCATGGCGAAGACGCGATACTTGAAGCGATGATGCCGGGGCCGAAGGCGCCTGTGCATGACCCAGCCGGGATAAAGCGCCGAATGCAATTATTTCTCCAGGGTCAGGGTGATTGCGGCGCTGGCGCTGGAAACCGCGCCGGTGACGAAGACGCCCCAGGCCACATCAATCAAAGAGACCTTCACAGACCAGATCTTCAGGGCAGCCAGATTTGTCAGGTCATAGGTGGCATAGGCGAAGAACCCGAACAGCGCGCCGCGCACTAGGGCTGTGCGCCAATCGCCGCTTTCCAGCGCTGGCCTGATGGCGAAGATCACCACCCCCAGCGCATAGATCAGGTAGAAAGCCGCCGCGGCCGGATAGTTGATCTTCTCAGCCAGGATCGAGCCCAGAACCCGCTGATAGACCGGCTCGGAGGCCATGCTGAACCAGCAAAAGTCCATGCCGGCCATGATCACCAGGGCCGTGATATAGGCTATGAAATTGTCGCGCATGTCCGGCCTCCTGCCCCTGATACGCCAGGCCACGCATTTTGGATCACACGCTGATCCAAACCCGCTTTGCCCGCGTAAGGAGCGCAAACGGGAGCGGCCATGGCCAAGATCGCGATTGTCGGGACGGGAATTTCGGGTCTGGGGGCCGCCCGGCTGCTCAATCCGGACCATGAAATCACGGTGTATGAGAAAGCGTCCCGGATTGGCGGCCACAGCCGCACCGTCACGGTGGACTATGACGGCGCCGCGATCCCGGTCGATACCGGCTTCATCGTCTTCAACCGTCCCAATTATCCCAACCTGACCGGCCTCTTCGCCCATCTGGGCGTGTCGGTGCACGAAAGCGACATGACCTTCTCCGCCTCGATCAATGGGGGCTGGCTGGAATGGGGCGCCCGCAATCTGGATGCCGTCTATGGCCAGCGCCGCAACCTGTTGCGGCCACGCTTCGCTCTGCTGGTGCGGGACGTGCTGCGGTTTAATGCCGGGGCCGAAACGGTGGTGGCGCGCCACCCCCATTTCACCATGGACCAGCTCATCACCCATATGGGGCTGGGGGACTGGTTCCGTCGCTTTTACATCATGCCCATGGCGGGAGCGATCTGGAGCTGCCCCTTGCGCGAAATGCTAGCCTTCCCGGCCCGCACCCTGATCCAGTTCTTCGTCAATCATCACCTGCTGTCGGCAAGCGGCCAGCCACAATGGTACACCGTCACCGGCGGCTCGCGGGAATATGTGGCGCTCCTGACCGCACCCTTCTCCCATCGCATCCGCACCAATTGCGCCGCCATCACCCGCCGGGACGGCAAGGTGCAGATCCGCGACACCCAAGGCGAGACCAGCATCTATGACGAAGTCGTGCTGGCCTGTCATGGCAATGAAGCACTGGGCCTGCTGCAGGACGTTAGCAATGACGAGCGTGCCGCGCTGTCGCCTTTCCGCTATCAAAAAAATACCGCCGTGCTGCACCGTGACACTAAAGTGATGCCCAGGCGCAAGCGCTGCTGGGCCAGCTGGGTCTATACCTCGGATGGACATTCCGACGATCCGCGCATTTCTGTCACCTACTGGATGAACAGCCTGCAGAAGATCGATCCGCGCCATCCCCTGTTCGTCAGCCTTAACCCGAACCGCGAAATCCCCGAACATCTGGTGTTCGACCGCCATGAATTCGAGCATCCCGTATTCGACGCCGCCGCCATTGCCGCCCAGCCCATGGTCCAGGCGCTGCAGGGTATGCGTCAGACCTGGTTCTGCGGCGCGCATCTGCGCCATGGCTTTCACGAGGACGGCCTTGTCAGCGCCGTGACGGTGGCCCGCCTTCTGGGCAGCGCCATTCCCTGGGATGTGCCAGAGCCGAAGGCCCGGCCCTGGCCGGGGATCAGCGCTGCCCCCGTGGCTGCCGAATGATCCGCGCCTCTGGCGCTGGCGTAAAAGGCGGTATGATGGCCCATGCCGTTATCGCGTCCCGCCACCGCGTCATTACCCGCCATCGGCCGAGGTTCGTCCTGATCGAGCCCGCCGAACAATGGAACCTGTTGCTGTGCAGAGTGGCCGAAGCGCGGGACCGCGCCGCGTTCGGGCTGTTGTTCGAGCATTTCGCCCCGCGCATCAAATCCTACCTCATGCGGCTCGGCGCGCCGCCGCAGCAGGCCGAAGACCTGGCGCAGGAAGCGATGCTCACGCTGTGGCGCAAGGCCACCTTGTTCGATCCGGCCCGCGCCTCGGCGTCGACCTGGATGTTCACCATTGCCCGCAACCTGCGGATTGACGCCATCCGCCGCGAGCGCCGCCATCAACTTTTCCCCGATGATCCAACGCTGGCGTCAGAGCCGGGGACCAGCGCGGAGCTTGGCCTTCAATCGCAACAGGACGAAGCCGCGCTGCGTCAGGCAATGCGCGTACTCCCGCCCGACCAGAACGAGATCATCATGCAATTCTTTTTTTCCGGCAAACCACACAGCCAGATTGCTACCGACCTGAATATCCCCCTTGGCACGGTGAAGTCGCGGCTGCGACTGGCGATGGCGCGGTTGCGCGCCGCCATGGGAGAGACGCCATGACTGTTACGTATCACCCCGACGAGGCATTGCTGGCGGGCTATGCCGCCGGCAACCTGGAGGAGATGACGGCGCTGATCGTCGCCACCCATTTGAGTTTCTGTGGCCTCTGCAGCGGCGATGTCGCGTTGCTGGAACGTGCCGGCGGTGTGCTGCTTGATGGCATCGCGCCAGTGGCGTTGGCCGGTGATGCGCTTGAAAAGGCATTGGCGCGGCTGGACACGGTTGAAACGCCACCAGCGCCGCCCGTCTCCAACGACAACACGCCCGCGCCTCTACGCGCTTATCTTGGGCGCGACCTGTCGGAGACGCGCTGGCGCAGGATGGGGCCGCGGCTGGGATATGTGACTCTGATGCGTTGCGGTCCTCTGGCGCTGCGGCTGTTGCGGGGCGCGCCGGGCAGCGACACCGGCAGGCACAGCCATCGCGGCATGGAATATACCCTGGTGCTGCGCGGCGGCTTTACCGACGAGACCGGCAGCTATGGCCCCGGCGATTTCCAGACCGCTTCGCGAGATACACGGCACAACCCCGTGGCCGATGAGGGAGAGGATTGCATCAACCTGTCCGTCACCACCGGACGGCTTGTCTTTTCTGGGCTGGCGCAGCGTATCGCGGGGCGGCTGTTCGGGTTTTGAGGCACGGGTAGCGTCACACAAGAGAGGAAGCATGGACACCGTTTTCTCCAACTGCTGCAGATTCTTGATTCTGTCCGCCTTTGGAGCAGCAGCCAGCCAGTTCCCAATTATGTCGATCAGGATCGCGACCATTCAGAACAGTTGCGAGACTGCAAAGCGGACCCGCTTGCGCGCCACCCAGAGCGCGCCAAAGCACTCCAGAATCCGAGTGAGCCCTACCACCCAGATAAATGAAATCAGTAAGACTTTGATCTCAGTTCCGCTCACTGGTGCTCCCCTAATTAAGCGCCGACCCAGGATGATGCCGTAAGAAACAACTGTCATCACAGCGCAAGGCAATTATCGAACACACTAATGTCCGCTTTGGATTGCCGGCTCAACCGGTCGACGCAACACAGGCGTTGAATCTATCTGCCGGCGTTTGGAACGCCAAGGTCTCGCGCTCCATTCAGATGGGGTGGCCTGGGCACAAAAGCCTGCGGTGCGGGTTGAAAACAAGTCACGTGTGCAGCGCATGTAGATCATTGAAGCCGCAATTGCCGCCGCAAGCGGATCTTTACTCGGGCATGAACAGCATAGAGGAGGGCGTACCCACCGGGACGGTACTGCCCGTGAAGCGAGGAATGCCGGTCCTAGTGTCGATACGGAAGGTAGTGAGCGTGTCAGATCTCTGGTTCATTGAATAGAGGAATTGACCGGACGGATCGAGGGCCAGACTGCGCGGTGTGCCTCCTTCGGTGCCCACATCGGCAATGCGCGTCACCAGACCTTTGGCGTCAACCGACCAGACCGCGATGGAATCGGGCCCGCGGTTGCCGGAATAGAGATACTTGCCATCCTTGGAGATCAACAACTCCGATGTCGATGCATTGCCAGCATAGCCGGGGGCCACCGTGGACACTGGCGTCTGCTTGAGCGTCGGGTGGCCATTGTTGAAATCGTAAACCGCCAGCTGCGCGCTGGATTCGTATAACTGGTACAGAATTTTGCCGTCCGGCGAGAAGACGAAATGGCGCGGGCCGGTGCCCACCTCTGTTTGGGTACTCGAAACCTGCGTCAGCTTGCCGGTGTCGGTGTTCAGCCTCCAGACGAGGATTTTAAAGGTGCCGGTATCATTGCCGATTACGAACTGGCCCGAGGGATCCGTGCCGATCATGTGACCACGCGCATGTCCGGGCGGAGGCGGGCCTACGAACCCGCCACGTCCGCCAGCGGTTGGGGCGGCAGCCGGAGCCGCAGCCGGCGGCGGCGCGGGCGGGAGTTGCACAACATCCGTCACCTCGCCCAGGCCACCATCAGGCCTGAGTCGGATCACCGTGTAACTTCCGCCATAATAATTCGCCGTCATGACGAACTTGCCCGAGGGATGCATACTGACATAGGCGGGGCCGGCCCCTATCGAGGAGACGGCATTGATCTGATGCAGGGCGCCGCCTGCCGGATCGATGGCGAAGGCGGTGACGAGACCACCCTCCTTGCCCTCATGCGACAGTATCTCGCTGCTGGCGTAGAGGAATTTATGATCGGCGGACAAGGCAAGCCAGGATGGCGAAAGCGCGCTAGCGACCAGCCGGGGCGTGCTTGGCGCACCGGTGGCAGAATTCACATCCGTGAAATAAATGCCCTCGCCATGGTTTTGCGCGCGCGCGGTCGGCTCAGGCGTGTAACTGCCGACGTAAGCGCGGGGCGCGGCCACTACAACCCCCGAGAATAAAAGCATGGACACGGCAAACAGCAAAGACAGTCGTAAAACGAAAGCCACGATTTCCTCCATATCCCGCATGCCAAAGGCGAACATCAGAAATTGGCTAACATCGCAAAGAACGCAGTTTCTAATCCCAGTGTTTGCTCGTCCACTAGACCCACTTTATGCGGCAAATCCAGCCGACATCGTCACAGAAATACATGTAGCCCGCTCCCGGCCCGGAGCGCATAAGCTTTGCGCCATGACATACAGTGTAGGGATCGTCTTGGAGCTGGACCTTCTCGATGATCTGCCCTGTCGTGACGTCGTAATGATAGAAAGCATTGAGGTTGGAATCGACGTTCCAAAAGCTGGTCTTGTCGGAATCATTCCACGTCATGCCGTGCGGCCTGTTGCCCGGCGTCGGCCAAATGTCCAGCACCTCCCAAGTTTTCTGGTTTAGAACGTAGATCGCGCGCGTAGGCGGGCAGGCATAAATAAGCAATTCGCCCTTGCTAAGGATGCCATGCGCTCCAGTTCCGCCGGCACCCTCCTCGGTATCTAGAGGCAGTTGGCCCGGCGGCAGTTGGGGAGCTCTGCCACGACCACCGGTCTGGCCCCAACGGCCCGTCCGGGCATCTACTTCGCGGGACAGATCGGGATAGGCGGTCGGCAATTTGCTGTTGCGGGCAGGCGGATCGCCTTTTTTCTCATAAATGCGGCCGGCGCCGGGGGTGATGTATTTAGCGATAGTCTTACCGTTGGACGGATCAATGCTGACTATCAGGCTGTTGTGGGTGGAGGTTAACCACATGACATTGTTATCGTCGATCACGACACCGCTTGGGCCGACTACGTCAGTCTGAAATTCTCTGATAACCGAACCATCAACTATATTGGTGAGCGTTACCCAGCGTTCCGTGCCCTGGTCTATCACCCAGAGTTCGCCTGGATTCTTGGTAGTGGCAAGGCCGTTAGGCTTTCCGTGCGTGGTTTTGTAGAGCACCTCAACTTTTGGCGCTGTGCGAGTTTTGAGCCGGTTCCAGTTCGGCAGGCAGGCATTTGTTCCGGATCGCTGCGCAGTCAGGCTGGCGTCCGGATTTGGTGCCCTCTGTGCCATAACATTGACTGGAATGGACGCCGCTGCCGCTCCGACGGTTGCCATTCCGATAAAATCCCTGCGCTTCATGCTTTTTATCCTCCCAGAATGAACCATGGTGAATTGAAGCAACCGATCGATGCTCAGGGCTTAACGGCAGCCTGCTGTCTGGCCAGGGTGTCGTCGAATTGCTTCTCCTGCAGCATCATGAAGCTGTGAAATTCATTACTGTCGATGAAGGGATTGGGTGCACCTGCCGCGCCGACATTGGCCTTCATCGCCGCCAGCTTTTTTGCCAGCCCGAATTGCTCGCCATGTGGCGCTAGGAAGATGTCGGCGTCCATGGTCTTCAGCTTGGCGAAGGTGGCCTTGTAATCTCTGGCGATGGCGGGATAGGCCTTGTTGTCCAGAAGTGGGTTGCCGCCGCCGGTGATGGAGCAGAAGAAGATCACATTGTGATTCTCGTTGCCCTCGGCAATGGGCATGGTCCAGCTCGTGCAGCCTGGCGTGTGGCCAGGAGTGAGGTGCGCCGTCAGAGTCACCCCGCCCAACACCACCGTGTCGCCGTCTTTCACAGTGCGGTCCACCGTTACCGGAGGGAAGGGATCGGCGACGGAAGGCCCGAAGCTGATCAGGCCCTTTTCCAGGAATGGCTTGTCAGCCTCGCTGGCGATCATGCGGGCGCCAGAGTCGCGTTTGATCTTGGCCAACGCCCCGGCATGGTCGAAATGGGCATGGCTGTTGAGCATGATTTTCACATTCCTAATATCGAAGCCCAGCGCTCTGATGTTGGCCTCGATCTGCTCAGCCGATTCCGGCAGGCCGCCATCGGTCAGGATGAGGCCTTGCGGGGTGGAGATTAGAAAGGCGCTGGTCCCTGCGGTGCCGACGTAAAAAATGTTTCCTATGATGTGGAACGGCGCCATCGGCTGATTCCAGCCGATGCGGGCGCGGGCAAAAGGATCCTCGGCCGCCGACGCAGTACCCACTAGGGCCAAGCTCAGAGCCAGAACGCAGATCGCGGTGGTATTTTTCATCGTCCTCTCTCTAACTTTCATGAGCATTCTGCTTTGGAGCAGCCGAGCTTGAAGGCGATCAAAGCGTCGCCCGCGCTTGTGCCGAAACTAGGATTGCCGCCCGCGGCGACAAGCACATATTGGTTCCCGTCCTGTCCCCTGTAGGTCATTGGCGTTGCGTGCGCGCCAGAAGCTAACCGGGTCTCCCAGAGAACCCTTCCCGTCGCCTCGTCGATCGCGCGGAAATACTGGTCCTGGGTCGCGGCGATGAAGATCACGCCACCCGCTGTCACTGCCGAGCCGCCTATATTGGGCGCGCCCAGCGACAGCTTTAGGTGCAATGGCACCCCCAGAGGGCCACTGTTTTCGGCATTGCCCAGCCTGTGCCGCCAGAGGATCTGCTGCGTTCTCAAATTCACGGCAGTCAGGAAACCATAGGGCGGCTGCTGGCAGGGAATGCCAAGGCCGGTCAGGAAAGCACGCCAATGCACCGCATAAGGTGTTCCAGCCATGGCCGCGCCGGGATTGCGGGGCCGGGGCGCATGAGCGCCACGAGGATCGCCGCGAGCGAACAAGTTCTCGCGATTGGCTTCCTGGCGGTTTATCAACTGGTCGTAATCGGCCATCAGGTTGGAGTTGACGACCAGGATACCGCGGCTCTCATCGACCGAGACACTGCCCCAGTCGATGCCGCCCAGCTCACCCGGCATGCGGATCGAGTAGCCAAGTCGCAGCGGCGTGTAGATGCCCTGGTACTCCGCCTGACGGAACATTACCCGGCAATAAAGCTGGTCGAAGGGCGTGATGCCCCACATACGCGCCTCGCTCAGCGGAGGACCGACGAAATCCGGCATGCCAACCGAGAAGGGCTGGGTGGGAGCTGAATGTTCGCCCGGCACCTGGGAGAGTGGCACCGGCCTCTCTTCAACCCGAGTGAGGGGGCGGCCACTCCGCCGATCAAGCACGAAGACTTGCCCAGTCTTGGTCGGCTGGATCAGCGCCGGTACCGCGCCGGTCGGCGTGGGAAAGTCGGTTAGCACCGGCTGGGCGCCCAAATCGTAGTCCCACAAATCGTGATGGACAGCTTGGAAAGTCCAACGCACCTTGCCGGTATCGGCCTCCAGCGCCACCACGGCGCTGGAAAAGCGGTCGGTTTCGGCCGAGCGGTAGCCGCCGAAATAATCCGGGCTGCCGTTGCCCGTCGGCACATATACCAAGCCTAGCGCCTCATCGCCGCTGAACACGGTCCAGGCATTCGGCGTGGCCGGGGCATAAGCCTGGCCGGGCGGGGGCGGCCCGTGCGCATCGGGTTGCCCCGGATCGAAGGCCCACTTGAACTGTCCAGTAACTGCGTCATAGCCGCGAATGACGCCGGATGGCGCTTTGGTCGTTTGCGCGTCCGCGATGAAGGCGCCGATCACTGCGATGCCATGCACTATGGTGGGCGGCGAGGTAGGATTGGTATAGCCGACTGGATAGGGACCCAGACCCTCAGAAAGATCGACTTCGCCGCCTTTCCCAAAGCTCCTGCAGGGCGTCCCGGTCCTAGCATCCAGCGCGATCAGTCTATTATCGGCGGTACCCAGCAATAGCCTGGCGGGACATTCGGTGGTACCGGCGGGGGCGCGGAAAAAGGCGACACCCCGGCAAACCGCATGGCCCGCCACAGCGAAATGGATCGCGGTGTCATGTCGCCAAATCTCCTTGCCCGTCACCGGATCGAGCGCGAACACCGCATTGTAGGCGGTGCAGCCATAAAGTTTACCGTCCACCATCAACGGCGTCACCTGCAGGCCGCCGCCCCGGCTGCTGCCCTTGGCCCTTAGGCCCGCATGATAAATCCAGGCCTGTTCCAAGCGGCCGGCGTTTGCGGGCGTGATCTGTCCGAGGCCGGAATAGCGTGTGCCGTGCAGGGTGCTGCCGTATTGCGTCCACTCGCCGCCGGCCGGCACAGCAGCGGCTGCGCCCGGCAGAAGATTGTTTCGCGCTTCTACGCCATCACTCTCCGGTAACAGCGCGGCCGCGCCCAGTACCAGCAAACTGAGCGTCAGGCTCGCCAGCAAAGGGCGAGCGCCGGTGCGCCGCGACCGGTCCGTCAGCGTGTAGAACAGCAGCCATGCCGCCAGCGCCATCAGGAAGATCAGGCGCGGCATCAAGGCCCAGCCGTCCAGACCCGCTTCCCACAGTGCCCAGGCTAGTGTGCCGAGCAACAACCCGCCATAAAGCCACATTCCAGCGGCGCGCTGTCTCAGCACCAGCCAGGCCGAGGCCAGGATCATGGCACCAGCGACAATGTAATAGGCCGAGCCTCCCAGCCATGCGAGATAGATTCCGGGAAGCAGAAGCCCTAGCCCCGTCAGCAGCAGCAGCAGGACGGTCAGCAGGCGCATGATGCCCTTACCCACGCGCCTTGTAGGTCTTGCTAAAGGTACTGCGACCGTTGACTGCCGTGATCCGGCCGTCC
>Ga0265314_10001981_pt1 | contig 21756 bp, 21 predicted proteins | sample 4126metaG_FD_203106 | JGI IMG/M metagenome (GOLD analysis project Ga0265314, IMG submission 203106) | Rhizosphere microbial communities from Carex aquatilis grown in University of Washington, Seatle, WA, United States - 4-1-26 metaG | ecosystem: Host-associated > Plants > Roots > Rhizosphere >... | reverse complement strand
GTCCGGGACGCTGCTGTCCGCGCCGCCGACGGCCGGCGTGCCACAAGCGGTGGTCCCGGTGCCACAGGCGGTGCCGGTCTGTCCGCCGTGCGACTGCCAGGAGGAGTGAGTCGGGCATCGGGCGGAGGCCTCCGGACGCAACGACGCGCGGCAAGCAGGGCGCTGGCGTCACACCCATTCGGCGACCGCAGTCACAGCGTCATCGGTCGCCGCCGTTTCGCGCCTCCGGAGATCGGCGCGCGGTTTGCTTTGATCCGAAGGCATGCTTCCCGTTCCTGGCTTGCTGCCGCGGTCTGGTCTCTTCCCCCGCTTGATGATGCAGCTCTGCGCCAGCGCACTCCTCACCGTCTTCTACACGCCGGGCGGCGCCGCCGGATGGGTGCTGGAGCTCCTGCTGCGCGGCTATTTCGCGGTCACGCGGCGGTTGCAGGCGCCGGTTCGCATTCCCGCTCTCGTGCCCGTGCGCGCACGACGTCCGCAGGCGATCCGAGTGTCAGGCCTCGTCGAAAAGTGAACGGACCGCTGTCTGCGATTCGCCGCACCAGCGGGACGAGGTGGGAACGGGATTAACGAGAACGCGCCACACGTTGCTATGGTTGTCCTCGGGGCTCGCTCCGGCCGAGCCCCAGAACCACCACCGCATGAACCACGGACTTCCATCACGGCTCGCCATTCTGCTCGCGGGCGGCGTGGCGCTGGGCTTGATGGTCAACCTCGTGCACCCGCGGGCTGTGCGCTTCGGCTCCTTCGCGCCCCCGCGGGTCTGCAGTGCCGGCGCTGAACAGGCGGGTGCCGTCACGCCTCCGGCCGTCGAGCGACTGTCGCTGGCTCAGGTTGCCAGCCTGTGCGGGGACCCGCGCGCGATGGTCGCCGACGCGCGCAGCGCCGAGCGTTTCGCCGAGGGGCACGTCGCCGGCGCGATCCACCTTCCTTGCGCATCATCGCGGATCGCCGCCACCGCCGCGCTCGACCGCCTGGCCGGCAAGGAGACCCTGGTCGTTTATGGCGACAGCACCGAGGAGGCGATGCCGGTCGCCGAGGAGCTGCGCCGTCGCGGCGACCGTCCCGGGTTGCGCGTGGCCGTCCTGGCCGGCGGTTTTCCCGCCTGGAGCCAGGCGGGGCTCGCCTGCTCCTCGGGACCGTGCGCGGATTGCGGCGCGCATCGATGAGCGGGGCGGCACAAAGGCGCCTCTCGGTGCGCGTCGTGGCGGTCGGACTATTGAGGTTCGCCCTCGGAGGTCTGCTCGCCCTCGCGGGCCTGCTCAAGCTACGCGACCCGTCGGGGTTCGCGGTCGAGATCGCCAACTACCAGCTCCTGCCGGCGCTGGCCGCCTACCCGGCGGCGATCCTGCCGGCAACGGAGCTCGTGCTGAGCGTGGCGCTGGTCTTCGCGCCGGCGCCCTGGCGGCGCGCGGCTGTGGTTGGAGTGGCGATCCTGTTCGCCGGCTTCACCGTGGCGGTCACCTCGGCCTATGTCCGCGGCATCAACATCGCCTGCGGCTGCTTCGGCGGCGGAGGAGACGCGATCGGACCCCTGACTCTGCTGCGCAACCTCGCGTTGTTGCTGGGGGTCGCCGCGCTGTGGCGCTGGGACGTGACGCCGCGGCGGGCGGCGGAGCCCTCGCCATCCCGGCCTTCATAAAACTTTACACGCGCGCCACACCCGGGAAAACCGGCGCGGCCATGTTGAGAGTGTCGCCGGATTGAAAGTCATCCGGCTCAACCATCGACCGAGAAGAAGAGGAGACGTCATCATGACCGCACAGTCCCCGAACCCCGAAACCAATGTCACCAGGGCTCCGCGCCGCGGCCTGCGGCGGTGGAGCTGGCTCATGCTGGCCCTGCCGCTGATGCTGGGCGGCGTCGCGTACAACGCCGCGAACGCTTATGGCTTCCCTGGCCAGGGCGGACCCGGCAACCACGAGCGGATGCAGGCGCGCATGGATAAGGTCCTGACCGACGCCGGCGCCAGCGACTCGCAGAAGGCGCAGGTCAAGTCGATCTGGTCCAACCTCGGCCCGCAGCTCAAGGCGGCGCGCCAGCAGCACATGCAGATCCGCCAGCAGATCGGCCAGGCGCTCGCGGCGCCGACCATCGACACCGCGGCCATCGAGAAGCTGCGCCAGCAATCGCTGCAGGCGATCGACAAGTCGTCGCAGCTGCTCACGCAGGGCATGGTACAGACCGCCCAGGTGCTGACCCCGGATCAGCGCCAGAAGGTGCTGAGCGAGCTCCACAGCCATGGGCACCACCACCCCGGCATGGACGCCGGGGAGTGAAGCAAGGGACCACGGACCATCGCGGGGATCCTCGCTGACATCGGTGAGGGTCCCCGCGCCGGCTTGCACCGGGCTAAGATGGCCAGCCCGCCCATCGCGCGCGGGCATCGAGGCAGCCATGGTCGACCGGATCCTGATCATCGACGACGACGAGCGGTTGGCCGCGATGCTGGGCAGCTATCTGGCAGCGCGCGGCTTTTCCGTCGAGCAGCGCGCCGACGGCCGATCCGGGCTTGCGGCGCTGGAGGCGGGCGACATGAGCGCGGTGATTCTGGACGTGATGCTCCCCGACATGGACGGGTTCGAGATCTGCCGCCGCATCCGCGCGAAGTCCGACGTGCCGGTGCTGATGCTGACCGCGCGCGGCGACGACCTGGACCGCATCGTCGGGCTCGAGCTGGGCGCGGACGACTACCTGCCCAAGCCGTTCAACCCGCGCGAGGTCCTGGCGCGCCTCGGCGCGATCCTGCGGCGCACGCGCCGCCCGGCGCCCGGCGGGCCCGAGGCGCTTCGCTTCGAAGGTTTGACGATCGATCGCCGCACGCGCGAGGTGCGCGTCGGCGGCGTGCGGCGCGAGCTGACGGGACGGCAGTTCGACATCTTGCTGCTGCTCGCGGAGCGCGCCGGCCGCATCCAGACGCGCGAGCAATTGATGGAGGCGCTGGGCGCCGACGACGCCGACAGCAGCGTCGATCGCAGCATCGACGTGCACGTGTCGCGCATCCGCAACGCGATCGAAGACGATCCCAAGCATCCGCGCTTCGTGCAGACCGTGCGCGGCGCCGGCTATGTCTTCACGCCGCCCGGGACGGGCGCCGGCGAGGGATCGCCCGCGTGACCCGCCGCCTGTACCTGCAGCTCTACCTCGCGCTGCTGGCGTCGACGGTGATCTGGTTCGTGGCGGTCCACTTCACGTTCCGCATGCTCGGCGAGCCGACGGGGCCGCCCGCCGAGCGGCTCCGCATGGCCTCGGGCGTCTTGATCGAAACGCTGCGCGACGTGCCCGACGAGGATCTGCCGGACCGCCTGGGCATGCTCGGCGACGAGCTGCAGATGGATCTGGTGATCTGGGACGGCGACGGGCGCGTGCTGGCCGAGGCGACGCGCCGGCCGATGATCCGACCCCGCCACCCGGGGCCGGGCTGGTCGCAAGATCGCGCCGGCATCGAGCTCATCGTCTCATTGCCCGACGGGCGGCAGGCGGGGCTGCGCAGCCGCATCCGGCCCCGCCAGCGCCGGTCACTGTCGTTCCCGGCCGGCGTGGTGATCCTGTCGCTGGTGATGGCGGCCGGCAGCTACCCGGTGGCGCGACACCTGGCCAAGCGCATCGAGCGCGTCGCCGTGGGGGTCGAGCGCTGGGGACAGGGCGACCTCGCGCATCGCGTGCCGGTCGAGGGGCGCGACGAGGTTGCGACGCTGGCGGCGACGTTCAATCAAGCCGCCGGCCAGATCGACGCGCTCATGAGCCAGCAGAAGCAGATGCTGGCCAATGCCTCGCACGAGCTGCGCTCGCCGCTGGCGCGCCTGCGCATGGCGCTCGAGCTGGTCGGCGAGGAGACGTCCGTCGAGGCGCGCGCCCGCCTGATCGAGGACGCGCGCAAGGACATCGTCGACCTCGATGCTCTGATCGAGGAGCTGCTGCTGATGTCGCGCGCCGACGCGAGCACGCCGCGGAGGCCGCTCGAGACCGTGGAGCTGCGGCGGCTGGTCGAGACCGAGGCGGAGCGTCTCGGCGGCGGCACCGACGTCAGCGGCGCCGAGGTCTCGCTGCGCGGGGATCCGTTGCTGCTGCGCCACATGGTGCGGAATCTGCTGGAGAACGCTTACCGGCACGGTCAGGGCAAAGACGTGCGGGCCGTGCTGTCCGCGACGAACGACCACGCGATCCTGGCGGTCGAGGACGGCGGCCCCGGCATTCCTGAGTCGGAGCGCGAGAAGATCTTCGCGCCGTTCTATCGCCTCAACGCCCCCGCGGGTGGCTCGGGCGCCGGCACGACGGGATTCGGCATCGGCCTGGCGCTCGTGCGCCAGGTGGCGCGCTACCACGGCGGCGACGTCCAGGCGCTGGCGCAAGCCTCGGGCGGCGGCAGCCGGTTCGAGGTGGTGCTGCCGCGCCAGGGGCCGGCCGGGCCGGCGTGAAGTCGGGTCGTCCGCGGATCTCGACGCGCGCCATTCCCTGGCCATACTTCTTCGGGTCATGCGGCCGGTTTCGAACCCGCGCGGGGGACGCGTCGCCATCATTGGCGCCGGCTTCGGAGGGCTGTCCGCCGCTCGCAGCCTGGCCGGCGTTGCCGTCGACGTCACCATCTACGATCGTCTGAACTATCACCTCTTCCAGCCACTGCTGTACCAGGTGGCGATGGCGGGCCTCAGCGCCAACGAGATCGCGGTGCCCATCCGATCGATCCTCTGGCGCCAGCCCAACGTCGACGTCGTGCTCGGCGAGGTCGTCGACGTCGACGTCGCCGGGCGCTCGCTGGCGCTCGTCGACGGCTCGCGCGCGACATACGACTACTTGATCGTCGCGGCCGGCGCGCACACCAACTACTACGGCCACGACGACTGGGCCGGCGTCGCCGCCGGCCTCAAGGATCTCGACGACGCGATCGAAGTGCGGCGCCGCGTGCTGCTCGCGTTCGAGGCGGCGGATCGCGAGCTCGATCCCACGGCGCGCCGCGCGCTGCTGACGTTCGTGATCATCGGCGCCGGGCCGACCGGCGTCGAGCTCGCCGGCGCGATCGCCGATCTCTCTCGCGACATCCTCGCGCGCGATTTCCACCACATCGATCCGTCGATGACGCGCGTCGTGATCCTGGAGCGCGCGCCGCGCGTGCTGCTGGCGTTCTCCGAGCGCCTGGCGGCCAGCGCCGCCGATCAGCTGCGCGAGCTGGGCGTGGAGATCCGCACCGGCGTCGAGGTCACCAGCATCGACGACGAAGGCGTCCGCGTCGGCGACGAGACGATCCTCGCGAGGACGGTGTTGTGGACCGCGGGCGTGCGCCCGAGCCCGCTCGCCGCGCGCCTGGGCGTCACGCCCGATCGCGCGGGCCGCGTCTTGGTCGAGGCCGACTGTTCGCTGCCCGGTCACGCCGAGGTGTTCGTCATCGGCGACATGGCGGCGCTCATTCCCGCCGGCACGACCGCGCCGCTGCCGGGCATCAGCCCGGTCGCGATCCAGATGGGACGCTCGGTCGCCGCCAACATCCGCCGCACGATCGCGGGCAAGCCGCGCGTTCCCTTCAAGTACTTCGACAAGGGCTTCATGGCGACGATCGGACGCGGGCGCGCGATCGCGCAGATCCGCCGCATCTCGCTCACGCGCACGGTGGCGTTCCTCGCCTGGGCGTTCGTGCACCTGTGGTTCCTGATCGGCTTTCGCAACCGCCTGGTGGTGTTCCTCGACTGGATCTGGTCCTACCTCATGTCGAAGCACGGCGCGCGGCTGATCACCGGGCGGTACCTCGCGCCGCCGCGGCCCGCGCCTCGCGCGCACGTCGATACTGCGCCAGCGCCATCAGCGGAAAGTAGTGCCGGTAGTATTCATAGTTGAGATAGAAGACGCCGGGAAATCCCGTCCCGGTCCACTGGTCCTGGCGCCATGTGCCCTCGCCGCTCTGGTTGTCGAGGAGGTAGCGGAGCCCGGATTGCATTGCGCCGTCGCCGGCCACGCCGGATGCGACCAGGCCCATGATCGCCCAGGCTGTCTGGCTGGGCGTCGACGGGCCGACGCCCTTCTTCGCGGCGTCGTCGTAGCTCTCGATGCTCTCGCCCCAGCCGCCGTCGGCGTTCTGGCGTTCGATCAGCCAGCGCGCCGCGCGCTGGACATAGGCGCGGCTCATGTCCTCGCCGATGCAGCGCAGGCCGCGCAGCACCTGCCATGTGCCGTAGACGTAGTTCACGCCCCAGCGCCCGAACCACGATCCGTCGGCGTGCTGCTGATCGCGCAGGAAGGTGATCGCCTGACGCACGGTCGGATGGCGCGCGTCGAAGCCGTCGAAGTGACTCAAGCACTCGAGCGCTCGGCCGGTGATGTCGGGCGTGCTCGGATCGATCATGGCGTTGTGATCCGCGAACGGGATGTACGTGAGCCAGCGCTTGTCGTTCTCGCGATCGAAGCTGGCCCAGCCGCCGTCGGGGTTCTGCATGCCGAGCAGCCAGGCGAGGCCGCGCCGCTGGGCGACGTGCGTGCGCGCCACGTCGGCGCTCCGTGTGCCGGCGAGCGCGATCAGCGCCATCGCCGTGTCGTCGACGTCGGGGTAGTAGTCGTTGCGAAACTCGAACGCCCAGCCGCCGGGTGCCGCGCGGTTGCGCTTCGACCAATCGCCGCGGCGGTGCGACTGCCGCGCGAGCAGCCACGACGCCATTCGCCGCAACGCTGGCCCGTCGCCGGGCTCGCCCGCCTGCACCAGCGCCGACGCTGCCAGGCACGTATCCCAGACCGGCGACAGGCAGGGCTGAACACGCAGGCCCGCGGTGCCGCGTTCGGTGAACAGCCTCTGCAGCGCCGCGAGCCCGTCTTGCAAATACGGGCTCGCATCGCCATGGCCGAGACAGCGCAGCGCGATCACCGAGCTGGTCATCGCCGGCAAGATTGCGCCCAGCCCGTCGGAGTGGTGCAGGCGCGCCGTCATCCAGTTCGCCGCGCGCTCGACGGCGCGGCGGCGCGCGATGGAAGCGAACGGAAGCTGTTCGCCGGTCTTGATCGCGCGGTCGACGCCGGCGAAGAACCGCCGCCAGCGCTGCGCGGCCGGACCGCGGTGGCGGTTCTCCTCGCCGTCGCTCTCGACGTCGTCGTCGATCGGGTTCGACCGGCAGGCGGATTCGAGCCCGTCTCGGTATAGCTCGCGCACACCGCGCTTCGGCGGCAGCGCGACGACGGGGCGGTGCGCGTAGATGATCGACAGCGGCACGAAGATCGTGCGCGACCAGCTCGACATGTCGTAGACGCTGAAGGGACCGCCCTGCGGCAAGAACATGATCTCGGGCGGAATCGCCGGCACGTCGTTCCAGCTGCACTGGCCGAACATCGCCAGGTGGTAGCGCGTGTACGAGTTCGCGCATCCCGCGCCGCCGAGCGCCAGGATCAGATCGCGCGCGCGCCGCATGTGCGGCGCGTGCGCCGGATCGCCGGCGATCTTCAGCGCGAAGTAGGCCAGGCACGAGACCGAGAGGTTTCCCGGCCCGCCGGCGTAGGTGCTCCACCCGCCGTCGGGCCGCGCCTGCTCGCGCAGCCGGACCGCAAAGCGTTCGATCTCCGGATCCGCTGGCTGCGGCGCCGGCGGCGCCGGCGCCGTTGCATCCTTGGTCGAATCCTTCGTGTGCGCGGCGCGCGGATAGCCGCGGAAGAACGCGCGCAGGAGCACGAGGTAGCTCTCGAGCGTGGCGTCGCCCTCGAGATCGCCGCACCAGTAGCCGTCGCTGGTCTGGCGCGCGAGCAGCCAGGTGCGTGCCCTCGCGATCGCATTGTCGACGTCGGCTTCGTCGACGCGCGCGGGCGGAGTCGCCGTCGCTGCTGAGTCTTCAAATACTGGTTGCTGCGCATCGTCAGTGGCCGTTTGCATGCACATCTCGAGGAGAAAGGGGTGAGCGACCGAGGCTGAGGCCGCGTTCTGAACCCCTTCCACAGTAAGAGGCGTCATGCGTTTTCCAATCCACATCACCACCGACATGATTCGTCATCAGGCGAAAAACGCGCTGCGCGGTCGACGGAGATTTCCCTTCGTCCTCATGCTGGAGCCGCTCTACGCGTGCAACCTCGCGTGCATCGGCTGCGCGGTCGAGCGGCACACCGGCAAGCTGCGCGATCGCGTTTCGCTGGAGCGCTGCCTGCAAGCCGCCGACGACTGCGGCGCGCCCGTGGTCTCGATCTGCGGCGGCGAGCCGACGATCTATCCCGAGCTGCCCGAGCTCGTCGCGGGGCTCATCGCGCGGCGGCGGCACATCTACTTGTGCACGAACGCGCTGCTGCTCGACGAGACGGTGTTCGGAAAGATCGCGCCCGCGCCGAGGCTGACAATCAATGTTCATCTCGATGGGCTGCGGGCCACCCATGACTACGTTTGTGCTCGCGAGGGCGTGTTCGACAAGGCGGTCGAGATGATCCGCGAAGCGAAGCGCCTCGGGTACCACGTGATGACCAACACCACCGTGTTCAAGGAGACCGATCTCGGCGAGCTCGAGGCGCTGTGCACGCTGCTCTCGGAGATCGGCGTCGACGGGATGCTGGTGTCGCCCGGCTACCAGTACGAGTCGGTCAAGAACGACGTCTTCCTCACGCGCAGCGGGATCCAGGAGAAGTTTCGGTTCGTCAAGGAGCTGGCGCGCCGCTTTCCCATCACGTCGTCGCCGATGTTCCTGGAGTTCGCCGCCGGCGAGCGCGACTACAACTGCTCGCCGTGGAGCACGGTCACGTTCACGCCGCGCGGCTGGAAGGCGCCCTGCTACCTGATCGGCAAGGAGTACGTGCCGGACTGGGACGAGTTCTGGAATCACACCGACTGGGATTACTGGGAGTCGCGCCAGGACGATCTTTGTCAGAACTGTGCGATGCACTCCGGCTTCGAGGCGTCGGTGGTCATGGATGTGCGCAAGCACCCGCGTGATCTGCTGCGCCTGGTGGCTTGGAATCTCACGGGCTGAAGGCAGCGATCAGCAGTCAGAAAAATAGGGGGACGATCTTCGATGCGAGCGTTGGTCACGGGAGCGAGCGGGTTCGTGGGTCTCCACGTCACCCGCCTGCTGCGCGAGCGCGGACACGAGGTGCGTTGCCTGGTGCGCCCGTCGAGCCGCCGCGCGCACCTGGACGGCCTGGGCGTCGCCTTCCATGTCGGCGACCTCGGGGATCGCCGGGTGCTGCGGCACGCGATCAGCGGCTGCGACGTGGTGTTTCACTGCGCCGCCGACTATCGATTCCAGGTCACCTCGCCGGACGAGATCTATCGCAGCAACGTCGGCGGCAGCGAGAACCTGTTCGCCGCCGCCGCCGAGGTCGGCGTCGGACGCGTCGTCTACACCAGCTCGGTGGCGACGCTGGGCCTGCTCGCCGACGGAAGCGCGGCGTCCGAGGGCACGCCGTCGTCGCTGGGCGCGATGATCGGCGCGTACAAGCGCAGCAAGTTCCTCGCCGAGCGCGTCGCCGACAGCTTCGTGACGGTGCGCAAGCTGCCGATCGTGATCGTCAATCCATCGACGCCGGTCGGAGAGGACGACGCGCGCCCCACGCCGACCGGACAGTTTCTCATCGATTTCCTCTCGGGACGGATCCCGGCCTACGTCGACACCGGGCTCAACATCATCGACGTGCGCGACGTCGCCGAGGGGCATCTGCTGGCCGCCGAGCGCGGTGTCGTCGGCGAGCGCTACATCCTCGGGCACCGCAACGTCACGCTGGCCGAGCTCCTCGACACGCTGGCGCGCATCGCCGGCCTGCGCTGGGCGCGCGTGCGGCTGCCGCACATCGTGCCGCTGATCGTGGCCGCGCTCGAGGCGCCGCTGGCGCGCCTCGGCCGCCGGCCGCCGCGCGTGTCGCTCGAGGCGGTGCGCCTCGCGCGCAAGAAGATGTTCTTCGACTCGGCGAAGGCGGTGCGGGAGCTCGGCCTGCCGCAGAGCCCGATCGAGTCCGCGCTGGCGCGCGCCGTCGCCTGGTTTCGCGCGCAGGGGTACGTGCCGGCATGACCCGCGAAGCCAGCGAGGCGACGGCTGCCGATCCGAACGTCATGACCGCGATCGTCGCGGCGATGCCGGAGGAGGTCCGTCCGATCTGGCGGCGCCTCACCCGTCACGCCGCCTGCCGCGTGGGTCGCGCGCGCGTGCTGCACGGCCGCCTCGGCCGCCACGTCGTCGTCGTGGCCGCGACCGGCGAGGGCGAGCGGCTGGCGAGCGCGGCCACCGCCGAGCTTCTGCGCGTGTTTCCCGCGCGCCGCCTGATCGTGACCGGCACGGCGGGCGCGCTGAGCCTGGGCCTGCGCGCGGGCGCGCTGGTCGTCGCCGACGACGTGCGCCGGCAAGGCGGCGATCCGATCCTGCCGGCGCCCGCGCTGGTCGAGTGGGCGGCGCGCGCGTGCGGCGCCTGGCGCGCTCACGTCGTCACCTCGCCGACCATCACCGGCAGCGCCGTGGCCAAGGCGGCGCTCGACGCGCGGCTCGGCGACGGCGTCGCGGCGGTCGTCGACCTGGAGTCGGCGGCCTATGCCGAGGCCGCCGCCGCCGCCGGCATTCCCTGGCTGGTCTTGCGCGCGGTCACGGACACGGCCGACGAGAGCTTGCCGCGCTGGCTCGAGCGGTGCCGCGACGCGAGCGGCGCGATCCGGCGCGCGCGCGTCGCGTGGGCGCTGCTGGGTGATCCGCGCGCGCTTCTGCGCCTGCTCGAGCTGCGCCGTCGCGTCGCCACCGCCGGGCGCGTGCTGGCACGCGCCGTCTTGTCGTTGCTCGATGCCTGGCCCACGGGTGTCGAGATCCGTACGCGAGGGCGCACCAGGGGCCGGGAGGAGCTGTGATGACCGACGTCGACGATCTGCTACAAAAAACCAGTCGAACTTTCGCCGTGACGATCCCGATGCTGCCGTCGCCGACGCGGCAGCAGGTGGGGCTGGCCTACTTGCTGTTTCGGATCGTCGACACGTTCGAGGACGCGACACACTGGCCGCCCGACCAGCGCATCGAGGTGATGGAGTCGTTCGCGCGCCTGCTGGACGCGCGCGATCCGGGCGCCGTACGCCTCCTGTCGGAGCGCTGCCTGGTCGATCCGCCTGTGCACCACGCGGGCTACCTCGAGCTCTTGCGCGAGATGCCGTTCGTGATGCGCAAGCTCGACGAGCTGCCGGCCGAGGCGCGCGAGATCCTCTGCCACCACGTGAGACGCTCGGCCGAGGGCATGGCGCAGATCGTCGCTCGCTGCGACGACGGCGGCCACCTGGCGCTCGCGACGCTGCAAGATTTGCGCGACTACTGCTACATCGTGGCCGGCATCGTCGGCGAGATGCTGACCGAGCTCTTCCTGCTCGGGCGGCCGCAGCTGGCGGGTGTCAGCGAGTATCTGCGGCAACGGGCGCACCTGTTCGGCGAGGGCCTGCAGCTGGTGAACATCCTCAAGGACCGCGACGCCGATGCGCGCGAGGGGCGCGTCTACGTGCCGAGCGACACCGAGCGCGCGCAGGTGATGGCGCTGGCGCGCGCCGACCTGCGCGCGTCGTCGGACTACACGCTCGCGCTGCAAGAGCAGGGCGCCGAGCGTGGCCTGGTCATCTTCAACGCGCTGCTGGTCCGGCTGGCGCTGGGCACACTGGCGGCGATCCGCGATCAGCGCCCGAGCGGCAAGCTCTCGCGCGTCGAGGTCTACAGCATCGTGTCGGCGGTATTGCGCGACGTCGACAACGGTCATCCGGTGTTCCCCATCGCCGGTTCGGGCGCGGATGTGCCCGCGACGGCTTGAACGCGTGCAGCGCCGCCCGCCTGGCGGCGACGTTGCTCGTCCTGACGTTGATGGTGAGCGTCGACGCGGCGGCTGAGGAGCTGAGCACCAAGTTCATTCCTCTGCCCATGTACTCGACCGTCCCCAACGAGGGCAGCACCTACGGCATCATGCCGGTCTTCTTCCGGACCAAGAGCTCGATCGGCTTCTCCGACACCGCCGAGCGAACGGGCGCGGTCTATTCGATCACCGCGCCCAGCCTCAGCTGGAATTCCCAGGCCGGCGTCACCGGCAGCTACCGCTACTACCGCTACCTCGATCCGATGCGCGCGTGGAGCCTGGTGATGTCGGCGAGCACACACATCAATCGCACCGTCTGGTGGACCTACGACAACCTCACGCGCGTGCCCGAGGCGCAGACCCACGACGCGGTGGTCATGGTCCGGCGCAACCTGTTCTTCCGCTTCTTCGGCTTCGGCCCCGATTCGCCCAGCAGCGGCGAATCCAGCTACACGCGCACGACGGCGACCATGAACGATCGGTGGGGCTACAACTTCACGCCGAACTTGAACCTGGGCGGGTACGGCGAGCTGCGCGGCGACCGCCTGGAGCGGCACCCGATCTTCGGGCTGCCGGCGACGCAGGATCTCTACCCGACGGCGGCCGGGATCGACGGCGCTGCGCTGGTGCGCCTGGGCGCGACGCTGCGCTTCGACACGCGCGAGGGCGGAGACTACGCGTTGCAGGGGGTGGCCAGCGAGCTTGCGCTCTACCTCGCCTACGGGATCGGCAGCGGCGGTCCGTTCGCGCAGACCACCTGGCACACGCGCGCGATCATCCCCGAGACCGACAGCTTGCAGACCGCGGTGCGCCTGTACTGGACGCAGGAGTTCGGCGGCAGCAACATCCCGTTCTACTACCGCCCGTCGCTGGGCGGTGAGCTGCTGCTGCGCGGCTACAGCGACGATCGCTTCATAGCGATGGGCGCGTGGGAGATCGAGGTCGAGCAGCGCATCCGCTTCTTGCAGCTGCACATCTTCGACGTCACCTCCGACTGGCGCGTCGATCCGTTCCTGGCGATCGGCCAGGTCTACGACCGCGCTGATCTGTTCAGCCACGTGCGCGTCACCGGCGGGATCGGGCTGCGCGCGTGGGTTCGCCCCAACGTCCTCGGCCGCGTCGATCTCGCGGTTGCGGACGAGGGTTTTCGCGCCTACGTCGTCCTCGGGTACCCATTTTGACGTCATGAGGCCGCTGGTCATCGCTTGCGCCCTCGGTGGCATCACGTTGCTGGCCACGCTGGTCCTGACGTCGTCGCCATCCGCGATCCTCTCGATCTTGACCGGCGGCGCGGCCCCGCTGGTGGCGGCGTCGCTCTACCGTTCCGTGCCGCTGTCGCTCTACGCTGTGAGCTGGCGGTATCTGATCGCGCCGGCGAGCCGCGTGCGCACGCTGACGCTGCTGCGCTTGCGCTGGATCGGCGAGTCGGTGAACGCGCTCTTGCCGGTGGCGCAGGTCGGTGGCGACGTCGCGCGCGCCCGCCTGCTGGCGCAACGGGGTGCGCCGCCGGGCGTCGCCGCGGCTTCGATGGTCGCCGACCTGGGCATGGGCGCGGCGACGCAGGTCGTCTTCACCGCCACCGGCGCGGTCGCGTTGTCGGTTCATGGCTCGCTCGGCTCGCTCGAGCGCGGCATCGTGATCATCTGCGTCGCGCTCGCGACCGGCGCCTCGGCGCTGGTGATCGTCGCGCGCGTGGGCACGCGCCGCGTGCTGCGCTGGCTCCCGATGTTCCAGCGCGGTCGCGTCGGCGGCTCGAACCTGCTCGCGCACGCTGCCAACGTCGACCAGGCACTGGCCGACATCGTCGCGCGCCGCGCCGACCTGTCGCTCGCGTTCGCGATCCACCTGGTGGGTTGGTTCGCCCAGGCCTTCGAGACCTGGGTGATCCTGCATTTGATCGGCGCTCCCATCTCGGCTTCGGGGGCGCTGGTGATCGAGAGCCTGTCGCTGGCCGCGCGCAGCGCCGTCTTCGTGGTGCCCGGCGGCGTCGGCGTGCAGGAGGGCGCGCTGATGCTGCTCGCCGCCCGGTTCGGGATCGCCGCGCCGATCGCGCTGTCCCTGGGGCTCATCAAGCGCATGCGCGAGGTGGTGGTGGGCGCGCCGGCGATCGTCTCGTGGTCGATCGCCGAGCGCCACCTGCTCGACCGCCTGTGGCGGCGCGTGACTCGTCGAGGAGGCGAGCCCTGATGGCCGCCTCGGCGCCGCTGCTCGCGTCGCTCGCCGATCGCCCGCTGCGCGTGGGCGTGCTCGTCGACCTGCTCTGGAGCCCGACGGCGGGCGGGCACGTCAAGACCTGGGAGCGTCTGGCGCGCGCCGCCCTCTCCGCGCCCGAGGCGGTGGAGCTGACGATTCATTTTCAGGGCGCCACGCCGTCGCGCCACGTCCTCGGCCGCAACGTGCGCTACGAGATGCACAAGCCGGTGTTCAGCACCGCGCGGCTCGGGTTTCTCTCGCACATCCCCGCCCACACCGATCTCGCGCGCCATCACCGCCGCCTGGCCGAACGGCTGATCATCGACGGTGCGCGCGATGGCGTGGTTCGCAATCGCTACGACGTGCTGCACACCACCGACGGAGCGTTCAACTTCGCGCGCACGGCGGCGCGCACGGCGGCGGCGCGACACGTGCCGCTGGTGACCTCGGTCCATACCGACACCGCGCGATACACCGGCCTCTTCACCGCCGCGACCATCGAGCGTCTCTTCGGGCGTGGCCTCGGGTCGCGGGTGTTGCTCGATTGGCTGGGGCTGGCGCGCCGCGCGGAGCGGCACATGCGGCGCCGCGTGGACGCGCATCTGCGTCGCTGCGCGTTCGTGCTCCTGTCGCGCGGCGACGATTGGTCGCGCCTGGCACGGTTGATCGGGGCCGAGCGCATCGGCCGCCTGCGGCGCGGGATCGAGCATCACTTCTTCGATCCGGCGCGTCGCGATCGACGCTGGCTGGAGGCGCGCCTGGGCATCCCGCGCGATCGCTGCCTGATCATGTGTGTGGGCCGCATCGATCGCGGCAAGAACGTGCTCACGCTCGCGGACGCGGTCCGCGAGCTCCGCGATCGCGGACTGCCGGTGCACCTGCTGTGCGCGGGCGTGGGGGCGGAAAGAGAAGCGGTGCGCGCGCGCCTGGGAGACGACGCGACCTGCCCCGGCGTGCTCGATCCCGAGACGCTGGCGCGCGCCTATGCCTCGGCCGACCTGTGCGCCCAGCCGTCGGAGATCGAGGAGCTGTCCAACGCCGTGCTCGAAGCCCTGACGTCGGGCTTGCCGGTGCTGGTCGCCGGCGCCAGCGGCAGCGATCGCTTGCTGGTGGAGGGGGAGACCGGCCTGGTGGTCCGCGGCGACACCGCGGCGTGGGCCGAGGCGATCGCCGCGCTGGCCGGCGATCCGTCGCGCCGCGCGGAGATGGGACGCGCGGCTCGCGCCTGGGCGTTGCGTGAGATCCCGACCTGGCGCCAGGTGCTGCTGGAGGATCTGCTGCCGGTGTGGCGTCGCGCGGCCGGATCATGATCGGCCAGCGCATCTTGATCCTGGCTCCGCACCCCGACGACGAGATCGTCGGTTGCACGGCGGCGATCGCGCGCGCGCGCGCGACCGGCCGCGACGTGTTCACGCTGTACCTGACCACCGGCGTCGCGCCCGTCGAGACGCAGTGGCCGTGGCAGTGCGCCGACCAGACTGCGCGCGTGCGCCGCCGGCGCAACGAGGCCGTGCGGGTCGCCGAGCGGCTCGGCGTGCAGCCGCTCGCGTTCCTCGATTGGCCGGCACGCACGCTGCGCGATCACCTGGACGAAGCACGGGCGCACATCGCCGGCGTGCTGGCGGATCGGACGTTCGCGATCGACACCGTGTGGGCGCCGGCGTACGAGGGCGGCCACCAGGACCACGACGTCACGAACATGCTCGCGAGCACGCTCGCCGGCGGCCCGGGCGGCGTGCAGTGTCTCGAGTTCGCCGAATACAACTTTCGCGACCAGGCCGTGCGCTGCCACGAGTTCGTGGTGCCGTCGCGCGACGACGTCGTGCTGGTGCTGGCCGCGCAGGAACGCCAGCTCAAGGCCGACCTGCTCGACGCCTACGCCTCGGAGCGCGCCAACCTGCGCCACATCGAGATCGGCCGCGAGCGCTTCCGGCCGCTCGCGCGCTACGACTATTCGCGCCCGCCGCACGCGTCGCCGCTGTTCTACGAGCGATTTCAGTGGATCCCGTTTCGCCACCCGCGCGTCGACTTCACCTCGCCCGCGCAGATCTGCGCCGCGATGGCGCGGTTTCGGCGAGCCAGCGGGGGCTGACGTCCAAATCGGGTTATCTTCTCGGCATCGTGACGACGCCGCGTCTGTTTCGCAGCCTCTACCTCCAGGTCTTGGTTGCGGTGCTGATCGGCGCCCTGCTCGGCCACCTGCGCCCCGCCGTCGGCGTGGCGCTGCGTCCGCTGGGCGAGGGCTTCATCAAGCTGGTGAAGATGCTGATCGCGCCGGTCATCTTTGCCACCGTCGTCGTCGGCATCGCCAAGATGGGCGACCTGCGCAAGCTGGGCCGCATCGGCATCAAGGCGATCCTCTACTTCGAGGTCGTCACGACCTGTGCGCTGGTGATCGGCTTGCTCGTCGGCAAGCTGGTGCGCCCCGGCGCCGGCCTGCACGTCGCGGCGGCGTCGCTCGACAGCAAGGCCATCGCCAGCTACGTCAGCGCCGGCCGGCACCTGGGCGCGGTCGACTTCTTGCTCAACGTGATTCCGTCGACGCTGGTCGACGCCTTTGCCAAGGGCGACATCCTCCAGGTGCTGCTGGTGTCGGTGCTCTTCGGCGCCGCGGCGGCCATCGTCGGCGAGCCGGCCGCGCCGGTGGTCGCGTTCGTCGACGCCGTTGGGCACGTGCTGTTTCGCATGGTGGGCATCATCATGCGGCTCGCGCCGCTGGGAGCGCTGGGCGCGATCGCTTTCACCGTCGGCCAGTACGGCGTGGGCGCGCTCGTGGGTCTGGCCAAGCTGATGGCGACGTTCTATCTGACCGGCGCGCTCTTCGTGCTGATCTTCCTTGGTCTCATCGCGCGTCGCTGCGGGTTCGGGATCATCGCGTTCATCCGCTATCTCCGCGAGGAGATCCTCATCGTGCTGGCGACCTCTTCATCCGAGACGGTGCTGCCGCGCCTGATCCGAAAGATGGAGGCGCTCGGCTGCAAACCGGCCGTCGCGGGAGTCGTGATCCCGATGGGCTATTCGTTCAACCTCGACGGGACGTCGATCTACCTCACGCTCGCGACGCTGTTCGTGTCGCAGGCGCTGGACGTGCCGCTGGGACTGGGCCAGGAGCTCGGGTTGCTGGCGATCCTGCTGCTGACGTCGAAGGGGGCGGCCGCGGTCACCGGCAGCGGATTCGTCACGCTCGCGGCGACCCTTTCGGTGACCGGCACCCTTCCGGTCGAGGGCCTGGCGCTCCTGCTCGGCGTCGATCGCTTCATGTCCGAAGCGCGGGCGATCACCAACCTGATCGGCAACGGTGTGGCCACCGTCGCGCTCGCGCGCTGGGAAAACGATCTCGACCAGGATCAGCTGCGCCGCATGCTGAGCGGCGCCCGCACAGAGCCTTCACCACCGCGTGCTCCACGCGACCTCGAACACACGGACGTTGGCGATCACTGAATGACGAGGCGGCGCCCGGTCGTCGCGTGCGCGTGGTGCACGCCGGCGGAAGGCAGCGACGCTTCATTGACGACGTCGGATTGCCCGTCGTCGCCGTCGTCGCCGTTGCCATCGTCGTAGAACAATCCGCCGCTGTCCCAGCACGTGAGCGCTGCGTCCAGCGACAGACCGACGCCCAGACAATCGGCGACGGCGTCGATGAACTCCGCTTCGTCCTCTTCCATCGCCGCTGTCGGCGACATCCAGGCATCGTCGAGCGATGCGCCGGCGATCGCCGGGTCGGCGCCGAACTTCGCGCGCAGCCGCGCGAGCTCGATCGTCAACCGTTCGGTGGCATCGATGCGCGGCTCCGCAACAACGTCGCCCGGCTGCACCGGGTTGCCACCCCCTTGCTCAACCGCAGTCCGGATCGCGTTCGGTTCGAGCTTTCCTGTCGTCTTCCCCATGACGGCCCTCCTTCCACTACGGGCGTGATGCTACACCTGCGCGCGGAAGGTGGCCGTTGAAAGTGCTAAGGCACGCGCTGGCCGGATCACGACCAGCGACGCCCTGAATCGTCACGCGGATTACTAGTGACTCTCGCCTCCACCGCTCGGCGATTGCATGTTCGATGAACCGCTGGTCGACGAGCCGCTGGTGCCGGTCGAGCCGGTGGACGTCCCCGGCGACGAGTTGCCGCTCGTGTCGGTGCCAGGACTGTTGGTCCCACCGCTCGGCGAGCCCGTCCCCATGCCGCTCGTGTCATTGCCCGGTGTGCCGGGATCACCGGGCGTGCTGGACGTGCCAGGGGTTACCGTCTTGTCCGTGTCCCCCGCGCCCGTGCCGTTCGTCCCGGTCTGGGTCGGGCTGGTGTCGATCGGCGGCAACGACGTGGGAGAATTCGTCGGATTGGCGTTGGTTCCGGTCGAGTCCGGCGTGGTGTCAGTGCCCGACGTGCCGGTCGAGCCCGAAGTCGAACCTGGCGTCGAGCCGGGCAGGCTCGTGCTTCCGCTGATCTTCGTGGGTGCACTGCTGCCCATGCCGGTGCCGTTGCTGCTGCCCGCGCTGGAGCCGGACGCCTGCGCCACCAACCGTCCGAACGTGTACGGCGCACGCCGGCCGAGCCGCTGCCCGTCGTTCCGCGTGGCGATCTGCGCAGGCGCCGTCGCGACGGCCTGATCCGCAATCATTGGCTGAGTGAACATCATGACTGCCTCCTTGGAACCGTTCGTTCATCAATTTGATGACGGCTCCCGTTCCCGCCAGTCCCTAGAGCACGTTCGCTACGCCGCGAACCCGATGAGGCCGCGAGAGCCGATGAGGCCGCGAGAGAATGCGAGACAGGGAGGGACCGCGAGATCAGCCGAGGTGGATCGCATCTTTACGCGATCGACCCGACTGTTGGCCCCTGCCGGCTTACTCGTAAAACAGCCTCGGAAAGAGGCGCTTTCAACCGACATGCGAAAGCTAGACACCATCGTGTGGTCCATCGGCGCCCGACAACGGCGCCTTCACGTCTCGAGCGCGACGCCGGTCTGGGGAACCGGGACGCCGCTCGACACCTGGCTCAGCCAGATCGACCTGTGGACGCGCGAGACCGCCAACGGGCGCCTGGTCTCGTTGTGCGAGACCGTGCAACGGTACGCGGGCGACACCGAGCATCGCGTGCTCGAGGCTGATGACGAGACCATCACGTTGTGCTCGCGCATCGATCCGGCGGCGGCGCGCGATCGGCTGGGGTTTCTCGCCGAGGCGAGCGCGTTTCTCAGCGCCTCGACCGATCTCGCGACGGTGGCGACGGCGGCGGTCCGGCTGGCCGTGCCGGGAGTGGCCGACTGGTGCGTGTTACGGCTCTCGCCCGCGCTGGAGCACGTGCAACGGCTGGTCGTGGGCGATCGCGATTCGACGCGCGAAAGAGAGATCCGCGACATCGAACGGCGACGTCACTTGCGCGACCGGTGGGGCGCCACGCTGCGCGGCGACGCGTGCACGCTGACCGTGGAGACCACGGCCGCGCAGCCGCCCGTGCACGAGGGCCGCTCGCCGCCGCGCCGGCCGTCGGCGGTCGGCGCCGAGCTGCTGGGACGAGGCCTGACGTCGGAGATCACCGCGGAGCTGCAAGGCCAGAATGGCCGGCTCGGCCGCTTGACCTTCGCGCTCGCTCGCCGCTCCGCGCGCTACGGCATCTTCGACTTGCTCGTCGCGACCGCGTTCGCGCAGCGCGTGGCGACGGCGCTGGAGCAGGCGGCGCTCGTGCGACGTAGCGCCAGCGAGACGTTGCGCCGCGATCAGCTGCTGGCGACGGTCACGCACGATCTGCGCAATCCGCTGACCGCGATTCTCGCGGGCGCGCAGGGGTTGCTGGCCGCCGAGGGCGCGACGACCAGCCCGGGCCGGCAGCGGCGCCTCGAGGTGATCCGCCGCTCGGCCGAGCGGATGAACCGTCTGACCGAAGATCTCCTCGCGGTCGCGCAGATCGAGCGCGGCGGGATCGCGCTCAAGTGCGCCACCCACTCGGTGCAGAGCCTGTTGAACGAAGTCGCGGCGCTGTTCGAGCCGCTGGCCGCGCAGCGCGCGCAGACGATGGTGGTCTCGACGCCCGCGCCCGATGTCGTCGTCAAGTGCGACTCCGATCGGATCCTGCAGGTGCTGTCGAACCTGGTGAGCAACGCGCTGAAGTTCACGCCCGAGCGCGGCCGCATCGAGCTGCGCGCCGTGCTGGTGCGCGATCGCATCTGCTTCTCGGTCGTTGACGACGGCCCCGGGATTTCACCGAGCCAGATGTCGCGGGTCTTCGATCTCGGCTGGCAGGCGACGCCCGGCGATCACCGCGGCCTGGGCCTGGGGCTGGCGATCGCCAAGGCGCTGGTGCTGGTGCACGGCGGCGAGATCTGGGTCGAGAGCCGCGTCGGCGCGGGCGCGACCTTCTTCTTCGCGTTGCCAATCGATCTGGCCGTCGCCGGCGCGGGCCCGCCGGGGTCGGCGCGGCGCCACAAGACGCCGACGCCCGGATTTCTCTACGTCGCACCGCGGGCAGATCACTCGCTGGGCGTTCGGTCGGTCCGCTAGCGCTCCGCGTAAGCAGCGGTCCGCTCGTGCGGGGCACGAGTCAGGTTTTGACGAAGTGCCGCACCGCGAAGGCCGCCGCGAGGCTGAGCCCGATCACGATCACCGCCCAGCGCACGACGCGCGGCTGGATGCGACGGGCGATGCGCGCGCCGATGAACCCGCCCGCGACGGCGCCCGCGGTCATCAGCAACGCGCCCCGCGCATCGACCATCCCGCACGCGATGAAATAGATCGAGGCCACGCCGTTCATCAGCGCCGCGAGCAGATTCTTGATCGCGTTCATCTGATGGATCTCCATGCCGCCGAGCAGCGACAGGTACGCGAGCATGATGATCCCCATGGCGCCGCCGAAATACCCGGCGTAGATGCCGACCAGCAGCTGAAAAAACATGATGAGCGGCAGCCGCCGCGCCGCGTCCGCGGAGCCGTCCGGAGACGCATCGGACGAAGGCTGTGCCGCCTGGGCGCCGACGCGCAGCCCCAGCTGCTGGAGCAGGATCACCAGCGTCGCGCCGAGGATCAGCCAAGGCACGATCGCCTCGAACAGGCTCGACGGTGTGTGACGCAGGATATATGCGCCCAGCGTCGCGCCCACGGCCGCCGGCAGCAACAACCACGCCGCCAAACGCGCCTTTTCCCCGAGAAATCGACGGTATCCCCAGCCGGCCGCCAGCGAGCCCGGCGTCATCGCCACGGCATTGGTTGCGTTCGCGATCACGGCCGGCATACCGGATGCCATCGCGGCCGGGAACGACAACAGCGTCCCGCCGCCCGCGACCGAATTGATGGCGCCAGCGGCCACCGACGAACCGACCAGAAAGGCGTCTCGCGCGAGGTTCATGACACGTCGATACTACCTACATCTCAATGGTGTCTGCAGCGCCCTCGATTCATTGCGGCAAGAAATCCGGCGCCGACAGATCGACGCTGCTGTGGGATAATCGGTCCGCGTGCTGCGAGTCATTTCGGTGATTACGTTTTTGGCGCTCGTCGGCACGGGGACGGCTCGGGCGCGTCCCTGGGAAGCCCGCCGGCCCGAGCGCGAGCCGACACCCGCGCACCAGCTGCGCAGCATCTCGACCTGGCCCGCTGAACCAGAGACGCCGGCGGCGATCGATGCGCCTCGCTTTCGCGCATCGCTGGTTCACCTGTGCGCTCGTCGCGGCGAGACCGTGGGCGCCGAGATCTCCGACGATCTGCTGGCGGCCGCCGCCGCGTCTCAGGTCGATCCATTCTTGCTCGCCGCGCTGGCGCTGTTCCAGAGCGCTTGCAATCCGGCCTTGACGTCACCGACGGGCGTCGGACTCTTGCGCATCGATCGCAACA
>Ga0265314_10001980_pt1 | contig 21759 bp, 20 predicted proteins | sample 4126metaG_FD_203106 | JGI IMG/M metagenome (GOLD analysis project Ga0265314, IMG submission 203106) | Rhizosphere microbial communities from Carex aquatilis grown in University of Washington, Seatle, WA, United States - 4-1-26 metaG | ecosystem: Host-associated > Plants > Roots > Rhizosphere >... | reverse complement strand
GACTGGGTGAGGTCGACCGATGACACGACGCCCTGGATTTCGGTTGAGACTCCAACCGAGTTGCCGGCGGAGTCCTTGGCCGTTGCCGTGAGCGTGTAGGTGCCGTCAGGCTGCTGAGTGCCGTCGGTGCCAAGTCCATTCCAGGTGAAGGTCTGGTTGTCGCCCGCGTTGGCGGCGATGCTGCTGGTGTAGACGGTCGCGCCCGTGCTGTTCGCAATATTGATGGTGACGGTCGATGCGGAGGCGATGTTGAGCCCCCAGGCGGCTTGGCTTTTGGTGAGCGATGTGGTGCTGCCCTTGACCACGGCCGTCTTGCCGACGAATTCCAGCGCCTGGCTCGACTGCGCGGTTTGTTGCAACGACACCAGCGTGGACAGCGAATCGTTGGTATTGATTTGCTGCTGGACGCCGGCGAACTCGACCAGCTGCTGGGTGAACTGATTGGTGTCGAGCGGGCTGAGCGGATTCTGATTTTGCAACTGGGTCGTCAAGAGTTGCAGGAAGCTTTGGAAGTTGCCGGCGATCTGCTGGTTGGCGAGCGCGTTGGCGGAGTTCGCCGCCGAACTGGAGCCGGACGATGAGTTCGACGCCGCCGTCGTCCCCGAAACGACGGGGCTTGAGGTATTCACTCCGGATGTCGTCGTCATGCTCTTCTCCTTTGACTCATTACACTCTGATATCGACGCCGCCGCTCGATCCGAGCGAACGGCCGTAGCTGCGGCCCGCGACGGCGGCAGGAACCGCATCCTCGTCGCTGACGATCAGCCGCTGGGCGTTGGGATTGCTGTTGTTGCCGTTGTTCTGGCCGGACGAGGACTGGTCGCGCAGGCTGAACTGCAGGCCGCTGTCGCCGGTCTTGAAGCCGGCGTCGTTGAGGGCCTGCTGCAATTGCGGGGCGTCCTGCTGCAGCATCGAAAGCGTTTCCGGCTTCTCGACCATCAGATGCGAGGTCATCTGGCCGCTGGCGTCGACACTGATGCGAACGTCGATGCGGCCGAGGTCGGCGGGATCAAGCCGGATTTCGAAATTGCTCTTGCCGTTCTTGGCTGACGCCGCGATTTCGACCGCGAGCCCGTTCAACGGCACTGCGGCGCCGGTCGCTGCTGTCGCCGTCAACGGCCCGGCGGAAGCGAGGCTTGCCGCTGTTGGCGTCGGAAGTTGCGCGGAAAAGACGCCCGTGGCCTGCACGTTGGTGTCAGTGGTGGCCGTGGCCGGGCGTTCCGTGGTCGCGGTCGTGGCATGATCATGCGCCGGCGCGGTTGCCGGAGTCGCCGACGACGCGGCGGAGTTGGCGCTCGCGGTTGCAGCGGTGCTGTCGGCGACCGCCGGTTTGCCGGTCGTGGCCGGTTGCGGCGTGGCGGTTACGGCCGGACTGACCTGGGCCGAGGCATCGGAGCTGTTCGACGCCTTGCTGTCGGTTGGCGTTGCCGTTGCGGCCTTGGCGTTCGGGTCCTTTGCGATGGGGGTCGCGGTAACGACCGTTGCAGCTGCTGTAGCGTCGGCTGCGACAGCAAAGCCGGTCTGCAATGTTGGCTTCGCGGGCGCCGTGGGCGTGTCGGTGGCGGCGGTCTTCGCGGTCGAAGTCGTGCCGGATGTGTCGCCCGCGGTCGTCGCGGCGGTAGCGTCGGCGGTCGCAAGTGTGGCCTGCGCCGACGCGGCCACGGCCGGCGCTGCCGCCGACTGGCTGGCCGCCAGCGCCGCGGCCGCGATCGCGAGCGGCGTGGTGCCGGTGGTCGGGGTGGCAGTGGTGGGCGTCGCAATTATCGCCGTGGTGACGGCAATTGCCACCGCGACCGGGGTCGGCACCACAAGGGCGGTGCCGTCCTGCGGTGTTTGACCGGTAGAAGCGGTGCCCGAATCGGTGGCCGAACTACCTTTTGAGGTCGTGGTCGAAGCCGAATTATCGGTGTTCGACGACGAGGATTTTGACCGGGAACGCTGCGGCGCGTTGTTATTGGCCGCGCTGTTGCCATCGGAGGAGGATGCCGGCGGCGGACCCTGGTTGTCGTTCGAATTGTTGTTGTTGGCGGACGCTGCGTTCGAAGGCTGGTTGTTGTCGTTATTGTTGGGGCCTTGCGAATGGTTGTCGGACCGGCGCGGCGGGGGCGCCGATTGGCTCTGCGGCGCCTGCGGCAGCGGCAGCGCGTGGTTGGCCTCGGCAGCGGTATTGCTGTTGACCAGGCCCGCAAAAATATCGCTGCCGCCTGGCGATGAATCGGGGGCTTGCCGTGCAGACCTGGACGGAGCACTCGAAAACATGTTGGTCGCTGCTTCTGGCGTGACGCTTTGCACGGAGGGCCTCTGATGGTGAACCTTGGTGAGAGATCAGCAAGGACCGGGCCAGCCGTAGATGTAAAAAATACCTATATATTTCAATAGCTTGTGTTTGAGGTCGATGGATTTTGGAGGAACCGCGGGATCGCTTTTTCTGCCCCTCGGCAAGATTTGCCGTTGCGGGCTGTCGAAAAGGCCGGGCCGCCCTGATTGCTTCACGGGAATGCGGCCTATATTAAAGGGTGCGTTCCGACCGGGCGATCTCGCTTCCATCGGAACCGGTTTTACCACTTTCTTGACCGCGACGCGTTCGATGCCGCCGCGATCGCATCGATGACCGGAACCATGCTCAACAGTTTGGATATCGAAGGCCGTCCGCAGGACACCAGGGTCGTGGTCGCCATGTCCGGCGGCGTCGATTCCTCGGCGACGGCCGCGCTGTTGAAGTCGGAAGGTTACGACGTCGTCGGCATCACGCTGCAGCTCTACGACCATGGCGCGGCCACCCATCGCAAGGGGGCCTGTTGCGCCGGGCAGGACATCCACGACGCCCGCAATGTCGCCGAGCGGATCGGCATCCCGCATTACGTGCTGGATTATGAGAGCCGCTTTCGCGAGTCCGTGATCGACAATTTCGCCGAGAGCTACGCCTCGGGCGAGACGCCGGTGCCCTGCATCGAGTGCAACCGTTCGGTCAAGTTTCGCGATCTGCTCGAAACCGCGCGCGAGCTCGGCGCTTCGGCGCTGGCGACCGGCCATTACGTCGCCTCGCGCCGCATGGCGGACGGATCGCGCGCGCTGGTTTGCGCGGCCGATGCCGATCGCGACCAGAGCTACTTCCTGTTCGCGACCACCCGCGAGCAGCTCGACTATCTGCGCTTTCCCCTGGGCGACATGACCAAGCCGCAAACCCGCGAACTGGCGCACCGCTTCGGCCTCGAGGTCGCGGACAAGCAGGACAGCCAGGACATCTGCTTCGTGCCGACCGGACGCTATACCGACATCATCGGCCGGTTGCGGCCGAACGCGGTCACCCCCGGCGACATCGTCGACCTCGACGGCCGTGTCATCGGCCAGCATCAGGGCATCGTTCATTTCACCGTCGGCCAGCGCAAGGGCCTCGGCATTGCCTCGGCCGCGCCGCTCTATGTCGTCAGGATCGATGCGGCGAGCCGCCGCGTCGTGGTCGGACCGCGCGAGGCGCTGCGGATGGACCGCATCGTGCTGCGCGACGTCAACTGGATCGGCGACGGCCGGCTCGATCGCGCGGTCGGCAACGGGCTCGAGATTTTCGTGCGGGTGCGATCGACCCGCGCGCCGCAGCCGGCTTGGCTGCGTGCCGTCGATGGCGGCTATGAGGTCGAACTGGTCGCCGGCGAAGAGGGCGTTTCTCCCGGCCAGGCCTGCGTGTTCTACGATGCGCCTTCGGGGCAGGCGCGCGTGCTCGGCGGCGGCTTCATCCAGAGCGCCACCGCGAAAAGTGCTGCCGCCAGGGCGGCGCTGCGGCCGCTGGTCGAGGCCGTGCGCGGATAACAATTCCAGGGTTTGAGGGGCATGGCAGGCGATATCGACCGCGCGGGGGTCGCAAAGGCTTACGGCCGCTGGGCGCCGATCTACGACCTCGTGTTCGGCAAGGTGTTCGACCACGGCCGCCAATCGACCATCGCGGAAGCCGACAAGATCGGCGGCCGGATTCTCGATGTCGGCGTCGGCACCGGATTGTCGCTTTCGGATTATTCGTCGACGACACGCCTATGCGGCGTCGACATTTCCGAACCGATGCTGCGCAAGGCGCAGCAGCGCGTGCGCGCGCTGGGGCTAGCCAATGTCGAGACGCTCGCGGTGATGGACGCCAAGAACCTCGCATTCCCCGACGGATTTTTCGACGCCGTGGTGGCGCAATATGTCATCACCGCGGTGCCCGATCCCGAGCGCACGCTCGATGATTTCATTCGCGTGCTGAAGCCCGGCGGCGAACTGATCCTGGTCAATCACATCGGCGCCGAAACCGGGCCGCGCCGCTGGTTCGAACTGGCGTTCGCGCCGCTGGCGCGTCGGCTTGGCTGGCGGCCGGAATTTCCGTGGGCGCGGCTCGTCGATTGGGCGGCCGGCCATGGCGGCGTCAGCCTGACCGAGCGCCGCCCGATGCCGCCGATGGGGCATTTTTCGCTGATCCGGTATCGCAAATCCTGAGATATCAGGCGGAACATCCCGACCCGCAGGCCGTTTTCCCTGCATGCAGATCAAACCCACACTCGCTCTCGTAGGCGCGCTGATCGCGGTATCGGGCGCGGCCACCGCGCAAGCGCCGCCGGTCCCGTCGACGCCCCCGGCGCAGACCTCGCCGCCGGCGCCCGATCGCGCCGCCGGTTGCGCGCCGACGCAAACCACGCCGCAGGGCAATATCGCGCCGAAAGACACCACCACCGGCTTGGCGCAGGCGCCGTTGGGGGACAAACTGGCGCAGTCGGACGGCGTCTTGTGTCCGCCGCCCGGCGTCGATCCCCAGATGCGCGCGCCGGCGCCGGAAACCGGCACCATGCGGGTGATCCCGCCGCCCGGCAGCCCCGGCGGCGACCCCACGGTCCGTCCCAAATAACGGTTGATTTGGCAAGGTTTGACAGCGCTTTGGCAGGCCAGCCGGGTTTGCTTGACATGCCCTTGACCGACTTCTTATATGCCGCGCGTTCGCGCCTGCGGTATATAAAGCCGTGACGGCGAACCGTGGCGAGGTAGCTCAGCTGGTTAGAGCACGGGAATCATAATCCTGGGGTCGGGGGTTCGAGTCCCTCTCTCGCTACCAATAATTTCAAACGCGTGCATCAAGCGGCGCATTAGGCAGGTTGCCGGCCAAAACACGCCCCCACACTGCCTCAAGCCAGTCTCGCCAATTTCCATTTCTCGCCACAAACCCCTCTTCAGCTAGGAAGATTGCAGAGGGGATATTTCATGCGCGCACAGCGGGTTTCGTATCCGAGTTTTAACGCACCGATTCATTCGGCACTGAAGCTGGCGCCGAACCTGAACGTTCCGGACTTTCGAAGGCAGGCGATGGAGCAGAAACTCCGATTGCAGGAGTTGGCTGACTTCGCGCAGTCGGAGTTGCGGCACGTCGGAAGCGGCATTGCCGAGGTGTTCTGCGCGTCCTTCCAGATTTGAGTTGACCGCGCGACGCGCCTCAAAGCTGGATCCAGACCGTCATACCCGGCTCGAGATTTGCCGAGGCGTTCTGCGGGTCGAGGCGCAGGCGCAGCGTGTTGCGGTCGTGATCGCCGATCACCCGTTCGGCCTGCCAGGTCGCAAACACGCCGAGCGGCCGCAGTTCGGTGATGACGGATTTGATGGCGCTGTCCGATCCGTCCCGCCTCACGCTGGCGGTTGATCCCATGGTGAGACCGTTGAGGTGGTCTTCGCGCACGTTGAACGAGAGCCATTGCCGGCCGGCGGCCTCGACCATCAGGATGGCTTGACCCGGGCGAACGTTTTCGCCGACCTCCGCGGCGACGACGCTGACCACGCCGTCGGCGGGCGCCCGCAGCACCATCTTTTCCAGCCGGCGTTCGAGCACGGCGACCGCGGCGGCCGCGGCCAGCACCTGTGCATCCGCGATCGCGCGTTCCTCTTTGGTCGGGCCGGCGATCGCCGCATCGTAATTCGCCTGCGCCTCCGCGACGTCGGCCCGCGCGCTGGCCGCGTCGTTCTCGGCCTGGTCGAGCGTCTGCTGGGACTCGAAACTCTGGCGCGCCAGCGTGCTGGTCCTGGTCAGTTGAGCCTGCTCGTAGTCGAGGCGGGCACCGGCCTTGGCGATCGCGGCCTTCAGCGAATCGACCTGTTCCTGCCGGACGCCGGCATAGACGTTGTTGCGGTTGGCGACCGCCGACGCATGCGCGGCGCGTGCCTGATCCGCCTGCGCCGTCAACTCCACGGCCGACAGACGCGCCAACACGTCGCCGGCGTGCACCTGCGCGCCTTTGCCGACCGCGATCGACACCAGTTGGCCGGTCACTTCCGGCTCGACCTTGACTTCGGTGGCGCGCACCACGCCGACGATGACGGCCGGCGCTTCGGAACGGCGCTCCAGATGGAAAAATACGCCCGCGATCAGCAGCAGCGGAATCGCAACCATGGCGGCGCGTGTCGCTTTACGCATGGGCCCGTCCTCTCCTGAATGCCAATGCCGAGATCACCGCGAGGACAAAATAGGCCAGCGCCAGAAACCACAACACGGCCCAGTCATGCGCGACCTCCCAGATGCCGGCGCCGAGCTGGTTGACGCGCACCAGGCCGTCAATCGCGGAATCCGCCGGGAACATCCGGCCGAACACCGTCGCGACCTCCGGAATCGCTTCGCGCGGCCAGGCAAAACCGGCGGTGAAGAATTGCGGCAGGCTGGTCGCCAGCAGCAACAGGGTCGCGTTTTCCGGCCGGGTGAACCAGGCCCCGATGGCCTGGCCGAGGAAGCTGGTCGCCAGCAGAAACACGGTGGCGAGCGCGAACAGTTGCGGCAGATGGCCGAGCGTCGAAAAGCCGTAGAAGCGCGGCAGCACGATCAGATAGAGCGCCAGCGCCGGAAGGTAGATGGTCAGATGCGCGATGCCGCGGCCGAACACGCCGGCGAATGCGCCGCCGGCCGATGCCGCCAGCGCCGTGCCGGTCAACATCGCCGCGCCGATCATCAGGGTTTGCTGCAGGATCAGGATAAACGCCGCCGGCACGATGTAGCTGGCATAGCCGCCGACTGGATTGAAAACGGGCTGCAGCAGAATGTCGGCCGGGCTCAGCCCTGCCAGTTTTGCCTTGATCAGGCTGCCATCGGAACGCGCGCCGCGCGCCACCAGGTCGGACGTCAAGGCGCCGATCGCGGTCGCGACCCCGCTCGCGGTCGACCGGAAGACAAAGAGGTAAGTGGCGTCCGCGTAAATCGGGATATGCGCGGTGATGCCCTTGAGCACGTCGCGCTCGGTATCCTCGGGTATTTCGACCGCGGCAAAGGCTGGAAGCGCTGCCTGTCGATCAGGCATCAAAGCCACGGACGCGTCTTTCTGCTTGAAGATTCCTGCTGCGTTCAGGTTGGCGTTGCCGCCTCGGGCAAAAATCAGCTTCTATGATGCGGCACGAACAGCCGGCCTCTTTCCGTGATCGCGACGATCGCGAGTGCCGTCAGCGCGCAGATGAAAAACCCAGTCGCGAATGGCAGCAGCGTTCCGTTGTAGTCCTGGCCGATGATGGTGCCGATGCCGATGCCAAGCAGCGTCGTGATCGAGCCGTACAGCGACGATGCCGTGCCGGCGATGTGACCCTGGGGCTCCATCGCGAGCGCGGTGAAATTGGCGATCATCAGCCCGAACGAAAACATCATCAGCGCCGCCAGCGGCATGAACAGCCACAGCGGAATCGCCTGAAGATACGCCGCGGCCATCGTGATTCCCGCCACCGCGACGAATCCGACCAGCGCGCCGTGCGACATGATGCGCATGCCGATCCGTCCGACCAAGCGGGCGTTGAGAAAGCCGGCCGCGGCGATGCCGATCGCGGCCGCCGCGAAGGCCAGCGGAAAATAACGGCCGAGGTGATAGATATCGACGAACACCTGCTGCGAGATGAACACGAACGCGAACAGCGCGCCCTGCACGAAGCCGGCGGCCAGTGCATAGCCGAGCGTTTGCCGGTTGGTAATGGTCTGGCGAAACGCACCCAGCACATCGCGGATCGCGAGCGACTTACGTTCCGCGAGCGGCAGGGTTTCCGGCATCCGCCACGCGCTCCAGGCCAGCGCCAGCGCGCCATAGAGCGTCAGCACGATGAAGATGCCGCGCCATTGCGTCAGCAACATCACCGCCTGGCCTAACGATGGCGCCACCACCGGCACCGCAATGAACACCATCATCGCAAACGACATCACGCTCGCCATGCGGCGTCCGGCATAGCAATCGCGCACGATCGAGGTCGCGATCACCCGCGTGGCCGATGTACCGAGCCCCTGTAACAGTCGCGCCAGCAGCAATGTTTCGAAGGATTGCGCCGTGATCGCGAGCAGGCTGGCCGCGCCGTACAACACCATGCCGTCGACCAGAACCGGGCGCCGGCCGAAACGATCGGACAGCGGCCCCATGACGAACTGGCCGATCCCAAAGCCGATCAGAAATGTCGACAGCACTTCCTGCGGGCGGTTGGCGTTGGTGATGTGGAACGCCGAGGCGATGTCGGGCAGCGCCGGCAGCATCATGTCCATCGCCAAGGGATTCAGCGCCATGATCGAGGCGATGACGACGACGAATTCGGGAAAACCCATCGGGCGATGATTGGATGAAACCCAATCGTCGGCATTGATATCGGCCACTCACGTACCTCGCTGCAAACCCGCTATTTACGGGTTATGCTGCAATGCACAACAGACTCTCGCGTATGGCAGCCCCGCACAGACCGCGCGCCACTGCGAGGTCGGCTGCGTCAAACGCAGGGCCTATCGTGAATATCAGGCAGATCGGGTGTTCCGGTCGTCATCGTCGATTTCCGGAGGCCCGATGTCCCGCATTTCCATCAAGACCAAAAGCGACCTGCCGGCCGAACTCGGACCGCTCTGGGACAAGATGACGACCTACGGCTCGTTCGAGAACCAGGCCGGCGTCATGGCGCACCGGCCGCCGATCTTCAAGCACATGTGGTCGCTGCTGGTCGATCTGGCCGACGAAGCCGTGCTGTCGAAACGTCATCTCGAACTCGCCTTGGTCACGGTGTCGCTGCTGAACAAGTGCAGCTATTGCGTCTCGCACCATGCGCCGAAGCTTGCGATCCAGGGGGTGTCGGAAGAGGGCGCCGAGCGGCTGCTCGATTACAAGGATCATCCGGAACTCGATGCGCTCGACAAGCTCGTGGTCGAATATGCGATCGCGGTCACCAACAACTGGAACACGACCCGCGACGAAATTTTCACGCGGCTGCGCGAGCATTTTTCCGAGGCCCAGATCGTGGAACTGACCTGGCGCATCGCGCTGTGCGGCGCGTTCAACCGTTTCAACGACATCCTGCAGTTCGACATCGAGCAGGGCGTCCCGGTGCGTGAGGCCGCGGAGTAGGGCACTTGTCCCCCTCCCCCCTTTGCGGGGAGGGGTCAGGGGTGGGGGTCTCCAAGCACGGCTTCCGTTGTGGCACCCCACCCCCGACCCTCGAGAGCGAGCTTCGCTCGCCTCGGACCCCGCAAGGGGGAGGGGAGCAGTCGAAAATAAAATCTTTCAGTGCGTCGGTGATTTGGCTTCCTCGTCCAGCCCGGTCTAAAAAAATATTTCCGTTTTCTTCGGCGGCAAATCACCGGCTTATTCGCGCTATCCCGCCTCACCAGAGGGGCGTTTGCGCAATCGTCAGGAAATGCGAGGCGGGGAGCGGTGGACGCGATGCATCAGGCGCCATGTTGGGCGCGGACGAATGATGCGGCGCGTACGGCGAAGTCGTGTGGTCCTGACGCCCGGATTGCTGGCGTCAAGTCCTTGAGAGGCTAACGTCTCCCGGGGGCGATGGTGGCAAGAAGCTCCGATTCACCAGGGAGAGCACGATATAAGCCGTAAAGCCATTGCGCAGGGAAGGCCGGAGTGTTTCCGCTGAACCTGTATGCTCATGTGCGCATTTCTTTTGATGCACATTGCACATGAGACCGCGGGTGCAGCGCGCACCCGGTCTTCCCTGCGCCCTCTCTCGAGGGTCGCCTGCGCCCTCTGTTTGAAGAGAGCGCGAACGATCTGGCAAACCTCGGGCAAGGCCTGTCGCGAGATCGATAAATTGCGTCTGGATGAGGTGTGTTCGATCGGATGCAATTCTCTTCTCGTCATTCCGGGGCGCGCGCAGCGCGAGCCCGGAATCCATAACCCCCGTGCTGATGTTTTGCCGTGACGCCGTTTGATGCTGAACAAAAAGACAGGGGTTATGGATTCCGGGCCTGCGCCAAGAGGCGCATCCCGGAATGACGGCCTTGTATCGGCGACACGGAGATTACAGCCGGCGTCCGCCGGGACGACGCGTAGAGAAGCCGTGGAACTGCGCCACGGATACCTGCCGAGCGAAAATAGCGATAGTCGAATTGGAAACTTCCGGACTAGATTTGAAAAAAATCAAACAAGGGAGGGGACCATGTTTCAATGGATGAAAGAGCTCACGGCCGGTGAGCGGCGCACCATGGCCGGTTGCTTCGGCGGCTGGTCGCTCGATGCGCTCGACGTGCAAATCTACAGTTTTGTCATACCGACCCTGCTGGCGACGTGGAACATTTCGCGCGGCGACGCCGGGCTGCTCGGCACAATCACGCTGGTGGTCTCGGCCTTTGGTGGCTGGCTCGCCGGCGCGCTGAGCGACCGTTACGGCCGGGTCCGGGTGCTGCAGATCACCGTCTTGTGGTACGCAGTCTTCACCTTCCTGTGCGGCTTTGCGCAGAATTTCGAGCAGCTGTTCGTGCTGCGGGCGCTGCAGGGCCTGGGCTTCGGCGCCGAATGGTCGGCCGGCGCGGTGCTGATGGGCGAAATCATCCGGGACAAATATCGCGGCCGCGCCGTCGGTTTCGTGCAGAGCGGCTGGGCGGTGGGCTGGGGCGCCGCGGCGCTGATGTACACGCTGCTGTACGCGGTATTGCCCGACGCGACCGCCTGGCGGGTGATGTTCTGGATCGGGCTGACGCCGGCGCTGCTGGTGCTCTGGATCCGGCGCAGCATGTCGGAGCCCGAACTGTTCAATGCCCGCCGCGACACCGGCGCCAGCAATCTCACCCAGGCCTTCTCGGTATTGCGGCCGCCTTACCTGATGACCACGCTCAAGGTCGCGATGATGGTGACGGGCGCGCAAGGCGGCTCCTACGCGCTATCGGTCTGGCTTCCGACCTACCTGAAGACCGAACGCCATCTGAGTTCGCTCAACACCGGCTCCTATCTTCTGATCCACATCTTCGGCGCCTTCCTCGGATTCCTGGTCGGCGCCTATCTCGCCGACCGCATCGGCCGCAAGCGCACCTTTATCGTCTCGGCTGTTGGATCGGTGATCTGCGTGGCGATCTATCTGGCGGCGCCGATCAGCGACGGCCTGATGCTGATCCTCGGCGCGCCGCTCGGTTTCATCATCTACATGATGTTTTCCGCGATGGGGCCGTTCATGACCGAACTGTATCCGACCGAGGTGCGCGGCGCGGGCCAGGGTTTTTGCTACAATTCCGGCCGCGCCATCGGTGCGCTGTTTCCGGCGCTGGTCGGCTTCCTCAGCGGCAAGCTCGGGCTCGGCCTGGCGATCCTGCTGTTTGCGCTGCTCGGCTACGGCGTGATGTTGCTGGCGCTCGCCATGCTGCCGGAAACCAAAGGCCGGTCGCTGGGTGCGATCGTGCCCGAAGGGTTGGCGCCGCTGCGTCCATCGGCGGCGGAATAAACAGGATAGAATTGTAATGACAAAACCATGCCTGCCGCCGCGCGCGGTCACCTCAGTGCCGCGCTGGAAGGCGCCGGCCAACAGCACCGACTGCCACTTCCACATCAACGGGCCGTATGATCGCTACCCGCTCAGCCCCGGCCGCTCCTACTCGCCGCCGGTGGCCGACGTTCCGGCCTATCAGGCGATGGCGCGCACGATCGGGATCGGCCGCATGGTGATCGTGCAGCCGAGCACGTTTGGCACCGACAACAACTGCACGCTGGATGCGGTGGAATTGCTCGGCCACGACAAATCCCGCGCTGTCGTGGTGATCGACGACAGTTTTGATCACGATGCGCTGGAGCAAATGGATGCAAAAGGAGCGCGCGGCGTCCGCTTCAACGCGGTGAGCGGCAACGGCACGCCACTGGACCAGCTCGAAAACCTGGCGGCCAACGTGGCCGAGCTCGGCTGGCACATTCAGTTCTACACCCATGGCGAACAGATCGCCGAACTGGCGTCGTTGATCAAAAAACTGCCCGTGACCGTGGTGCTCGATCATATGGCCGGCGTCAAAAGCGATCGCGGCGTCGATAGTCCGGAATTTCGCGCCGCCGCGGGCCTGATGCAATCGGGCCAGGCCTATGTGAAGATCTCGGGCTACCGCAGTTCGGTGAAAGGTTTTCCCTACGACGACGTGGCGGCGCTGGCGCGCGGCTACATCGATGCCAATCCCGATCGCTGTGTGTGGGGCAGCGACTGGCCGCATCCAAGCCTGTTCGGCGATACCCATATGCCGGATGACGGACAATTGTTCGACATGCTGGGCGCGTGGGCGCCGACGGACGAATTGCGGCGCAAGATCCTGGTGGACAATCCGGCCAGGCTGTACGGGTTTGCAACATGATCCGAAGCCGCATTGTGATGGCTTCGCGATGGCTCCAGCGCTTGACTTTGCCCTGCTTGGGCTAGAGTTTTGCGCCGCAAAATCGATATCCGGAGACATCATGACGCCTGCCGCGAGCCACGCTGAAATCGCCCAAGAGGGAAAATCGTCCTGCATTCTGTCGTCGCTGCGGAAGGATTGGACCGTGGCGGAGGCCTCGGCGCTGTACGCGCTGCCGTTCAACGACCTCTTGTTCAAGGCGCAGACCATCCATCGCGCGCATTTCGATCCGAACCGGGTGCAATTGAGCCGCCTGTTGAGCATCAAGACCGGCGGATGTCCGGAAGATTGCGCCTATTGCAGCCAGTCGGTGCATCATGAGTCAGGTCTGTCGGCCTCGAAGTTGATGGAGGTCGAGCGCGTCATCGCGGAGGCGCGCAAGGCGCGTGACGCCGGCGCCACCCGCTACTGCATGGGCGCGGCGTGGCGCAATCCAAAGCCGCGCGACATGGAGGCGGTGGTCGCGATGGTAAAGGGCGTCAAGGCGCTCGGCATGGAAACCTGCATGACGCTCGGCATGCTCGATCGCGCGCAATCCGAACAACTGAGCCATGCCGGGCTCGACTACTACAACCACAACATCGATACCTCGGAGCGCTATTACAGCGAGATCATCACCACGCGGAATTTCGCCGACCGGCTGGAGACGCTGGAAAACGTTCGTGCCGCAGGCATGAAGGTGTGCTGCGGCGGCATCGTTGGCATGGGCGAGGAGGCCAGCGACCGCATTGCGATGCTGACGACGCTGGCCAATCTGCCGGAGCATCCCGAGAGCGTGCCGATCAACATGCTGATCCCGATCCCGGGCACGCCACTGGCCGATGCGGAGCCGATCTCCCCGCTCGACTTCGTGCGCACTGTCGCACTCGCCCGGATCATGATGCCGCAATCCGTGGTGCGGCTGTCGGCCGGGCGCACCGCCATGAGCGACGAGATGCAGGCTCTGTGTTTTTTCGCCGGCGCCAACTCGATCTTCGTCGGCGATACCTTGTTGACGGCCGGCAATCCCGAAAACGACAAGGACATGGCGCTGTTCAACCGGCTCGGTCTGCAGCCGATGGAGCTGAATGCTGTTTCATGAGTTCGATTTCCGAATACGATTACATCATTGTCGGCGCCGGATCGGCCGGATGCGTGCTCGCCAACCGGCTGAGCGCCGACGGCAAGCACTCGGTACTGCTGCTGGAAGCAGGTCCCAAGGACAGCAATCTCTGGATCCACGTGCCGCTCGGCTACGGCAAGCTGTTCAAGGACAAGACCGTCAACTGGATGTACCAGACCGAGCCGGAGCCAGGCCTCGACGGCCGCACCGTATTCCAGCCGCGCGGAAAAGTGCTGGGCGGTTCGAGCTCGATCAACGGCCTGCTGTATGTGCGCGGCCAGCATCAGGATTACGATCGCTGGCGGCAGCGCGGCAATACCGGCTGGGGCTTTGACGACGTGCTGCCCTACTTCAAGAAGGCCGAAGACCAGCAGCGCGGCGCCAGCGAATTCCATGGCGCCGGCGGCCCGCTGCCGGTGTCGGACTGGCGGCATGCCGATCCTTTGTCGGAGGCCTTTGTGGTGGCGGCGGCGGAAACCGGCATTCCGACCAATCATGATTTCAACGGCGCGACCCAGGAGGGCGCGGGCTTTTTCCAGACCACGACGCATCGCGGCCGCCGTGCCAGCACGGCGCGGGCCTATCTGCGTCCGGCGCAAAGCCGCGGCAATCTTCACGTCGAGACCTCGGCGCAGGCGCAGCGCATTATGTTCGAGGGGCGGCGTGCTTGCGCGGTCGAATTCCGCCAGGGCAACACGATCAGGACGGCGCGCGCCCGCCGCGAAATCCTGATTTCGAGCGGCGCCTACAACTCACCGCAACTGTTGCAGCTGTCCGGCGTCGGGCCTGCGGAACTGCTGAGCCAGCACGGCATCAATGTCGTGCTCGACGCGCCCGGCGTCGGCCATGATCTGCAGGACCACATGCAGGTTCGCATCGTGATGCGCTGCGCGCAGAAGATCACGCTCAATGACGTCGTCAGTAGTCCGCTGCGCCAGATGATGGCGGGCGTCAGCTATGCCGCGTTCCGCAAGGGCCCGTTGACGATCGCGGCCGGCACCTCGGGCGCGTTCTTCAAGACCGATCCGCGGCTCGCGACGCCGGATATCCAGGTTCACTTCCTGCCGTTCTCGACCGACAAGATGGGCGAGGCGCTGCATTCGTTTTCGGGGTTTACCGCCTCGGTCTGTCAATTGCGTCCGGAAAGCCGCGGCTCGCTGCGCATCAGGAGCGCGGATCCTTCCGTCCAGCCGGAAATCCGGATCAACTATCTCGCGACCGAGACCGACCGCACGGCGGTGGTCCAGGGCCTGAAAATCCTGCGCAAGATACTGCACGCGCCGGCGCTAAAACCCTATGTGGTCGATGAATACGATCCGGGGCCGAAGGTTGCGACCGACGCGGAATTGCTGAGCTATGCAAGGCAGCGCGGCAGCACGATCTATCACCCGACCTCGACCTGCCGGATGGGCAACGATGCGCTGGCCGTGGTCGATCAGCGCTTAAAAGTGCGCGGCATCGAAGGCCTGCGCGTGGTCGACGGCTCTGTCATGCCGGACCTAGTGTCGGGCAACACCAATGCGCCCATCATTATGATCGCGGAAAAGGCCTCCGACATGATCCTCGGGGATGCCCGATAGTTTTGCGCGGTTTGCTTCCCGAGCCGCCGGGTCCTATCCTGCCGGCCCAGCCGCGTTCGCCGCGGCAATCGAATGGAGCGTAAGTGGTGGCAATTCGCCTGCGGATCGGAACGCGCAAGAGCGCGATGGCGCTGGCGCAAACCGCGGAGATTGCCCGCAGGCTGACCGCGGCCGATCCCGGTCTCGAGGTCGAGATCGTCAAGTTCGAAACAACGGGCGATACCGACCAGATCGGAAAGCTGTTGCCGCATGGCGGCAAGGGCGGCGCCTTCGTCGCCGAAATCCGCAAGGCCGTGCTGGCGGGCGAACTGCACGCCGCGATGCATTCGCTGAAGGACATGCCGGGCAATGAGGATACGCCCGGTCTGGTGATCGGCGCGACACTGACGCGCGATCCGCCGGAAGATGTGCTGGTGCTGCGCCAAGGCGTATCGCTCGACGATCTCCGGCGCGCGCGCGGCAAGGGTTTCAAGATCGGCACCAACGCGGTGCGGCGCGCGGCCTATGCGCGGCGGCTGTTTCCGGATGTCGAGGTGATCCATTATCGCGGCGCGGCCGATACCCGCGTGCGCAAGCTCGATGCGCTTGAATTGCAGAAGCTGCCCGATGGCGGCGCGGTCGGGCCGGCCGATGCGCTTATCATGGCGCGCTCCGGACTCGAACGCGTCGGTCTCGCCGACCGCATCGCCTATCCGTTTCCGATCGTCGAAATGCTGCCGGCGGCAGGGCAGGGCATTGTCGCGGTGGAATGCGCGGCGTCGGATTGGCAGACCCGGCAGCTATTGTCGCTCATCGACGATGCGGCCGCTCACCGCAGCGCCGACGCCGAGCGCGAGGTGCTGTGGGTGCTCAACGGCCATTGCAATTCGCCGATCGCCGCGTTTTCGCATATCGAGGGCGCGCAGATGTCGCTGACCGCCTCGGTGCTCGATCTCGACGGCGGCACTTTCATCGAAGCCAGCCGTTCCGGGCCGGCCGACCGGCCGCGCGAACTCGGCCGCGCGGTCGGGCTTGAATTGCTGGTCAAGGGCGCCGCCGCCATCATCGAGCGCAGCCGGCCGGTGTGAGGAAGTTAGTCCTGTCCGGCGATCGCAGGAACGATCACGCGAAGGGCCTCGGGCCTGTGGATCATGTCGGTATGCCTCATGTTCGGCACCAGCGTGACCGGGATATTCACGCCAAGCCGCTGCAGCAGAGGGGCGAATTGATCCGGGATCACCTGCTCGTCCGCTTCGCCGACGAAGATAACCGCGGGGCGGCGAATGTTCCTCAGATAGGTTTCGTATTGCCGCCCGGCGCCGAAATTATTCAACAGTCGATAGGAATAGCTTGCGGTCATCGATTTCGCCATCTCGGGCGATACCGCATAGCTGATGACGGGAAATCCGTCGAACCAGTGAATGCCGAGGCGATTGAGCCAGACGATCGCGATGATGCGCGGCACCGCGACGTTGATCCAGCCGCCGGCATTCGGCCGCAAGGTCGGCGCGTTCGACAGCGTGGTCGGCGACAACAGCACGTAGCGATCGAACAGCGTACCATAGGGACCGCCGGCGAAGCGGATCGTAAAACCTGCGCCGGCGGAGAAGCCGAGCAGGGTGCGGCTTTCACCGTTCCTCGGTTGCCCAAGCTCGGCCACAAAATCCGCGAGATCGTCGTCCAGTTGCCCGATATAGGCAATGTCGCCGCGCTCACCGGACCCGCCGTGGCCCCGGATATCGGGCACATAGACCGTCACGCCGGCCGCCTGTAACGCCGCGGCCAGATCGTGCATGCTGGTTCCGGGTCCAGCCGAGCCGTGCACCAGAACGGCGACTTTATCCGGTGCTCCGGGATAGGCGTAATATTGCAGGCTGGCCCCGTCACGCGCGCGGAAATGCGAAGGCACGGGAATGTTTGGGTTAGCTTGAGTGGGCGCCCCCGCCATCGTGACCATCGCTGGTGGCGAAGTCGGCGCATCGAACAGGATCACGGCAACGGGGATCGTTGCCACGATCAGGAGCAGGCAAAGCAAGCCGATCAGCCATTTGGTCATGATGTCCTCGGGTATCCATGGATCGATGGCGCAATAACGCAGTCGATGCGCAACGGCGACGCTGTCGAGATCCGAATCCGCCTACAGCGGTCCGATCGGAAGACAAAGCTCGCAGCGGAAGTGGCCGGCTGGAAGGTGCAGCCCGTGATCCCGGCGCAGTTCAAGGCGCGGCCGGTCCTCGGGTTGATAACCGCTGCCCGGAAGCCAGGCTGTATAAAGCCTCGTCCAGGTATCCGTGATCACCGTTGCCGGTCCCTGGAACAGGGCGACGGCATATTTGCCGCCCGGCAAATTCGCGATGTCGACGGTCCGGTCGGGCTTGAAATCGTGGCCGACGATCACGCCGGCATCATAACGCAACTTCTGCTGCGCAACGATACCTGGCGCATCGTGGCCGATCCCGACCGTCAGCATGCCGGGTTGGACCAGATCGCGGCTTCGTATCCAGCGCCAGAGATCGATCCAAAGCGCGGCAATGGCGCCGCTGGCGCCGTACGGTCCAAAATGACGCATGTAAGCAATCCGGTATGGCGGAATTTCCCTGATCTCGACCCGCATCGTGATTCCCTTGAGGTTTGCCGAGACACGATGCCCGATCCGATTGACGCTTGCTTTGCGATTCTTGCGCTCTGTTTGACGCAGATTGCGATCCGGATCGCGCGTTGCTTTGCCTTTCTCGCTGGCCTCGCGCCATCGCCGCGCACCGCCTGCGCGCCATTGCGTCGCGTGCATGCCGAAATGCGCCTTGAAGGCGCGGGCGAATGTCGCGGCCGACGAGAAGCCGTAACGAAGCGCGATCTCGAGAACATTAGTCTCCGGCAACGAGATCAGCGCGCCCGCGGCGCGCTCGATCCGGACGCGGCGGATGAAATCGGAAAGCGTTTCGCCGGTGATGGCTGCAAACACGCGGTGGAAGTGGAACGGCGAAAAGGCGGCGACTTCGGCCAGCCGCTCCAGCGTCAGGTCGTCGTCAAGATGAGCCTGCACGTAATCGATGACGCGGTTGATGCGCCGCTCATACTCACGGCGGCTGGTGGGCGCTCGCATCCCAGGCTTTTGCTTCACGTTCGTACCGGGCTGTTGGCCAAACCGCCTCGTCGCCAAACCTTATCCCTTGTACGCCCGCACCCTTCGCAGCATCTGTTCGACATGGGCGATCGGGGTTTCCGGCAGGATGCCGTGGCCGAGATTGAAGATCAGCCGGCCGCGCGCGTAATTTTCCAGCACATCGTCGACGGCGCGGTCGAGCGCGGCGCCGCCGGCAATCAGCGCCAGCGGATCGAGATTGCCCTGAACGGCGACGCGGCTCTGCACGCGGTCGCGGACCAAAGACGGCTCGGCTGCCCAATCGATGCTGACCGCGTCGACGCCGGTCGCATCGACATAGGCCGGCAACAGCGCGCCGGCGCCGCGCGGAAAGCCGATGATTTTCGCGCCGGGTACGACCTTGCGCACGCCTTCGACGATGCGCCGCGCCGGCTCGATCGACCAGCGCAGGAACTCGCGCGGCGGCAGCACGCCGGCCCAGGTGTCGAAAATCTGCAGCGCGTCGGCGCCGGCCCTGAGCTGGCCGAGCAGATATTCAATCGAATTCGTCACCAGCGTGTCGATGATGCGCGCAAAGGCCTCGGGATGGCGGTACGCCATCATGCGCGCGGGGGCCTGATCCGGAGTGCCCCGGCCCGCCACCATGTAGGTCGCAACCGTCCAGGGCGCGCCGCAGAAACCGAGCAGCGCTATGCTGGGATCGAGTTCGCGCTTCACGCGGCGCAGCGTCTCATAGACCGGCTCGAGCGTGGTGAAATCCGCTTCCGCGGCCAGCGTTGCGACCAGCTCCGGCGTATCGAGCGGATCGAGCCGTGGACCTTCGCCGGCTTCAAACCGCACCGCGCGGCCGAGCGCGTAGGGAATCACCAGAATATCGGAGAAGATGACCGCGACATCGAAGTTGAAGCGGCGGATCGGCTGCAACGTGATTTCGGCGGCGTATTCTGGCGTGAAGCACAAATCGAGAAAGCCGCCGGCCTTGGCGCGCAGCTCGCGATATTCCGGCAAATACCGGCCGGCCTGCCGCATCATCCAGATCGGAGGCACCGGCTGCCGGCGCCCGGAAAGTACTTCGATGAAGGGTTTAACAGGGGAAATCTGGGGCAAGCGGAGGTCCGGGGTACTTGGGAAGCCTATCGACGCCCCTGATACACGGCGGTGGGGGCGCTGGGAACTGGATTTCCGACGCTCCGGCAGCGAACCGGGGTGCCGGGAACTTCCCGACCGGGCCACCGTTTACTTGGAAACGGAGGATGCCATGGCTGAGAAATTCGATCCCGCCGCGCATGATCGACATGCCGCCAATCCACGCGAGGCTGCTGCGGCGGACCGCGACATCCACGCGAAGCTCGAAGCCGGCCTGATCGACAGTTTTCCGGCGTCTGATCCGGTCAGCGCGGTGCAGCCTTCGCCTTCAAAATATGACCGCGAACATCCATCGCTTTGGGACCGGGTGGTATCGGTGTTCCGATAATTCGCACGGGAGGATTGGATACGGCGCAAGCGCCAGGTCTCCAGACCGATCATCGGTTCAACCACGCGGCCAATGATTCGCCGCGCAGCGGCAGTTCGAAACGCGTCACGCCGCTCGTATGGAGCATGGTCGTGATCGCAATCGTTGCGCTGACGATCTGGTTTGCGATCACACTGTAGCGGAAACCGGAATCGCTAGTAATGCGGCGGCGGTTCGTTTGCCGCGCCGGGCACGCGCGACTCGGCTTCCTGCAAGCGCTCGCGCAAGGCTTCGAGCTGGCGCGTCAGCGCGTCGATCTTGAGCCATTGCTCGGTAATCGTCTTGTTCAGCGTCTCGATAGTTTCATCCTGAAACGTCAGCCGCGTTTCCAGCAGATCGATGCGCTCACTGAGCGTGTTTGCTTCATTCATCGCCAGCAGGTCCTGCCGTGCGCTCGCGCAGCCCGTGGCCGAGCGCGATGCGCTCGTCGAACACGAAACATTCGCCGCGCCAGCGGCTCTCGGCCTCGGGGACGCCCTCGAGATAGCGCAGGATGCCGCCCTTGAGGTGATAGACCTCGGTAAAACCGCGCGCCAGCAGATAGGCGCTGGCCTTTTCGCAGCGGATGCCGCCGGTACAGAACATCGCGATGCGCGGCTGCCTTGCCGGATCGAGATGGCGCGCGGTAAAATCCTTGAACTGGCCGAAATTCCGCAGGCCCGGATCGACCGCGCCCTCGAACGTGCCAAGTGCAACCTCGAAGGAGTTGCGGGTATCGATCACCAGCGTGCCCGGCGTTTCGATCAACGCGTTCCAGTCGGCCGCCTCGACATAGGTGCCGACCTGCCGGGTCGGATCGGCGCTGGCACAGCCGAGCGTGACGATCTCCTTCTTCAGCCGGACCTTGAGCCGGCCAAACGGCATTTCGGCAGCCTGCGAGAATTTCAGTTCGAGATCATCGAGCCTGCCGCCGAAAATGGCGCCGTCGCGTAATTCGGCAACGAAGTCGTCGATCGCCCCGGGCTCTCCCGCCAGCGTGCCGTTGATGCCTTCGTGGGCCAGCAGCACGCTGCCTTTCAGCTTCAGGCGAGCACAGGTCGTCCGCAACGGCTCGCGCAATTCCCGGAAATCGGGAATGCTTGCGAATTGGTAGAAAGCGGCGACCTTGTATGGCATGCGGCCGGTTTATCAGGCGGGTGGGAAGCGGGAAAGGCCCTCAAATCCGCGGCGCGCATTGCCGTCATTCCCCGGCCGAGCATTGCCCAGCGCGGCCCGAATGTGCCAAGACACCTCCCTGAAATCCCGCCTGAAATCGACCCGCCGGCAGGCGCGGCCGGTGCCCCAAAGTGAGCCAACTGACATGAGGAATTTCCATCTCGCCGGCCGCTCGACGGTCCATGCGCAAAACGGCATGGTGGCGACCTCGCACCCTCTGGCGGCATCGACCGCGATCGAGGTGTTGCGTTCCGGCGGCACCGCGGCGGACGCGGCGGTGGCGGCCTGCGCGCTGCTCGGTGTGATCGAGCCGCAGTCGACCGGCATCGGCGGCGATTGCTTCGCGCTGATCCAGCCCAGGGGCGAGGGCAAGATCGTGTCCTATAACGGCTCCGGCCGGGCGCCGATGGCGGCCAAGCCGGAATGGTATCTCGAGCGCAATTTGCATGCGATCCCGCTGACCTCGGCGCATGCGGTCAGCGTTCCCGGTTCGGTCGACGCCTGGGCGACCATCCTGCGCGACCACGGCAAGTTCGGGCTCGATACCCTGCTGCAGCCTGCGATCAAGGCCGCGGAGGAGGGCTATGTCGTGGCCCCCCGCATCGCGTTCGACTGGAAGAACCAGTTCGACAAGCTGAAGAAGGGCACCAACACCGAGCGCTATCTGCTGCCCGGTGGCAAGCCTGCGGTCGCCGGCGACGTGATCCACCAGCCCGAATTGGGCAAGAC
>Ga0265314_10001978_pt1 | contig 21784 bp, 7 predicted proteins | sample 4126metaG_FD_203106 | JGI IMG/M metagenome (GOLD analysis project Ga0265314, IMG submission 203106) | Rhizosphere microbial communities from Carex aquatilis grown in University of Washington, Seatle, WA, United States - 4-1-26 metaG | ecosystem: Host-associated > Plants > Roots > Rhizosphere >... | reverse complement strand
CCTTAGACATGTATTGGTTGATACTATACTACTAAACTAATGAAATGAAAAGGTTATGAAGCTTATTTACGCAACTCCTGCGCGCGGCGAGCGATCTCTTCCATTTGTTTAAGATCGCCCGCGCTACGGGCCTGCGCCATCAGCTCCTTCATCAAGATTCGCTCGATATCGCGCAGCATATCCTTTGCCACAGCTTCTTCGCTCGTGTGCTCTCCGAGTTCGTTATCAAACCGGAAGCGCAAGCTCTCTGCCTGCGGCAAAAGGGCGGCCTCTATCTCTTTACAACGCGCCTCGCCCGCGAGCGCGATAAGGTTTGCCCTGACCGCGGAGTCGGGAGGAAACGAAAATAAAAGCATGCCGATCTTGGCCTCCAATGCCAAGATAGTCGGAGCTTCAGGAGCAGTCGTAGGTGCTTCTGCTGATATGCCCGACTGCGCCGGTCTGCGCATGACTTCTGCGCGCACAGCGGCTTCGGATATACCGAGCTTTTGGGCCACGATGCGGATAAAATGCTCCTGCTCTATCTTGCTCTCCATCGCATTAATGAGAGGAAGAACGTAGGTCTCTATCGTTTTTGCATAGCCACGCTCGTCCTTTGCACCCGGCCGTAAAGCCTCGAGAAAGAACTCGACCGCCGTACGCGAGGTGCGTATTGCGGCCTTAAGGAGTTCCGGATTCTCGCGCGCAACGTCGGCCGGATCCTGCCCGGCCGGAAAGGTCGGCACTTTCACGTCAAATCCTGCGGCGATCGCCATCGAGGCGCTTTTGAGCCCCGAGCGCAGGCCAGCCGCGTCTGCGTCAAGCGCGAGCACAAGGCGCTTGGATAGCCTACCGAGCAAAGTCAGATGCTCTGGGGTGAGCGCAGTGCCCGAGAGCGCCACCGTAAATGACAGCCCCGACTGATGGCACAGCACGAGGTCGAACTGGCCTTCGACCAACAATATACAGTCCGCCTTGCGGATCGAGTTACGCGCGCGGTCAAAGCCATACAAGGTCTTGGACTTTTTAAACAGATCGGTCTCGGGGCTATTTACGTATTTGGCGGGCTCGCCTTCCTCCTTTTGCCCCGCAACCTTCTCAAAATATCTTCCTGACACTCCAATAGGCCGGCCCATGACGTCGGATATCGGGAATATGATGCGGCCGCGGAAACGATCAAATATTTCTCCTGGTTTTTTCTCCGAGCGCACCGCAAAACCTGCCTCGACTATCTCATCCTTAGTAAACGCGTGTGAAAGTAAATGTTTTGAAAGCTCTTCCCATGCAGCTGGAGCGTAGCCAAGTCGCCAGGTGGTGACAGTATCGTCCTGTACGCCGCGTGAGTGCAGATATTCGCGCACATCTGGTCGCTTCGACAGCACAGATTCAAAAAACTTCGTCGCCTCTTGGCACACCTCTCGGAGGCGCTCATCGTGCTCTTTGTGTTCAGGAGTCTGCGTAAATTGGCGCTCAAGCTTTACGCCCGCTTTCTCGGCGAGCTGGCGCAGCGCGGTTGGAAAATCAATCCCCTCCATCTTCTCGACAAAGGTAAAGATATCGCCGCCCTCGCCGCAGCCGAAGCATTTGTACGTGCCGCGCTCGGGAGAGACATGGAAGCTCGGCGTCTTTTCGTTGTGGAAAGGGCATCGGGCAATAAAAGTCCGCCCCGCCCGCTTGAGCGTAATGTACTCCCCCACAACGTCCTGTATGGAGAGCTTGTCCTTTATTTTCTCGACATTGGAGTCCATATAAGTAGTCTACCGTCATATTATACTCCTTGACACACTTCTAAAATTCAGTTAGAACTATCGAGAAAGTTCTACGGCCGCACAAACTTTGGAGGATCTCGTGGTCCGATCAGATTGGTGGGAAGATAAAGTCTGGGAAAGACGGGAGGTGCTGGAAATCATCAGTCAGTCTTTCACCGGAGCTCTCGCATTTGCAGGCATGAAGGTATTAGCTGCCAAGACCGGGCAGGAGGAAATCCCCTCCGAACAACTCGGCGATAAAGCATTCGAGGAGTTTCAGATCACTTGGGCGAAGCTCCTGGCAAGTATGGATGCTAAGATTGGGCCCGAAAATACGGACTTTGCGCTCGAGGTTTCGCAATTGAAAAGAACCTATTGAGCAACGCAAAACGGCGCGGGGATTTCTCTCCGCGCCGTTTTTCTTTTTCTATTTATTACTCTTATTTAACCAGCTCGGTGTCGGTCGTCTCGGCGATTTTATTATCTACCGGCTGCGGGCCGTACTTGGCAACCATTGCCGCTTTAGGAGATCCCTTAAAGCCGGTGCCTGCCGGGATGAGGCGGCCGATGATGACGTTCTCCTTGAGGCCCTCGAGATGGTCAACCGATCCATACAGCGACGCCCTGATGAGCATGCGGGTCGTGTTCTGGAACGATGCTGCCGAGAGGAAGCTTGCGCGCGAGAGCGACACGTCGAGAATGCCCATGATGAGCCCCTCGCTTGTCACCTTCTCGCCGCCCTGCTCTGCAATCGTCTCGTTGAGCGCCAAGAGATCCGGCTCGCTTGTGATGTCGCCCTTGGAGAACTCGCTTGAGCCTCCCTCAGCTATCTTCACACGGCTGAACATCTGGCGGACGATGACCTCGAGATGCTTGGTCGAGATGTTGGCGCCCTGGAGCTCATAGATCTTGACGATCTCGGAGATGATGTACGCTTGCGTCTTATCCTTGCCCGCGTACTTGAAGAGCTCGGTAAGATCGGCCGAGCCGTCGGTCAGGAATTGGCCCTTCACTATCTTGTCGCCGACCTTGACCGCCGATACGCGGCGGAAGTGGACCTCGTACTCGATAGTATCCTTCTTACCTTTGCCCTTGTGCTCGATGTCGGGAGCGACGATGATCATCTTTTCCTTTCCGTCGTCCTTGATCTCAACTACCTCGCCCGAGACGGTCGCGATGACCGCCGGGTTGCGCGGGGTGCGGCGCTCGAAGATTTCCTCGACGCGCGGGAGACCCTGCGTGATGTCGCCGCCGACCGATGCTGCGCCGCCGGCGTGGAAGGTACGCATGGTTAGCTGGGTGCCCGGCTCGCCGATAGCCTGTGCCGCGACGGTGCCGACAGCCTCGCCCAAGGCGACAGGCTTCATGGTGCCCAAATCTGCGCCGTAGCACTTGGCACAGATGCCATGGGACGACTTGCAGGCTACTGGAGAGCGTACGTACACGCTCGGAACATTCGCGTCTTCTATCTGCTTAGCCTCGGCGTGCGTGATGAAGTGGCCCTTCTTGAACGCGACTTTGCCGTCTACCTCCACATCGCCGGCCAAGTAGCGGCCGGTGATATTTTGCGCCAAGAATGTGCCGATGCCGGATGCCGACTCGCGGGTCACGACAAGACCCTCCTTGGTGCCGCAGTCTTCCTCGCCTACAACGACGTCTTGTGCGACGTCGAACAGGCGGCGGGTAAGATACCCGGCCTTTGCAGTGTTGAGCGCAGTGTCGGAGAGGCCCTTGCGCGAGCCGTGCGTGGTGATGAAGTACTCAAGCGGGCTCAAGCCTTCTTTCATTGATTTTGTGATCGGGAACTCGATTGCCTCGCCTGTCGGAGATGCGATGAGACCCTTCATGCCGGCCATCTGGGTGACTTGTGCCACCGAGCCGCGGGCGCCGGACTTGAGCATGTCTGATACCGAGCCGTTTACCGCGAGCGTTGATGGGATGATCTTTTCAACCTCGGCCTTGGCTGCGTGCCAGACCTCAATGTTCATGCGATAACGCTCCTCTTCAGACAGGAGACCCTGGTGCCAGTGCTCGACAACTTCGTCGGACTTCTTTTGTGCACGCTCGACAATCTCGTACTTTTCGTGCGGGATCTTGATGTCATCGAGAGACCACGTGATGCCTGACTGCGTCACATAGCGGAAACCGAAGTTTTTAATCCGGTCGAGGATTTCCGGAACCTTATCAAGACCATAGCGGTTGATGAGGTCGTCAACGAGCTTGGACATGCCCTTTTTGTCTATCGGAGTGTTGATGAATGCGTAGTCGCTCGGGAAGACGGTGTTAAAGAGGAGTCGGCCGACAGTTGTCTCGAAGATCTTACCTCCGAACTGCGCGTACTTCTCTTTGTCGGACGGCAAGACTTTGATCTTTGCCTGGAAGCCCACCGCGCCGTAGTCGTATGCGAGTATCGCGGCGTTAGGCGACTGAAATGCCTGGCCCTCGCCCTTCATACCGACAACTTCCTTTGTCATCCAGTATGAGCCGAGCAAGATGTCGAGGAGTTTCGTTGCCACAACCGGCTCGCCATTGCCCGGCTTGAGGATGTTCTTGGCGGACGACATGATCTCGCGCGCCTCTGCCTGCGCTTCAGGGCTTAGCGGCACGTGGACCGCCATCTGGTCGCCGTCGAAGTCTGCGTTGAATGCCGGACATACGAGCGGGTGCAGCTGGATAGCGTTGCCTTCGATCAGGACCGGCTGGAACGCCTGTATGCCGAGGCGGTGCAAGGTAGGCGCGCGGTTGAGGAGAACGTATTTGTCTTTGATGATGTCTTCGAGGATCGCCCAGACTTCCGATACGCCTTCGTCGATAAGACGGCCGGCGCCGCGGATGTTGTATGCGAGTTCCTTCTCAAGCAGTTTGCCGATGACAAACGGGCGGAAGAGCTCGAGCGCCATGTGCTTGGGAAGGCCGCACTGGTGGAGCTTGAGCTCGGGGCCGACGACGATAACCGAGCGGCCCGAGTAGTCGACGCGCTTGCCGAGCAGGTTCTGGCGGAAGAGGCCGTGCTTGCCCTTGAGGTTGTCCGAGAGCGATTTGAGCGGGCGCTGGCGTGCCTGCATAGTTGCAGAGTATGCTGCGCCGCCGTGGCGGATCGAGTTGTCGATGAGCGCGTCTACTGCCTCCTGGAGAATGCGTTTCTCGTTGCGCAAGATAACGTCAGGCGCGTGGATGTCGAGCAACTTCTTGAGGCGGTTGTTGCGGTTGATGACGCGGCGGTAGAGGTCGTTGACGTCGGATGTCGCGTGGCGGCCGCCGTCGAGCGCGACCATGGGGCGCAGGCCCGGCGGGATGACCGGAATGCGGGTAAGGAACATCCACTCGGGGCGCACCATCGCGCGGGACATCGCGCGCAGCGCCGAGAGGCGCTTGCCGTACTTCTCGCGGTCGGCTGCGCCGGCGCTTTCAAGTATCGTCTCGGTCTCGGAGATCATCTCCTTGAGGTTGAGGCCCTTGCACAGCGCATAGAGAGCCTCGGCGCCGATGCCTGCCTCGAACATTGCTCCGTATTTGATGGCAAAGCGGTGGTACTTCGGCTCGTCGAGCACATGGCCGACCTGGATAGACTCGATATCGTGCTTGGCCTCGAGGAAGAGCTCCTTTATTTTGTCCTTGGACTTTTCATCCTGGAGATTCTTCATCTTCATCTTGTACTCGGCCTCGAGCTCGCCTATGATCCGCTCTTTTTCAGACTTGTGGACGGTCGTGATGATATAGCCGGCAAAGTAGACTACCTTTTCAAGGTCGCCGGACGGGATGCCGAGCACCATGGAGAGGCGGGATGGTATCGCGCGCAGGAACCAGACATGTGCGACGGGCACTGCCAGATCGACATGGCCCATGCGCTCGCGGCGGACGATCGCGCGCGTGATCTCAACGCCGCACTTCTCGCAGATAATGCCCTTGTAGCGGATGCCGCGGTACTTGCCGCAGTAGCATTCGTAATCTTTTTCAGGACCGAAGATCTTTTCGTCAAACAGCGAGTTCTTTTCCGGGCGCTGCGTTCTATAATTGATTGTTTCAGGTTTGGTGACCTCGCCGTATGACCACTCGAGGATCTTTTCAGGCGATGCCGGGCGGATGCGCACCGCGTCGAAGTCGGACACCTCGGCGCCAGGGGTCTTCTTGAGTCCGCGCACCGCGCTGCCGCCGTTCATGAGCTCGACATCGAGCGAGAGTCCGCGCAGCGTGTGGAGCAAAACGTTAAATGATGCCGGCGCGTAGTGATGGTTGATGCGCTCGCCGCGGACGATCGCGTCGAATGCGGCCGAGCGGCCGACGATGTCGTCGGACTTGATGGTGAGCATCTCGCGCAGCGTATATGCGGCGCCGTAGCCGAGCAAAGCCCACACTTCCATTTCTCCAAAACGCTGGCCGCCGCCCTGTGCCTTGCCACCGAGCGGCTGCTGGGTGATAAGCGAGTACGGACCGATTGAGCGCATGTGGATCTTGTCGGCCACCATGTGGTGGAGCTTCAGGATGTACATGTAACCGACGGCGATGTCCTGCTCGAACTTCTCGCCGGTGCGGCCGTCGTAAAGCGCCATCTTGCCGCTCTCGTTAAAGCCGGCCTTCTTGAGCTCGCTGCGGATTTCATCTTCCGTAGCGCCGGCAAATGGCGGGCAGATCGCCTGGTAGTTGAGCGTGTTTGCCGCGAGACCGAGGTGGAGCTCGAGGATCTGGCCGAGGTTCATGCGGCTTGGAACGCCGAGTGGCGTGAGGATCACGTCAACCGGACGGCCGTCTGCCATGTACGGCATGTCTTCCTCCGGCAAGATGCGCGAGATAACGCCCTTGTTGCCGTGGCGGCCTGCGAGCTTGTCACCGACCGATACCGCGCGCAGCTGCGCGATCTCGATATGGATGCGCTTGATGATGCCCGAGTCGAGGTTATGCCCCGCCTCGCGCGAAAATACTTTGACGCCGATGATGCGGCCGCGCTTGCCGTTCTCCATGCGGAGGGACGAGTCTTTAACATCGCGGGCCTTGTCACCAAAGATCGAGCGGAGGAGGCGCTCCTCGGGAGTGAGCTGCGTCTCGCCCTTCGGGGTGATCTTGCCGACCAGGATGTCGCCGGGGCGGACTTCTGAGCCCATGCGGACGATGCCGTCCTCGTCGAGGTTGCGAAGCTTCGTCTCGGAAACGTTCGGGATGTCGTGCGTTGTTTCCTCCGGGCCGAGCTTGGTGTCGCGCACGTTGCAGACAAACTCCTCAATGTGGATTGAAGAGAACTTGGAGTTTTTAACCATGCGCTCGGAGAGGATGATCGCGTCTTCGTAGTTGGCACCCGACCAAGTCATGAACGCAACGAGCGCGTTCTGACCGAGCGCGAGCTGGCCGTTGTCCGAGGTAGAGGTGTCTGCGAGCAGATCGCCCTTCTTCACCTTGTCGCCGACCGTGACTGACGGGCGCTGGTGGAGAGCGGTAAAGCCGTTGGTCCGCACAAAGTTGACCAGCGGATATTCGATTTCTTTGCCTTTTGCATTCTTAACCTTCACGCGCTTGCCGTCGGCCTGCGTGACCACGCCGTCTTCTTTAGCAAGATGGAGGCGGCCGGTGTCCTTGGCGGCGCGGGCCTCGATGCCGGTGCCGACAAGCGGCGCCTCGGGCACGATGCACGGCGTTGCCTGTTTCTGCATGTTCGAACCCATCAGTGCGCGGTTCGCGTCGTCGTGCTCGAGGAACGGGATCATCGACGTAGCGACGGAGAACGGCTGCTCGGGAGCGACATCGATATAGGTAACATCAGCCTTAGGCACGCGCGTAGGCGAGCCATTGAGGCGTACCTCGACTGCTTCGTCCTTTATGTGTCCGTCCTCGGCGACCACGACGCCTGCGTGCGCGATCGACTCTTTTTCCTCTTCTGCTGCGTTGAGGTAGTGGATCTCAGATGTAACTTTGCCATTGACCACTTTTGCGTACGGAGTCTCGATCATGCCGAACTCATTGAGCCGCGCGAAGTTGGCGAGGCGCAAAATAAGACCGATGTTCGGACCTTCAGGAGTGTGGATCGGGCACAGGCGGCCGTAGTGGGACGGGTGCACGTCGCGCACCTCGAAGCCGGCGCGCTCGCGGGTAAGGCCGCCGGGGCCGAGCGCGGAGAGGGTGCGCAAATGCTCAAGTTCGGTGAGCGCGTTCTCCTGCTGCATGAACTGGGAGAGCTGGTTGGTTGTGAAAAACTCCTTGATGCGTGCCTGGAGCGGGCGCGGGTTGACGAACATGACCGGCATCGTTGCCTCTGCGTCGATGGTCGACATGCGGTCCTGGATATTGCGCTTCATGTGCGTGAGGCCAACGCGCAAACGCGACTGGAGCATCTCGCCTACATAGCGCACGCGGCGGGAACCGAGGTGGTCGATGTTGTCCTCCATCGCATTCGGGTCGTTCTCGAGGTTGATGACCTGCTTGATGACGGTCACAATGTCGTCGAGGCTGAGGGTCTTGCGGGTGAGCTCCTTCTCGTCAAGCGACTTGTTGAATCGCTGGTTAAAACGGTAGCGGCCGACGCGCGAGAGGTCGTAGCGCTCCTCGTTGAAGATAGAGTCTATATATTCGCGGGCGTTGGCAGCAGTTGCGAGGTCGCCGTCGCGCAGGCGCTTGTGTATCTCTATATATGCATCCTCCTGGGTCTTAGCCGGGTCTACCTCGAGCGCCGATTCTATCCAGCGCTTCTCGTTTGCGTTCGAGGAAAAGAGCGATTTGAGGTCGCTGTCATATTGCGCGCCAAGGACGCGCAACAGGGAGGTTACGGGGAACTTGCGCTTGCGGTCAATGCGCACCGAAAGGTCGTTCTCAGAACCTGCCTCTATTTCTATCCATGCGCCGCGGGCCGGGATGACCTTTGCACCGAAGTGTCGCTTGCCCTTGACCTCATCGGCTGTAAAAAAGACGCCATAGGAGCGCGCGAGCTGCGGCACAATGACGCGCTCAACACCGTTTATGACGAAGGTGCCGTGGTCGGTCATGACCGGCACGTCGGCCAGGAAGATCTCCTGCTCCTTCTCACTTCCGCTTGCCTTGTTCTTGAGCTTGACGATCGCGCGCAGCGGCTGGTCGAGCGTCATCTTCTGCGCTTTTGCGTAGTGCTCGTCGAACTTCGGCTCCCCCATCTCGATCTTGACGAACTCGAGGTCAAACTTCTTGCCAGAGTAGTCCTTGATGGGCGTGAACTCCTTAAACGTCTCGCGGACGCCCTCGGTGAGGAGCCAGTTGTACGAGTTGAGCTGTGCTTCTACGAGGTTCGGGGTCTCCACGCGCGGCGTGCGGTAGCGGGAGAAGAACTTTTGTTCACGCATAGTAATTTTCGATGACGAACGTAATAATGGGGGCAAGCGGGACCATTAAGCGAACATGAACTTTTGAAAAAACTGCAAGGAACTTATACACACTCGCAAAACACAAAAAGAGCGGGCGCGAAAAACGCTCCCCTGCTCGATTCCTCAAGCTTTAGGTGGTTCTGGTTACCACTATTTATTTGTATCGAAACCGCGCCACTCGATACTCACTCGTCGTCCCTGCCCTGGTTTCATATACCAGTATACGGGTTTTGGGATAGCCGTCAAGCACCTTGTGTATAAGGCTTTTTTGACTTATGGTACCCAATAGACTGCTAACCAGAGGAGAAGCAGACGATGAACATACAAGCCTCCGACCTGACAATACAAGGTCCGGTGTTCGCTGATACCCCCGCTGAAGCCGAGGAATGGCGGAAGGAGTATGCCAAGCAGCGTGGTCTTCCCGAGACCGCTTCCTGGGTCGAAATCCGCGCCCACGATAAGGAATATCGGCGCAAACGCCTCGCTCGCCGGCACAATCTGCCGGAGACCTCAACACTCGTAGAGATAGAGGACCATGAGCACAAGCTCAGTGTTGCCAAGTCCGATGAGGAGCGTAGGGCAAAGGCTCGCGAGCTTGAGCTGCCCGAGACAGCGTCCGAATTGGATATCTCGCGGGCCGAGAGAGCACTCCCCGAGGGTCTTCAGTATGGCTATCTCAACTATCCAGTGCACGAGGACGGAACACTTGTCGTCCCGAGCAATCTGTAAATACACGGCCGCCGCGATCACTCGCGGCGGCCGTTACTTTATTCTGGTTTGCTTCTTGTCTTATCCTTCCACTCATTCATCTTTGCGTGGTGGCCGGAAAGAAGGACTTTAGGGACTTTGTAGCTCTTGCCTTTTACCTTCAAAACTTCGGGCCGGGTGTAGATCTCGTGGCTTGCCACCCGCGACTCCTCGAGGCTCTCGAACTTGCCGAGTACCCCTTTAATTTGGCGTGCAGTCGCATCAATTATCGCGAGCGCCGGGACTTCGCCACCGGTCAAAATATAGGGGCCGACCGAAATCTCGCGCGCATTGAGTATCTTTTTGACTCGGGCATCAATACCCTCGTATCGGCCGCAGACAATGATCACATCTTTGTTTTCCTTGGCGAGCATTGCGGCATACGCGTTGGTTAGCGGCTTGCCCCCTGCAGCAGTAATGAGCACCCGTATCTTTTTGCCTTTACGGATCTTCTCGACAGCACGTAGTACTGGCTCGGCCTGGATAACCATGCCCGGGCCGCCACCGTATGGGCGCTCGTCTACTTTGCCCCATTTGTTCGTGACAGAATCGCGCAGTTGATATGTTTTAACGCTAAATTTCTTTTCCCTTTGCGCACGCCCCAAAATAGACGCACTGGTGTACGCCTCGATTGTTTCGGGGAAAAGTGTTACTACATGAAATTTCATTCAAAAAACTAGAGCCGGAGATCCTCCATCGCTTCGTCTACCGACTTCATCGCCGGGGTTGCCGGAGCTTCGTGGCTGCCGTCCCAACCCTGCGCCTCGGCTCCGCCGCTTGGAGCATTTGCGCTCGTGTCGCGCATGCCGCCCGGCGGTTCGTTGATCTTGAGGTTAACCCGAGCGTTGTGCTTCATCCCGACGACGCGAAGGAGCGTGCGGATCGCCTTGGCCGTATTGCCCGAGCGGCCGATCACCTTGCCCATGTCCTCGGGGTGCAGGTCGAGCGTTAAAAGGACGCCCATTTCGTCGACCGAGCGGCCGATCTTGACCGCCTCGGGATGCTCAACCAAACCCTTAACTACGAACTCCAAAAATTCCTGATCTCTCTCTGCCATGTCAGTATATGTAAGTTGTTAAAAGGCTTCTAGCCTTGTTCCATTCTATTGTGCGGAAGAATCTGCGGCAACCTCGTTACTCACAGCTGACGTCTCGTCATCCTTTGAGGGTGCCATTTCCTCTGCTTTGCCTTCAGGAGATGTCGCTTCTGTCTTCTCTTCGGTAGTTTCTGCTGCTTCTGCCGGAGCTGCGGCTTCTGCTGCCGGCTCATCCTTCTTCGGCGGAGACTTGCGCGGGAGTACATTGCGCTTTTTGGCGTCGATCACTTTTTGAGAAACGAGGATATTGTGGACAGTGTCGGAAACGGTGGCGCCCATGGACATCCAGTGCTTGATGCGGTCGGTCTTGAGCTCGGTGCGGTCAACACGCGGGTCGTACGAGCCGAGCACTTCCTGGAAGTTGCCGGTCTTTGCCGCGCGCTTACTTTCAACCAAAATAACCCGGAAAGACGGGTCATTCTTGCGGCCGCGACGCTGTAGTCGGATGGTAAGCATTTCTCTTAAAAATAGCCCCTGTCGGGCTTGGCTCATACTGTATCAGATTAGACACTGATGGTCAATTATCGCTCGGCGGCTGGGTATCAGTCGGGGTCGAGCTTGCCGGGGCGGCATCTGGAGTATCAGTGGCGGATGATGCGGAGGTGTCGGGGGCGCTCAAATCCGGAGGCGTAGTGCTTGCCTGTGTGGTTGTTGCTGGCGGGGTCGATGTTGCCGCATCCCACGGCGTGGTCGTTGCTACCGCAGAGTCATCTGGCGTAGAAGTCGCTGGCGGCGTCACGCTCGTGTCGGCACCCGATGGATCGGGAGACGGTACGGGGCTTGACTGCGGTGTCGAGCTCGCAAGCGACAGAAGGGCCTGCAATTGCGCCTCGGTCACGCACGTATTCCCGAGGCAAAGCGTTTGTCCGTGGATAGTATCTGCGGTGATGGTCTGCGCGAAGAGGTCGAGCACTGTGAGCGCCATGTGCGAGAGCCTGTCGGTTATCGCCGCAATGATTACATCGACAAAGTGCGTTACCGCTCCTGAGACCGGCGTGCTCGTTGCGGTTGTTGACGCAATGTCGCCAGTGGTAGAAGCCGTGTCGCCGGTGGTCGAGGCGGTGGAGGTGGCAAGCGATGCCGTGATGCGGCTCGAAAATACCGACAGCAGGTTGTCGACAAAGTCGAAAGCGGGAGTAGTAGTTGTTGCCGCCGTAGTGGTCGAGGTCGTGGCATCGAAGTCTTGCGAGCCATCGAGCGGGAGGCCCAGCATGGCGCGACCGATGGCTGCGGTATCGACGCCCCTCTCGAGATCTATAAAGACTTCGATCGTATTGCCTGTCGACATGGCAGTATAGTTTTCAAGCGCGATACCGACTGTGTTATCAGAGATACCCGCTTTTTTACCAACACCGGGTACTGATGAAATCGCGACGCGGTCTCCAATATGTATATCGCCGCCCTCAAGGTTAACCTTTGTAGGGACGCGGCCGGCGAGCGCGATTGGACGTTCAGTATCGCCGGCATCGTCGTCCTTGAGCACGAGCCCCGGTTTACTTGATACGATACCCGCGAGAGGGCGATCCTGCAGCGAGTCAGCGCGAGTAGCCGTTATAGGAAGACCCTCGGAAAAAGCGACTATGTCCCCAGCCTCAATCGAGGGATCATCCACGGGATAGAGTTCTGCCAAGTCCGCGCCCGCGGTGACATTCGTATACTCATACACGATAACGAGACCGCCCTTGCCGGCAGTACCGTTACCGCCGTTGTTATTGCCTCCCGTGCCTCCATTCGCCGTTGTCGTACCACTAAGAAATAGAGCCGCGCCTCCACTACCTCCTACCGTACCCGAGCCGTTGAAACCAGTAGAACCGGTCATCTGAAGATCAGCATTAGGATCCGGATTACCGCCGCCGCCTCCCAACCCAACGAACCCGCTGGTAATTCCTCCTGCGCCGCCTCCACCTCCGCCGCCGTTTCCACCGCTAGCGCCGACGCCTCCGGTGCCGCAAGTCGCGTAGTTACCGCCATTTCCTCCCGTCGTGCCGCCGTTACCGCCTCGACCGCCACCGCCACCGCCGGTTGAAGTAGCAAAACCGTTGAATATTGAAGCGCCTCCTCCTCCGCCTCCGCCGCCGTTGCTGCCCGTATTGCCGGTACCGCCTCCTCCGGGACATCCGACAAAAACTTTTACCGAAGAGGGCAGATTGGCATTTTGAATTATCTTTTTACTGTAGGCACCAGCGCCGCCGCCGCCGGCTCCGGTACTTCCAGAGTCGCCGCCGCCGCCACCACCACCACCGGCACCCCAAAGCTCAACCACAACGTACTGAGTGCTGGGCTGTCTCGTCCATGTATAGGTCGTGGTTGCTGTAGTAGACGTCGAAAAATAAGTACGTACTGCGGAGAGTACGGTGGCCTGAGGAAGCGAGAGACAGGTTCCATTCATTGAGAAGCATCCTTTTGTGATATTGATTCCGTTTGAAACCGTCGTGGTGCCGGACTGGCCAATTTGAAACAGCGTTTCCGAAGAAGAACCTACTGCAAAAGCAGCCTCATTGAGGCTAAGTCCCGTTGTATCGACAGAAAGCTGCGCCCAGGGGCTGCTGGTCCCCACACCTACCGAGCCCACGCCAGTGACCGTAAAGAACGAGGTGGCATTTGAAGTCGACGCTATCTGGAAGAGCGGCGTTGTTTGATTCGTCACAGCCTGCACGGAAAGGGTTGCGAACGGTGAGGTCGTACCGATACCGACATTGCCCGCATTCGTTACTATAAATTTAGTTGCGGTTGAGGAACCGATGGCAAACGAAGGCGCGGCGCCGTTGGCGGCCGTCGGATTGATCGAGAACTGCGCCCAAGGGCTCGTGGTACCAATGCCCACATTGCCCGCGTTGTTGACCACAAACAACGTCGTCGTCGCACTCGCGGTGCTGCTGCCGATCGCAAACAGTGTCTTGTTGGTCGACCCGTTTACCGCATGCACCGAGAGTTGCGCCCACGGCGTCGTAGAACCGATGCCGACGTTGCCGTTGAGGACCGGGGCCGACGAGCTTGAGGCGCCGTTGTAGAGGTTGGTGCCGTAGAGCAGATTGCCGATGTTGAGCTGCTGGTCGGAATCGCTTGGCAGATTCACGTTCTGCCCGATGGCGATGTTGTACGAGCCGTTGTTGAGATTGTAGCCTGCGCTCTCGCCGAGCAGCGTGTTACTGCTGCCGGTGGAGACATAGCTGCCTGCCCCATTGCCGAGCGCCGTGTTGCTGTTACCGCTCTGCCCAAATGCGAGGGCGTAATTCCCCACAGCGGTGTTGTAACTGCCATTTCCCGTATTCGCAAAGAGCGTGGAGTTGCCCACGGTCACGTTGCCGGTGCCGCTGCTACCGATACCCTGGCTTAGCATGCCGATCGCGACGTTGGAGGAACCGTCGATATTGCCCAGAAGCGCGCCCTCGCCGATCGCAGTATTGAGGCTGCCAGTCGTGTTGCCGTAGAGCGACTGATCACCGAAGCTCGTGTTGTACGTGCCGGTCGTGTTGTTGTACTGGCTCTGGTTGCCAACCGCGGTGTTGTTGGTGCCGGTGGTGTTGTTGCCGAGGGAGGTGAAGCCGACGGCGGTGTTGAAGCCTCCGCTCGTGTTGGCGATGAGCGAGAGGGCGCCCACCGCCGTGTTGCTGGTGCCGGTGGTGTTCTGATTGAGCGCCTCGTTGCCGAAGGCGGTGTTGTAGATGCCGGTCGAGTTGAACGAGAGCGCGGAGATGCCGAAGCCCGCGTTGCCGCTGCCGGTGGTGTTGTTGGAGAGCGTGAAGCGGCCGATACCGATGTTGCCCGAGCCGTCGTCGCCGAGGCTGGAGATGAGCGGCGTACCGTCGTACCCGAAGAGGCGCAGCGCCGGCGTCGATATCGCCTGTCTGATCGACACGTTGTCCACGGTCCACGTGCCCCCGTCGGTAAAGAAGGAGGAGGTGAGGTAGAGCGTCTGCGTACCGCTGTAGGTTGAGGTGAAGAGGATCGAGAAGTGTCCGTTGCCGCGCGGGAGCTGGAGGCTGTTATCCTGGCTGAAGGAGACGTATGGATAGTCGCCGGAGGCGGCCGAGACATCAAAGTTGACCTGATACGTCATGCCGGCGGTAGTGGTGATGGTCTGATATAGATTGGGATTGGTGCACGAGGTGTAGGTCACCGTTACGTGGTTGCTCGAGTAGGCGGCGCAGTCGCCCAAGGTCCAGCCCGTGGCCGAGCCCGTGAAGGTGCCGTTAGTAACCAACTCGCTCCCGACGATGGTGCTTGAGGCCTGCGCGGTGAGGCGCGCGGAAGAGGAGGTCGTACCGACATTCAGGAAGGTATATACGTTGGCGGCATTTATCTGCGAGGTTGAACTGGCCTGCAGCCCCGACTGGAACCAAATCGAGGTACCGGTGGCGTTTGCTGTGGCGCCGAAGTTGCTTGTGGGAGTGAAGGGGAAGGAGCCGCCGCCGGTGATAGGACCGCAGACGATCGTGCCGTTTGCATTGGTAGTGAGCGCGTTGGACCCCGAGCAGGAGCCGAAGTTGCCGATGGTTGTCGAGCCAACGTTGCTGACCGAGAACAGCGTGGTGGTAGCGGATGCGGTTGACGACGCGATCATAAAAAGATTCGCGGTTGCGCCCGTGGCGCCGCCGGGCGTCGCCACGGTGAGGAGCGCCTGCGGCGATGAGGTGCCGATGCCGACATTCCCCGCCGCGGTGATGCGCATGCGCTCCGCATTGTTGGTGCCGAAGAGTACGTCATTGTTGTTGACCGTACCGACGGTGAGGATGCGGCCGTTGCCGGAGGACGCATTGCTGAAGAGACCGAGGATATTGGAGCGCGTCTGTCCAAAGAGCGTGCCGGTGTTACCGGTTGAAGGGACAAAGTTGTTGAGCGAGCTGACGTTATCGTTGGCTACGATCGAGAAGCGGAAGTCGGCGGATGCCCCGTTGCTGGTGTTGCTCATCTGGATGCCCGAGATGTTGTTGGTCGTGGTCGAGAAGGATGCGACCGGAAGGTTTGCCCCGCCAAAGGGCCCCAGATAGCTCACCTGTCCGCCGACATCGAGCGGAAAGAGATTCCTCGTCGAGTTGAGGCTGATGTTGCCTGCAAAGTAGGCGTTGCCGGTGGTTGTGGCGCCGCCGTTTATCGTGAGGCCCTTTGCCTGCGTGTTGCCGCCGACGCTCACGCTCCCGCTGTTGACGAGACCCATGCTCACGCCCGGTTCGCTGATGCTCTGGGTGAGCAGCGTCCCGTTGGTGATGGTGCCCTGGATGTCGTTGATGTTGCCCGCGGTGTTGGTGGCACCTCCTACAATGTAGCCGGTGGCGCTGCCCTGGTCGTCTATGACATTGATGCCGCTCGCCTGCACGTTTGTATTGCTCTCAAACCATACCGCGCGGTGGAGTGAGTCGGTCAGTGCCGTGTCTATCGCCGTCAGATTTTTCGCCGAGACATTTGTGGAGCCGGATATATAGATGCCATAGCTCGGCGTATTTTGCGCCGTGAGGTTATCGGCATCGATAGCGGGACCGTTGAGCGCAATAGCGGGCCCCGCGCCGTTGCCGTTTACAAAAATATTGCTTACGCGCACGGTGCCGGCCGAGGTCGAGCCCGAAAAGCCGCGCGACACGCCGCCCAGGATGTGGATGTCGGAAAAGCTGATGATCCCCTGCGTGGTGCCGTACTCGACGCCGAATTGGTCGTCGCCGTCGCCCGCGCGCTGCGCGAGCACGCCGACATTCTGCACGAGGCCGTTTGATACGACCACGTTGCCGGGGATCCGCGTACCAAAGACCGTGTCCTGCCCGACAAGCACGGCCGGGTCGGAGGTGGTCGAGATAGAGAAGTTGCTCACCGTCACATTGCTCTGCCCCATAATCGCGATGCCGCGGCCTGTGGTGCTCGCCACCGAGATATTGGTCGCCGTGCCGCCGGTGTAGTTGTAGTAGCCAGAGGTGAAGTTGACGAACGCGAGTCCGTCGTCGCGTGTGTCGTATGCGGTCAGGTTGGTAACCTGCGCGTCCTGGTCGTTAAAGAAGTCCAGGCCATCCGCCATGGTGTGCTCTATATATATGTTCGAGGCCTTGGGGCGCACGCTCTGGAGGAAGATAAGGCCCGAGGAGGGGCTAGCCTCGAGCCGGAAGTTGTCGACGGCGATGTCGGTGGTTGAACTCACGATAAACGCCTCCTTCCCGCCCACGGCAACCGCGCTCTGGTAGGTCATGTCGATATTCTGGAGCTTCGCCCCCGCGCCGTTGGTAAATTTGACGCCCTGCTGACTCTGCGTCGTCATCACGATCCGCGCGCCGCCGGCAAAGAGGAACGTGCCGTTGAAGTTGTTGACGGTAAACGGCCCCGAGGAGTTGTTGATGATGTAGTCGCCCTGCGGCACGTAGACAGTCCCCTTGCCCGAGCCGAGCGCCGCGAACGCCGCGGTAAATGCGCCGGTGTCGTCGGTCGAGCCGTCGCCCTTTGCCCCGTAGGCTTTGACGTTGTAGACGGCGCCGCCCGTGTCATAAAACTGGCCCGTTGCCGTGCCGGCAAAGTATGCGTTGCCGGTTGTTGTTGCGCCGCCGTTGATTGTGAGACCGCCGGTTTGCGTGCCGTTGCCGATCGTAGTCGAGGCAAAAATACCAAGCCCCGTAGTGGTCGCATTGTTCGGAAACGGATACGCATTGTTGATGAGGCTTGTGAGACCGCTGATATAGCTCGCGTTTATAGAGGTCGTCGCGACGACGTTGCCGCTGCTATCGGTCGAGAGGAGCGCGCTGGGCAGCGAGGTGATTGATAGGTTTCCTTGCACTTGCGTATTGCCGTTGACGACGAGCTGCGCCCCGCTGCTGGAGGGACCGCTGTTGCCGGCAATGCGCAGACCGGTAGAGCCGTTGAAGGTTATCCAATTGTCGTTGTAATCGAAGAAGCCGCCGTCGTCCGAGATCGCGACGCCGCCGCCGATATGATTGTCGGCGTTGGCGAATATCTCCGGCGATGCGCTGTAGATGCTCGCGCCTGCGCCCGCAATGGTGAGCGGGTAACTCGGACCGGTAGTGCCGATGCCGACGTTGCCGCCCTTGGGTTGGAGCGAAAGCGGCACGGCGCCGACGCCGGAAATCGCCGACTGTATCTCGCCGACATCGTTGGCCGTGTCGTAGGCAATCGCAAGATGCTGGTTGGGGTTTGAGATACCCGTGACGAGGAACTGCGCCAGCCCGTCGGTCGGCCAACCCGAACCGATGTTGATATCTTGGGACACAGTGGAATTGCCATATACCAGCGAGTTGCCCGCGACCGTGAGCTTGCTTGTCGGAGAAGCGGTACCGATGCCGACGTTGCCCTGGTAGTCGATCGCGAGGCGCGTCGAGGTCGCCGTGCCATCAGGATTTATATAGTCGATATGCAGGAAGTCTTGCCCTTCAAACGGCGCGCTCTGGTTGAATCCTATGAGGCCCCAGCCCGAGAGCTGATTGTTTTCGCGTAAAAGATAAGGATCGTTCGTGTCGTTGAGAACGGTGTTGGAGCCCCACGCGCCCGTGCCCGACCAGGCGTCGCGCGAGCGGCTCGACAGAGTCGCATAGCTCAGCGTGCCGCTGTTCGCGTTGTCATAGCTCAGTGTCGAGAGGACGACCGGGCCGCTTGCGGAGGAAGCCTGAAGCGCCGTGGTCGGGTTGTTAGTCCCGATGCCGACGTTGCCCGCGAAGTACGCGGTGCCCGTCGTTGTTGCCCCGCCATTGATCGTGAGCCCTCCGTTTTGGTTTCCGTTACCGATCGTGCTCGACGCGTAAGCAGTGAATCCGGCGTTGAAGTTGAGCAGCGTCGAGGTCGAGTTGGATGGAAAAGGATAAGAGAAGTTATTGCCTCCGCTGCCCGTGATGCAAGTCGTGCCGTCGGTCGAGAAGCAGCTCGCCTTTATCGGCCCGGCAAAAGTGGATGTTGCTGTAGTGGTTGCGACAAAGTTCGCGGCAACGACTGACCCGACTACGGAAAGTTTTGCGTATGGAGAAGTGGTACCAATTCCGACGTTGCCGGCGCTTTGGATATAGATTCTCGGATTTAATCCATCGCTACCTCTCGTTTGCAGTAGCAAATCTCCGCGTATTCCGGCTCCGGCTGTGGCTGAGGTAAACTTTGTATATATACTTGCTGCCGACCATTGTGATGACGGGTACTGCGTACTGTCAAAGGAGAAACCTACACCGGAGTTATTAACCTGGGAAGAATTTACCAAAATCAGACCGGGATAATCGATTGCCTCACCGTTTGTATGGCTTGATGTGCCTTGGATGGTTACTCCTGAAGCGGAAGTATAATTTGTCCCTTCTACATCCAATTTAGTTTGCGGCGACGTCGTCCCGATGCCGACGTTGCCGCTATTGAGAACGGCCATCAGGGTATTGCTTTCGATCCCGCCGGTAACGAACTCGAACGCTCCGCCCGCCGCGCTTGAGGCGTTGAGGAGCGTGTGATTGCCCGAGGTCATGCCGAGCAAATTACGACCCGAAGCAGTTATCCATCCCGCGACCCCGCCTGCGTTGTCGGCATTTCCGAGATTGATATCGGCAGCGGTAGAGCCGCTGAGGTCAAGCGCGGTGTTGGAGGTTGTTATCGTTACCGTGTTACTAAACTTGTTCGCCCCGGTGAAGGTGTTGCTGTCGCCCAAGAGGGTTGATGAGGCAAAGCGCCAGGTTGACGTAGAGAACGTATAGAGATTGCCGCCCGCATCAGCCGCGAGAGCGCCATTGGTGTAGTTGGCGAGTTGAACCGTAGATGTTGCGAGCAGCGCGCCACCTATGTAGGCACCGCCAACAACCGAGAGTTTTGTGTAAGGAGAAGTGGTGCCAATACCGACGTTGCCGGAATTAGTAACGATAAATTGTGTTGTGGTTGCGGTCGCCGTGGATGAAGCGATAACCAGGAGTGGCTGGTTGGCAGGACCATTGCTGGAGTTATTAATAGAGAGGTTTGCCCAAGGCGAGGTCGTGCCGACACCAACACTGCCCTCGACTGCTAAACCGTTTGCGGGAGTGGTATTAAGATTTGCATAATCAGGACCAATACTTACGCCCTTTGTTGTGCCATCGAGAGTCACTATTTGAGTAGCGCCCGCTTTGAGAGCGAGATATCTACTGCCAATATTTCCTGTCATACCGAAGGATCCAAAAGTACCGCCAGTCCAGATTGAGAAGGCCGAATAGATTTCCTCATTAACACTTAAATATTGCCCGCCGTCAGTTAAGGTCGGACCAAAGTCCCCGTTCGCTCTCGAAATCTGCACACCGCCATCTACATGAAATTTCTGCAAAGGAACATTGACGCCGATACCGACATTACCGCCGAAGTAAGCTGTGCCAGTAGTGGTAGCCCCGCCACTAATAGTGAGGCCACCCGCCTGCGTACCGTTGCCGATTGTTGAAGATGCGTAAGCAGTGAGCCCGCCATTAAATTGCGTGAGGGTGCTCGTCGCGTTGCCCGCCGCAAAGAACGGATATGGCGATGCATTTGCGGAAGTTAAGTAATCCGTTCCTGGAATTGCTGCGACTACTCCGCCTGTTGCGTTTGTTTTGAGGAGTGAGCCGGTGACGCCGGTGATGGCGAAAGTCGTGCTGGTTGCGTTGGTAAATGTGGTGTTGCCGGTGAATGAATTGTTGCCTGAGAATGTATTGCTGTTAGCCAAGAGCGTTGAGGAAGCTGCCGTGATCGAGGACGAAGCAAAACTGTAGAGCGCGCCGTTGTTAGAACCGACGAAGCCCGAACCGAGCGATGTAATGATCGCGCCGGTGTTGGAAACCGCGAAGAGCGTTGACGCAGTGCTCGTACCGGCCTGGATGAGATACTTGCTGCCTGAACCGAGCGAAGTCTCCGTAGGCTGGATGAGGAGCGCAGTGTAGCCGGAGGTGCCCGACTCGGTAAAAGTCGGCGCTATGGATTGGACAACTTGATTAGTTGATGCGCCGGAGAATGAGCCGTTCGTGAGGACGCCGGGACCTACGCCGCCCGTACCTCCGTTAAAACTCACCTTCACCGTACCGGCCGAAGCCGTTACCAGATTCGCACCGCCCGAGGAAAGGATGACGCTTCTGCTGTTTGAACCCGTGCCGCCGGCCACTGTCTCAATCCTGAGCGCGTTCGAGGTCCAGTCGATCTGGCCGCGCTCATAGTTGGTCGTCTGATCAGCGGTGTTGTAGAGCGCGATCGAGTTGCCTTGGGCGAGCGTAAGCGCATGAGTAGGAGCGTTAGTTCCAATGCCGATGCTTCCTCCAAAGTATGCGGTACCGGTCGTTGTTGCGCCGCCATTGATGGTAAGCCCTCCGGTTTGCGCGCCGGAGCCGATGGTCGAACTTGCAAGCGAGAGGAGCCCGCTCTGGAAGTACGAGAGTCCTGTGGATGTTGCCGAGAGAAAATCAACATTCGCGAAGTGCGAGGTTGATGAGGCAAAGATGCCGTTCTGCGCCCAGATGGGCGATGTTGTTGCGGCCACGAGCACGCCATAGTTGGCGCTAAACCCAAACGGATCGGCTTTGCCGGTTGCGGTCTGGTCCGGCGCGCAGCCGAATTTGCCGGAGCCGTCGTACGTCAGCACGTTGCCTGAGTTGCAGACGGCGAGTCCCGCGCCGTAGAAATTGGTTGAGGATGCGGTGGTGGTAAAGAAGGTCGAGGATGTTGCATTGGTGGTAGAAGAGTTTGTCGTAGTGAATGTCGAGGTGGTGGTGCTGTAGGCGAGGCCCGCGTCACCGCCAAGCGCTCCGTAGTCGTTAAACTGGAGCGTGCCCGCCGTACCGCCCGGGGATGACCCGCCACCGCCGCAGCCGGTGCAGGTGCCGGTTACGGTGAGATCGCCCGCTATGGTGCCTCCCGAAAGGGGGAGGTAGTCGGCGACCGTTATGGTGTCGGGGATGTCGGCGTCGGTGAGGCCCGAGAGGCTGTGGACCGTGGAGTTGGAGATGGTCACG